>Ga0268262_10001798_pt1 | contig 25813 bp, 38 predicted proteins | sample TergutNc150P3_FD_190354 | JGI IMG/M metagenome (GOLD analysis project Ga0268262, IMG submission 190354) | Nasutitermes corniger P3 segment gut microbial community from laboratory colony in Florida, USA - Nc150 P3 (SPAdes) (version 2) | ecosystem: Host-associated > Arthropoda: Insects >... | reverse complement strand
TTCGGATACCGAGAGATCGGCTTTCTTAAAACCTGCCGATTTCATTTCATTTTCCGAATAGAAAGCCCGAACCTTACCGCTGTCTTTTACCAAATAAACCATAATTTTCCTCCTATGAAAACGTAAAGTATTTTGCCACACGTCTTACAGTAGACGTGAATGGTAACTTGTCTTTATAGTCCTCTAGCTGGCGCATGAGGATGCTTGATCCAGAGAAAAACACCCTGTGGTCATCAGGTGTCTCTGGAAAAGAAAATTGCACCGTAAGGCATTGCGGGTTTTTTGCATCGGCGTATTTTGTATTCTTTATCCGATATTTCAGGACAATAATTTCTTTCCCCAGTATTTCATCAATTGCCGCCTTTTTGCCGTCCATAATGGGTGAGACGGAAGTATCGGCAAAATCTGAAAACTTGTTCATACCAGCTTTTTTACCTCCCGGCTCATTCTTTCAAAATCCATATTGACCATGAGATTGTGGCAATTCGCGTGTTTGAGCCATCCCCAGGTACTGCCCACCGATGATCTGAATTGTTCCGCCGTTATCCGGCCTTTGGCGTATTTCAACGGCAACTGCTGAATCCTGCGCCTGACCCTCTTTGTCGTGCTTTTACGCAGCAATATGTAATTGTCAAAATGCCGGTAGCCCAGGAAATCCACTCCCCTTGTCACCGGGAAAACATCGCATTTGCTTAATTTCAACATTATATTAAATAAAATTTCCTGGTCTACTGAAGGATAAAACTTTGAAACATCGCATTTCAGGCAATAATTATTTTGCCTAACAAATTCCATTGTCCTTTTGCTGCCTTTATGTATTCCTTTTCCTACTATACAGGCATAGGAATCATGGATAAATAACTTACTCCATATCGGTTCTACTACACGCATAAGTGAGTGTTGTACAATGCGGTCCGGGGCAAACGGCAGTACATAAATTATTCTTTTTTTAGGTTCGTATACCGTTTTTTCCGTGTATTTGGCAGTTATGAAGGTTCTTTCTATAAGGCTTATTCGTATTCTTTCAAGCATAGCTTGTACGTTTTTATTAAACTTTATTACACTCCTCATTTTCGATTTACCCAGGATAGCCTTTTTGTAAGCTATTTGAATATTTTCAGGGGAAGTTATTTCTTGCCATAAATTACCGTGCCGTCTCATTTAAATATCCTTAAAAGTGGCATCGCTTCCGGTTTCCCTACTAACGATGCCACTACTCCGTTTGGTATTTTGCCGCCGTAGCGACAAGGTATTGTGTCCAGCCGTGGAGTTGGCCTGCGCCCACCTACACGTATCCGCCCCTGACTGCCGATATTCGTATTCGCATTCGACCGCGAATTATTCGCATTGCGTGACTGCGAACTGCAATTCGCGCCATTGTTCCAATTGCCACCTGCCAGCAGGGTAATGAGGTTGTAACACAACACCCCCTAAAAAACGCCTAACATATCGGCGCTTATTAAGCTAAATAAACCGCTTGGGACGGCTCCGCCCCCGACCGCCGATCCTCGCCTCCACACCCGAACGCGAATCATCCGCAGAGTGCGACCGCGAACCGCAATACGCGCCATTGTTCCAACCGCCACCCGCCAGCAGGGCAAGGGCAAGACCCCAAAACGAACCTTTGTTTCCTGACTGCGGATAAGGTCCGTAACCGCTTGTAGTCGGGGAAATCCATCCTTGAACGCCAGACCCGGTATCTCCTCTCATAGAACCGACAGCACCGCCGCCGCCTGTTGATCTTAACCATTGCCACAAGCTTCCGCACATTTCCTCAGCGCCGTATATGCTTATCATTCTGCGGTTTGCGGTGTCTACACGGCCGCCTGCGCCGTTTGTTGTCGCTCCGGCTTCGCTTGCTCCGGCGACCGCTGTTTTCTCATTGCTGCCCATAGCGGCGGAAGCAAATTCCTCATCGCTGAGCAATTGCTTTTTAACGCAGATTAAATCTTCGACAAAATCTACATACTGGCGGTTTCTTGTAATAGCGCCCTGGTATGCTGATTTTGTCGCGAACCCGCTGTCAGATAACAGGTATATGTCAACCCAATGATCCATCATGGGATCGTAAAACATCCCTTCCGGCTCGCTTATTGGCAGATGATTAAGGCACCAAACCGTGTACGGCAATATGTCGCTTGCGACAAAACCGTTTAACGGGTGATCTTTTGTTTCGCCGCCCATTACATAGGTCATTCCTGTTCCGGCATTTACGCATAACGTATGATGACCGCCTATGAGTTTAACATCAGCCGGATTAAGCCCTACGGGAGCGTTTTTATTCAAACTTGCCACTATATCAAGGTTTGCGCCGCCTTCAATAAGATGCAAATAATAATTTTTACCGTTTGCAAGACTTCCGGTGTCTAGTATGCTTGGGATATTTAACTCCACATCTTCGCGCGGGAAAAATAGGTCTGAACCGAGCATGATTTTTGTACCGCCCTTTATTGTGAGCCTACGCTTTGCGCTTGCTACAAGAAACGGCTCATTTACCGGATTTGATGCCGCTTGTATTGCGGCATCAGCCTTAACCCTCGCTTGGGTATCTTCAATATCATAAAAATTACCATCAAGCATAATTTTGTTTACATTTCCCATGATCTTTTCTCCTTATAAAAGATTTAAAGTTTCTTCTGTTACAGTTGCTAATCCAGGATTAAACGATAATGTATTAGCAACTCCGTTTGGCGCCACTGAGCCGAAAGATGTATTATTTAATAAAACACCATCTTCGATAGTGAACTGTCCGGTAATTGGAGGGGGTGGAGGAAGTTCTCCGATTGCGATATTAATCCATTCCCTGCCGTTAAATGCTTGTAAAACCTCTTCGTAATACCGAAGACCATGTACGCCGTTTTGAGACATGACATTTTGTTCAATGTGGTTGTTAATTATATCCCGTATGTCTATATGGGAAGTAACACTCACGTTATGCGCGTTAATAGCGTTATCTCTATTGGCGGCTTCATAGCTTACCGCTTCCTCTCTTAAACACGCTTCATCTTCAATAGCGTGTCTTATATCAAGATGAGCGGAATCGCTTGTATTGTGGCCGCTTATTCCAGCCTTTAATTCTTGCTCATTTACCAGATCAACCGTATCATCAAACAATGACCAGTGGGGTGAAGCAGTCCAGCCAGCGACAGCCTGATAAACCCCGCTTTGTACGGGATCGGCTACCACTTTACACAGGTAATTTATTTTGTTGTCTAATTCTGTTGTTTTTAATTGAGACACGGTATTTACAGGCGCAAGCCATTCGTTTCTGCCTGAGAGTAATTGATCTGTATATTCTTTAACTTCACTGATAGCGTTGTCTATTCTTTCAGGTAGATCGCCTTGCATATATTCTTTAACTTTGTTTAAATTAGCTCTGCTGGTGTCCCTCTGATTGACAATCATTCTGTCGTTATCATTGAGATCTGTAACTTCCGGTAATTGATCTATTGTGGTTATTTCCATATATATCCTCTTAAAATAACTTTATGTTTTTATTTCCTTTAAACAATATCTACGGCAATAAATTTTCCATTGTTTGTTAAAATTAATTCTTTTTTATTCGTAACAAGGAAAACATATTCAATCTCAGCAATTACGCCTTCTTCCTCAAGCCCGAACAGTACTAAAACTTTCCCGTCAAACTTATCGTATTTAACGGAATTAGGAAGAAATCTGTATATGCCCATTTCATCTGTTTTTGTAACAAACTTTCTTTTAAATCCCAATCTTGTAATAATAAACGGAAGTACCCCGTATCTTAAATCGTTATTAAACCAGTTTTCAAATTCCTCAAATTCTGTTTTCTCATCAAATAATCTCTTGTTGTCTAACAGGAGATTTAATGAAGGTATAACTCTAGGAACAAAAGAATTTTTTAAGAAGGTTCTTTTTTTGCCGCTCTCAAACGTCAGTTCTTCTATATACCCGTCTTCAAGACCAAATTCATCTTCAAGGCTGAATCTTGTATTTACTAAAGGATTCCAATTAATCATAAGACTATCCCCCCGTTAGCGTGTGCGTTTTGCATGGCTAAAGAATCGTCCAATCTGCCCTTGCTTAAAGCGTCAGCGGTTATCTGCTCAACGACAATTCTTAACCCGTCAGTATCTATGCTTTGTGTAGTCGTTACCATATTCGCGGCGTTATTTTCCACGTTCACTATCAGGTTAGTACCTCCGCCCATTTTGGCGGTTGCCAAATTTCCTATTGCCTGCATGGTGTTTTGGAATTGTCTCTGGGTCTGGACTACTTCGCCGCCCATTAAAACCGCTTTCTGCTCGCCCTTTCCCTCAACTACGCCGCCAGTGTGGAATGTAGGCGGTCTTGGTCTTGCGGAAATAACGGCGGCTACCTGCGCCGCTCCCATTGCGGCGGCAAGACCGGCCATTATCGGACCCATAGGCATAAACGGCTGTGTGGCAAGAGCGTTAATAACCGCCATTGCGGCGTTAGCGGCTGCCATTGTCGTATTAGTTACCCAGTTAAATAATTCTACTTTGTATTTTTCATAAGCGGCCTGTATCAATATCCTTTTTTCTTTCGCCGCTCTTTCTTCATCGCTTTGAACAATCTTTTTATTGGCTCTTAGTTTTTCGTCCGTTTCCCTGTCAACGCTGTTTGACCAAATAGCGGATATTGAATTCGCTATGTTACCTAAAGCGTTAACGTGTTCTTGCGCCATTGATACGATGTCTTTAAATAGTTCTAAGTGCATTTGTCTGATAGCTTCAATTTTTTGTCTTTCTATTTCCTTTTCTCTTTCGGCGTTATTAATTCTTATTTGGTTGATTGAATTATTATAGTTGCTGATTATTTCCGCCCTTTCTTTTTCGCCCTGTTCCTTGATTTTAGTAATTAACGCCTCGTTTCCTTTCGCTTCTTTTATCGCTTCTTCTTCCAATTCTTTTTGGGCGTTAAGGGCGATATTGTGATTTTCGTTAATTAAATCTATTTTTTCTTTTTGAAGGTCAAGAAGGAGTCTTAATTCATGGGAGTATTGCGCTTCTATTCCCTGTTTGGCGTTTTTAAGTTTTAGGTCGGATATATATTTTTGTATTCTTTCTTCTTCTAATATTCTTGCGTCTCCCTGAGCGTCTTTTAGGATTTCAGCCAGTTTTTTTTGTGTTTCTTCCTGTTGCTTGGCAAGTTCGGATAAGCGTTTTCTTCTTTCTTCGTCTGATAATTTTATAAGCTCGAATTTTTCCCGCTCTTTTATTATGGTCTGTTCAATCGCTTTCTCGTAAGACAATTCTCCGGTCAATAATCCGTTTGACGCTCTGAGCAGATTTTCATATACAGACATTCTCATTTTCAGTAAAGCGTCTTGTACTTCAATACTGTCTTTAGCTTTACCTTCTAATTCAGCGCGTTTATATATTTCAGCGGTTTGTTGTTTCAGGCTTTCTTCATATTCTTTACGCCATTTGGCTATATTTTCGTTATTCTCTCTTTGTTTTTTAGCTCTTTCCGCTTCCGCTTCGGCTGCCGCCGCCGCTGTATTCGCTATTTGTAAATATGAAGCTGCGGCGTTTTCAAGCCCTTGATTAAATAGTTTGATTGCTTCTATTTGCGCTTGAATAGCTTTATTTGCAGCTTGCTGCGCTATTAATGTATCAGCTTCAATAGCCGCTTGATTTGCTCTTGCGACAGCGGCTTCAATATCTTTTTCTAAAGATAATCTTCTTGTTAACATTGCTTGTTTTTGTTCTTCTTGTTTAATTTCTCTCCTTTTTCTTTCTATATTTTCCATTGCCATTCTTTGTAAATCATCTTCTATTTCCCTAACGACCCATGCACCGTCTACATAAACTTTATAAGTGTCTTCATATTGTTGTTCCAAAAATTCAAGCTCGTTTCTTAAATTTTGTAGAGTAATCTTATCTAATTTTTCTATAGCGTCTGCTGTATCAGCAGTGCCGTCTTTAAATCTTTGCAGCACGCCCCGTAATTCTTCAGCTTCTTTTCTTGCTTCAACTACTTTTTCAATAAAATTAGTTATAAAATTTCTCCAGCCGCTGATTGTTCTTTCCCAATCTCGACCGATTTCTTTTTTTAAATCGCCTATTGCATTTTCATAAGCCTTTACACTTCCTGCCCCTGTTTTCATCGCTTCCGCTGCGCTCCCAGCTACCTTGCCAGCGATGATGTCTATAGCTTCACCTGACGCAAGAGCTTCTTTGCTTAAATTCTTTAATTCGGGATATAGTCTGCCGGAAGTCCTGACCATGCCATTAAGAGAATTATTTAATTCGGTTACTGCTTCATCAAAACCCATTACTCCGCTTGCCGCCATGTCTGCTGCCGTTTTGACAATTTTTTGTATCTGTTCTTGGTTTCTTCCCAAGCTGGCAAGGCGTGTTTCTGTTTGTAATATTGCGGTGCTGTCAATTCCTGTTATTCTTTGCATTTCATTTGCAAATTGGTTTAATTGTTTTACGGCTCTGTCGTTAAGATAAGGGTTATTTTTCGCGGCGTTTCTAAGGGTTACTTCGGCTTGTTCCTGAACCCTGTAAGCCGCCGCCATATCGTCAAGTGCGCCTTTTAGTTTAGTAAGGGCGGCAATAGAAGCTCCGGCAACGGCTGTAGGGACAAGAAGTTTTGAAAAGTCAATACCTGTAAGGGATTTACTTGCTTCACTAGCAAAACCGCTTAAAGATTTGCTTGCGTCTTTAGCAAAACCGTCTACTTGTTTTTTTGCGTCATTAAGCCCTTTTTTGAGGTTTTTATTCTCTATTTCCGTTCCTACGCCTATGTCAAATACATTTTCAGCCATATTTTAATCCTACAAAAAAGAGAATTTTTAACAATATTTGACAGGCATATTTGATTGGATTATAATTTGTGAAAAAGGAGAAAATTATGGCTTTAGGCGTTATTTCTATAATTATCGGAATAGTCATTTTTGGTATTAATTTCTTTACAGGCACTAATTCAGCGGTTCAACAAACAGTCCAGTATCTGGGATTTGTTTGCGCTTCTATATTCGTTGTTGGCGGGTTTATAATCATAACGGTTAAGAAATGCTTTGAAAACAACGATTATTTAATTTCAAAAATTGATCTTAAAATTAAAGAATGAATAAAAATACGGAAGGCTGGGAAATCTCAGCGCATAGAGCCCCGTAAGACATACACGCTAAAGTTCAAGGCTGTATTTTTACCAATAAAGAATTTGAGAAACTTCAAGAAGGAAAACCTGCTATAGATGTAGACGGGGCAAAACATAAAATAACGATACCAATAGGTGAAGGAGAATGTAAACACATAGCTATGCCATTTTTTGTCGGAATATCTGAGCCTTCACATTCTAAAAAAGAGCTTGCCGATTTATTACAGGAAAATGAAAAGGGTATAGAAATTAGAAGCAAGCACCTAACTTTATATTAAGCTAAGGTAGAAGCTAAAAAATTAAAAGAACAAATTAAATCTGAAAATGACAAGGCTAAGAAAAAAGACTTACAGGGCTTGCTTAAAGAATTAAAAGAGATTTTGGAAACTAAAGCTATAAGAGTAAAATAATGCCTGATATTATATCTAATTCCAACTTACCAGATATTTATGTAGAGGATTATAAGGTTCATGATGATATAAAATCTCTCTTGTGGTTTGGAGACGGGATATATAAAAATATCACTAAAGCCCAAATGTCATCTGAGGGTGAATATTATGAGATAGGCGGTTATAGGATTAGAATTTCATATCATGGCGGCTCGGATATAGAACCAAGTTTAATTTTAATGAATATGCCAATAAAACAGCCCGTTGATGAAGTCTTGATCCCCCGACCGCCTTATTATCCGCAATATATAGGTTTAACCCCTGAGCAAAGATGGATTTACTTAAAATTATTAAATAATCCTTATAATGACAAAATAGATATAGGATATGTATTTATTCTTTATTACGGTCTTGAAAGGCATTTATTACACGGTGATTTTCATTCAGCTTTTAATGTAATTTTAAAATTAAGAGATGTACATAAAAATAAATCTTTTCAATATTATTCCGGCAACGCTTTAATATTATCCGCTTTATGGAAGGGTAAGGGTGAGTATATACCGTTATTTATAAAATCCCTAGACAAGGAATATGAATTTAACTTTAATGAAAATCTTTTATTAATGAGCTATTATAGTTTTAACGTGCCTTTTACGGCTAAAGATATAATGAGATTTGCGAAAACAGTTTTGTTCAATAAAACAACCTATATAAAAAATAATCCTGATATTTTTGAAAAATGCCTTAAAGACGTAATAAAAGAAAAAGCTGGGATTGATTACGTTGACTTAAAAAACTACTTTACTGATGAAGTAATAAGTAAATTAAAACGCTTCAATTCTACTATTTACGCAAACACTTCATTGATAGATCAAGAAATATCTATCCCTGTACTTATAACTAATGTAAAGTTTAAGGCTGAAATGTTGATGTATTTAATTCTAACCCATGAAAAAACTAAAAAAGAAATAGCAGATATGAGAAAGAATGCAAAAGTTAAAAGGATAGAACAATGAAAAATGTAGATATATTAATTAACACTATTAACAACATGACTGAAATTGAAAAAATTAAATTGGAAGAGATATATAATATCAAACGAAGGGTATATTATGAATTGGGTGCAAACGCAAAATATACTTTAAGTGGAGAAAATACACTTAAAGAGCATTTGTTAAAATGTGATAATCCTTATGAGTACTTTTCTAGCCTATTAACAGGTTTTGACTATGTAAATGATTTTCCGGTATGCGTAAAGATATTTGAAGCCATTGATAGCAATAAAGATTTATTGACAAATTATAGTTTTTTGCATTTTTATTATATAGCAAAAATAAAAATATATTATAAAAATAGGGATAAGATAGACAATGCACTCGACAAAGCTATTGAAAGTTGTAGAAAAATGATTGCTATAGCAAAAGATGTAATAGCTACCGATAAAATAATTAAAGGTGCTTCACATCTGGGATATGAGCAATTAGCTATTATTTTACATAAGCAAGGTAAATATCAAGAAGTAATTGATTTATGCAAGCAGGCAAAATCTGAAAAATGGAATGGCGATTGGGATAAAAGAATTGATAATGCTAAAAAGAAATTAGAGAAGATTAAATAATGGGGTGGTTTTCAAAAAAGATAATCGGTATAATAAAATTTCTTTTGCCTCTAATAATAGAAAACTGAGTAAAGTAAGTAATCCCAGCGAAAATAAAACAACATCTAAAAATGTAATTTTAATATTCTTCATAATTAACCTCCTATAAACCTTTTTATTTCTCTAGCTAAAACTTCCTTGCCGCCGCCGTTCCACCATCTTTGAACCCACCGTGAACCCCTAATTGGTCTATCTTGAAAATGCGAAGTGTCATCGTTCCATGTGTTTCTGCCGTTGGGGTTTCCGTAAATGGAGTAGATTAATTGCCCGCTTCCAAAATGGGAATTTATAAAAACGCTCTTTCTTAAAGCCGTAGTGTCCGAAGGCGCGTATTTGTCTGAATGTCTGGCGACGGACATATCTATATATTTCTGTAAGTTACTGCCCGCGCTGTAGGCGGCTAACAGTTTCTTTTTTACGGCTACGTTTACTTTTACCTTTACTTTGGCTTTGGTCATAATTTAAGGGTAACGGATAAAGGGGATTAAACAAGACTATCAGGGTAGTCTTATAAACTTGACAAGTCTTTTAAATTGGCTATTGCCAATATTATTATAATGACAGCTAATATAATTCTAAGGGCTATATTTATAATCATTAAATCAACCATGTTTATATAATAACGCTTAATTTTTACAGCGTCAAGTTTTATCTACGTCGCCTTCCATTTTACCTCATCTTAAACGCTTCTTTCTTTTCCGTTAATTAAGCTCCTTAAATAATACCTATATATCGTTAATTAATTCCCTGCTAATTAATATTTACCTATGTCTCAGGAACAAATGACCCAACAGGAAATAGACTCTCTTTTAAATTCTATTTCTATGGGTGAAATAGAAGACCCGACAAATAAACTTACCGAAACTATCTTTGATAAAGACCAAGTTAGATATAAATATAACGCCGTAGTCGCCTGTAAAGAAAGATTGGATTATGCCCTTACTAATTGTTCGTTTGATGAAATAGATGAAGCCGCTAAAAATTTACATCTTGCCGCTTTTTCTAATTGGTTATTCAGGCATGGATTAGATAAAGAAGGGTATTATAAATTAATGAACAAAGAAGCCGTAAAAAGAGGATTACGCCCGCCATTTACCTCATCTTAAACGCTTCTTTCTTTTCAACTTCCAGTTCCCACATATTCCTGTTTTGTAAATTTGCGGCTTCTAATTCAGCGTCGATTTCTTTTTGCTTCTTCTTAGTCGGTTTTTCGTACTGCCTAGCTCCTATTACGTCCTTTAACGTCCAGAATAAATTGTAATATAAAGCTAAAAAGTCGTGCCAGTGTAAGTCCGTAGTTATCAGGTTGATGTTATATCTTTCCAAAAAAGCGCAATAAATTCTTTCTGAATCAACGTCCCAATCAATAAGTTTCCTGTTTTCCTTTCCGGTGTCTTTAGGCAGGGGCTGTTTATTAACATAAAATTTTACCAATTCTTCATAAGCCGAATCGTAATTTTCAGGCAGGCTGTAAACTTTATCGCCTTCTTCCTGAATAATAAAGTAAGACTTCAATTCGTCAACAGGAAAACCGCCTTCAAGAGATTCAAGCCTTTTGCCGAAAGCCAACCAGATAAAAAATTCCGTGCGGATAAGATATTCCTCACCGTCTATCCACACGGATTTTTGTCTTGACCTGTCGGCTTTGTCAAGAGAGATCATATCCCTTAACTCACCGTAACTTCGCATTCGGCTTCAAAACCGCCGTCTTCGGTTGTTACGGTAATTGTCGCCGTGCCAACCGCTATCGCAATCACATTGCCGGACTGGTCTACGGTCGCCACATCGGTATCGTCAGATTCCCATGTTACGTTCTTGTTTGTCGCGTCCGATGGTTCTATGGCAGCGATAAGCTGTTCAGTATCGTCAACTTCCAATTCCAGCGTGTCTACGTTCAATGAGATTCCTGTTACGGGTATTGGTTCAGGATCGGGGTCAGGTGTTGGATCGGGATTTGGCGTTACGACATTCCCGACATTTACGGTTATCGCGGTTTTCTTTGTTAAGTCCGCCGTGCTGATAACGGTTATTTTAGCGGCTCCCTCTCCGCGTCCTTTAATGTCTACGGACTGATTCCACCTGTTGCCTACAGCGATCGCTTTATCATCGGTCTCAATCATAAAGTCATAAGGACAGCCAAGAGGTGAGAATGACACCGCCACTCTCGCCTGACCGCCTACGGGAATTTCTACTGTTTCCCTGCTGGTCTTGATCAATGTTACGGCGATCTGCCTCGATGAAGTAAAACCGTAAGTAAAGGTTGAATCATCATCCGATGTGCTATTATCCGTTCTTCCCATAACGCCGATTGTATAATCTCCGTCCTGAGCGAAGTTCACGGAAAGTATACCGTCCGTCTCATTGATTGAGTTTACGGTTACGGTCATCATCATAGCTTCGGCGTAATACCTGTTATGCTTTTCGCCGATTTCTTCAATACGGAAGTCAACAAGGTAAACCTTTAATTTAGCATTATCCCCTGTCGGGCGGTGCCTCATAAATTGGGCGAAGAATTCATAATTGGGCTCTCCCTTTTTGATTATGATGTCTTTGTCGATTGTCATGTGGTAGCTCCTGATTTCAGTAGACGGGGATTCCTGCCCTATAGGATTCCTCTCTACGGTTTCGGGATTCATTCCTATTTCATGCCCTTCCGCTTCTGTCAGACGCTGGGTAATTCCTCTGTCGTCGTCAAAGAAAATGCCCTTTTGCGCCTGATTTCCCGCCGCGCCTTCGGGGACTGTTTTTGTAAAGTCCGCGTTCCAAATTTGGCCCATGATAATTACTCCTATTAATAGTTTTCAATCTGGCGATTGATTAAGAACAGGGTAACAAACAGGGGTATTTTAACAATATATTTGGGCTATTCTATGTAAATTAATTTTAGATTAACCAGTATTGGCAAATTCACCATGTAATTCTTTAGCCGCTTTACAGTAGGCGGCGTAGGCTTCTTCAGGTGTGTCAAAATAGCCAAGCCCCTTTTTCTTCCCATTTACCATTATTATAGATGTCCATTTATTATACCTCTTATAATAAAAAACGCCTTTATAACCACTTGTATTGTTTTTATTAATCCTTTTGTTTTTTGAATTCTCAGCTTGTGTACATATTCTTAAATTGCATTTTCGATTATCTAAAGTATTGCCGTTTATATGGTCTACTACTTTATCTTTTGGGCAATTTTTAATTAACCTATGCAATGCTATACGATTATTATTACGGTTATTTACTACACTGCCTTTTGATATACTCCAGAAATTATATTTTTCTATTTTGTTTAATTCTTCTTTGTCAATTAGGAATTTCAATCCTATATTAGGGTTTTCACATTCGATATAATCGCCTATTGGTTTATATATCATAGGACATTTTATATAACCCCTTTTGAATTTCAAATATGTGGTTTTCCTTTTTACCCCGTTTTCGAATTGAACAACTATATTATCAGCATTGCCATATTCTATGATTTTTGCTTTTAAGCCATGCGTAGAAGTTCCAATTTCTCCGATTCTTTCTGCCATTGGTATTGTACTTTTATTGTATCCAATAGTTACCTCTTGAAAACATCATACAATTTTATCTATGGTTTGTCAATAACTAAAGATAAATATATCTTGAATTATTTAAGGTTTTCAAGTAAAATGCCGATATATGAACATGACAGGTTTTACCATTCAAGAACTTGCCAAAAAGCTAAAAATAAGCGAAAGGGCGGTTTACCAGCGTCTCCATGCTCTAGGAATAGAACCGCTTACTAGGCAAGCTATATACCCTGAAAGCTCACTTGACGCTATAAAGACGGTTTCAAAAGGCGGCAGACCCAAAAAAACCTATTCCACATAAACCAGCCGTAAATTAACGAGGTAATCGGCAAATTCTTCCGCCGAATCTCTCTGCGCCGGATACCAGCCCGAATTTACGGATATTTCTTTCCAGTCGCGCCCATCAACGGGCATTTTACCGTCAAGGTTTCTGTCCCTGATTTTTTTCGCCAGCCGTTCAAAAAACTTTTCATTATCTATCCGAGAATCTACCAGCTTAAACTTTTTACGGATATAAATTGACTTGAATTTCGTGTGTTTTACCTGCCCGCCAATTAAAGTGGTTGCCATATCGTTGGGACTTGAAAAAATTCCTCCAGCCGTGAAGTCGGGAAAGCCCTCGCTTCTGGGGTAATCTTCGGGCAGGGGGATGCGATCCGGCTCAAGGATCGTGAACGGATGGGGGAATTCGTCTTTTAATTCCAGCAGAATTGAATTAAGCCATTGGGTTACGCTTTCATAGACGCTCATTCTATACCCCTGCTATTCCATTTTACTATATTCATAACGCTTTCTATAGCATGTAAGTTAATTAAGCCACCAACTGCGTCATCAAATATCACTAGCCTTGTAATATCTTCCAATACGCTCTTTTTCCTTTTTTCAAATTCATCTTTATTTATTATTCCCATTTCTTCTAAGAATTCGTCTCTTTCCTTCTGGGTAAAACTATCGCTCATTCTATATCCCCTCAATACTCCACTTCGGCAACACGTCTTGCCCCGTGCTGTCGGATACGGCTTTAATCTCGGCTGTTTTATAATCTCTCCTTAAATTGTCGGTCGTATAACCAGTAGTTATTTCCTTATCACACTCCCCGAATACGATAATGTCGCCTACTTTAAGCGTCCATTCTTCGGCGTTGCCCGTGAAGTTTTCGGGCTTTACGAAGGTTTTGTCCGTTTCCATTTCGTCAAGGGGGATAGTAAGGGACACCGTCTTGTCAATAAAGGATTTCCCGTCGCTGGCAGAATTGGTGTGCACGTTGTCTTTCCACATTACGTTTGATATTTTTGTACGGGTATAGGCGATAGTATTACTAGGCGGCAAACCCCCAGCCCAATTAGTAGGCGTTTTCGTGTATTTATTCATAATCGTAATCGTATCTTGAAACAATCCCGACATGGTTTATTTTAACTCCAATATTTTGCCGCCAATTTTATTTACTGTTTTTACAGTTCCATTGCTATAATAAGTTGTTGTTTGTTCAAATCCCCCAGCCGCATTAATTTCATCAATGCGCTTGTTATAAATAGAAATGCCAATTATGAAACATATAAGAGGTATCCCACAAAAAACAGTTATTAATTCTATTGCTAAAAGCATATTTCCCCCTCCTCTTTCATTAATTCCAAAACTGATTTTTCTTCAACTATAACCTCGCCTGTATCCGTGTATATAGCAAGGTGTGTTTTTGAAAGTTTTAAGAGCAGGCAGGCATAATACATTTTTACCTTTGCCATTAATTCTTCAATCATTTATTTACCTTTATGTATTCATCTACGTCCTAACAACAGGCGCGGTCGTCATACTGCCGCCGATTAAAGATGACAGGTACGTCCTGATTAATTCCTCAGCCCTGCCGTCCCTGCTCTCATAAGACCTCGATCTCCCGTCGTTGCTTTCGCTGGTTACGTCGCCGCCGTTCAGGTTGCCCATGTAGCCCCTCTCGATAAGCTCAAGAGTTAAAAACTTGACCTTTATCCATATAGGATCGCCCGCTTCTAGTTTCTGCAAACGGTTGCGGGTTAATTTGTCTATAAGCATGGCGGCGTTCATCTCGGCGCGGGTGAATTCAGGCTCTTTTAATTTGCCGCCCATTTCCCTGTAGGTGTTAAAGGTTAGGTAAACCACTTGTGTTTCCTTTTGTTCCATGCCGCGATTGCTTTTTCTCTTGTAGTCTGTCCCGTATGTACAATCATATCGCAGTCCACGCTCCCGCAAGCAACTGAATATAATGTCGCGCCCCCAAGATCGTCGTTTTTTAAGATTGTTGCCGTATTGCTTCCGCAAAACGGGCAGGGCTTTAATTCTTTTTTCATTTCTCCCCCTAAATTTGCGCCCCCTAGTTAAAGAGGGCGCGTTATTTGTCAAGGCAAGCCTTCAATGGCTAATCGTATATATCTATTTGCCGCCGAAGTCTCGGTTTTAGAGTACCCATATAGGGGGTATGCCTCCTGCCTATATAGGCAAATGACGGTGCTGGTTGCCGTAAAAAGATGATCATTTACGGTTGATACCTGAATATTAATTTTATCAACGGGTGAATTTTCCGCCTGTACGACAGGGGAAATATCCGTAACGGTTTCAAGCCTGCCCACAAATTGGACGCGCTCAACCGTATTTGCGCTCACGGTATCGGTTACCCCGATAACAGGCATGGCAAATAACGCCATGCCTACCATAAGCAAAATTAAAAAAGCAAGCAGTTTTTTCATGTCTTGCCTCCTTCGCTGGTTTTGTCTCCCATCTAACAGAGGGGCGCGGCTTTACGATTTACGGTGTGCCGATTTTGCACTTGAGGGCTACTATGGGAATGTTCTTGTTTTCAAAAACTTTCGCCCAATTCGCGCCCGTCGCCAGTTCGGTGTTATTCGGCGTGTCTTTCACCGCCGATCCCGTCCACTTGAACCCTCTGGGGTGCATTATCATCTGCCTGCGGTTGATCAGAATGTCAAGGGATTTTGTCCCTTCCCTCTGAATTTCAACAGGGTATTTCGGAGTTCCTTCAGCGTAAGCTATCGCGCCCGCCCCGAAGAAATAAGTGGTGTAAACGTCGCCCGCTTTGGGTGAGCCGTCGTCAATCACTACGTTCCTTCCGAGGTAAGAGCTGAATTCGGGGGCTGTGTTTGTCCCCGGCTCCGTGGGTTTCGGGTCAAGCAGTTTTTTCTTCGCGAGGTCAAACTGCACCGAAGAATGGGTGAGCAATCCCGTAAGTTTCGGGCTTGCGTCGCCAAGTTTGGCGATGGCGTCGACCATCAGCCCGTTGTCAAGGTACTCGAAAGAAGCGTCAAGGGTATTTGCCGCCATTCCGGTAGAGGCGAAAATTCCGTCAAGGATAGAAAGCAGGATTTTCTGTTCTTTCCTTGCCCAATATTCCGCCACGAGGTTTCCGATAGCCAGCATAGGATCGTCCCCCGCGAAAAGCCCCGCGAGGTCTTCCGCGCCCCACGACTTGATTCTGGTCAAGATAACAGCGATTTCCTTCGCGGTGGTTATCTTGTCGGGTACGGTCTCCGTACCGGTAGTCCATACCTCGTCATCGCCGCTAATATCGTTCCAGAAAGGAAGGTTGATTGTCGCCCCGCCCACGGGTACGGTGATATTGGGGATAGCCCCCAAGATGCCCGATCTCCTGATAGCCGACAATTCAGCCGTGCGCTGGAGCACATAATTCATGAATCTTTCCGGGACTATTACGTCCGAAAGTTTGGTAACTCCCGTGGTGTCCGCGAACCACTGCAAGTGGATTTTTTTAAGTAAATCTTTCATAAAATACTCCTATTTAACACCCGCTTGGGCTTTTAACTGTGCCGCCAGTTCGGGCTTTTCTTTCTCCAGCCTCATCTGTTCGGTCAGGTTAAACGTCTCTTTTTTATAGGGGTTGTTCGTGCTTGATATTTTGGAGCCTGAGCCTGAAGCCCCGCCCCCCGTTCCGTTGGCAAGAAGGAAAAACTTTCCCTCATCCGTGCCGATGAACGACTGCAAGGAATCGTTAACGTCCCTGAAGTTCCCCTTGTTGAGGAACTTCTTGATCCCGTCAACTTCCTTGAATTCAAAGTCGTTTCTCTTAAAAAACACGTCGCGCAATATGGCTTTTTTAGTCTGGTCGAGGTTGTTGATCTTCTCGGCGGCCTTTTCAAACTCGACGCTCCGCAGAATATCGAGGTACTCCCCGAAAATCCGGGCATTTTCCGCTTCGACGGTGGAGGCTTTTTTGTTGACTTCCTCCAGTTGGGACTGATAGACCCCCTGGACCTTTTTAAGCTCAGCGTCATAGTAGCTTTTCAGTTCGTCTTTTCCGGAAGACTTGATCTGCTTGTCAAGCTCCTCAAGCTGTTTCTTGTACTCGGCCTCTTTGGTGCCAAATTCAGCGGATAATTTGTCCAGATTCTCTTTGTACTCCTTATTCTTGCCGAGTATCTCGTTGTTTTTCACCTTCAGGCCGGTTATGTCCGTTTCGTACTCTTTCAGGACTTTCTGTATCCGATCCGCCGGATTCTCGATGCCCTCGAAAATGCCTGTCAAAAATTCCTCATTCATCGCCATAAAACGCTCCTTAATTGTTTCCAGTCCTAGACTTTTTACGCCTTGCGTGAAAACAAGATCAACCTGTCCTAGACGTGCGCCGCTCCCACGGAGGCTTATGCGCTGGTTTTGTCAACAGATTAACAAGCTAAAAAAATTAAACAATATAAAAAGAGGTTTTTTCGCTTTTTTATTTTTTGTCAAGACAAATTCACGCGAATTTCAGGTATTTTTCCCTATTGGTGTCAAGGATTATTTGAGGGAATGGGAAAGTTTTTTCTTTCTTCCTTTTCGCCGTGGCGGCTAAATGTTATTTACGGTATCTTACCCATATTTCATAAGGTAGCATGGCTCTTGCCTCATTGTTCCACGATTGGAAGTACAGGTCGCCGTTTATATCGACCGTTACTTGCGATGTGGCGGATATGGATAATACCGGGTTGCCCGCTTGATATGATTGCGCGTTTATCGGTATGCGGTAGTATTGGCTCATTTGTACCCAGCCGCCCATGTCAACAATGTTCCAACCATTGTAGCCAAAATCGTCTATTAAGGTAAGCGTATTGGTTGAGTTTGCGGAGGCGGTAATGTTTCCCGCAAACCGCCTGCCATAACTGCCGTCGCCTAAATTAACCTCTGTATTCAATGCCCATAAGTGCGGCGATGTCGGCACCTCATTCTTTTTCACAAGCGTTGCAGGGTCTATCGGCGTGCCGAATGTTCCTGCCGTTCCGCTATGTGTCGCTATATACCCATTCGTGCTTGCGGGAATTGCGGGCTGGGCGTTGTCGGCTTTCGCACCTTGCGCAGCGGTCGCAACAGTTGATATGTTATTTGTTGCACGCCCGTCAACAATCGTTGCTCTATCTACTGTAAGACTTCCATAAGTCAATGTTGCCGTTGGGTCAATAAATACTTGTGTTCCGTTTTGGAATGATACTGCTCCGCCGAAGTTAAATGTGCTGTTTGGGCTCATTACAAAAGACGAATTACGGTCTATAAACGCGGCAGGTGTTCCAGTTCCATTTGTGCCAGTGCCTACGGAAATAGTAGTATTTATCGTTCTAAAAGTAGACCCGATATAGCAGTTATTTAAAATAATCAAACCGCTACTGCTTGTTTGCACCGCATTCGCTATATTTACATTATTTATATTCCCGTTAAAATTACGCACGTTGGATAAATAAAGAGCATACGCGATTGGTGTATCTCTATCTATACCATAAATGTATAATGATGCTGTGCCACGGAAATTCACATTCATGATATGAAATTCATTAACCGCGCCTGCGCTACCATTTTGTTGCGTAAATCTCAAAGTGATAGAACTAAAATGTGTTCGATTGTTTACATAGTTATTAAGGAAGTCTTGTGTGCTTCCTACCCATGGTGCAGTCCCTTGTACAAAGTCTCTCGCTGCGGTGCTTGTCCATATTTGTTGAATTTGATTGTTATTAGGTAGGTTAGTCAATTTATTAACTAACGTGCTTGTAATATCGCTATTCAATGCTGCTTCTTGTGCAGGTGTTAAAATAGAGTTGTACCATATTTTGTGCGCCCATGTTTCACCGTTGTAGCGTGCTAAACCCTCTTTTGTACCATCAGCACTCGTATAACTCGCGGTATCATTTATAGTCGCCGTTGTAGGGCTGCCACGATAATAAAAATCGGGTGCGGGGTCATCATTTAATACTGCCAAACTAGCGAACGGAACGTCAGCGGCGGCAGTCGGTGTGACTTGCCGTGTTTGCATTTCATTCAATCCATTAGCAAATGTTTGATAATCTATAAGTTGGTTTGTATCACTTGCCGCGCTTGGAATAACATCGTCTGCCAAATTCAATGTGTCTTGAACGTCCTGCGCCAACTGGGTGCGTTGCCAGCCGCCGTTTGGCAATTCAGCCTGCCCGATATAGTCTATCTCATGGAACAGAATGTCATTCGCTTTAAGAACGCCCACGTTGTCAGTCCACACTTGCGTCGTTATAACATCTCCCTGCTTTACGGGGTATAAAGGGCTGGTATTTTCGTAAGCGTAAGCCGCCCCAAGAGATTGCTGGTTAAGGCGGTAAGTGTCGGGGTCTGCCCCGTTGATAGTCAATCTCGCGCCGAAATAGGTAGCCCCCTCTACTTTGGAATGGCGGTGTATAAAACCGTCACGGGGGGCGGTAACCGTACCCTCTGTAGTAACATTTATCCACGACAAAATACTTATTGCGTCGGGATAGGCGGGAACGGGGAAATTTATCGCATCGTCCGCCGCCGCAAAAAGTTTGCCGTCCGTTCCTGTTTGGATGATATTGCCCGCGTCGGAAGATATAAGGTCGGCGGGGACGGGTAAATCGCCTTGCTGTAACGCGGAATCAGCTTTGTCAAGGCTGTCCTGTACGCCCTGAGACAAATCTTCCCTCGGTATCCCGCCTTGAGGGGGAGAGTAGCCGCCCGCGCTGTTAGGTACAAATAACTTGTCATCATTGCCCAATGTGAGGGCGTTGTTTTGGTCTTCGGAGATTAAATCTGCTGGATCAACTTCTCCGCCGCCGCCAGCGGGGAAAGTGAATAAATCCGTCCATGAGTTTTGCGAGGGGAATTTGTATTGCAGGGTATTGCCTGACATTTGGAATTGAGGCGTTTGCCCGTCTTGCCCATCGGCTCCGTCTTGACCGTCCTGTCCATTGGCTCCATCTTGCCCGTTAGTGCCGTCCTGTCCGTTTTGCCCATCTGTACCGTCTTGACCTTTTAAGTCGGAAAGGGCGACTATGTTAATCCATGACGGGTCTCCGACATACCGCCATTGAATATATGTGCCGTTGTTCTGTATCTGGACTTCGCGCCCGTTTGAGCCGGGGGGGCCGGGTATCGGGGTAGCTCCGCCTAACGCAAGGCTTTGCGCGTATTTTTTTGATAGTGCTAACGCTTCCTCTCCCGTCATAATTTCACCCACCCGTTAATCCCTCTTGAAGGGATAGTGCCTAACTTGTGAAAACTGCCGTCTTCCAAGACTAATACGCTTGATCCTGCGTTTTGCCCGCTGTATGTGGGAAGTGAAGCAATGTCGGAAAGATTGTCAGCCCCGTATGACACGGGGGAATATCCGCCCCTCCCTCTGTTGTCGTCGCCGCCGAACCTTGTAATGGTTTCGATATTTTCAATCCAATACGCCATAAATACCTCTCATTAAGAATTACTTTATAAAACCTCGATAAATTAACAATATCTAAAATAGCGCGGTCTCGGGGCAGGAGGCGGGTTAAAAGCCCGTTGCCCGAAGGCACCCTAAAACCGCGCTAGGGGCAGTTTAAGGGAGCAGTGGGGGATTAAACGATATTTAGGGCATAAAAAAAGCCGCCCAGAAGGACGGCTCCATAAAGGCTTTTGTAGTTATTCTTCCGTACACGCTCCGTTTACCCTGTACGGGCATCGGAGTGTTTTGTAGATTCATTGGACTTTTTTAATTTTATATACTCTTCTAATTTGAAATCCCTGAAATGATGACATTCACCAGCATCTCTAAAAGATTTTTTTGCGCAACCTACCCAATAATTATTAGGATTACATATTTTTGGATCATGGTATTCACACTCTCTGTTAATTTCGTTTGGGTAGTATTCAGCCATTATTTATTCTCCCTTTTTTTTATCCTACCACTTTATATAACCAGTTTCAAGGCTGTTCTTATAGCTGTTTCAAGACGGACAGTAATTCTTTCCCGGCATGGACGGAAATATAAACCTCATCTTGACCTTTGACATGGATAATTATTCTATTCCCGTCTGGCTCATATTTAATGTATCCGAAATTTTCGGTATCCGAGCTATTAAAATATAAGTCCAGTTTCGTATCTGCTAATTTTTCCTGTAAGTCATAATGCTGTTTTGCCCATTCCTGCCATTGTTCAATTTTTGTCATTTTGCACTCCTATAATTTATAATCTAGTATCATCATTGAAATTACGCCAACTAACGCGCCTGTTACATAACCGGCATAGGTGAATACGTCAAGATATTTTAATATCATTATGGCGGTAAAAGAAATAAGAATAACTAACAAAATTCTTTTCATTTTGTCCATCCTATTCAAAAATCTCTTTTAGAAACTGGTATATCTTTTCTGCATGGGAAACCGATAAATAAAGAACCGTCTCTTCTCTTGCGCTTATGTCTATACGCCTATAGTAAAACGGTTTGTTAAATTCGCCGCTGTCTATGCCGAAATACTCGCCAATATCATTTCCTATCCCCTCTTTACAAAGTATAAGATTCCTTTTGACAGGGACAATTTTAAGAATATCCGCCTGTTTCTTGATAAAATCTCTTACTTGTTCAATCTCTGTCATTTTCTCCCCCTGATTTTATTGAAAATATCTTTTATCCATAAGGACAGGGAAAAATCGTACTTGCGCCAGTTTAAGATAACGACGTTTATATCGTCATCTATTTTTAGATCGTTCTTAATAACGCCTTTGAGACAGTCTCTAACGCTGATTATATCCTGACTAGAAAATATGCCTTTCTTGCGGTCTACGCCAGCAAACGCATAGCCCGTGCCGTTTTTTGTCTTATACATATATGATACAAAATACCTTTTCATTCTCTCCCCCTTATGGCTCTATGCCCGTTTCCTTATCAAAATACTTGCTTTTTAACGACTGTAAAAACGGATCGTCTTTCGCCACATAATCAAAAATCCATTCTTCTAATTCTCCGTCCCTGTTCATTTCATTAAGTTTTATAACCGTTTCAAGCCTGTCAATGGAATCACGGTGTCTTTTTTGCCTGATTTCATCGTAAGCAGTTACGATTATTGACGCTATAATGCTTATCAATATCCCAATAATTACATATTTCATTATTCCCCCTATAGATTAATTCCTAATTCCTTATCCTTTGCGACAAAGTATGTTGTGGGACGGGTATCATCATTCTCACCTACCAGAAAATCTTTAGATACAAATTCCGCGCCGTCTTTTTCCTTGTCGTTACTTACGCCTGACAGTATGTTCAGGATTATTAAAGCCCTCGCCTGCGAACAGCCCACCGCTTTAGCAAGCTCCACTTTCCTTATGGGTCTGGGGTGTTCCCGCCTGAAAAACGCTTTGGCTTTGTCTATTTCGTCTAGGTTGGTATTCCCCCTGCCCGTCTTTTTCCTTGCCGCCTGTTTAAGTCTATCTACCTTGCCGGATATATAATCGGTGATTAAAAGGTTAAGTAATCCTGTTACGGAAAGCCCTTCAAGTTTGGCGATGTCGGCGAATTTTTCCTTGTTAGCACGCTGGATGTGGAATAATACGGTGGTGTCTTGTACGGGCTGATCCGGCTTAAATTCCGGGAATAGATATATCTGGTTCGGATAATAGTTTTTCAATTCCCCTCCCTTTCCCCTGTGTTTTTACCCGCCATACAGCGGATAGCTAAATTGTTTCATCAGGTTTCCAGCCATCAGGCGGCGGTACTGGCGGATCGGCGATGACGATATGCTCAACTGGGTCTGGCCAATTTTTCTTACTTGTTTCTTGAACCCCGTATAAAGTATTCCCTACCCATTCAGTTTCATAAGAAAGTTTTACCCACACCAGCCCATTATCAGGAAACGGCTTTCTTGTACGCTTCTCATACTGTGCCGGGGTTTCATAATCGGGGATAGGAACAACCAGCTTTCCGGCTATGCATAACGGACATTCTTCCGACTTGGTATCATATTCATGCCATCCGTTTGGCTCAAATACGCTTTTGCAGTTTTTACAGTAAAACTTCATTTTTCCTCCTTCCAAAACTTTACAAGGCAATTTATCGTTTCTACCTGCTCATTTGTAAGCCCATGACCGTAACCGCTATAGTTAGGCATACCCAAAAGGTTATCCGTGGTAACATTCAACGCTAAGGCAAGTTTTAAGATGTTCTCCGCGCTTGGCAGTCTTGCGCCTGTTTCAAATTGCGCTATTGATGGACAGCCTGATTTTTTTGCAAGTTCCTGCTGAGTTAGCTTTCTCATTTCCCTTGCTTCTCTTGGGCGTATTGGAAACATCTCTTTAACGGATATACTCATGCCAGCCTCGCAAATTCACCATGCAATTCTTTAGCGGCTAAATTATTCATCCTTTACCTCTTCGCAATATGGAAACAATCCGCTAAAATCAAAACAGATAGTTATAAACCAGATACCGACAAACAGGCATTTGTCTTTCCAGCGAATTCCCAAAAGTTTTCCGTTCCAGTTATACGTCTTATTATCTCTGTATACTTGAAAACCAGCTCTCCCCGGACACTCGCTCTCACGCTCTTCAGGTTGGCAATGTTCGCAAAAATGAAAACCGCACTCAACACAAACAGGGCCGTTGTGAAAGCCTTCGGACATTGCAAAATCGTTAATTTCTCCGTTTCCCAGCTTTTGCCATTTATGTTTCATTTTACCTCCTACGCTAACCTCGCAAATTCGCCGTGAAGTTCTTTTGCCGCCTTACAGTAGGCGGCGTAGGCTTCCTCTAGCGTGTTATAAAGACCGATAGTACGGCTTTTATAATTTTTTGTTATATTTGCTTGCCATTTTTCTTCATCTTTATTCCATGAAACACCCTTATAACCGCTTGTGTTTCTCTTTGATAAAACTCTATTGCACAAATTTTGCGATCTTGTGCATATCCTTAAATTAGCTCTTCGGTTGTCTAGTTTGTCATGGTTTATGTGGTCTACTTCCATATTTTGCGGTACGTTAGTAATAAGACGATGTAAATAAATAGATACGGTCTTTTTTCCTATACGCTTGCAATAACTAAAATAATTATTCCCATTATTTTGCCATGCGTGTTTCAGTATTTCAGGCAAGTATTCGCTGTCTACCAATATTGAATAACCGTCAATTTCTATGACAGCGGTATTGCCGTCTATTGATATGACTTTAGGCGGTATCTTGTATTTTATACTTTTCCGTATTTGTTCTATCTCGCTTTCCGTAAAATAAACCCTGTTTTTGACTTTTTCCCCTAATGATAGTTTTCTGGCTTGATTGTCAACTGTTTTGGTACAGGTATTTAATTTAGTAGCCGTTTCATGCCTTGTATACTTCATAAATAGTATAATATCGTACTATTTATACTTTATCAAGTAAATAGTACGATATAGTATTGTTTTTTTTAAGTTTTTCGATAAAATAGCCGATATATGATTATGGAAGGTCTAACTATCCGTGAAATTGCCGATATTTTGGGCATACATTATATGGCGGTAAAAACACGCCTTAGAACGGCAGGAATAGAACCAGAAACAAAAGCGGGCAAAACCAATATCTATAATAAAAAGGTAGTAAATCTCATTCGTAACGTACCAGATAGAGGAAGACCGAAAAAGGGAAAATAGCCAGAAAATTAACCGTAAGCAATCATTTTTTTGTCTGGTGCGCCATAATCTTCAATAAGCTGCGAAATAGTATAGTCAAAATGGCGATAGTCTGATTTTTTACCGCCTTCAATAATTGTGGTTTTCTTGTCTTTTTTGCTATATTCAAAACGACCTGCGGTTTCTTTGCTTTCATAGCCAAAAGCATAGATTATAGAGGTATTAGTTTCATTTAGTTTTATAAAATACCACCACATTACTTTTTCTCCTCTTTTAGCCTTTCACTCCACGGATATTTTGCATGAGCCATACTATGGGCTGTAGGATAATCATAACCATATTGTTGCATAAGTATCAACTCTTCCAATTCATGGTTTAACAACAATATATCTAATTCCGTTCCTTTTCCTTGTTCCAGCCGTTGCCACGCCTGCGCTATTTGATAATCGGATGTAAAACGACCTTTTTCTCCTTCTCCCAGATTATGCTCTTTAATAAAAATATGCTCTCTTATAGCTGATACTTGATCATAAGTAAATCCTGAACCTTTTGCAATAGCCGATATATCGCTTTTACTTTCTCTGTTTCTAATTGAATTATAATATGTGTCGGAGTATTTTCTCTGTACTAATTCCCCCTTGTCCCTTAATCCGCCGCTATCGCCGCCCGTGACTAATCTAGGTACGCTCGCCCTTTCCCACTTCATTCTTATCGCTTTAGGTTCTAACGCCGCCCCCAGTTCTTTATACTCATTCCTTAGCTCGTCTAATCTTGCCTTGCTTTTTTGATAATCATGTTCCAGTCGCGGATCGGTTTCCCGTACCTCTTTTAATAAGTTTAAGTTTTCCCGTTCATGCCTCATGGCGGTTTCAAGCTGTCTCTGCTGTTGTTCGGCTTCGTATAGGGTGTAGTGATTGCCGTCAAAGTCTATGCCCTCTTCATTTCTGTCTTGCATTGCTTCCAGTTCGTCTTTAGAGAAAGAGGGTATTGATACGCCTAAAATAAAACTGAACCAAACGTGCCTGCAATTCCACATACCAATCGGTCGGTCGGTCTGGAAAGTCTCGCCTAAATAATCGGCTTCCCCCGCCTCGTATTTTTCAATGTCAACGTCCCTCGCTTCCTCGCCGTTTTGAAGTTTCTCAAATTCTTCTAAAGTAAAAATCCTGCCCTGTATCGGCTCGTGATCGACGGCCGGGTGCTGATGCCCTGATATTTCTACCGCAGACGCATTAAGTTCTTGCCCAATTTTAT
>Ga0268262_10001797_pt1 | contig 25814 bp, 25 predicted proteins | sample TergutNc150P3_FD_190354 | JGI IMG/M metagenome (GOLD analysis project Ga0268262, IMG submission 190354) | Nasutitermes corniger P3 segment gut microbial community from laboratory colony in Florida, USA - Nc150 P3 (SPAdes) (version 2) | ecosystem: Host-associated > Arthropoda: Insects >... | reverse complement strand
CCGCGCCCACTTCCCTATCAGCCATTTTTGTTTCTTCCCTTAATTATTGGTTATTTATTATTCCTTCTATTAATTTCTCATAAACTTGAATAATGGTCAAGCCACTAGTATCCAAATAATGAACTCCGTCCGCTATTTTTAAACTGCCTTCGATTTTATTTCTGTCAATCTCATCCCGCCGTAAAATGGCGTTTTTTATTTCCTCAAGAGTTAAATTTGACACTCCCTGCTCAAAGCGGCGCTTGGCCCTTGAATCGGGCGACGCGTCAAGATAAAAACGGTATTTTGAGTCGGGAAATACAACGGTAGTCATATCCCTGCCCTCTACGACGATATTCCGTCCCTGCGAAAGGCTGCGGATAAGGTCGTTTACAATGTGCCTGACAGGGACAATCGCGGAAAGGGGCGCGGAAAAACTGTCGATTTCGTCGGTATGAAGAAGAGCTGTAACATTTTCGCCATTAAGAAAAACTTCCGTCTTTTGATAGGAAATTTGGGCATTTTTGGCAAATTCAACGATTTTTTCACTATCCTTCAGAGTGATTTTTGCGCGAATACAGCCCAGGGAAAAAGCCCTGTACAGATTTCCCGAATTAATGTAGGTAAACTCTTTTCCGTCCTTGTCCTTGAGTTTTTCCGCCAATAGTTTGGCTATAGTACTTTTACCGGAACCGGCAGGGCCGTCAATCGCTACTACCATGTATTTCTCCTTTTCTGGCGGTTGAGCCTGTCGAAGCCGCCACCACCGCCGCGCAGGGCATTAATTTCACTATCTGAGAGGGGTCTTGAGCTTCCTTCGGGTAAATCCCCAAGCAAAACGGTGCCGATTCTTACCCTGCGTAACAGAGCCGGATGTAAATGAAAGTGGGAAAAAACCCTGCGAATCTCCCTATTTTTGCCTTCGACAAGGATAATACGCATCGTTTTTCGCCCGGTTTTTTCGGCTTTTTTTGCCTTGTAAAATTCATCGTCAACCGTTATACCCGAATTAAAGGCGTCCGTAACTTCATCGGGGATAACGCCCGTCGCTTCCACGATGTACTCTTTTTCAAGCTCAGAACTGGGGTGCCCAAGACGGCTTGCAAAATTGCCGTCATTGGTAAAAAAGATTAAACCGCTGGACTGATAGTCAAGCCGTCCCACATTGTACAGGCGTTCATCTGTTTTTGGAAGCAGGCTGAGGGCCAAAGGGCGTCCCTGCGGATCGCTTGAACTGCAAATATAACCAGGGGGTTTATTAAGGGCAAGGTACAATAAGCGCGTTTCCAATTGAACGGGTTTACCGTCCAGCAGGACAATATCGCCGTCCTGTACTTTGCTTCCCTGGGAAGTAATTGTAATCCCATTTACGGAAACCCTGCCTTGCGCGATTATGTCTTCAGCCGCCCTTCTTGAAGCGATACCGGCATGGGAAAGATAAACTTGAAGTCTAATCCTTTTCCCCCTCAAGTTCAAATTTTTCAATATCGCTCTCGCCGAGTTTTGGAAGCTCGGAGATTGAATTAAGACTGAATTGTTTTAAGAACTCCTTTGTGGTACCGTACAAAACAGGACGGCCCGGAATGTCTTTTTTTCCCACTTCGCGGATAAAACTTTTTTCAAGAAGCAGGCGGATCATATTGTCCGCCGACACTCCGCGGATTTTTTCTATTTCAGCCCTTGTAATCGGCTGTGAATAGGCGACAATGGCGAGCGTCTCCATCGCGGCGCGGGAAATTTTCCCCTCGTTTTTCCTGCCGTATCTTTCTTTTAAGTTATCCCAATATTCGCGCTTTACGGAAATTTTTATTCCGCCTCCGACACGGATAAGTTCAAGGGCGCAGTCCGCGTTCGCGTAACGCTCGCTTATATTGTCAAGTGCGCCCGTTACGGCTTCTTTTGACAGTCCGCAAATACGCGCGATTGCCCCTTCGTCAAGAGGGTCTCCTTCCATGAATAGAATCGCTTCGACAAGTGCCGTTTCTTTTTCAATGTTTTCAATCACAAAAAACTCCGTCCGTACACATTATGAATTAGCGGATATATTTTCCTGTTTGTTCGGCCTAATCAGAATATCACCAAAAAGGCGGTTTTGATAGATGACAATCATACGCAATTTCGCGGCTTCAAGAACCGCCAAAAAAGCGCAGACGACGTCAAGCGAGCCCGACCTTGTAATCAAATCCGTAAACCTGCATTCCCCTTTATTTTCCAAAAATTCGTTAAGCAAAGTGGTTTTTTCATTAACGGTAACTTCCTCGTAAAGATCGATAATGCGCTCCGCCGGAAGGTTAATCGCCAATGATGAAAAACTTTTTAATAAATCCCAAATATCGGCTTTTTCCCACATGTCTTCATCCGCAAACGGCAGGTTGTGCTGAAGCCTTTTGCGCTCTATAAGCCACTCATTCTCACTTTCCTTTTCCTCCATGAGTTCCGAAAGTTTTTTATATTTCTGATACTCAATCAACCTTTCAACAAGTTCCGCTCTTGGGTCCTCGCCTGAATCCTCGGTTATTTCCACCGGCAGAAGGGTTCGGCTTTTAATATAGAGCAAGGTGGTCGCCATTGTATGGAAACTTGTAAGGTCTTCTATATCCATAGTTTGCGCGTTGTAGAGGTACTCTATATACTGCTCCGTTATCTGGGCAATGGGTATATCGTAGATATTTATCTCGTTTTTACGGATCATATATAGCAAAAGATCGAGAGGGCCTTCGAATTCGCTTACCTTGAAACTACGCGATGCTTCGGATTTTGTTTCCATTAAGGGAATTATACCAGAAATGACATAGAAACGCTAGGCTATTACAAATGAAGAATTTTAACCACGAAAGACACGAACCAGCACGAACTTGTTGTACTAAGATTGTCGTAACTACCTATTTATGCTATATTTATTTTAAGGACGAAGAAGCGCAACAGAGCCTGACATCAGAATTTAAAGGAGTTTTATTATTATGTCGGTTAAAGGAAAGTTGACGTTTGATAATGGTTCAGTGTACGAGGGTGAACTGCTTAACGGCGTCCCACAGGGCAAGGGGACGCTGACATATAGGGACGGTTCTGTGTATGTAGGCGATTTTGTTAACGGAAAATTTCACGGTAAAGGAACATTAAAATATATATTTGGCGATGTATACGAGGGCGAATGGGTTGACGGCGAACAGAACGGTCAGGGGAAAATGACTTATGATGACGGGACTTTTAAAGAAGGGATATTTGTGAAGAGCGAGTATTCTAAATTGGATTAGTATTTATAAAACTGAAATAAGAATTGAATAAGATAAAAATTATCTGCTTGATACTTTATTACCAAGTGTAAGCAAGATGTATGCCTAAAGATTTTACTTGGGGTCCTGACCGGGAAAAAAGCACCGCGACGGGGCGCGGCACTTTTTTCCCGGCCACCCCTCAAGTATTTTATTCGGCATACATCTTTAATGCTCATTAAATTAATAATCAAACTCTTAGTAGTACTGTCTTTTTTTTTAACAGTATTACTAATGACTGGTAAATTTTATATAACGTAAATTTGAGATGTATATGAAACGTTTATTCATATACAAGTAGTTATGTGCAAAAAAAACACATAAAAAATGCTCTCATTTATAGTGGTATTAAATGTTTGACATAAATAAATTTATATAGGATAATACAAATGATAGGTAATACTTAAAAAATATATTATTGAGGAGGATTTATTTTATGGATTTTGCAAGAGAAAAAGAAACGACATTATTTAGAATAATGAGCTTAATTGTGATTGATTGCTTAGAGGTTGATAAAACATTAATTTCTTTTGATTCAACATTTTATGAAGATCTTGGTGCCGATAGTCTAGATTTATATGAGTTGTTATATCAATTTGAGACAAATTTATCAGTTGTGATTTCTGATGAAGTAGCCTTGGATGTTTTTAAAACAATAGGGTCACTTTATCAATATTTACAAAAGGAATGTACTTGGATTAATAATCAAAAAACGGCAGAAGATTATGTCAAAATGGGCAAGGCTCTTTCGGGCATATATTTCGCACTTTTAAACTATGAAAAGGCTCTTGAAATTGACCAAAATTGTATTAATGCTCTAATTAGTAGAGCAGAACTTTACCAAGAAAAAGAAAAATATGAAAAAGCGATAAATGATTATTCTAAAATATTGGAAATATCGTCTGATTATCCTAATAAAGATTATAAGGCACTATCAGAAAGGGCTATAACTTATTATCGTATGGGTAAATATAAAAAAGCGGCTAAAGATTACGAAGAGGCATTTAAAATGTCGGTGGAAATACTTGAAACTCCTGAAATGAAAGATCTTATTGAAAAAGGTTTTATAATTTCCAAATGAATAAAATTGAAAAAAGGGTTTCTTTCCTCTATGATAGGCAGTTTCGTAATGTGTTTTTACGGCATATAGGGCTAAAACCCCTTGTGGGTAAACGCAAAATGTGTCTGACACAAAATTTAAAGTGTGTTAAAGATGTATGCCCAAAAAAAGTAAAACAGGCATATATTTTTTATTTACTGATTGATATTTTCAGGGAGCGGGGGCGGAAAGGCATAACGGCGACTTGGCGTGTTTTCGATAAAGCCACGTCAAAGCGTCCATCAAAACATGCAACTAATGCTAAATAAAAAACGTGCGGCTATTCAACCCTCGCCACACCGGAGCCGGTATGGCTTTTCGCCCCCGCTCCCAAAAATGTAATTAATAAATAGAGAAAGTTAGATTGTCGGAACAAAATCTTTAGGCATACATCTTGCCTTCACTTTGAAAAAACGTGTTACAGAGTTGTGGCGTTTTTCTCAGTCACGTTTTTTAGGTTTGCGTGAGGTAAGCCTCCAGCGCAATATGCGCTGGCATTATCCCCGAATTATCTCTCAATTAGCTGTCTTGAACGCAGATGTAATTACCTTCTTTGTTAAAGTAATTCTGATAGATATTTGTTTTGTTTGGAAGACTGTCGGGCGGATCCTCACGGAATTGAAATGTATGTTTTTTTTTACTGATGTTCATCTCCCAGTTATTAATTACATTTGTTCCAAGAATGATGTCATCTTCATGACTGCCTTTATAATCTCCTGCAAACGCAATGACCCTCTCAAGGACAAAATTTCCAATCATTATTTTATCTATAGAAAACGCCTCTGTTTCTATAAGATTGGCTCCGAGACTGTATTTCACCTTAAACCCTAAAGAATGTCCCGTTTCTTCCGCAAGGTCTTTGGGGATCATTGTGTTGTAACAGCCTGTATCTAAAAATATAGTGGTTTCAATAAATTTTTTTGTCCGTAAATCATACACATTCGCAAAAAATTTATAACGGTGCTCAAACAATTTCGATAATGCCACTGTCGAATACGTCATCTTTGGGTATCCATCCTTTCATTAAAAGTACTTTGCCGTCATATTTATTAAGGCAAATTTCCCTTAGGGCTGCCCGATCTTCGGGAGTTCCATCGCCATAGGCAACTACATATCCTGTGTCATCCTCCGGCGGAAAGTCCCTGTGGTCGAATAAAACCCAACGCCCGTTATATTCGGCTTCTACTTCCCGACAATTCAGAACACGTTTTTCTGTATTCATTGTTACCATACAACAGTCTCCTTATCTAGTTAAATATACCATAAAAAAAGAATTCTACCACGAACCACACAAACACCACGAACTTTTAGTACATATCTTGTAGCCGTTCGTATTGGTTCGTGGTAAGAAATTTCTTATTCTTTCTCTTCCTTGTCTCCCTCACCCTTCTTAGCCTTCCCGCTTTTTTGTGAGGCGGCGGCAGCTTTGGGTTGTTCCCTGCCGGGGAAGATTTGCGCTCTTAGTTTAGTTTCCAGTTCTTTCATAAAGTCGGGGTGTTGTTCAAGGTAGTCGCGGGTGTTGTCCCTGCCCTGCCCTATTTTTTCGTCGTTGTAGGAATACCAGGCGCCGCTCTTTTTGATGATGTCGTACTTTACCGCGCAGTCCAACAAACTGCCCGTCGCGGAAATGCCCTTGCCGAACATCAGTTCTATTTCTGTTTTTCTGAATGGGGGCGCCACTTTGTTCTTTACAACTTTGACGCGCACCCTGTTGCCAATCGCGTCCGCGTCCTTGCTTACTTCGATTGTTTCCGTTTTACGGACTTCAAGGCGCAGTGACGAATAGAACTTAAGCGCGTTTCCGCCTGTGGTTGTTTCCGGGTTGCCGAAAAAGACGCCGATTTTCATGCGGATTTGGTTGATGAAAATGAGAATTGTACGCGATTTGCCGATGGTGGCGGTAAGTTTGCGCAGGGCCTGGCTCATTAAACGAGCCTGCGCTCCCATTTGCGCATCGCCCATTTCGCCCTCGATTTCCGATTGCGGGGTAAGCGCCGCGACAGAGTCTACGACAATTACGTCTACCGCGCCTGAGCGGACGAGGCTTTCAGTGATTTCCATCGCTTGCTCGCCGTTATCGGGCTGGGAAACCCAAAGTTCGTCGATATTTACGCCCAGGTTTTTCGCGTAAACGGGGTCTAATGCGTGTTCCGCGTCGATAAATGCAGCATTTCCACCCAATTTTTGGGCTTCGGCGATTGCGTGCAGGGCAAGAGTCGTCTTCCCTGACGATTCAGGGCCGAAAATTTCGATAATTCTGCCCCTGGGGTAACCGCCGATTCCAAGCGCTTCATCCAAAAGGATCGAACCTGAAGGTATTACCTCGATGCCTTGGGCGGCGTTGTGCGTCCCCAGTTTGATTAATGATCCCGCGCCAAATTGCTTTTCAATCTGAAGCCGGGCCGCTTCCAGGGCTTTTGCTTTTTCCTCGCTTGAAGCGTTAGGATTAACCCTGGTTTTTTCTGTGTCATTTGATTTTGCCATAAAATCTCCTCCCCTATATATGGCGCGCGGATTCACGGCGCTTTACCGAAACATGAAATATTTTATCTTATTTTTAAATTATTGTCAAGAAACAACTACATATTTGTCAAGTATTTTTATTTATTTATTCATTGAATTAACCTGAAAAATATATGATAATGAATAATGAATCCATTCATAGTCTGCGCCACGCGTTCCATGCGAAATTACGCTTCCCAAGTAATCGGGTGTTTGTCCAAATACCTGTGTTTCTCCAAATTGACGGAGCAGATTAACGGACTGGATTTGCTTAATACCGATATTTTCGCCAACGGGGAAATGGAAGTTTCCGTCAAATATTCAATTAGGGGCAAAGACGTTATCCTCTTTTCATCAAGCGCGCGAAATGAAGCCGGTATTGATGTGGGAGAATCAAAAATAGAATTATACCACGCGATAGACGCGCTGATACGCTGTCAGGCGAACAGGGTTATTGTTTTTGAACCGTTTATTTCCTGTTCGCGTTCTGACCGCACTACGCGCAGAAGTTCTGTAGGTTTATGGCTTCACTTTAAGGTTCTTTCAAGTCTTGGCGCGCGGCACATCATTACCTTTCAGCTTCATTCCGACAAATCAAAAACCATGCTGGATCCGTCCGTCTGCGCCATTGACGACATACCCGCCTTAACGCTGTTAAAAAAATATCTTTGCGATACCTATATTAAAACGCTTGATAATCTTGAAAATGAAGTAAAGAACAAATGGGCTTTTTGCTCCGTAGACGCGGGCGGGGAAAAACTTGCCCGCGGTTTTGCAAATTCATTCGGGGCGCCTTTAGTCGTCGCCCACAAACAGAGGGATTACTCCAGGCCAAATACCGTGGAGTCAATTAACATTCTCAGCGCCGACCCATTGGAAAATAAAAGCCTTTGGGTTGTAGACGACATGATTGATACGGCGGGCTCCGTGGAAAAACTTATCCGCGCCCTTTCTCCGTTAAAACCAAAAGATATAAATATCATCGCCGTACACGCGATTTTTTCTCCGCCCGCCGTACAAAAACTGGACGCGCTCATTAAGGACGGCCTGATAAACCGCATGATTGTCACCGATACCGTATGCTGTTCCGGTTACAGGGAAAAAATTCCATGTCTTGAAGTTGTGCAGTCCGCCGAACTCGCATCCGGTATTTTAAAGGCGATTATAAACAATGAATCTTTAGGCAATCTTTTAAGGCCCTTTAGCGCCGGGGAATATCTAGGTTCAAAGTGATTTTCAAGGTTTTTTGCCGCGAACAGGATACCAAGAATTTTACTACAAAAACACAATTAAATATATTGACAATGTTCATTTTTGCATGATACAATAGGGAAAATGAACAATTGCCTGCCGTGAAGGGAAAACCGTTTCCGGCTAATCGGCAGGCAAATATTGTTAAATAAATAAGGAGAACAACATGAAAAAAATTTTTTGTTTTGTAATGGCGCTATTTTTAGCGGGAATTGCGGTTTCGTGCAAAAAATCGGATAACACCGGCGTTATCATTTACACCAGTACCGAGGATTTCCGTACAGAACATATGCAAGAACTGCTCAAAGAAAAATTTCCCAAGAATGACATTACCTTACAGGTACTGTCAACCGGAAATCACGCGGCAAAACTTAAGGCGGAAGGTACACAGACCGAGGCTGATATAATTCTAAATCTTGAAACCGGTTATTTGGAAGGACTTCAGGATATTATGGCGGACCTTTCTTCCTATGATTTATCAGAGTTTCTTCCTGAATTGGTCCCTGCTTCCAAACGGTTTCTGCCGTGGGACAAATCATCGGGGGCTATTGTGATAAGCCGCTCCAAGCTGGAAAGCGCAGGGCTTCCCGTTCCCGCTTCCTATCAGGATTTACTAAAGCCCATATACAAAGGACTCATTTCCATGCCAAATCCAAAAACTTCCGGCACGGGCTATATGTTTTTGGTGAGCCTTATCAACGCATGGGGCGAAGATGCGGTATTTAAATATTTTGACGGTCTTGCTGAAAATATTCTACAGTTCACCACTTCGGGTTCCGGTCCGGTGAACGCGTTGATTCAAGGCGAGGTGGCTATCGGGTTAGGCATGACCTTGACTGCTGTTAACGCCATTAACAACAAAGGCATCCCACTGGAATTGCTTTTCTTTGCCGAAGGTGCGCCTAATATTACTACCAGCTTTGGAATCATTAAGGGAAAGGAAACAAGGCCAATTGTAAAGGAAGTTTTTGAATTTGCCATGACAAAGTTAGTAAGAGATGATAAGGAATTGTACTGCCCGGAACAGATCTTTAAAAATCAATCCAACAACATCGACAACTACCCAAAGACTATTCCCTATGCGAGAATGGACGGCGTATACGACCTGTCTCTGAAAGAACAGTTGTTGGCAAAGTGGAAATATTAATTCCGGAGTACGGCGGTGGCGGTAAAACTTGAGATTAAAAATTTAAAGCATGTTTTTAACCGCCTTGAAGTGCTCCACGGGCTTAACTTTAACGTAAACGACGGGGAGTTTCTCTCTATTCTTGGTCCTTCCGGCTGCGGTAAAACGACGATACTGCGAATCCTAATCGGTCTTTTACCGCCTACGTCCGGACAGATTATAAAAGACGGAAACGATATTACAACCGCGCCCGCTTCAAAACGCGGCATGGGCATTGTGTTTCAGAACTACGCCCTGTTTCAGAATATGACCGTTCTTGGCAATGTGGAATACGCGCTGAAATTCAATAAAGAACTAAAATCCCGTTCACGGGCAATTGCTGAAGATATCATAGAACAGGTGGGGCTTACAGAGCACATTCACAAAAAACCCTGGAAACTTTCAGGCGGTCAGCAGCAGCGGGTCGCCATTGCCCGTACCCTGGCCTGCAATCCTGAGATAATTCTTTTTGACGAACCTATGTCCGCGCTGGACGCGGCTACGCGGCTGTCGTTACGCGACGAGATTAAGAGCATACAGCGGAAGTTCCGTACTACCATGATCTACATTACGCATGATCAGGAAGAGGCTTTCGCCCTTTCGGATCGCATTATGGTGATGGATAACGGGATTATTCAACAATTAGACTCGCCGGAATCAATTATCTCAAATCCGGCTAACGCTTATATCCGGGAATTCGTGATTAATAATCTCCGCCTTAAAATAAATTCTCTTGTTAAATATGTTCAACCGGAGACTAAATGAGCATCGGTGTAAATGCCATTCGTCCCTATGTCTTACGCCGCTGGTCCCCGCGTCAATCTGATTTGGTCAAACTGCTGATTGGAATTTTTCTTTTTGTTACCGTTATCTGTCCGCTTGTAAAAATGTTGTTTAATATGGCAGGTTCGGATATTTCAGCCGTTCTGCGGCTTCCCCGTTTCAGGGAAGCGCTGTTAAATTCAATATACGCCACGGCAACCGCCACGGTAATTTCCATTGTTTTTGCCTGGGGATTTGCTTATGCCGTAGTCCGCAGTAATCTGCGTTTTCGAGAAGTGTTTTCCGTTTTTGTTACCCTGCCCATGCTTATTCCTTCCATTTCCCACGGTATGGGGCTGATACTGTTGTTAGGCGCAAACGGCATAATTACTCGGGCTTTCGGCCTTCACAGTACAATTTATGGTTTCCGGGGAATTGTGCTTGGATCGGTTTTTTACGCTTTTCCCGTCGCGTTCTTGATGTTGGCTGACATCCTTAAATACGAGGATGGTTCTCCATACGAGGCCGCCGAAGTACTGGGAATTCCGCGTACAAATCAGTTTTTCTCTATAACATTCCCCTATTTACGAAAGCCTCTTATCTCGGTGATTTTTGCTGTGTTTACCCTGATTTTTACGGATTACGGCGTTCCCCTTATGATAGGCGGCAGGTTTATTACCCTGCCTGTGATGATGTACCAGGAAGTAATAGGACTTTTAAATTTCAGCCGAGGCAGCGTAATAGGCTCTTTTCTCTTGATTCCTGCGATAATTGCTTTTGTGTTTGACCTTTTGAACAAAGACAGGGCGAATCAGAATTTTATCGTTCATGAAAAAACAAAAGCTGAAAATAAACTGCGGGACGCCGCCGCCGCGTGTTATGTGATACTAATATGCCTGATTATCGCCCTGCCTGTATTGGTCTTTGCTTTTCTCACATTCATTAACAGTTATCCTGTGGACATGAGCCTGTCGTTGCGCAACATTGCCAGAACCATGAACATGGGAGCGGGAAAATACCTGGGCAACTCGCTTCTTATTGCAATTTGTGTTTCAATTTTTGGAACGGCGCTTTCGTGGGGAACCGCCTATTTTACCGCCCGCACCGTGGGTAAATCATCGCGGATGCTGCATCTTATTTCCATTACATCACTGGCAATTCCCGGATTGGTAATGGGGCTTTCGTATGTGCTTTTTTTTAAAGGCTCATTTATTTACGGGACGCTTGCCATGTTAATCCTTGTCAATACGATTCACTTTCTGGCGTCTCCGTATCTCATGGCGTATAACTCTTTGGGAAAGATCAATGTTAATCTTGAAGATGTCGGTAAAACATTGGGCGTAGGCCGTTTCCGTATTGTTCGCGACGTGCTGATTCCTCAAACTAAACTGACCATATTGGAAATGTTTTCTTACTTTTTTGTAAATTCAATGATGACTATTTCAGCGGTTTCATTTTTAAGCACGGTTAAGAGCCGGCCTGTTTCCCTGATGATTACACAATTTGAAGCCCAACTTTTTCTTGAAGGAGCGGCTTTTGTTTCCATTCTTATTCTTGGAAGCAATTTAATTATTAAATGCGCCGTATATGTTATTACCAAAATATCAAGGAAAGAAGGCTGAAAATGGATTTAACACGAACCCAGTTTGACGTGTTCACTTTCTTGGAACATGAGAAGGATGAAGATAAACTGACGCAGCGGAACATTGCCCACATGACAGGTCTTTCACTCGGTACGGTGAATAAAGTGATGCTTTATCTTGGAGAAAACGGCTTGTTTGAAAATAAAAGCCTGACAGCCGACGGTTTTAAAGCCCTTGAACCGTATCGCGTAAAAAGGGCTGTTTTTATCGCTGCCGGTTTTGGCTCGCGCCTTGTTCCCATTACGCTTAACACTCCAAAACCGCTAGTCCGCGTTAAAGGCGTGCGTATAATTGACACATTGCTTGACGCGGTATGCGCCGCTGGCATTGAAGAAATTATCATTGTGCGCGGTTATCTAGGCGAGCAATTTGACCAGTTAAAATACAAGTACCCGAAGATTCAGTTTTTGGAAAATCCCATGTATAATGAATCTAATAATATTTCTTCGACAATGTGCGTCCGCTATATGCTGCAAAACGCCTATGTATTGGAATCAGATCTTTTGCTTAAAAATCCCGCGCTTATCAGGAAGTATCAATACGCGAGTAATTATCTGGGCGTTCCTGTTGAGCGTACCGATGACTGGTGTTTTGAAACCTGCAATAGAGTAATTACGCGAATAAGCGTAGGTGGACAGAACTGTCATCACATGTTTGGCATTTCCTATTGGACACAAAACGACGGAGCAAGATTAGCAGATCATATCAAGCAGGTGTATGAGATGCCGGGAGGCAAAGAACGTTATTGGGATCAGGTGGCATTGGAGTATTTTATTAAAGATTACTCCGTAGAGGTTCGGGAATGTACCTTTGACGATATCATTGAAATTGACACTTTCAATGAATTAAAGAAATTAGATACTACTTATTGTGTTTAACATTGAGTAAGGTGTTATTGTCTTTTACTCCGTTCCCTTTCTTCCAATTCCCTAAAGGCGATTTTTCCTACGCGGGTCATCGGCATTTTTTCGATAAACTCTATATAACGTGGGCGCGAATAGGTAATAAGGTGGCTTTCACAGCTTTTAAGAATATCCTGCTTTAGTTCATCAGAGCCTTTGTATCCGTCTTTGAGCAGTATAAATGCCTTGGGCTCTTCGCCTCGGTTTTCATGAGGCACGCCAATCACGCAGGACAAACGTACTGCGGGGTGTTTGTTAAGTATATCTTCAATACGGGAAGGATAGATTGCAATGCCGGATGTTTTGATTATTCTTTTGGCGCGTTGTTTGAAATAAAAAAATCCGTCTTTATCCATGCAGCCAATGTCGCCTGAATGTACCCAGAGTCTGCCGTCCTTGTGTTTCTTTAAAACCAGAGCGGTTGCTTCAGTATCTTTATAATATCCAATCATAACAGTCGGACCGGACACGCAGATTTCGCCGTCTTCCATAAGCGGACATTCTTCTTCCGTACCGGGCTTTACCACTTTAAACCAGTTGTCAGGGCATGGAATGCCGAATGAATTTTCACGGTATTGTTCCCTCGGCATAATGGCGCAGGCGGTTACCGTTTCGGTAAGCCCGTATCCCTCGCGTAAAAAAGTTTTTGCGTTACTTTTTTTTAATACTTCATCAAAGCGTTTTTTTATCTCAGGGCTTAAAGAGTCCCCGCCGCAAAAAAGGCCCTTAAAGGAGCCAAGGGGAACTTTTTTAAATTTTTTATTTGCGGCAAGCGCGTCATATAAAGTAGGAACGCCGGCCATAAACTGAGGTTTGTGTTTTTTTATTAATGGGGCCAAAGTACTTGCTTTGAATTTGGGAATAAGAATACATGCTCCGCCGATTATCATCATTGTATGAATACCCACGGCAAAACCAAAACCGTGAAATACAGGAAGAATTGAAAGCATTTTATCGCCCGGGGTAAGGGGGCCGCCGTGGGTCTGCATCTGCAATGCAAGGGCGTTACAGTTTCTGTTTGACAGCATTATGGCTTTGGGTAAAGCGGTACTGCCGCCTGAAAACAGTATAAGCGCCATTTCATCGGCGCCGGTTGGGTCGGGAGTTTTTAGTTCGGGAGCTTCTTTTTCAGTTTCTAATTTCGCCCAGTCCAGTACGGTGGAGGAAAACGGAACAGGTTTTATCTTACGTCCCATCCCAATGACAAATCCTGTTTTTGTCAGTAAATCCATCTCTGTTTTCAGCGAACATACGATTATTTTTTCGAAGCATGCGCTTATTCCTTCAAAGCGCGGATAAAATCCGTCCAGGGTAATAGCCGCCTTTGCCGAAACAAGTTTTGAAAATTCCTCTATTTCTCCCGCCGCCGAAAGCGGGTGAATGGGCGCGGGGATAGCTCCAAGCCTGTTAAGCGCATAGATTGATATTACCGCCTGCGGAATATTCGGCAGGCAGACGATAACCATGTCGCCTTTTTTAATCCCTATTTGCGCGAATTTACGGCTCATGTTTATTATCTTTTGATCAAGAGACGGCCATTTTGTTTTTTTACCGAAAAAAATTAGGGCATCTGTATCAGGGTACTCTTTGTAATTCTTTTTAAATAGTCCGTATATGGAAAGCTCAGGATATTCCAGACTGACCGGTGTTGCGCCGTATTGTCCCAACCACGGCTGTTTTTCGTACATAATTTATTTCCTCATTTTTTTCTTACAATTCACCTTTGGCAAGTCCAAGTTTTGATAACTGTTCTTCAGTTAATTCCAGCGGTGTTTCAAGTTTTTCGGGATTCTCGACAAGATCGCGCACCATATCAACGGCGCGGGCGCAGTAAATACCGTCTGTTATTCTGTCGTCAAAAGTCATTGTAACTTTTAATTTATTCCTCGTTTCTTCGGCTCCATCGGGATTTTTACGGTTCTCTTTTAAAATTTTCCCTATCGCGCAAAAAATGCCGCAGTTGCCTATTTCAAAATTATGATGAAAAGGCGCGTCAATGCCTACGCTTCCCGTATTTGTAAAAAATATTGTGCTGTAAAAAGGCAGGGAGTCCATTACCGACTTTGGAAGCCCATTGTGGTAATCAAGATAGTGAAAAATATTAAAAATGAGTTTAATAATAAAACGTGGCATGTGGGTAATAAGGGAATTGATTTTTTCCGCGCTTGTTCCCGAACCTTTTTTTATGGATGAAATATTGTCATTTATTTTTTTACAGAATTCCTGTAGGGACATTAACGGCGAAAAAGACATGGTTACATTAACTTCTTCGCCTTCGTCGCTCATCTCTCTTTTAGCTACAAAGTTAAATGAAATACGGTTTCTTTGATAATACCTAAAACCTGAAACAAAACGGTTCATTTTTGGCCTTTGCGCTATGACTCTTACAGCGGCATAGAGAAAAATGTAAAACATTGTGATTTTAAATTCGCCGTTGGAATCTTTTCTTTTTTTGTTGACATACTCAAGAGTTTTGGTAACGTCAAATTCCTGTTCAAAATAAATGGCGGCTTCAGTTCGGGTCGGCATAAGGTAAGGAAGAAGCTGGGTAAAAAAATGCAGGTTTTTTAAATATGTACCGTCAGGCCGTTTTTTTGTAAACATTTGTTTTCCTCCTTTTTTACAATTTTAACAACTTATAAAAATATTTCATTTTGCATACATAATATTGAGTATATACTGTACCAATCGTTTTGGTAATAATTTATTTAACAAAATAAAGATATTATACGAAAAGCCGACCGTATAAACCGGTTTTGGATTTTTGTTTTTTGCGGCTTTGTATATTACTTGCGCCGTTTTCATGGGAGACATGCCTTTACGCTCGTCTTCTTCCATGATCTTAATTGAACGGGAAATACGATCTCCGTAATCTTTGTCGTTTTCGTCAAATTTTTTTTCTCTTTTTTCCGTAAAGTTGGTACGGGTGTCTCCAGGCTGGATTGTCGTAACCTTTATATTAAACGGGGCAAGCTCTCCGCGAAGGCAGTTTGAAAGCGCTTCAACGGCGGCCTTGCTTGCCGAATAAAACGCCTGAAACGGAACATGCATAGCGCCCGCGATAGAGCCGATAAAAATAATTTTTCCGCCGCCGCGGCTTCGCATATATGGCACTGTGTACTTGACGGCTTCAAATTGGGCGAAAAAATTAATCTCAAATAATTTTCTTGCGTCTTGCGGATCTGTTTTTTCAACTGAGCCGGAAATGCCGCCGCCCGCATTATTGACCAATATATCAATGCGCTTTTCCGTATTATAAATATCGTCAATGGCCTCTTTAAACCATCCTCCGTCTGTTATTTCGCAAACAATTGAATTAACGCCTTCCAGATCACATTCGCTTCTGGATATCGAATATACTGTGTATCCTTTTTTGTAAAACAATTCGGCTGCGGCGCGCCCAATACCCTTTGAAGCACCCGTAATAATGACTACTTTTTTATCGCTCATTGACGGTAGTATATACTATTTTATTTTGTTATAATAGTACTAATTAATATAAATAAGGGGCTTTATATGAAAAGTGACTTTATTAGTTCGCGTTTTATTCATTTATTAGAAAAATCAAGGACAATGAGCAGCATATACGAAGTGATGATGGGCGATCATCTTGATTCATTCGCAAGCCAATGGCTCAATGAAGCAGGTGAAGTTATTTCAGTATCCTTCCGTACATTGAATGAAAATGTAAAAAGCATGGCGGCCTTCTTGTCAAAAAAACTTGGCAGTTCCCGGCAAGGCTGTTTTGCCGGTCTTTCAATGGAAAATTCCCACCTATGGCAGGTTTGTTTCTGGGCGCTTCTTATGGCAGGTTTTAAACCGGTACTTATCGACATAAACCACAAAGAAGAAATGGTTGACTATATTATTAAAAGCTCAGGCGCAGTGGCTATTTTAGGCAATGACACGCTTAATTTAAAAAGTCAAATAACAAAAATTTCTCTTGACGAATTAAACTCTGTAAATGAAAAACCGGAATTTACGCCGCAATGGGCTGACAGCCTTGCGCTGTGCACGTCGGGAACAACGGCAACCGCAAAGGTCTTGGTTTTTGACGGCGCGGCAATTGCAAGCCAGCTTGAAGGTTTTTACAGAACATATATAAAAAATCCGCGTATCGCTTCAGCGCCGACTCCTTTAAAATGTCTTGCATTCCTGCCGATGCACCATGTTCTTGGTTTTATAACGTCCTGTATAGCATATCCGTTTTTAAACAAAACTATTGTTTTTCTTAAAGACAGAACCCCCACTTCGATACAGGCCGCATGCCAGCAAATTGGCGTAACGCACATGGTGTCTGTTCCGTTACTCATAAACAACCTGAAAAACGGAGTATTAAGGAAAATACGCAATGAAGAGCCGAAAAAAGAAAAAATGTTAAATATGCTGTTAAAGATCAGCCTATTTATTCAAAAGATTGCGCCTAAAACAGGAGATTTTTTTGTCAGAAAACATATTACGAAATCAATTATTAAAAAACTGTTTGGCGATACGTTTGCATGGATCTGCGTAGGCGGGACGCACGTTCCTTCCGATTCGCTAAGATTTATTAACGGACTTGGCCACATCGCGACCATCGGCTACGGAATGACAGAATGCGGCATCATCGCGTTTGAGCCGGGGACTACTTTTAAAAAACGGATTGACGGTACTACCGGCCCTCTCATGCACGGCTTTAGAAGTAAAATTGTTGACATTGACGGCAAGGATGCGGGTACGGGTGAGCTTCTTCTTAAAGGAACGTCAATGCACTCGGGCAGAATGCAGAATGGAAAGATGATCTCAGCCGATGTTGACGAAAACGGCTGGCTTCATACCGGGGACATCGCCCGTTTTGTAAACGGCTCTCTTGTTATTGAAGGCCGCCTGAAAGAAGTAATATTGAACGAATCGGGAGAAAATATTTACCCCGACGAGCTTGAAGATTATTTTGAAGATCTTTCAAACCTGGTAAAAAGATACTGCATACTCGGGATAAATAACAAAGGCAATGACAAAATTGCCATTGTTGTTGAACCTCAGGACAGCGCCGACAATGAAAAAGGTTATGAGGAAATTTCGCGTATTGTTGATGCCGTTAACGGTCAGCTTCCGTTTCTGAAAAGGATAAAATTAATTTTTGCGGCAAAAGAGCCAATGCCTCTTGCAAACGGAATGAAAGTGCGCCGTCAAAAACTTAAGGAAATGATCGAAGATAATGTATTTCCCGTAATAGAAATTCAAATGAACATAAGTCCACTGCAAGCGTCTTCAATGACCGTCATTAAAAAAGCGCCGGATGAAAGCATTAAAACTAAAGGACGCGCAGAATCGGAATCGGACGACCGTTTTATAAATATAAAAGAACAGGTAATACAATGTTTTGCCGAAGTCCTTGATACAACGCCTGACAAAATAGGCGATGATATGCGTTTTGTTGAAGACTTGGGCGGGGACAGCCTTGACAGTCTTGAATTACTGGCGATGGCGGAAGCGCGGTTCGGCATGATGATTGAAGAGTCTGATTATTTAAAATGCAGAACTGTTGACGACGTAATCTGTCTTGTATATGAAAAAGTAACCGGCTTATTACCGGGAGAATCACATGGCGGCGCACAAGTCCATGCGGGAAAGGCAAGTACATCGCATACCAAGAATGTAATCCCTATAACAAAATTTACTGATACGCCTGAGTATAAATCTTTTGAAACGCGCCTTGATCTATTAAAAAAGTCAAAAAATCCGTATTATATCCCCCACGACAGCGCCCTTCGCGACATCTCTGTTGTAATGGGCAAGGAAGTGATTAATTTCGGTTCTTACAACTATTTGGGTCTTAGCGGTAATCCGCAGGTGTCCAAAGCCGCAATAGACGCCATTAACAAAATGGGCACGTCCGCCAGCGGAAGCCGTCTGCTTGCCGGTGAAAAGTCTCTTCATCGCGAATTGGAAAAAGAGATTGCCGATTGGAAACATACTGAGGCGGCTTTAGCGCTTGTCGGCGGCCATTCTACAAACGTTACATTTGTAGGCAATTTCTGCAATGACAAAGACCTTATTTTATACGATGTTTTATCACATAACTCCATAGCGCAGGGAATTAAATTAAGCCATGCTACAAGCAGGCTTTTCCCCCACAATGATTACAAGGCCGCAAGGGCGATTTTAACGGCGTTACGTGACAAATTTGAAAAAGTTCTGCTTATTATTGAAGGCGTGTACAGCATGGACGGCGATATTGCCCCTGTCCCTGAATTTATCAAATTAAAAAAAGAATTCGGTTTATTTCTTATGGTCGATGAGGCTCATTCAAGCTGCGTTATCGGAAAAAACGGCGGGGGCGTTGACGGGTACTTTAACCTTAAACACGATGATATTGACATAAAGATGGGAACGCTTTCAAAAGGGCTTGGATCATGCGGCGGCTACCTTGCCGGTAAAAAAGAGCTGATAGAATACCTTCGCTATTCTCTGCCTGGCTTTATATTCTCAGTCGGACTTAGCCCAGCGCTTGCCGCCTCCGCTCTTGAATCATTACGGATTATCAGGAAAGATAATTCTCTTGTCAGGCAATTACAGGAAAATATCCGCTATTTTGTTTCAAAAGCCAAAGAGAAAGGCTTTAACCTCTGCAAAGCCGGGGAAAGCGCGATTGCCCCAGTTCTTGTCGGCAAAGATTCAGACGCTTTTGATTTATCGCGGGCAATGTTTGAAAAAGGTATTTTTGTTCCCCCCGCGGTTTACCCCGCAGTCCCAGCGAATATGTCGCGTATGCGTTTCTGCCTGACAAGCTGTCATAATGAAAAGCAAATAGGTTTTGCGCTTGACACTCTGCAGGAGTTGGCGGTGAAGATGAATATTAATTTACGGGTTTAAGACAGTTTCAAAAAAAATTTACCACGAACCACATGAACACCACAAATTTTTAATCCATATCTTGTCGTTGTTCGTTATGGTTCGTGGTGAATTCTTTGTACTGTATGAACCATTATCTTCCAAACTGAGCTTCAACCCGTCTCCTGAAATCGGCAAGAGCTTGAGACTTTGATTTCTCTCCTTCTATGAAATCGTAAAGCGCTTCATCAAACATTGCTTCAATGGCTTCATCGCTTCCCTGATACAGACTGCCATTAACGTTTTCCGCTATTTCGGCAAACGCTGCATAATGATTCTGTCCGCCGAGATAGGGTTCGCTATAGTTATTTTTTATTTTGTTGACGACGTTAATATTGGTTACCATATCGCCGGAATCTTTTGCCCAGGCTTCAAGGAAAGAGTCGTCTGTAGTTACATAACGGATGAATTCTTTAACTGCGGCGACATTCTTTGTACCTTTGTATGCGCCGACCCAGGTGCCGCCCCAGCGGTAAGCGGAGGGACCCTGAATCATAGCCCAATCGCCCGCTGTTCCGGGAGCATTGGGCTTGAGTACATATTGAAGACCCCAGGTGGGTAAGAAGTACGAGAATACTTCCACCCGTCTTCCGTATTCATCTCTAAGATCGCCTTTCATACCATTAAACCAGCCTTCTGACCACTGGCCGACTCTGCCTTCCCATTTGTTATCATGCAGCGTCTTACAAATATCCATATATTTTTCCATATCCGGATCAATAACCAATTTACCGTTTACAATCCATGGATTATTGCGGGCCGCCAGAAATGGATTTCTCAAATCGCCCAATGATGAAACGACTACGCATGAACCGTTGGATTTTTGATTGAGAAGCCTGGCCGTCTCAAGGAATTTGTAAAAGTCTGCAAAGTAGGTCTGTACGATTCTGGGATCGTCCGTACCAAGATATTTTTTTGCAAGACTTCTGCGATAAAACATCGCGCCCGGGCAGGCCTGCCATGACAAGGCGTATACTTTGCCTTTATATGCGCCAACTTCCGCAGTATAGGCAAAATGTGGAAGAAGTTTGCTTTTGTTGGCTTCGTAAATATCAGTGATGTCTAAAAGCAGACCTGATTCCACATATTTACGAATAAATGCGGATTCCAACGCGATAATATCGGGAGCTCCGCGGCCTGTAGTTAATACCGGGTCTAATTTTGCCTGGAACTGCTCAGATGGGGTTTGGGAATATTCAACCTGAACCCTTGGATGTGTCGCTTTAAAACCCCATGTTCGATTATTGATCATCTCTCTTAATTCATCGGTAAATGACCAAATTACAAGTTTACCTGAATTTGAGGGGGGCGCGGCCGCCTGTCGTTGATTTCTCCATATATCATCATCAGCCAACCTTGTATATGTTCCGGGACCTCCGTCGGTTGCAAAATACTTTTCTAATAAATCGCCGTCGAATGCGTCATCAAAATCATCCCAGGGAATCTTACCTTGAATCGTTACGCTGGTAAGGTTTTTGCAATTATAAAAAGCTTCATCCCCAATACTGATAACGCTGTTTGGTATGATTATGCTTGTGAAACGATTACCTTGAAACGCGTTATCCCCTATCCATTTCACCGTATTTGGAATGGTTATTTTTGTAAGCGATTTATATCTGAACGCTCCCGGTTTAATTCCCGTAACCGTCACATTTTGAATGCGCGGAGGAATATTAACTTCACCTTTTAAACCGATATACTCGGAAATCATTATCCCGTCTTCAAAAGGATCACGTTCCGCCCTAAAATCCTTTTCATCACTATATTGTTGTGAGTAAGCCAGTACTGCCAACATTACCAATAAAGTAAAACTTAAAATAATTTTTATGCTTTTCAATTAGAACTCCTTTTGGCTCATTGGAAATATTTTTCATTTTTTTGTGGAGTTTGTCAATATAACTACAACCAATTCAAATTAATTTAGTATCCAAAATTATCGTAACAGGCCCGTCATTAGTGTATGTAACCTTCATATGCGTCTGAAATTCCCCACATTCGCAGACAAGTCCGGTCTTTCTTACCGCGTCCATAAAATACTCATAGAGTTGTTTCGCTTTCTCAGGCGGCGCCGCCCCATTCCAAGAAGGGCGTCTCCCCTTTCTCGCGTCAGCTAACAATGTGAACTGTGAAACCGCAAGAACGCCCGCCTGCCTGTCAGCAGAGGCCAAGTCCTTAAGGGACAGATTCATCTTTCCCTCTTCATCGTTAAAAATCCTAAGATACGCTATTTTTTCAGCAAGCCAGTCCGCGTCAGCCTCAGTATCGTTATGCGCAACTCCCAGATAAACAAGCAAACCGCTCCTAATACTCCCCTTCACAACCCAGTCAACGCTAACCGTCGCCTCTTGAACCCTCTGCACCACAGCCTTCAATTACTACCTCTTAAACCTAAATTCTACCACGAACCACACGAACCAACACGAACAACGACAAGATATCGGACTAAAAGTTCGTGGTGTTCGTGTGGTTCGTGGTTAAAAATTCTTAAGATCAATTTTCTAATTTCCCCGACTGATGTATCGCCACGCCTTCCAGTTTAATGTCTGAATACGAAGAGCCAAGCGTAATCTTTCCCAATACTTCAAGGGGGCGTTCCATGTTAATCGCGATGGGACCGGAAAAAACAACGGGGATAATTCCTTCAAGAGTTTTGCGGGTATCGTAGCCTACAAGGAAATCAAAAGTTGTCCCTTCATCCGTTACTGTGACATTTGTCGCCATGCCCTTCCAAATAACGTGTACGTTTCTGTAAATGGCGCTTTCGTTTTTTACGTCGGCAAACGAAGGATTATCCGCCCTTTTAAAATTGTCAAATCCGGGAACCTGCATGTTATCCATTAAAAGACGCGCCCTGCTTTTAAGACCTTCCGAGGCGTTTGATTCAAGAATGCGGTTAAGACTTTTTTTTGCTTCCTCGTCGCGGTATGATGTAAAAAGGGATAACGCTTTATCGTAATAGTTTATCGCCTGATCGCGGGTAAGAATGTATTTGTAAGAGCCCTCAACCTGAACGCTCTCGCGCCTGTCCTGATCCGACAGGGTATAATTCGCCGTAGGACGCTGATTTTTTGATTTAAAAGGATTGGGCAGCACTTTTACGCTTATCAGTATTCCAAAAACAAGAATAAAAGCCGCGGCTAATATTAAAAAAATATTTAAAATTGCTTTTGTAGTAACGGAAGGGGCGGGAATGGGAGGAAATAAATATGACAGGTTTTCCGACATCCAGTCGGACAAGGCTTCGCCCGCGGAATATTTTCTGATAACGGCAAGGGCTTTTTTTGCGGTTTTATTTTCCTGATCAAGTTCCTGTACTTCAAGATAATAATGAACGGCCTGAACCGTGTCCATGCGTTTCAGATAAAGAACCGCAAAACAAAGCATTAAGTCAGGATCGTTCATTTTTATTTTTCTTGCCAGATTAAAATTTTCATGCGCCTCGGCGTAATTGCCGGCATAAAGGCATATAACGCCGTACAGATAATAATATTTAAAAGAACCGTAATATCTTTCTTCTTCATCTTTAAGGGCGTTTAACGCGCCCTCATAATCGCGTTTTTTTGCAAGAATCGCCGCTTTGTTTAAAAAAGAATCAAATTTCATCGTAAACGCGTTTAATTCCTGGTTCTGTGTCTTTCTATGGATTGCTCAATTTCCGTCAGATCCTGTTCGCTAAGAAATATTTGACCGTTAATAAATAAATTAAGAATTTCCTGTAATTTAATCAATGTAAGCGTATTGGCGTTTCCATTATTTGCAGCCGCCTCCTGTCGCGCCTGAGATTCTATAGCCGGAATATTAATTGTCGAATCTACCGTGTATATACTTTCAGGGTCAATTACGGTTACTGCCTGTTCGGTAGTCTGTTCCGCAGGCTCGGTTGGTTTTGAAGCAGTCTCAGCCGGCTTTGAGGCCGAATGCGATTTTGATGCTGCCGCGGCTTTTGAATCCGTTATGTGGGGAGGCACGGATGACAATTTGTACCATGCCAAATCTTCCGTTGTAAGGAATACCGTATAGGTTAATATCTTATCGCGATCAAGTATTTCAGGGCCAAAGTAATAACATACCGCGGAATCGTTTATGGAATAAGGCAGATTATTAAAAGACCTGCCTTTTGATAACGGCAGTTTCCATTTTGCGTCATTTAATCTTTTCCAGTTTGCTATATGAACAAGATCGGGGCCCTTTCCCATACCGTCTACAGGATTAACAACGCTCCCCATTAAAGAAATTCTGCCGCCGCGTGAGATCCAGAATAATTCATTGGAATTGCCGTCTAAAATTGTTTCCGATGTTACAATCTGCGTATTTGTAAGAAACGGAACCCTCCTTCTCCCTTCCCCTAAATTGGTATCAAGCAACATTCGCACGCCTATTGCGGATTTTACGGATGAGATATTCTGGACTCTGATTGTTATCATAACTCCGTTTACCGCGTCAGAACCGGAAGTTTTAATGGGAGTAAAAAGCTGAGTTACCCTTGCAAACGTAGACTCGAATACCAAAGCGGGATCTCCGTTTAGCCTGTCAATTTTAGTTTTAAATTGCTTGGTGTTGCCAAGACGGTAAACATTGCCGTCTATATTAATTGATAAAAAAGTCGCTAAAGGTTCTTCGGCGTTAAATAATGGCTCATAATGCACCGTCTTTGGATCCGCAAGATAATAAAGCGAAAAACTGCCCGTCTTGTTATTAAGAACCAGCCTGATATATCCGTCGTTGGGAACCTTTGACGGATCGCGGCGTCTGTCATGATCGTTATCATCATCATGGAGTAAAGATAAACAACTGCCAAATGTGAAAATAAATATAAATAAGGCGAAAGTAACGGCTTTATGGGAAAACATCAATCTCCTCCGTTTTCTTTATTCAAAATTTCCTGAACGTTGTTTCCCAACTGCCTTGCCCTTTCTATTAAATAGTCATTATAGGTATAATCCGCGCTTTCAGGTTCCTGTATTTTTTCCGGCGCGGTAGCGTCTTCGATTGCCTGCTGCTGGCCGCCGCTTGGCCTGAATTCCTGATTGTTCATATTTAAAATGACGCTTTCATTACTTGAAAGTTCGGCTATACGCCTTTGATAGACATTAAGGGTATATTCATAAGTTCTTATCGTTCTCTGGTAATCTTCGCTCGTGCGCAGGGCTTCTTCATGACTCCACTGTAATAGGGCCAAAAGCTCGGCTTCTATTTTCTTTTGCTTAATTAAATCCACGCGGTAAGCCGCGGCTTCCACTTTGGGGCTGTCCGTATATCTTGCGAGTACCCACGCGTAAAATTTTTCCGCTTCATCAAACTGTCCCATCGCGTATAAACATTCGCCCATCCAGAAAAAAGACGCCGCCCTTCTGTCCGCAGACTGGCGGTCAGCGTCCGTTGTGGATTGGTTGTAGCGGTTTAAATAAAACAGCGCTTCTTCAAAAAAGCCCTGGTTATAATAAACCCTTCCACGGTGGTACAACATGTCCCTTGTATAAGGCGAATTGGGCGCTAATTTTGTAAGTTCTTCCATGTCCCTTACCGCCGAACCGAAATCTGAGTATGCCAGTTGGCTTAAAATGACCCAATAAAGAGCCGCGGCTTTATCATTGACATTAGCGGCGATTTCCTGCGCTCGGCGGAATTCAATGGCCGCTTCCTGATAACGAGCCAACCTGTAAAGTTGTGAACCGTTTTGATACCTGTGGGTATACTGCGCCTGAGGGCTTTCCTGCGCTCCCGCAAAAGCCGCGCAAATAAGCAGTAATAACAAAACAAACGGTAAAATAACGCTTCTTTTTTGTTTCATACTCATATTATATTCAATTTTAGTTGAAAATTCCAATAAAATTTTGACTGTTTAAGAAGAATTTGTGTGTGTAGGACGATGTATGCCTAAAGATTGCAATCAGGCTACGCCGGATTGCTTATGAGTTTTGCCAAAGAGCAAACTTCAATTTTTATTACCTTTTTTTGCTTTTTTAAACTCTATGCTTTTCATAATAGCTTGTGTTTGGCAAAACTCCAGGCTTTTTAGCAAAAAGAGGGGTTTTTTCCGAAAAAACTAGACTTCAACTAATTCTTTGTCATTTTCAACAAGTGATTGCATATTTCGGACAATGGCGCTGAGGGCGGCAAGACGGACGAGCATAGTTTCTTTTTTTGTTGCATTCCGCATTTTTCCCTGCTCTTCTGCGGTAACTACCTCATTTACTATGCGTTCAACGTCAATTTCATCATAATTCATTTAATTACTCCCAATTTCCATGCTTTCACCTGTTAATAATATACTCTTTTTATGGCAGACCAACAAGTATTTTATCTCCACTTGCCCCTTGCCACTTCCCCCACAAAATGTTAAAATACCCACAATGATGCAAAAAG
>Ga0268262_10001796_pt1 | contig 25815 bp, 23 predicted proteins | sample TergutNc150P3_FD_190354 | JGI IMG/M metagenome (GOLD analysis project Ga0268262, IMG submission 190354) | Nasutitermes corniger P3 segment gut microbial community from laboratory colony in Florida, USA - Nc150 P3 (SPAdes) (version 2) | ecosystem: Host-associated > Arthropoda: Insects >... | reverse complement strand
ACGATGACACAGTCGAAGCAATAGGCGATTGGCATTATTGGAAGAAGCAGGGATACACATTTTAAGTCATAAACGTTTACAGCCCTATGGTTGTTGTCTACGCTAATTTTATGCGGAATTCAGGTTAAAATAAAAAATGTAATACATTACAGGTCTGTATATGCATCGTCTCCTTGAGGCGCATAAGAAAATATGGTATAAGTAGATAATGAATAAAGGCTTCTTTTGAAAGTAAAAAATATGAGAATTCGTGAAAAGCTTTTCATTTTTATTATAATTTTTCTTGTTTCATCGTCTGTTGTAATCTCTTTCATAGACAGCATGAAAGGAGAGAAGCAATATGTCGGAAAAGTCAACAAGCTGCATATTTTTGACAATCCGGAAATGCCCTATGTCCCACCGCCTTACCCTGAATCTAAAAAACTCTATATGGTTGAAATTTTGCCCTTTGAACCTCGGGATGGTTTTACACAGGCGGAGGCTGATAGCGTTTCGCGCTTGTTTGCTCGTTATTTGAGCGCAGTCTGGGGAATAGTGGTAATGGAACGCGGCACCATTGATGAAGCGTCGAACGTGAATTGCGTTATCTCTGGCAGCATAAGCAGCCTTTCAGGGCAAATTTTGATAAGCATCAAAATGATTGAACCAAACGGGAATGAGGTGTTAACCAGCCATTTAAAAGTAGACAGCCTAATCGGCCTTTTGACGCCCATACAGGCCTATGTTGAGGAAATCGTTCCTTCTCTGCCGGGATCGCGCGGTTACTACGCCATAGGGGATACTGGGCCCGGGGGCGGCACTGTGTTTTATTCGTTCTACGGGCATTACATGGAAGCCAAAGGCGAAATTGGCGTTTATTCCTGGGATGACGCGCTGGCGCTGGCAAAAAACAACAAGGCAGGCAGTTTTTCTGACTGGCTTATACCTACTGCCTACGAACTTAACATGATCTATCAGAACCTTAAAATTAAAAACATGGGCAATTTCCTAGACGATTACTACTGGTCTTCTTCTCTCGCGCATGACAATGGTTACAATTTCGCCTGGGAACAAAATTTTGGCAATGGGCTTAAAGACTGTTTTGCTTCTTATGCAAGAGTCAGCCACGTAGTGCTTTTCCGGCCTTTTACTTTGGAGTTTTGAAAAAAGCGGAAAGAGCCTTAGGTTATAACTCTGTTTCTGATTCCAACTGGTTAATATTAAGGATAAACTGTTCGTTTATCTGGAGCAATTTATACTTTTCTTCGTTGTTTTCATTTATCTCTTTTGTTAAATAATCCAGAAGCGGCAGGGCACCCGGAGCTTCAGCGTTATTAAAAACAATATTGCTGTAAATCGGTGCAAGAACAATCTTTATAAAGTTTTGGGCCAGTTGAACTATTGCGTTGTCCATGAAAGCCATTTCCATTCCTTCGCTCAGTTTTTTCTGGAACTCCAGCTCATATTGCTCTGCTTTTATGTCGGCGAGAATTGTATCCTGCCGTTGATCCTTTATTCGTACCCTGTAGGGTACGCCAAGTTTATTGTCAACCCGCCGTATTTCTTTAACCAGCGTCTTGCTTTCGTTTTGATTGGCGCCTATAAACTTTGGGCGAATACCCGACACAACAACCGAATTATCCGGAGCCTTTGCTATTTTGACTTCTTTAAGGTCTACCCCGAATTTCGCGTTTATGTCATGGACAATGATGACCAGCGCCTCGTCATAATAATAATCGGCCAACAGGCCCCAGCCTGTTTCTATAGGGGTTACCGGTTCCTTTCTTACCAAAGTCTGCGAAAAATTTGCCTGGGTTAAAGCCAGCTCCGCTATCTGCTGGAAGCTTTGCATGCTTAATCGCGCCCGCTCAAGAAGCATATTACTGGCGTTAAGCGCTTCAATTTCGATTGACTGTTTTGCAATGGTAATCTCGTTATCCAACTTTTCACGTTCCAGTAATTTCATTTTGTTTTCGGCAATTAACCTTTCGGCCTCTGCCCTTTGCGCCCTGATCTCGGCTTTGCCCTCGTCAATTATTGTTCCCTCAATTCTTGAAGTGACAAGATTGTTAAAAGCAGTAATAACAGGAACCATCAATATGCAGCTCACGATAGTTGAAAAAATAATAGCAAGGATATAGTGCTTTTTTCCAAGCTTGAAAATTGAAAAGCAAAGCGTAATGATAACCCCGGCAAACGCCACTGCGATTACCAGCACTAACGTTGCGCTTTTGAGAAAATCTGTCAATCGATACCAAAAATTAAAAAACGGCATAATAAAATCTCCCTAATGTTTAAAATGCCTTGTCCCCGTAAATACCATGGCGACTCCCAGACTGTCGCAGGCTTCGATGGAAAGCTTGTCATTGACGGAACCCCCTGGCTGGATGATGGCTTTGATTCCGGCGGCGGCGGCGGCCTCGACCCCGTCCGCAAAAGGAAAGAACGCATCCGAGGCGAGAACTCTGGCGCACTGGCCGTCCGCCCAGGGGCCGCCTTTCTCCGCGGCTGTTTTAATGGCGGCGGCGCTTCGTTCAAGGGCCTGCGTTGTTGGCCAGATGCGGTTCACTTGTCCGCCGCCTATGCCTGTCGCGGCGAGATCTTTCACAATCAGTATGGCGTTTGATTTTACGAAAGTTACCGCCCTTAAGCCAAAAATTAGATCGGGTATGTCTTCGGCAGTCGGCGCGAGGCGGGTTACCACTTCCCACTTTTCAAGAAGCTGCTTATCAGTCTCCTGAACCAGAAGGCCGCCGTCAACAGAGGCGTACTCTCTGGTATCCCTGGGGGCATATCCGGCTTTAATGATACGCAGGTTTTTTCTCCTTTTAAGAGTCTCCAAAGCATTGCTTTCAAAATCCGGGGCGATTACAATTTCCAGAAAGAGTTCGCCCAGTTTCGATGCCGTCGCTTCATCAACGGTTGAATTGCAGGCCACTATGCCGCCATATATCGAAACGGGATCGCAGGCAAATGTTTTTTCGTAAGCTTCAGAAAGGGTTGCGCCCATGGCTATGCCGCAGGGGGTACCGTGCTTTACCGCGACACAGCAGACTTTGCCAGTGGAAGCCGATGCCGCCTGGGGCACGAGACGCTTCACTTCGTCTTCGCCCATTGGCGCAATTCTGTCCACGGAAAGCCCGAACGCGCAAACCGCCTTCCAGGCCAGATCAAGGTCGCGGATGTTGTTATAGCCCAGCACCTTGCCGTGGAGCTGCCGCATTTCCTCCAAAGCGCCCGGCCTGTCGGCATTCAGGTAAAGCGCCGCCGACTGATGGTTGTTTTCGCCGTAACGGAGGCTGCGGGCTTCGCCCACGGACTTTTTAAGGGAGAGCGGCCAAAAAGCAGGATATTCAGAGTTTTGATTATCCAGTTCCAGCAAATACCGGGCAATGGCAGCGTCATAGGCCGAAGTGAGGGCAAAAACTTTTCCGGCCAGGCGCTTCCTTGCCTCAGGACTGACGCCTCCCGCTTTGAGGCCTTCCATTACCCCGACATAATCGGCGGTGTCGGTCAGCACAATTACGTCGCGGAAATTTTTTGCCGCCGAGCGCAGCATGGAAGACCCGCCTATGTCAATGAACTCAATGGTTTCGTCCTGCGAAAGCCCGGCGATGCTGCCGTAGGCGGCTTTAACTTTTTCAAAAAACGGATAGAGGTTCACGCAGACCAGGTCTATAGTTTCAATGCCCAGCTTTTTTAGCGTGTCCATGTGAGAAGCTTCGTCCCGCCGGGCCAGGATTCCTGCGTGTACTGCCGGATGCAGGGTTTTCACCCTGCCGTCAAGACATTCGGGAAAGCCTGTAACGGAGGAAAGATCCGTAACAGGGATTTTATTTTCCTGTAAGTGTTTTGATGTGCCCCCGGTAGAAAGTATTTCCCAACCGGATTGAACAAGAAAAGCCGCCAGATCCAAAATGCCGTCTTTGTCAAATACGCTGATAAGTGCGCGTTTTTTCATAATGCCTCCATTTTATTTACAACGTTCAATCATTATCTTTACAGCCTCTACGATGGCGATATGCTCCTCTTTATGTATCCTTTCCGCAAGGCTTTCCGGGGTGTCGCCGCCCAGAACCGGAACTTTCCTCTGCAAAAGTATAGGGCCCGTGTCGGTTCCGGCATCCACCAAATGAACGGTACAGCCGGACTCGGTTTCTCCCGCTTTTAAAACCGCGCGGTGGACGCGCTCGCCGTACATCCCGCTGCCGCCGAACTTGGGGAGCAGGGCAGGGTGAAGGTTTATCATCTTTCCCGCGTATACTTCTATTATATCCCCTGCCAGAATCGAAAGAAAACCCGCGCAGACAATAAGGCCGATTTCCTTTTCGCGGCAGAAACGTAAAATTCGATCCGAAAGCTCCCGCGACCTTTCCGTTTTGGGAAGAACGCCATCGGGCTTTTCTGCAAAGGCCGGAATCCCCGCCGCTTTTGCCCTTTCCAGAGCATAAACCCCGTCCCTGTCGGAAATAACCGCGGCAATCCTGCCGGGAGAATCGCCGCCGTTTCCCAGCTCTCCCCGCTTTTGCGCGTCAATAAGGGCCTGTAAATTGGTGCCGCCCCCGGAGACCAGAACCAGAATATTGTTAGACAAACCTTATCTCCCCGGCGGAATTTGGAGATTTTTCCACCACGCCGATTTCCCAGGCGGGGAAGCCCATGTCTTCCAGCAAGGCCGCCGCCTTTTGGACATTTTCGGGCGCAAGGGCCAGAACAAAGCTTACGCCCATGTTGTAGGTATTGAACATGAGCTTTTTTATCTCATCGTCGGAACGGAGAATTTCCGCCCCCGCTTTTTGCGCAACAGCTCCGCTTAAGCTGGGGGAAATAGCGGCGTTCTTTATGCCATACGCAATGCGCTCAAAAATAGGCGGAATTTTCCATTCGCCGTCATAACCCGCTTTTAGTGGATCGCGGATCACCGCCGATAACTTTTGCGAAATATGCGTGGAGTTTTGGGCATCGCCCAAAACTCCTAAGCTATCCGACGTAGTCGGATAGCAGAACATCCTAGGCACATTTTCGTAAAAACCGCCGCCTGTTATGTTGGCCATGCCGTGGATTTCAACTCTATTCATTAAAGCCAAAACCGGCTTGACGTAGATCCGCGTAGGCTCCAAAAGGGCGCGGCCAATGGGCATTCCGCCAAAGTCTTCGTTTAAATCGGGGATTGCCTTGCGAATAAGGCTGAAACCGTTGGAATGGACGCCCGAAGAAGCAATTCCAAGTAGCGCATCCCCTTCGCGGATATTTTTGCCGTCCACGATTTTCTTGCGATCCACGATGCCCACCGCAAAGCCTGCTATGTCGTACTTTCCTTCGTCGTAAAAGCCAGGCATTTCGGCGGTCTCGCCGCCCAAAAGGACAGCGCCCGCCTCGCGGCAGCCTACGGTAACGCCCCTTACAAGTTCCGCCGCCACGTTCGCGTTGAGTTTTCCGCAGGCCAGGTAGTCCAGGAAAAAAAGCGGGCGCGCCCCGTGGCAGAGTATGTCGTTTACGCACATTGCCACGCAGTCAATGCCCACAGTGTCGTACTTTCGCAATTTAAAGGCGATGTCAAGCTTCGTTCCTACGCCATCTGTTCCGGACACAAGAACCGGCTCATCCATTTCTGCGGCAAAATCCTTCAAAGAAAGCATCCCCGCAAAGCTGCCTATCCCGTTTAGCACTGCCCCCGTCGCGGTAGACGCCGCCATTTCCCGGTATTTTTCCACCGCCCGGTAGCCTTCTTCTATATTAACGCCCGCTTCCTTATAATCCATCAAAAGCTTCCTTAATATTGCTATTGTGAACAACTAAGCATATCTGTTCTTGGCGAAAAAACACAAGTCCTTGACGGTTTAATATTGCGCTGACGGATTGAATCGCTTATTCTTAGGGATATAACAAAAAAGAGGAAGAACAGATGACAATTCATTTAAGAAAAAAAGGTCGTGATTCCGTCGTGATGTTCCTTTCGGGCAGATTTGACATAAATTCTGCCCTCAGGCTCGAACAAAAAATAAGGCCGTTTCTGGATGGCACTTTCGACATCATCCTTGATTTCAAGAACCTCAGGTGCATATCCAGTTCCGGGCTGTATGTTCTGCTCCATGCCTACAATGCGATGAACATGAACAAACGAAAGCTTATCATAAGGAACATGGGCGAACCGGTTAGGGACGTATTCGAGATGACAGGGTTTATTGCTCTAGTTAGGGAAGAAAGACACTAATTTATACGAATAAGTCCAACTAAGGCTCGAAGCCGCCGCGCAAGGCCTTGCCGCGGACTAGAATTGAAGACCGCTATCGCGGTCAATTATAAGAGTGGTCTCTACTTAAACAGGCTTTGGCCTACCGCAGACCTTCGGTCTAGCCTTCGCTTCGATCGGACGGTTCTGTAGGGCCATTTTTCTCGCACGCCGTGCGCCCTTGCAAGGCTTTGCGCGGCGGCTTCAGACAAAGCCAAGACTTATTCGAATAAAAAAGGGTTTACATTCGATAATATTTTGCATTTCACCTAAAGCAGGCAATAGGCTTGAAAGCGGCTGTTACGATGTGGAAAGACCCAAACAAGAGCGCAATAGGGAAATAAACAAAGAACAGCTAAAAAAAGCGGCCGCCGAAAATCCGGATGCATTCCTTTATGAACTGCCGGCTCTTTTCGGCTGTACCCCCAAGCGGTATTTTCCATGCTTCACAAAATGAATATAACATAAAAAAAAGACCTTTACCTACCGTGAAAAATCCGATGCAGAGCGTGCCGAATATATTGATAAATTAAAGGAAGTTCCGTATGAAAAACGCGTATACATCGATGAATTGTGAAGCTTCATAACGCCCTCTTTTTGGGATAATTATTTACGGAAACTGTTAATTCTGTAATTGGGTAAAGTGTGCCGTTTTCCTTTTGTCCGGTATGGTTACGTTTTTAAGACTGGTGCAATCGTAAAAGCGTATTCCCCAATGGCGGTAACCGGTTTTCCGTTTATCTGCGTCTGAATGATTATGTCGCCTCCGGCTCCGGTATATTTGGTAATGGTCATGGTATCAGTTCCTTCATAGGTGAAGTCGCCGCCACCGCCGGTAGTACAGCCAAGAGTAACCAGAGCGAAGCCCAAAATTAAGAAGATTTTGAACCATGTTCGTGTCCTTATAGCCTTAAAATACTGCATTAAAGGCTTTTTTGGGATTTAAGTAACGATCAAAAAGGCATGGATTTCCGGCGGAGAGCCAACTGTTGTGGTCGTCAATGCCCCACATGGTTACACGAGATATGTAAGCGGAATATTCCCGGTATATCTTAAAAAGCCGGGCGTATATTCTGGCTTGTAACGCAGCGTCATACTCGGACATCACGATGTCCTTTCCCCCACCTTGTTCATAACCGGCGGCAGTTACGTCCAATTCGCTTATTGACAGTTCAATGTTCAGGGTTTTAAATTTTTCCAATGATGAACGTATTCTATTTTCATCGAAACTTTTGATTTGGTAATGGGCTTGAATACCCAGGCCTTCGATAAGGTTTCGATTCTGTCCGGTATCTTTTTTATACCGGTTATTTATGTCATTGATCATTTTTCGTGCCGCCTCGGCTTTCTGCGGGAATTCCAGGCCATAATCATTGTAATAGAGAGTAATGTCAGGGTCGGCTTCCCGCGCGGTACGAAAGGCGGTTTCTATATAGCCCGCGCCTAATGCGCGATACCAGGGGGCGTCAGTACGCAGGCATTTTTTCCAGTCGCCGGCGGTATCGGCAGGGGAAAGGCCGTCTCTCAACGCCTCGTTTACTACATCCCATGAACTAATTTTGCCATGATAATGCGTTAATACATCGGTAATATGATTTTTAAGGTTGTCTTCTACTTCCGTCTTTGTCCCTTTGGTCATCCATTCGGGAGTCCAATCATGCCACACCAGAACATGACCATGAACGGGTATTCCGTTTTCCAGCATCCGATACACCATTTGATCCGCATAAGACCAGTTGTATGCGCCGCCCCTGTTTGATGTCAGTGAAAGAGGTTTCAGGCCGTCTTCGGGAGTGATAATATTGAAATTACTTTTTATCATGTCAAAATAAGCGCCGTTCATGTATTTTTCGTTGCTAATATTTCCGACAAGAAAATCATTTTTATTTATTGCCTTTTTTACAAAAGGCAGAAGGGACGGCGTGGTTTTTACCAAGTGCCTGTTTCTGCGTAAATCACCGGGGGTAAATCCAAATTCCCTCCTAAAACTTAATATATACGCCTGCTCATAACTGAAACCGTATTCAAAAGCAATGTCCAGAATATTTAAACCGCTGTACAACAAATCCCCTATGCTTGATGATAATTTTCTGGAGCGTATATATGCTCCAATCGGTTTTTTGTACGTTTGCTTAAACAGCCTCATTAAATGAATTGCGGACAGGGAAAATTTTTCTGCGAGGGCATCGGCATTAATACCATCTTTGAGGTTGTTTTCAATCTCGGCTAAAACGCCTTCCAGTATGTCATTTGTTTTACGCATTTTGTTTTCTTTTTAGGTATTATACATTTTACAGGTTATTTTGACAATATGTCTATATTTCATTTATTTTCTTCCTACAAATTTGTGATAAAATCAAAATAAACCAAATAAAAATGAATATTTTTTATCATTTTTCCGATAATATATGATCATTAATATTCATAAAATTCATAGCAACCACAATAAGGACATCTTGGCTTATCAACATCATATCTACGCAGGCATCCTTTACATTTTCTCTTTTCTATCGGTTCTGCCTCTACAGAATTGCCGCTTGATTCTTTCCCATTTTTAGGCTGAAATAAAGAAATTAAGAAATTAAACATACAAACCTCCGAATGATATTTTACATAGCAAGAATAAATATTTATTAAAAATATAAATGAATATTTTTTATCAAGAATTTCATTTTTTTTACTGAACTGAGTTAATATATTCTCGTGTTCCAATACTTATTGATACGCCACCAACAAGCTCATTTTTTACATAATGCTGTAAATATCCGGCTTCTAAATATATTGAGCCTTTTCTATGATAGAATAGGTCAATACCGCCCCCGCCGCCGCCAAATAATGGTTTATAAACAAAACCATTTCCTTGTGCATACAAGTTTAAACCAACAAACGAAAAAATCATAAAAACAAATATTTTCTTGCCAAGAGGCATAAATTTACTCCTTTTCCTCAATCTTTTTAAGCTGTTTGTTTATGAGTTTACTCTCATTTTTATTGTAAAGATAAAAGCCAAACCAAATTGCAAAAGATACCGCGATACAGCCCACTATCATCAAGAATATGCTTCCCATGCCTAAATTTTTGGGTAGCCAGCCAAGAAAAAAGCCTACGGCAAGGAAAAAAGGCACTCCTATTCCCAAATGTATTGTTGTCTTTACAAAAAGCGACAACTTTTCGGAATCATAAATAAGTGTGGGCAGTACAAAACCAACACCCACAAGCATTGAACCAATTGCTTGAATGGTAAAATTACTCATCAGGGCTTCAAAATGTGATCTGTCTGGCATTAGGTTAAATATCATGCCATAACAAACCATCCAAAAACAGCCGTAGCTTATACCGCTAAGGGTACGCCCAATTATTTTCTTAATCATATCAATACCTCTTGCAAACAATATTATCTCTTTACATAAGTATTTCAACATTTTTAGGTCTGATGTTAAACCGCTTAAGGTCGAAATACAACCGCTTGTATTGTCAGCATACCTCACAAACCAAGACGTTTTTTGAAATCTCCTATATGACGGCGGGAAATATATTCATTAATACCATTTTTCATTACAACATTCATCATACCGCTAAAACGTACGTCAACATGGTCAATTTTACGGATGTTGACGATTGCACTTTTTGAAATTCGTATGAATTGATATCCCAGCAGAGTCTCAACCTCATATAACCTTTTTTCAACAATAAACCGTTTTTTTGCCGTGTCGTACGCGACTATTTCATTTCCCTCTGTTCTGACTATCTGTACATCGTTTGGCTCTAATATGTAAATTAGATTTTCCCGCTTGACAGCAAAAACATTTTCGGATAGATTTTCATTCTCTATCCTTTTTGCGAGTTCTTCAACTTCCGGAGTGAGCGTTCCTGAATGAATAATAACGTAAGGCTCATTTATATCTGATGAAAGACGAATTTCTGTTTTCAATAATATCTTCCTTATTTTAACATATTGATGCCGTAACCTTGCCCAATAATTGAAATTTAACCTCTTTGCCTTGTTTTATCAATTGTTTCTATGTAAGCGGTTGAATTTCGGATATAAACGGTTCGATATTATATATTCTGTAGTTTCAATCGCATGCTTTTATCTTCAGTTTCTATGAATCCTGCTTTTTTATATACGGTTTCCCCATCTTCAGTTGCTAAAAGGTTGATTATTGATACGTTTTGTTTTTTTGCCTCCTCAATTATTTTTTTTATTACATTTGTTCCAATACCGTTTTTTCTATATTCCGGATAAGTATATACATTTAATAATATCGCTATTTTTCCGTTTATAAAAGTCCTATTTGGTGGCCATTCGCCTATTATCAAATAGGCTACGGAGATAACCATCCCATTGTATTCACAGACAATTCCAATAAAGTCATTGTTTTCGATATGCCTTTCAAAATAGTTTTTAAGTGAATTTCTTAATTTATCTTTTTCGATTACATCAACGTCTTTATGAAATTCATTAATAAAATCAAGTCGTAATTTTATGAACAATTCCATATCATTGTTACACAATTTTCTGTAAACCAGGTTTTTATTATCGATATTCATTTATTCCTCCCAGGGTGATTTAGGGTTATTGGATTATTTTAAGAATATCCACTAAAGAGAATAAAATATTTTTTCATTTTGCCAACCCATAGCCAAAGGGGTATAGTATTTTCCCATTTATGGTTTTACGCCAGGTGTAAGGCGTCCTGCCTGTAAAATCATGGTCACCGAACAGCACGTCCGCGATTCCGCCGCCTTCGCTGCCAGGCAGCCACGCCGCGATAAAGGCGTCCCAGTTTTTGTATTCATCGCCGATAGTCATAGGCCGCCCGGATAACATGATCACAATCACCGGGCAGTCATAGCCGTAGGCTTCCCGAAGCATATTTGTATCTATGTTGCGAATATTGATCTGATTGTTACGGTCACCTTCCGTTTCCGCGTAAGGATTCTCCCCGATCACCGTAATTATCGCGTCAAAGTCGCCGTCCGCCTTTCCATCCTCGGCGTAAGTGATGACGGCCTTGCCTTTTGTTGCCGCCTGTATGCCTTCCAGTATAGTTGTGCCTTTTGTGATCGCGCCGTGATAACCTTGCCATCTAATCGTCCATCCGCCGCATTGCATTCCTATGTCATGTGCGCCCTGCCCCGCTACCAAAATGCGCTTGTATTCAGGCAGTTTCGCGATAACATTGTTTTCATTCCGCAATAAAACAAGCGATTCTGAAACCAGTGCCCGCGCCGCCGCACGGTTCGCGTCCGATCCTATTGAGCCCTCTTTTTTCATCAACGGCGCGTCGAACAAACCTAAACGCTGCTTAAAGCGCAGGATACGCAGCACCGCGTCATCAATACGCTCTATAGGAACGGTTCCTTCTTCAACCAGTTCCTGTAGATTTGTTATAAAATTCATCCAGCTGTCGCGACCATTGGTAGCCATAACCATGTCAACACCGGCGTTGATCGCGTTTGCGATCTGCGCTTTATAATTGCCGCCTGATAACTGTGTAACCGCTGCCCAGTCAGAAACGACAAAGCCTTCAAAGCCCATTTCGTCTTTTAATAAGTCTGTCAACAGTTCTCTGCTTTGGTGCATTTTGATTCCGTTCACGCTGGAAAACGACGGCATGAGCGACATTGCCCCAGCGTCAATGGCTGCACGGTACGGCGGAAGAATTCGTTCAATTCCGGCTCTGTCCAACAGAGCGTTACCCTGGTTGCGCCCGTCTATCGCCTGCCCTTCGCCGAGAAAATGCTTTACGCACGCAGCCACGCCGCCATCTTGCAAACCCTTAACGGCATTGGTCCCCATGATTGTTACAATGCCTACATTCTCGCTGAAACTTTCGTAGGTACGACCCCAGCGAACATCTTCCGCAACGCCAAGCACGGGAGCAAAAGTCCAGCGCAGTCCGGTCGCAAGCATTTCTTCCGCAGTAATGCGCCCGGCTTTGTAAGCCGCCTTTGCGCCGCGATCCGCATCACCTGCCGCGATTGCCCCCAACCCTACATTATGGGGAAGAATTGTCGCGTTTAGCACGTTGTTGTTACCGTGGACGGCATCAAGTCCGTATATGGCCGGAATACGCAGATGCGTTTTGAGGGATTCTTCCACAAAGCCGTTCACCATATTGATCCAGCCGTCCTGGTTATTCTGCGCCGGTACCGAGCCACCGCCGCTCAGGATGGAACCCAAAGCATATTCTGTAATATCACCATGACGTATATCCCCCCGTTCTGCCTGAGTCATCTGTCCCACCTTTTCAGCCAGTGTCATTAACGACAACAATTCTTCCGGCGTATTCCAGGAAAGGTTTTCTTTGGAATTTTTCCCCGCTGACTTCCCACTTCCGCAAGCCGTTAACGTAAATATCAGCAGGTACGTAATAAATAATAACAGAAAATATTTTTTCATAAGAGATTCATCTTTTATATTCATTATATCATAATACCATATATTGCATTTTCCTGTTAGTTATGAAATTCTTTTGCTGAAAGGGACAATGAAAATATTGAATGATTTAAGATCTGCGCTAAAGACATTTAAGCCTTATTATCAATCAGAAAACGCCGTAATATTCAATAATGATTGCCTTGAAGTATTGCAACACATCCCTGAGAATTCCATCGATATGATCTTCGCCGATCCGCCGTACCTGCTTTCAAATAATGGTTTTACCTGCCAAAACGGAAGAATGGCAAGCGTAAACAAAGGCAAATGGGACAAAAGCGGCGGTTTTGAAACAGATAACTCATTTCACAATGAATGGATTGCCGCCTGCCGCCGCATATTAAAGCCTGAAGGCACAATTTGGATTTCAGGGACTTATCACAGCATTTATCAGTGCGGCTATCTTTTACAAAAAAATAATTTTCATTTCTTAAATGATATTGCGTGGTTCAAGCCAAACGCTTCGCCAAATTTAAGCTGTCGGTTTTTTACGGCATCGCACGAAACCCTTATTTGGGCGCGTAAAGACAAAAAAGCAAGACACACTTTTAATTACGAAGAAATGAAGAACGGACATTTTCCGGAAGATAAACTAAAAAAGGAAAATACGCAGATGCGCTCCGTCTGGTCGATACCAAAGCCAAGACCGGGTGAAAAAGAGCAAGGGAAGCATCCCACTCAAAAACCGCTGGATCTTTTAAAGCGCGCTGTCATTGCTTCAACAAAAGAAAACGATGTTGTATTGGATCCTTTTTGCGGTAGCGGAACTACGGGCATTGCGTGTAAAGATATAGGCAAGCGGTTTTTCATTGGAATTGAGATAGAAGAGAAATATTGCGAGTTGGCGAAAGAAAGGTTGCTTCTTGCCTAAACAACCCACTTGTACTCGCCGTTTACTTCCACTCCGTAAAAATCGGCGTAACTCACGTTCCAGGGGCTCTTGCCCAGGTTGTCGATGCGTATCCTGTCTTTAATAAGGTAGAGCCAGAAACCGCTTTCGCCGATTTCGCCCTGAAGAATAATCCCGACCGGAACGCCGTCCCTTAAGATGAGCTTGCGGTAATTGTTTCTGTCTTCCTTTACAAGGGTCTTATCCCCATCTGATGGATTGATAGCGCCCAGCGACAAAGACAACAGCCCGAAAAAGTTGACCGTGTTCTTTATTGCGAAACGGTCGTCATAGCCCCATCTGGTTCCGGTCATGTTGTAGGCGGCCATCTCCCCCTGTTTCTGGGCGTTAGGCCAAATGCCGGAAAGCCCCGCGACATCCCCGGCGGCATAAACGCCGGAAACGTTAGTGGCAAGGTAATCGTCTACTTTCACCGCTCTTCGCTCAGTTAATTCGATGCCGCTTTCTGCCAGAAGAGCCGTTGCCGCTCTTACGCCCACCGCCATAACCACCATGTCGCAGGAGATTATTTCGCCGTCGTCCAGCTCAAGGGCGGTAATGTTTCCGTTGGCACTTTTTGTGTTCACCACCTTGCGGGCAAGACGGAAGGCAACGCCCTTCTTTTCAAAAAGCCGCTGGTACGCTTCGGCGGCGTGGGCGTCCAGGTTGATCGCCAGAACAGATGCTGCCATTTCTACTACGGTGATCTTTTTTTTCTCGCCGCCTGGCGATTCAAGGATGCCGTACACAGCGTCAAGGCCAACTAGCCCCGCGCCTATGACGGCGATTTCCTTCGCCTTCTCCGCTTGCTCTACAATGGCGCGGGCATCGGAAAGGTGGCGAAGGCCGAAAGCGTTCTTCGCGGTTTTAAGCCCGCCTATGGGAGGGGTTACGCTGTCCGATCCGGTGGCGATAAGCACGGTGTCACCTGAAGCGATCTTTTCTTCCCCGGCGTAAACTGTTTTGGTAGCGGCATCCAGACGGGTGATAGTCTTGCCTTTTGTCCACTGGACTCTGGGTGATTTTAAAATGTCGTCGTTAATAAAGTTGATGCTTTCAGCGTCCCTCTCGCCAGAAATAAATCTGTGCAACATACAGCGCGAATAAACTTCTTCATCCTGCGATACGAGTACTACAGTATCATCGCTCTTCTCTTTCAGAATTGTCCTTACCGCGCTTATGGCCGCAGCTCCCGCTCCGATTATTAGATGTTTCATACCGCTACACCCCCAGCGTCAATTTCTTCCACGTGAATGGCTTCTTTGGGACAGGACTTCACGCAGTTTGGTTCCTCGTTATCTTCCTTGCAAAAATCACACTTGAGTATCTTTGTTCGCGTTGAGCTGTCCGGCTTGATGTTTCCGTAGGGACAGCTCATAACGCACATGAAGCATTTACCGCAACGCTTCTCGTCGTACTGCACATGGCCGGTGACGGGGTCTTTCTTTAAAGCACCGGACATGCACGCGCCAACGCAGTCAGGCACGGCGCAGTGGCGGCAGAAAACAGGGACGTAACCGCCTTTTCGATAGTTGGTAATGGTATGGCGAGCCTCGTTTTTGGGGTCAAGAAGATCCAGATCGTAAACCGTTCCACGGCTTCCTGTCGCGGTCAGTTCGCGGTGGGCCTGCATACAGGCGATGCTGCAACTTTTGCAGCCATCGCATTTATCCTGTTCAATAATGATGCGTTTCATAAGTGCCCCCTATATTTTCGATTTAGATTTTTAATGCAGTGCGTTTTTCGTTGATGATAGTTTCAAGCAGATTCGCGGACTCCTCCGCGTCGCTGTTGATAACCACCCGACCGCCGGTAAGGGAAATCATGTCCTGGCAAAGGACCTGAACCGCGACTTTACTGCCGGTTACATACGGGGGAAGGCCAAGGTGGAGGGGCAGTCCCAGGGCAAGGCCGAAGCATCCGTCCGCAAGGGCCTGCTCTTCAAGCCATTGGGCGGCGGAAAGTACCAAGGGAAGCTGAGGTATGTCGATGCCAAGGGCTTCGGCAAGCTCGGTGGCGACAATTTCCAGCCGCCCTATGGCAAGGCAGGGGCCGAAGTTCAACACAGGGGGAATGCCGAGTTTCCGGCACACCGCCTTGAGCTTTGGCCCGGCCAATTCCGCCGCATCGGGAATCATTAGACCGCAGTTTTCAATGCCGCCCGATGAACAGCCCGCCGTAAGGACGATGATGTCCCTGGCGATAAGCTCTTTTACAAGATCAACTGTAAGCACATCGTGTCCGCCAGCGACTAGACTTGAACACCCGACCACTCCAGCGACACCTTTAATATCCCCGGACACGATGAGGTCAATAAGCGGTTTCCATGAATCGCCCAGGAATTTTTTAAGCGAGACTTCGCTAACTCCGGTAAGGGTGTTGTCGTTGCCGTGTTCGGGGGCAAGGTTGAGTTTCACCTTTGGCCGCCTTTCCTTATAAGCGGCAATTATCTTGGCGATGATCTTTTCGCATTGCGCCTCACGGTTAGCGAAATCAAAGGGGATAAGCTCGGCATTTGCTTTTTTCGCTACGTCATCAATACATATTTGCTTTATAAGAAGCTCGTCGCAGACTGTTTCTATTCCCGGCAGTGTGCAGTTAAATTCCGAAAGCACAGCGTCAATTGCGCCAGTGGCAAGAATCGCCTCGCTTGTGTAGTTGTTTCCGGCGTGGCCGTCAAAGACCTCGGTGTAATGGGCGCCGCGGAGCTGAAGGTCCTGGCCCACGCATGTACAGCCGACAAGTTTGAAACCCTTAGCACCAGCGGCCTTTGCCAATGCAACCACGTCAGGCTGAGTGAGCCTTTCTTGCAGGTGAACAAACATCGTGTGCTGGTGGCCGGTGATCATTATGTTGATGTAATCGGGATTTATCACTCCAAGGCCGACCGGCGCGGGGCGCAACTCCGGCTCGCCTAAAAGAACGTCGTTCAACAGATTGGTAAGGGTAAGGCCGTAAATGCCTGTTGAGATGCCAAGCTTAAGGCAGTCCAAAAGCATATTCACAGGATCGGAATTTAGATTGGTGGAACATTTCACAACGCCATGAAAAACTTCGGCCTTCGCTCCGCCGGGAAGTATGCCCAATTCCTTCCATAACTTGAATCTGGGAGGATAAGCCATTTTTTCTACCAAATCCATTTTGACATATTCAGGTTTATAGAGGTCGTTAAGAACAGCGTTGGCCACATTCAGCGCTTTTTCGTGATCGTCCTTGCCGGAGACGCCGAACAGTTTGCAGAGCCGCTGAAGTGCGCCAAGGCCTTTGAGCTTGCCTTTTTCAAGCGCGGCATTTTTCAGGTTGAGGGCGGTGTTTTCCACCACATGAATGTAACAGCCGGAACCGGAAGCGACAGCCCTAAGCAGGTTTCGCGTAACAATTACGTCAGCAGACGCGCCGCAGATGCCTCTTGGCGATTTTGGAGTTATTCTGCAAGGGCCGTTTGCACAGAGCCTGCAGCACACCCCCTGCAAGCCAAAGCCGCATTTAGTTGACTGGCCTTCCACCCTGTGGTGGGAAGTCTCTATTGGCAGTTTCGCGATAAATTTTTCCAGAGGTTTATCCGCGCTTGCGCAGGTGGTACATCCATAACAACTTTCATTCATGATTTTACCCTCTTATTTAAATATAGAGGTACTTGGACGGAAAGTCAAATAAAAATCATACGCCTATACGCGATAACTTTCAGGCGGTGCTAAATGTGTTTCAGGAAGCGGTATATCTTTTGGATATATAATAATATTTTCAAGAATGACATTTGCCTCTGCCGCGTAAAATTTTAGATAATTAAACCCTTTGTTAAGAGAAATGGGAATGCTAATTTTTCGTATATTATTTGTTGCGCCGTAAGACCAATCTTTGTTGGAGCCTCCCGCATAAAAATCTGATTCAACTATATCAAACGATTTGAGTTGACTGTCATTAATGATAAAGAAGCCTTTTAACGTGTCGCCTTTTATCATTGGATTTCCTGGCGATAAATAAAAGCAGACCACGTGTTCCCGTGTTTCACTGACAATAAAATCATATTTCACATACGGGCGGCTGCTTTCGTTTGCCCAATTTTTTGTAACAGGAAAAGATTTTATTGCATTCCCGGTTCTGCCAAGGCGAGGAACAATCTGCCAGCCCATGCCGTCAATATCCATTTTTTCATTGTAATGATCAGCATTAATGCAAAGATAATTTTGCGATTCAAGAAATGCACACGGATGTTGCGAATGGTTTTTATTGTTTGCCTTAACATTCAGCATGGCCATTTTTATTGTTCCATCCGGAAATTCAAAATTAATTTGAATCAAAGCAATTTCTTCACCATCGTTACCCAGTTTTTCCCTGTCTAAAAACACTTCTATTGATGTCCGTGGTTGTTCTTTCAAGCTGGATTTTCCGTTATTTTGTGAAAAAGAAAGCCACCGTTTATCGCACGTTATCGAAAAATTATAGTCAATATCACCGCGGCTATCTATATCGAATATTATTTTATTAATATCTGGTCGGGTCATTTCTGCATTGCAAATCGGTACCCTTTCCTGCCAATGATGCCCCAGGTTGTATGTATTGTCCCCTCTAAAACTTACAACAATTTTTGGGTACGGAATGGGAGCTATGTTTTGCGCAATGGGATAAGTCCAATTATTATCATCCCAGGTACGGAAACACATATGCGCCGATTCCATCATATGATTCCATTTGCCATTCAAAATTTTATGGAATCCATCTATATAAAAGCGATCCATTGAAATCTTTTCCAATAATGAAGCTGAGTACTGATTGGCAACCAATGAGCCCCTTTCCGCATGAATATGATTCATTCCGGCTTCCAGATTGAGTAGCATTGTATTAAAAAAGGCCATTAAAGGAAAATAGACCATGCTTTCAAACGCTGAAAGACATTGCCCAGGCAATTCATTACGTAAAGCGGATACTTGCGCCATTATGTTTGTAACAGCGTTATGTGTATTTTCTATTTCATGGAAATTATTCTTAAAGACATCGGGATTCAACGATTCAGGGATTCTTACCGCGCTCCAGGTAGTGTACGCGTCCAGCATGTTATGGATTTGCGTTTTTTGCGAAGGTGATATTGCGCTTCCAAACTGCACAGTGATCCACTGCCTTGTATATTCCGCCGCGCTATTCAGGCGAGAAATTCCCCATTTGTCGTAATCATACGCCAAATCCATAAAAAAGCTGAGCGGATATTCATTTCCTTTTATATCGCCTACATTAACTATCCACATTTCACGTATGCCAAACTCATAAGCCATTGTCAACTGTTCCCATGCGCGTACCAGGTTTGTATGGTTAAGCCATTCGTAGCTATAAGGCCCGCCGTGATAGTCAAAATGATAATAAATACCGTAGCCGCCAGAGTGCGGTTTATCATCAGGCTGCGGTATGGCGCGTAACAGCCCATGATTGTCATCGCTTAATAAAAGAATAACGTCTTTAATCTCGTCCCAATCGCGCAGTCCATCGCTTCCGTCTGCACCGAAATAGAAATCTTCCACTTCCTTATAAATGGCAAACATTCTTGGGATGTGTTTCAATTCTGAATTGAAAATTTCTTTTAGCAATTGATTTTGAACGGTAATTGCCTTTTTAAGAATGTTTATATTGTCCTGGATTGTAGCATCTTTGCCCATTAAGTGTGAATCATTTTCACCGCGCATACCTATAGTTACAATTTTTTCAAAATCTTTATTTCTTAAGACGCCATCCTTCCAAAACTTCGTGATAGCATCGCCGTTGGAAATAAAACTCCATGTATTGTCATTGCCGTATTGTGTATATTGATTTTGCCATTCTACACCAGCGCGGCATAACGGCTCGTGGTGCGATGAACCCATTATCACGCCGTATTCATCCGCCAGTCGTGCATTTTCTAAACCTGGACCGTCTTCGCTAAACGATGATCTCCACATTGCGGGCCATAAATAATTTCCCTTTAGCCGCAAAAGAAGCTCAAAAACTTTATCGTATGCTTTTGCGTTAACACCGCCATATTTTTCCAAACACCACTTTCCAAATGCCGGCCATTCGTCGTTTATAAAAAAGCCTCGATACTTAACAGATGGTTGTTTTGAAACAATGTCATTTTCAAATTTAAGATGTATTTTATCTTTTTTTTCCGGTACCGCATCTCCCCAAAAAACAAGAGGCGACACTCCGCACATTTCAGAAAGGCGAAACATACCGTAAATAGTACCCCGTTTGTCACTGCCGACTATTAATAAAGCCTGTTTGATTTTTGGAAAATCGGCAAAGGGCGCTTCCACAACTTTAATTACATAACATTCGCGTTTTCCTGTTATATCATCCACATTCAATAATTTTCTTTCAATAAAGGAATCAATCAACGCACTGTTTCCAAGTGTAGCGGTAATGATAATCTGCTCGCTTAAACAATTCTCTAAAATGCTTGTTACGTTCGGTTTTTTCCCCGTAACCAAAAATAAGTCTTCCGCAACAGTATTGGCAACACGTTTTACGCCATTTAGCGCGGATTCTTCGCAAAATATGTCGGAAACCTCATTTTCAAATAAGCAAAAAGACTTCATTGTATTGCATCCAATAATTTAGTTTGTTTTAAAGATAAATTCACAGTGTTTTTTGCCTTTTGAGCTAATTGCCGATGATACAATTTTGCTTAATTGCAATTTTACCCCAAGCGATCTTTGCAGATTTTTCCGTACATGACCACCGCAACAACCGCAAAATGTTTTTGAAATATTAATAGGCTGTGATAATTTTCTCATAAATCCGCAAACGCATTTGTAGTCCCCTTCATTTCCTGTTTCCCAAAAAGCAGACAATGTGCCGTCTTCGTTTAATTTGCACGATGGTTTATGGGGTGTTTCCAGCTTGTCAAATAATTCGATCTTTTCTCCAACCGTTATTTTGGCATATTTTTTTCCGAAATCGCTATGTGCTTTTGCAGGTTTGCCAGTCGTACAACAACCTTGCTCTTGCATAATAGATAGACATTGTTCTTTAGAAAGCAGCTTATCCATTTGGTTGATAAGTGTTAAAATTCTTTCCGGTTGATTATAATTTTTTTCAGAAAAATCAAATTGAACGATTAGTTCCTCAGATATTCCTTTCTTGACCATAGTGTTTTTTATGTCTTTGATTAAATTTGGCATTAATTTGCTCCTTTATTGATTATTTCTGTGTTTTATACAATTATATTAATTTTGTCAATTACGTTTTCCACGTTTCTCTACATCAAACCTGACCAAATAATGTTTTGTACGTTGAAGAGCGCACGTGAGAACCAGCCTTCCTTTGCGAACGGAACGATCCATGCCGCAACGAGTTCTTCTTTCGGATCAATGTACAGTGAGCACGCTCCCGAACCTTCGTGCATGAAAGTGCCCTGAGAAAATGTAAAGGCGGGGCCGTTTCGCATATCAAAGCCTACGCCGTAGTACCGTTCTTTTTCTTTTGAATTCCAGCAAAAATTAGGCAAAGCAATGGAAACCGTTGTCATTTTTTCCACGGCCTTTCTGCCAAGAACGCGCACGCCGTTTAGCGTACCGCCAGAAAGCATAATATTCCCAAAACGGCTAAGGTCGTAAACCGTTGAATTCAAACCGCCGGCAGTCGAGGGAATTTTAAATTTTCCCCAGGGACCGTCTTCTTCGCGGGTGATACCGTTTATTGTATTGTTATTATATTTTTCCATTTCCTCGTCCGAAACGATATAGCGTTTTGCCATTTCGGATGTTATGTCAAACATCGTGTCCTTCATTCCCAATGGTATGCAGATATTGTCTTCGATATACTTATGAGCGTGAATGCCAGTCAATTTTTCGATTACCGCGCCAAGGACAACAAAGCCGAAACTGCAATACGCCCACTCGGTATCCGGCTTAACGCGGAAGCCGTTGCCTATTGTGCCCAAGGCTGCGGCTAACCAGTCAAATTCATTTTTCTTGTCAGGATCGCAAAGCTTGTACGCATCGTCAATCATTTTCCAGTAACTGGACTGGTATTTGTTATCAAAACACCCGTCGTCTGTGTGCATTCCCGAGGTGTGCGTTAAAAGCTGAAACAGCGTAACGCCGTTATAGGGCGGCGTGTTGAACTGCGGCAGAATTTCGCCCACTGGTACGTCCAGCCGTGTAAGGCCGTCTTCGACAAGTTTCATTATTGCCACGGCGGTAAATACTTTGGTAATTGAGGCTATGTATCGGATGGAATCAGGCTGAACCGGAGTATTGTCATCTTTGCGGAACGACTTTTTCCCGATTGCGCCATGCGCGAAAACTTTACCCTTGCGAGATACACAGTAGGTAGCGCATTGGATTTCGCCGTCATCAATGACGCGCTGCAGGTGGCGGTTCAGCACGTCAAGCCGTTGTTCATCATAGCCAACTTCGCTTGGCTTGCAGTCTGTTTTTCCTTCTGTGTAAAGCATCATATTACTCCTTATTAGGAGTATATCAAACTATCAAAAAAAGAATGAACATTTTTAATCATTTCTGTCAATGAAGTGCAGGGAGCATTTAGTCCTTTTCTTTCAACAATGCATCGTTGTTTAGCACTTTGAATGAAACAGCTTTGGGGGACATAAGATCACGCACCACAATGCCTTCCTTGTCAAGTCCGCTGGGATATTTGCCTTTAGCCATCTTCAATAATTCCTCAAGCGTATAAGCAAAAGAGTCCCCGCGCTCTTCCAGGGGGACAAAGTTAAGCCCAAGCTCTGCGCAAACATCAAGGGCTTTTTCATAGGGAAAATACTTACCCCCATCCCAGTCTTTTACATCAAACACATACCACTCAATCTCAGGCAGACGCAATTTGTTTTTCTGTATTCCGGGACCGCAAATTTCCCCTGTAATGACAATGTTTTTTCCGTACTTTACCAATTTATCTTTAAGTCTGTATTTATAAACCGGTAGCCAATAAAGAGCGCCTTCCTCGTCTTTGACCTCCATGTTCCTGCTGCAACACCCGATTTTCCCGTCAATGGAATACACGATTCCCGACGTTCCGTCCATTTTTGTGGTGATGTAGTATGGCTTCCCTTTCAACTGATCCAGCAATTCCAAAGCAGACTGAATACGGATTTCATCGGAAGCCGGAATTCCCATCGGCCGCTCTCCGATGATAGTTCCGCCAGGAGTCGATGTTTCCGGGATATACCACTTTTTCACACCCAATTTTTCCGTAACATCGTCTCCCTCGCCGGAGCTTTCAAGTTCAGGGAACTGCGTAAGCGGCAGAAGCAGGCCCTGAGAAAGCTGCCCACGCATCTTAACGGTTCTTATGCGGAAACCTTTACCATTATCCACATTATCGCGGTACGATGAATTGCGTAAAAACTCATAACGCTCCTGGACAGGCAGAAAACTGTCGACTTCAAAATATAAGCCCAGCTCTCCTGCCTTGAACTCCCCTTTCTTGACAACGCATTGCCAGCCCATAACGTGGGCAAGTTCAAGAAAATCAGAATCCGCAATATTGCTGATCTCTTTCACCTTTTGAATGGTAACTAAACTACGCATAACGACCCCATAAGTAAAATTTGTCATGAATGATAAAAAAAGCCCAATTAAAATATGCAATAATCAGCTTACCAGTTCGCTGTCCCAGCCTTTAGCGACAATTTCGGCAGGCGAAAGCCGTTCTTATTCATAAAATCTTTAATTCCATGAACAAGGGTTTCTTCAAGTTTATCAAGTTCGGATTAGGTCATGGAGAAAATCTATCATAAAAGAGCAATATTATCAAACCCTCTTGCAAACCCACAAACTGGTTTTATACTTTTTATAGGAAACATTTATTATATTATAATAAAGGAGATATTTATGGCTATTAAATATAAACCTGAGCCGTTCAGAATCAAGATGGTCGAGACAATCAAAATGCTTTCGGGAGAGGAGCGTTCCGCGAAAATTAAAGAGGCCAAGTATAACCTTTTTAATCTGCGCAGCGATGACGTATACATCGACCTGTTGACCGATTCCGGCACAAACGCGATGAGCCAGGAACAGTGGGCCGGCGTTATGGTCGGCGATGAGGCTTACGCCGGCGGCAGGAGCTACTTCAAACTCGTAGAGTCAGGCCAGGATATTTTCGGCTATAAGTACATCCAGCCTGTTCATCAGGGAAGGGCCGCGGAAAAGGTTATTTACGGCCTTTTACTCGAAAAGGGAAAGTACTCCATTTCGAACATGCATTTTGACACGACGCGCGCCCACGTTGAGCTTGCGGGAGGCCGTGCAATCGACTGCAACATAAAGGAAGCCGAAGACCCCGCTGTAAGAATTCCGTTCAAAGGCAACATGGATGTTAAAAGACTGCAAGAGCTTATAAATGAACACGGCGCCAAAAACATCGGCGTAGTCATTATGACCATTACAAACAATTCCGCCGGAGGCCAGCCTGTTTCGGTGGCAAACATAAGGGAAACATCGGAGATCTGCAAAAAGCACGGAATAAAACTCTGCATTGACGCGGCGCGTTTCGCTGAAAACGCTTACTTTATTAAGCGCCGTGAGGAAGGCTACGCCAACAAGAGCATAAAGGAAATTGTCCGCGAGGTTTTCAGTTACGGCGATTTGTTTGCCTTTTCGGCGAAAAAGGACGCTATAATCAACATGGGCGGCCTTATAGGCGTTAAGGAAGACGCTACGCTTTTTCAGGGCTGCAAGGAAAGGACGATTAGCTTTGAGGGTTTTATTTCCTACGGCGGACTGTCGGGCCGCGACCTTGAGGCGCTTGCTATCGGTCTTTACGAGGGCATAAACGAAGATTTCCTTGAGTACAGAATCGGTCAGGTGGAATACCTGGCAAGCCTCCTGGATGACGCGAAAATCATCTATCAGGCGCCTGCCGGAGGCCACGGCGTTTTTGTTGACGCAAGATCGATGTTCCCCCACATTCCGTACAACGAGTTTCCGGGCCAGGCGCTGGCGGTGGAGATGTACAAGGAGGCGGGCGTCCGCTCGTGCGACATCGGCTCTTACATGCTTGGCAACGATCCGGATACCGGCAAGCAGCTGAAATCGACCTTTGAGTTCACCCGCCTTGCTGTGCCCCGCCGCGTTTACACCCAGGCCCATTTCGACCTTATTGCCGAGGCATTAGTCGAAATTAAAAAGCGCGCGGACAAAGTGAAGGGTTACAGGATTACCTGGGAGCCTCCGGTACTGCGGCACTTTCAGGCACATCTTGAGCCGATTGGGTAATGGGTATAGACCGAGTATAATGGACATATATGCTATTTATGGGTTAAAATAAATTATCTGAATCAATAAAACATAGTGGAGGTGTAAAATGGGTTACAAAGTCGGAGTGGGTATTTCCAATAAGCATGTTCATTTGAACGAAGCGGATTTGGCAACGCTTTTCGGCGCTGGACATAAGCTCACCGTAAAGAAGGAGCTAAGTCAACCCGGGCAATTCGCGGCAGAAGAAATGGTTGACGTGGTTGGCCCCAAGGGGACCCTGAAAGGTATCAGGGTGTTGGGCCCAACTCGCAAGGAATCCCAGGTGGAATTAGCCATGACAGACGCGCGGGTAATAGGGCTTTCGCTGCCTGTCCGTGAATCGGGGATCCTGGATGGCACTCCAGGAGTCAAGCTTATCGGCCCTAAAGGGGAACTTGATTTGGCCAAGGGCGCAATTATCGCCCTGCGCCACATTCACCTTTCTGTCAGCCAGGCCAAGGAAGCGGATGTCAAGGATAAGGACTGGGTAACAGTAAAAACCTTTGGAAGCCGGTCCCTTATCTTTGAAAATGTACTCATACGTTCCGGGGATGCCCATCTTAGTGAAATGCATGTTGACACTGACGAGGGAAACGCCGCAGGCCTTAAGAATGACGACAAGGTGGAAATTATAGGGAAATCGGAGGGTTGGTAAGGAATAGGGATTTATCCCTGAACACTTCACAAGGAGGGAAGACAAGTTTGGAGGCCAAAACTTTTAGGCCCCGACTAGTCTTCCCTTTTTCTTTGCCCCTAGATTTTTTATAACGCAGTTTCCTTGAGTAGAGTGAAGCCAGGTATTGCCGAAGAAGCATTAATAGGGTATGGTGGTTTATTGGCCAACGCGCTGGACTACCTAAAAGTAGTCCGCATAATGGTGTAAGTAAGGGTTTTTTGGCGCTGGGCCGTGTAACATTAACCAATAAACACGGCTTGACGCCGTGCAAATATTTGGCCGGCGTGGCGGAATGGCAGACGCAGTAGACTCAAAATCTACCGAGGGCAACCTTGTAAGAGTTCAAGTCTCTTCGCCGGCATATCGTAAGTC
>Ga0268262_10001795_pt1 | contig 25821 bp, 24 predicted proteins | sample TergutNc150P3_FD_190354 | JGI IMG/M metagenome (GOLD analysis project Ga0268262, IMG submission 190354) | Nasutitermes corniger P3 segment gut microbial community from laboratory colony in Florida, USA - Nc150 P3 (SPAdes) (version 2) | ecosystem: Host-associated > Arthropoda: Insects >... | reverse complement strand
CTGTTTTATAACCAACGGCTCCCCGACCAAACGGGGCATTATTTACGGCATAAAAAAAGGGCATCCGCCCATTCTTTCTTTTTTATGCGGATTACAATGCACCAACTATACACCTGCGCGCATCGCTATAAGCTTGGACTTTTGATGGTCCTGAACGCGCTTTCCTTGCGAGTTCGCCATCATTATAAATAATGCGCGCGGAAAATGCAAGCACTTTTTCCTGTTGCGGTTTGGGGCGCGATTTTTTATAATCCTCCTATGCCAAAAATAATCGATCAACACATCTTGCGCGAACACGACGACCTGATGCGGAAACTCCGCGAATGGGACGTGGCTTACCATGCCGACGACGACCCTTTGGTCGACGATGCGACCTATGACGAGGTCAAGCGCCGCGCCGTAGCCTTAGAAGCCGAATATCCCGAGTTGGCCGCCAAAGAAATCAGCGTTGCTCATTCCGTCGGCGCCGCGCCCAAGAAGAAATTCCGGACGTTTACCCATGCCGTGCCCATGCTATCCTTGGATAATGTCTACGACGAACAGGAAACTTTGGACTGGCTGAAAAGAATCGGCGGCGCGGACGTTTTTTGCGAGCCGAAAATCGACGGCGTATCGTTCTCGGCGCGATATGAAAACGGCGTCTTCGTCCTCGGCCTTACGCGCGGCGACGGGTCGGACGGCGAAGACATTACCGAGAATATAAAAACCATTCCCGACGTGCCGATGAAAATCCAGGGCGCGCCGGACGTTTTGGAAATTCGCGGCGAGATCTATATTTCCAAGCGGGACTTCCTGGATTTGAATGCCGCCGCCGAAGCCGCGGGCGAAAAAAAATTCGCAAACCCGCGCAACACCGCCGCCGGATCTCTTCGCCAGCTGGATCCGGAAACAACCAGGGCGCGGCGGCTTCGCGCATTCGCATATCACTGGGGCCAGGCCAGCGAAACCTTTTGGCACACCCAATCCGAATTCTTCAACCTCTTAAAAAAATGGGGGTTCAAGACGACCGCCGAATGGTCGCGCCTTTGTTCGTTGCCGGAACAAATTGCCGCGCATACAAAGCTTATCGGGGAAATTCGCGCGACGCTGCCGTTCGATATCGACGGCGTGGTCTATAAGGTGAACGACATTGCGGCGCGGCAGATTTTGGGAGAGGTCGCGCATTCGCCGCGCTGGGCGACCGCTTTCAAATTTCCGGCCGCGCGGGCGGAAACTATTCTGAACGACATTACGATTCAAGTCGGGCGCACCGGCGTACTAACCCCGGTCGCGGAGTTGGAGCCCGTAAATCTCGGCGGCGTGTTGATTTCGCGCGCGACGCTTCACAATGCGGACGAAATCGAGCGCAAGGATTTTCGCGTAGGCGACCGCGTAGTCATTCAACGCGCCGCCGACGTAATCCCGCAGGTCTTGTCTGTCATATCCCACGCGCCGGGCGCCGGGCCGTTTCAATTTCCCGCCATTTGCCCCGTTTGCGGCGGCGACGTAATTCAAGAGTCGGGCCAGGTCGCGCGGCGATGCATGAATTCTCTATCCTGCCCGGCGCAACTGATACGCGGGCTCTGCCACTTCGTATCCCGCAAGGCGTTCGACATCGAAGGCTTGGGCGAACGCCAAATCGAATTATTCGTAGGCAAAGGCTGGCTGAAAGAGCCCGCGGATATCTTCAAGCTTATCGCCGGGCATAAATCGCAAATCGCCGAACTGGACGGATTTGGCGAAAAATCCATCGCGAACCTTTCGACCTCTATCGAAGGCGCGCGCGAAATCGATTTATGGCGGTTCCTTTACGCTATCGGAATTCCCGAGGTCGGCGAGACCACCGCGAAACTATTGTCCAAAAAATTCGCGGAATTCGACGCCGTACGCGCCGCGCAGGTTTGGGAGCTGACCGCGATCGACGGAATCGGCGAAGTAATGGCCTTTGAGATCCGCCGCTTCTTCGAGAACGAAAACAACCGGCGCATCATCGCCAATTTGCTGGGCGAAATCCGTATCAAAAATCCCGCCGCACGGCCCGCAACGGACGCTCAGCCGCTGGCGGGCAAAAAAATCGTCCTGACGGGAACTTTGTCCCGCCCGCGCGAAGAGGTAAAGGAATTCCTGGAATCCCTCGGTGCGGCCGTATCGTCGGCCGTATCCGCCAAAACCGACATCGTAATCGCGGGCGAAAACGCGGGCAGCAAGCTGGCCGACGCGCAAAAATTAGGCATTGCAATCTGGTCCGAAAGTGATATGATTAGGGTCGGAACTGGGTAAATCATGGCCAAGGGTACGGCTACGCCGCGGCGATAATTTGAACCAATAACTTCGGGTTTCCGCTTGCATGTATGCTCATACATGCTTCGCGTAAACCCTGGTTCTTGATTCAAATTCTCTGCCGCCTTGGCCTATGATTTATCCGGTCCCGACCCTATCAACCAAAAGGATAAAAAATCATGGCTGGAAGCATCAATAAAGCGATTCTCATCGGAAACTTGGGACGCGATCCCGAGGTTAGGCAACTGCAGTCCGGGAAGGCCGTAAACTTCTCGATCGCCACTTCCGAACAATGGAAAGACAAAGCCACCGGCGAACGCAAAGAGCTGACCGAATGGCACCGCGTCGTCATATTCAATCAAAACCTGGCCGAAGTCGCGGAACGCTTTCTGCAAAAGGGCACGAAGGTCTATGTCGAGGGCGCAATCCGTACGCGCAAATGGACGGGACAGGACGGGCGCGAGAACTATACTACCGAAATCGTCCTTAACGGATTCAATTCGACCCTTACGATTCTCGGCGGCGCAAAGCAGGTCGACGGAGCGGGCGGCTCGGGCGAATGGGGCGGAGCTAGCGGCGGCGCGGGCGCGCCAGCCGGGTCCGGCCAGCCGCGCGAGGAAATCAACGTAGGCAACATCGGCGACGATATTCCGTTCTAAAATGTTTCGAGGTTAGAAAATGGCGAAGACACAGCAGGTGCTTGGAGATATCAACATTGCCGAGATTTCATCTTTGCTGGCCGATAAAAAAGTCAGGCACAAAAAGACAAACAGATATTTTTTCGACGGACAGAAAACGACGACCGAGACCTTTTATGTCGGCAATATATTCTCGAAGGATATCCGCGCGGCGCATGTGATCAATACCGGATACCTCTATATGACCGCCTGGGGACGGGAGCCTATCAGCACTTACACGAACGAACATTTCGAAGGGAAAATCAAAAAGCGGCCGGAACTGTCCGCTTTGGCCGCTGAAAAATTGTATGACTTTTTGAAGGCCCGGGACGAAAAACAGCAGGCCGAAACAAACCTGAAAGATATTTACGAAAACAATCAAATAAAATCCAAATAAATACCGCGGCCCGCGCGACGCCGTAAAATTTCTGTTTGCCGGGAATTCTTGTTCGTGTATACTGTATCCATGATAACGCGCGGAGTTTCGGCAAACGGGATTTTAAAATGAATATTGGAATTTTCGACAGCGGCCTTGGCGGCCTGATAATTACGGACGCGCTTGTCAAAGCAATGCCTCAGTATTCGTACGCCTATATGGGCGACACCTTGCACGTGCCGTACGGAGCCAGGTCGCATTTGGCGATTTACGGATTCACGGCCGATTGCGTCGACAGGATGTTCCGCGATATGGACTGCGCAATAATCATAATCGCCTGCAATACGGCGTCCATCGCGGCACTTCGGAAGTTGCAGCAGGAATATCTTCCGAAAAATTTCCCGGACCGAAGGATTCTCGGCGTGGTGATTCCAACCGTCGAGGCGGCGGTCGCCGCGGGCGCGAAACGGATAGGCCTGCTTGCGACGGAAACCACCGCCCGTTCCGGCACCTATTCGGAAGAACTGCTCAAATTAGACGATTCGGCGGAATTATTTCCCGTCGCGGCGCCCCTATTGGTTCCGCTTATAGAAAACGACGGCGATAAATTCGCAATGCCGGTTTTAGAGGAATACGTCGGGAAGTTCCGGGACAAAGATTTGGACGCGCTGATCTTGGGATGCACCCATTTTCCGCATTATAAAAAAGAAATTACGGCCCTGCTATCCGGCGTTCGGATTTTGTCGCAGGACGAGATTATTCCGGAGAAACTGGCGGACTATTTTCGTCGGCATCCGGAAATGGAGGCGCGCATAGCGAAAACCGGCGGACGAAGATTCTTCGCAACCGACATATCGGAACCTTATAAGGCGCAGGCGCGGCGACTGTTCGGCAAAGAGATAGAAATAGAAAAGGTTTTGGCAAATGGAAATTAGGCGTTCTCGAAACATCGGATGCGGTTGTCCGACAACGTAGTCTTTTTTGGGATTCGCTTTTGCGGATTCCGAAACTTTTTCATTTACAGGGAATCCTTTTTAGTCTATAATTCGCCCCATGACAACGCGCAGGGTTTCTAGAAAGATTTTCGTAGGCAATGTTCCCGTCGGCGGGGACTCCCCTATAACGGTTCAATCCATGACCAACGCCATGCCCGACGACTTCGAGGGGACTTTGGCGCAAATCAACGAATGCGCCGACGCGGGCGCGGCCATAATGCGCGTCTCGATTCCCAACGCCGCCGCCGCCGAGGTGCTGAAACGCGTCGTTCCCCTGTCCAAAGTCCCCCTTGTCGCGGATATACATTATGATTGGAAAATGGGATTGCTTGCGGCGGACGCGGGCGCCTCCGTGCTTCGCATAAATCCGTCCAATATCGGAAGCATCGAAAATATACGCGAAGTCGCCGCCGCCGCCCGCGCCAACAAATGCCCGATCCGCATTGGCGTCAACGGCGGCAGCCTGGAACAAAATCTTTTGGACAAATACGGCGAGCCGTGCGCCGACGCGATGGTCGAAAGCGCTCTCGTTCAGGCCGCCACCCTAGAAGACATCGGATTTTCGGACATAAAAATCAGCGTAAAATCATCAAACACCAAAATGACGATCGAGGCCTATGAAAAACTGGCCGCCAAATGCGATTACCCTCTGCACCTAGGCGTCACCGAGGCGGGCGGACTGCTGGACGGAAGCATAAAGAACGCCATGGCGTTCGGCGCGCTTTTATGGCGCGGCATCGGCGACACCGTGCGCGTATCGCTGTCCGCCGATCCCGCCTCCGAAGTCAGAGCAGGAATCAAAATGCTGAAAGCGTTCGGACTGTCGAACCGCGGCATCAATATAACCTCGTGCCCGACCTGTTCGCGGCGCTGTATAGACGTAATCAAAACCGTTGGAATGCTGGAGGAAAAATACAAGGACGAAGCCCGCCCGGTCAGCGTCGCGGTAATGGGTTGCATCGTAAACCGCCAAGAGGCCGGACGCGTCGACGTAGGCGTTTGGGGCGCGTCCCAGGAAAACAAAACCGCCATGCTTTGCGTTCGCGACCGCGAGCCAGAGCAAATAAAGGCCGACGAGGTATTCGCCAGGCTTTGCGCGGAAATAGACAAGGTTTTGGCAAATGGAAATTAAGCGTTCCCGAAACATCGGATTTTGCGCGGGAGTCAGACGAACGGTCGAAATGGCCGAGCAAAACCGCGGCGCCTACGTTACGGGCGACGAGCTTTTGCACAATCCGCACGAAACGCGGCGGCTGGCGGAGGACTTCGCCATAACCCCCGCGCCGGACATGACGAAGATTCCAAGCGGCGCAACCGCCTTGATCCGGCCGCACGGCATAACGGAGTCGGCGGAGAACGAACTTCGAACCCGTAAGGTAAATATTGTCGACACTACCTGCCCATTCGTAAAAAATAATCAGAATTTCGCGCGGCAACTGGTCGGCGCTGGATATCACGTATTTTTATTCGGCGACAAAGGCCATGCGGAAGTTTTGGGAATCGCGGACCGCGCCCATGGGGAAATAACCGTCTTTTCATCCGTAGACGAACTGGACGGCTTGGAGATCCCGAGCCGTGCTGCGCTTATATCCCAAACCACGAAGCCGCTACAGGAATTCCAGACGGCGGAAAAAATCCTGTCCGAACGGGCGAAGGATTTTAAATCCATCTGCACGATTTGCCCCGCGTCGAAAAACAATCAGGACGCGGCGGCGGAATTGGCGCAAAAATGCGACATAATGATTATCATCGGCGGAAAGAATTCGTCGAACACCAAAGCGCTGGCCGCGGCCGCAGAGCCTTATTGCGCCGATATAAGGCTGGTGGAAGCCGCGGACAACCTCTGTCCCGAATGGTTTAACGGTAAACGGCTTTGCGGAATTGCCGCGGGATTATCGACGCCCGAACGCACGATCAACGACGTGGAAAACAAGATCCGTCAAATTTCAACCCGTTAAAAAAACCGATTTTTCGCTTGCGGAATGTGTTTTATCCTTTATAATATTCCCCGCGGAGAGGATTAAAAAGGCGACAAACAATCATGTCCGGTCCTCGGCAGATCTTTCATAACTTTTTCTATGTCGACGGCGGAAAAATCAACTGCAAATATACGATTCTCCCGATGAACTCTGTCCGACCATCCCATATCGGCATATCGCGCAACCCGGATTACGGAATACCCGAACTGCAAAATCGCGCCAGTCGCGGCACCGTCCACGACCAGCACGCCTTGCAACAACTGGCGTATGACCTGCAGCCGGAAAAATTGGGGCCGTCCGTGGAGCCCCAAACCGGCGCGCCCATCGTAAACGAGGACGGCGACGTCATTGCCGGAAACGGACGATTCGAAATTCTGCGCATAACGCCGATCGATCAATTCCAAAGATACCATACTTACCTGAAGTCGCTTGGATTCCATAGCTTGAAATATTTGAAATATTTTTGCCTGGGGCAAGACGCCTTTGCCAAGAAAGAATATAGCCGCCCGATTCTTGTGCGGCAGGTCAAAGGGCTTTCGAAACAAAAGCAAATCGAGATCGCCGAGGCAAGCAACGTCCCGACGATCTTTATGCCGGATCACGCTTCGCAGGCGCGGCTGGATGCCAAGATTTTGGGCGAAATGCCGCACTCGGCCGCTGAAGACGGCCCCAACGCGTTCCTGCATTGTCTGCCGCCGGAAACCCGCGCGGGACTGATTCTCAACAACGGCCAGCCCGACATGATAACTTTGGAACGGCGCTTTTTCGACGCGCTGATAATGTGGCTGTGCGACCGCGACACCAGGTGGTTCGACGTAGTCTATCTTTGCGGCAGGCTGGGGCGGCGCGTCATCAACGCCCTGACCGAAGTTCTGCCCGAACTGTTCGATTTCGAACGGCGGTATCCGAAGTTGCAACTGTCGCCGCATATCCGCCGGATGCTCGACAAGGCGGGCGGCAGTTTGAAGCGAGCGGACTTTTCCGAAAATCTGCTGCAACAGAATATTTTCGCCGACAATATGGATTTTATCGACGCGTCGCTGATGTACCTTATCCTGTTCGGATCGTATAATCAGATCGTAGAGTTCTTTACGCGCTATATCCGTTTCGCCGCAGAAAATTCCGCGCCCGGACTGTTTCGCAACACCACGCTGTCCGAAATGATTCACCAGGCTTTGCAATGCGCGTTCGCGGAGATGTACGACAGGCGGGGAAATCCTGTCGACGACGCCCTCATACTGGTCTATACCTGTCCGCGCCCGCAAAACGACGCGCAGTGCGACAACGACGAATTCGCGCTTGATTGGGCGGGGGCGGCCGATGCCGAAGAAAAACGCAAATACGACGAACAAACTCGGGAAAAAGCGAGGGTGGATTCCGAAGCGATGCGCCTGGCAATCCGTCTAGCGCGAGAGGACAGAAGGGGAAGAAAGAAGATCATAGATCAGGCCAAGGAACTGCAAAAAAAATTATATCCTGATAAAACTTTGTCCCAAATCTATGGGGAAAAGATTCGCGATTCCAAAAGCAAATAGGCGGGCGCAGGACCGGCGTAAGGGCGGGGCGCAGGGGTCGCCGCGGGCGATGGATTTTTGTTGACTTTATGCGTCCGAAATGATTAAAATGCATCATTCAATTTAAAAGGAGAAAAAAATATGAAAAAACTTATCGCTTTAATTTCCATCGTGCTGTTGCCCGCGGCCTGCACTGTGAACAATTACACCACGCCGACGGCGGGGGGCGAAACGGCTGGAACGACAAGGGCGGCCAGGACTTCCGCCAGGTCAAGGTCGACACAAATCGTCACGGATAGCCGCACCGAGGTCACGAACAATCTGATAGACTTGAAAGAAGTGAAAGAGCCGGCCGCTAAAGACCTGAGCGTCGGCGGAAAGAGGGACAGGCAGTCTTGGGAATCTCGCAAGCCGGGATTGAACGGAGTGCCGGGCGCGGCTGACGGCGTCGATGCTGCCCAGGAGGCGAAGAACGCGGCGGCTGAAAAGGTTGCGGCTGAGAAAGCGGCGGCCGATGCGAAAGTCGCGGAGGCGAAAGCCGCGGCAGAGGCGGCCAAGGCGGCGGCAGAATCCGCCAAGACCGACGCCGAGGCAAAAGGCAAGAAATTCGAATCGGATGCAAAAAAGAAGGGGGCGGATAAAAAGGCCGAAGGCGAAAAGGCAAGATCGAAAGTAAGGTCCGGACTTAAGGACGCGGCCGCAGGCGCTGAAGACGCGGCGGCGGCGGTAGCGGCGACCGTAGAGGAATAACGGTCCGTTTGCCGATAAAAAAAATAAAACGCCCGCCATCAGCGCGGGCGTTTTTCGTTTGTTTTTTCGATTCGTAAGCGGCAAACCGCTAACGAAAATCGGTGGTGCGCCCGGCGCGATTCGAACGCGCAATCTTCGGCTTCGGAGGCCGACGCATTATCCAGTTGTGCTACGGGCGCAAAGTTCCTTGATTATAGTCTTGCATTCCTGGAAAATCAAATGTAAAATAACCCTCGAAATACAGGCACGAAATGAAGCCTAATGCGATTCTTTTACCGCTTTTGATTCTTACGGCGTGCAACATCGCAAACGTAAAACCAAACTCTATGGATAAAAGCCATTTGGTCTATGCGGATCGCGGCGGATACACCATGCGCATGGCCATCAAACAAGAACTAGAAGAACGCGGGTATAAAATCACCGTCGGCAAGGCTGTTTCCAGCAAAAGCTCGACCGATTCGACGGGCGAAGATTACGACGTTGACACTGCCAATATACCGAAAGACGCTAGATACGTCGTAAAAGTAAAAGAACGCGAGGAATCGTTGCTCGGCGGGCCGAGGGCTCTCATCATCTTTTCGCCGATATGGTGTATGTTCAACGGTTTTTGGTGGTGGAATTTCAATGTCTCCATTTCGGATCAAACCACCGGCGACGAATTGCTGGCGTGGAGCGGCAAGGGTTGCGCCAACGACAATTTGCGCCGCCTGAACCGCTTGATGAACCAGCTGGAGAAAAAGGATTAACCGCTACTTTAAAAAGGAGTCTGATGTGTCCGCTTATGAAGAACTCGGCGTTTCGGCCAAAAAGGAGGCTGTTCACGCCGCCACGAAAAACAACAACAAGGGCTTGTTCCCGCATGCGTTCTGTAAAATAAACGCCTTTTCCCACGATATATCTCCGTTTTATGTCAAAATCTCCCATGCGGACGGCGCCGGGACGAAAAGCGCCCTCGCCTATATGTATTGGAAGGAAACCGGCGACATGTCGGTTTGGCACGGCGTGGTTCAGGATTCCATTGTGATGAACCTCGACGACTTGGCGTGTTGCGGCGGCGTAAGCGTATCAAGCCATCTGTCGCTTACATCCTGCATAAACAGGAACTCTCTCAGAATCCCGGACAAAGTCGTGGCGGCGCTTATAGAGGGGGAAAACATTTTCCTTGAAAAAATGGATCGGCTTGGCATCCATATAACCGGCCAATGCGGTGAAACCGCCGACGTGTCGGATCTGACCCGCACCGTAATCGTCGACAACGCTATGGATTGCCTGATGCGGGAATGCGACGTGATAGACAACGGCAATATCGACGAAGGAGACATCATCGTCGGCCTTGCGTCGAACGGCCAGGCGACGTATGAGGATTCGTATAATAGCGGAATGCGCAGCAACGGGCTTACGCTTGCAAGGCACGGCGTCCTGTCGAAAGAATACCGCGCAAAATATCCCGAGACCTTCGAGGCCGAGCTGGGGGACAAGGCCTATCGCGGTTCTAAAAAGCTGACCGATACGATCACGGTCGAAACTGGAGAGAAAATCCCCGTAGGCAAGCTTATCCTGTCGCCGACCCGCACATACGCGCCGATCGTAAAGGAGCTTTTGACCGTGGGAAGAGAAGGGCATAGGATATCGGGCATCGTGCATAACAGCGGCGGCGGAATGACGAAAGTTTTGCATTATCTATCCAAGCCGCTTGTCGTAGTAAAAGACGATTTCTTTCCCGTACCGCCGCTTTTTGAAATGATACAATCCGAAACCAACGTAAGCTGGAAAGAAATGTACGAAGTCTTCAATATGGGCTGCGGAATGGAGATCTATACGCGGGAGGTGCCCGAGGCCGACAGAATCATAACGACAGCCAAGTCGTTCGGCGTCGATGCAAAAGTTATCGGGATGGTGGAAAAATCCCCGCATACTGAAAAATCGGGCAAAAGAAAATCCATGGTTTATATCGCCGCCGTCAATGACGCCCGTGGAAATTTTTCTTACTCAAGATAGAACCGCGCGTCGAAATGATAGAACCGGAAGAATCTTTGTTTATTATAAAGTACGACGTCATGTCGCAGCCCGGGAAAGTCAACAAGCAGGTTCAGGCGATTCTTGCCAAGGCCGATTTGGAAATAAAAGAAATCCACCGCATGAGATTGATGCGCGAACTGGTCGAAAAACATTATGACAAAGACGACCAATGGAAGCAAAAATTCGACCAAATGCACATGGAAAACGCCAAAGCCGAATTCAACGTGGATCCGTCCGCCGTTTATAAGGCCGAATCCGCGATGGAAATCGGCGAAGCCCTTTATAAAATCCTTATTGACGGACATACCGGCACGCGCGCGATAGCGATGCGCGTTTGCGGCAAAGATTGCGTCGCACGCCTGCGCGCCCTGCAGGGCGGCCTCGTAAAGCCCGCGCCGGACACTCTGCGCGGAATGTTTCAAAAAATGCCGCTTCTTGAGGCGGTTGTGAAAAAGTTGCCGTGGCCGGGAATGTTCCATGCAAGCAATTCCGTAGAGGCGGCGAAAAAAGAACTCGCCCTCTTCGGCTTCGCGAAGCAAAGAGAGGACTGAGCCTAGTCTCTCATTTTAACATCGGTATAAACCTTAAGGTCGGCGTTTTCTATTTGTACGGCGTCTTCGTTCGGATAATAGGTTTTTATTAAAAAAAGCGCCCGCGGAAGCCAGTCATTATGTATATTCGCATTTATTTCTATCGGATTGGAAAGATAAATCACTTTTAGGTAGAGGTAAGCAATCTGGATTGCGCGTTATTTATGTTCGCGAGCCGTCTGAGAACAAAATAACCTTTGTAGAAATATCTACGTTCCAGAATATAAAGATATCATACGCGTGGCCTTTACGCATAAGTTTGGGCGCGGAAAATTGAACGACCTAGTATCGTTGTTGTCCGGTAGAAATTTCGAAAAACGCACATGGGAAGAAGAAATCGCCAAAGAATCTTTCGCGACTTTTTCCGCCGCCGTGGACGACTTCATAAACAAGGTTTATTTTGAACGTTTTTTAATGATTATCCAATCGCTCGGCTTTATTGAAGGGTGGATGATACCGCAACGTGCGGCTATAAACTTCGCCTATTCCTTATATCTATATCTCAAAACGAACAAAATCCTCGAAGATTGGCTTATTGAAAAATACGTGCAGAAATGGTTCGTCTTCTCTATTATGACGGACAGGTATTCCAGTTCGGTTGAGACCAAAATCGAAAAAGATATGAAGGATATAAAGGATAAGGGTATCGAAGAAACATTGAAGGATAATGAACTCAAATTTCTGTCGGATAATTCCTGGGAATATGCGCTTCCGGGCAATTTCGAAACAACCTCTTGGTCTGCGATACCTTCGGTGTATATGGCCGCCATCTGCAAACAAAGGACGAAAGGATTCTTGTCCAAGAATATATCCGTGTATGACATGATTCAAGGTCGAGGTGATATCCATCATCTGTATCCGAAAGCGTATTTGGAATGTAATAGATTCAATAAAAACAAATACAATCAAATCGCGAATTTCGTATATTGCGAGCAGCCGATAAATATCAAGATTGGCGACAACGCGCCGGCCGTATATATGAAAGAAGTCGTCGATAATTTTGGAAGCGCCGACATGAAGCTTACCGGTATCACGACGATGGAAGAACTAAAAGCCAATTTGAATGAGTATGATATTCCGGAAATCATATTCGACGGGACTGCGGATAATTACGAAGCATTCCTCGCCGAGCGTCGAAAACTGATGGCTCAACGATTGAAGAGATATTGGGAAGAGTTATAAAAAGTCAAAGAGATTGATAATTCGTTATTCGAGGATTAAAAATCTTCGTGCGGAAATTTCTTCGCGGAAACTCTCCAATTGATTTTCCAAATTTTTATGTATAGAATGTGTAGCAGTTTTGCATACGTGCCCGTAGCTCAGCTGGATAGAGCAACAGATTTCTAATGCGCCCAGATAGATATTGACCAAGATGCAACAAGCCCATTTAAGCGCGAATTCCTGCGCCTTTGCGTGAAATTAAAACTTCCCGAATCTTGATAGAAATCCGGTAAAATCTATGTAGCACGGGTCAAAATGCTACACATTTGCTACATCGAATGGCTACATATCTGCTACACGAAGGCTAATGCGTTGCTACATAATCTTGATTTTTATGAATCCTTTTTTACATTTAACGGTGCGAGAAGTAGTCTATTCATAAGGAAAGATAATGGCGCGGCGGTAAAGATTTCCCTATATCCCCATACAACAATGCCCTTATCAAGGTATTTACAAGGGAAATAGCCATCTCCGATGACCCGCTTCCACAACCACATCGGCTGACATTCCAGCCTATAGGGGCGAAATGTCAATGGGAGTATGGAAAATTTATTTCACTGAACAGGAAAGAGACAGGGAATATCAGAGAAATTAAGAATATTTCTTTATAAGACCCTCGTGGCATATGCCGCTATCTGCAAGGAATCCCTATCTTAAATTAGGATTGTTCCATTCCATAAGTACCCATTCTCTTCCCAAAGAAATTTTATCTAAAACCTGCTTGAATCCATTTTTCGAATAAAGCTCCACGAGCCCCAATTGGTCTTGATATAAATCAATCCTAATGGACGCAAACTTATCGTCTTTAGTTTTTTGCTGCAAGAACTTAAGCAAATCATCCGAATGCCTCGATTTACGATTTTCCGGTTTCCTCGAAAACTTGTGAAGATAGTAATGAGACCTGCCATCCTCAAATTTCTCCCAGTCTTTTTTCACATCTGCATCCAACAATATCAACGCGAAAATCTCCTTGTCGTCTATCAGAGCCACAAAGAAGTCTTCCTTCTTGGCACCAGAATACATCTTCAACAAACCTTCCGGAGTCATGTCCTTCACATTCCAAGTCCTGCCTGGATGGAATCCATTCTCTTCACGCCATACCGCCGCTGCGCGAATTATATCAATAGCGCCACTAAAATCATTTTTAAGTACTACTTGCGTCATTTTATAACCTTATTGGCGGTAGGATTCGAACCTACGACACCGGGATTAGAAAGCCTCGCCTTCCAAGCCCAAGGATTTCGCGGATTCCTGCGGATTTGCGCCGTTTCGTTTTCCTTTGCTACACGGAATTATGTAGCGTATATGTAATTATGCCCTGAGGACGCCGGATTTCTGCCGTTTTTTAATCCAAAAAATCACTCAGAACAGAGGATTCTATCATAGCATACTATTCCGAAAATGCCAGCGAAAAGTATCAAGAAAAGTAGCAAGAAAAATTTATTTTAACTTTTCGCTGGACACTTCGAAAACATTCCGGCAGAACAGGAATTATGGAAAAGCGAACGGCTGTTATGAACGATTTACTCCGCCGAAATCTCTTCGCCGTCGGCGTCCTCGGCGAAATCGTTTTGACCGCTGGCGTTGCGGCCTTGTCCGACGACGCCCGTTTCGCGCTCCTCGACGAGGTTCGCTGTTTCGAAGATTTCGATAGCGGCCTCGACGACGCCCGCGACTTCGGCCGGATAGATTTTCGCGGCGAGCGATACCTATTCAAAATCGACCAGCGCACCCTTACAATCATGCGCGCAGACGAGAATTAAATCCTTGAAAACTACAAGAAATCCCTTAAATAAAAGGTGGATTTTTCCTTATCAGCGGGCTATAATGCCTTATCAAAGCACGGACAAAGGACGAAGAATGCCTGTATTGCGCTGGTTGACAAGGGACGAAGACATAAAATCCGCCGGAAAGGCGGCGTATCGCTTGTTGCGCGAGGTGCCGGAACTCGGCGCTGGCGATAAAAACACCGAGAATATGATTATACAGGGCGACAACCTCGAAGCCTTGAAAGCCCTCTTACCTTTCTATGCCGGCCAAGTCAAATGTATCTATATCGACCCGCCGTATAATACTGGAAGCGCGTTCGAGCATTACGACGACAATTTAGAACACGCAAAATGGCTTTCCATGATGTATCCGAGAATGGAAATACTTAGGGATTTGCTCGCGGAAGAAGGGAGTATTTGGATAAGTATTGATGATGACGAGGGTCATTATATGAAAGTTATTTGCGATGAGATATTCGGGCGGAATAATTTTGTTGCAAACATTATCTGGCAAAAGAAGCACACCCGTTCCAATGACGCGAAGTGGTTTAGCGACAATCACGACCATATTCTATGCTACGCAAAACACAAAGAAACTTGGCGACCTAACCTGCTGTCCCGAAATGAAAGCAGTTTGAGCAATTATTCAAATCCCGACAATGACCCGCGCGGAGTTTGGGCTTCCGGCCCCTGCCATGCAAAAACCCCTAATGAAAAAGATATCTACGAAATAACAACGCCGACGGGGCGAAAAATTATGCCACCTGCGGGAACAAGCTGGCGTTTTAGCAGGACTAAATTTGCGGAGCTTATTGCTGATAATCGAATTTATTTCGGAGAGAGAGGAAATAATATACCACGATACAAGCGCTTTTTAACGGAAGTTCAAGATGGATTTGTGCCGTTGACGATATGGACAAGAGAAGAAGTCGGGGATAATCAAGAGGCAAAAAAAGAAGTCAAAGAATTTAATCCCGACGACGTCTTTACAACCCCGAAGCCAGAAAGATTGATTGAGCGAGTGATAACGCTTTCCACCAGCGCAGGCGGCCTTGTGCTTGATTCTTTTCTTGGGTCGGGGACTACAGCGGCGGTGGCGCATAAGATGGGGCGGCGCTATATCGGTATCGAAATGGGCGAGCAGGCAAAGACCCATTGTGCCGTGCGCCTTAAAAAAGTTATCGGGGGCGAGCAAGGCGGAATATCGAAATCCGTCGGGTGGACTGGCGGCGGAGGTTTCCGTTTCTATACCCTCGGCGATACCATCTTTGACGACGACGGGCAAATTCGCGAAACCATAAACTTCGACCAGTTGTCCGCGCACATTTGGTTCTATGAAACAAAGACTCCGTTCAATAAGCCGAAGGCAAAATCGATTTTTCTCGGTATTCATAACGATACGGCCTATGCGCTCCTCTATAACGGAATCCTTCATGACAAGCGTATTGACGGTGGAAATGTTTTAACGAGCAAGACCCTATCCGCTATCCTAAAAGACATCGGCAAGGCCGCATACGACAAGCTTGTAGTTTATGGCGAGGCCTCGCGTTTCGGCGCCGCCCGCCTCAAAGAGCTTAAAATCGAATTCAAGCAAACCCCATATGACGTGAGGGCGAAATGAGCGAAGCCAAGACCTATTTCGACGAGTATAAAAAAGTCAGCGAACCCAATAAGCAGGAGCGGGCGAAGAACTGGGGCATCGCCATCGGCTTGCAACAAGTCGATGGTTTGACGCCTTCCAAATACCTTGTCGAACTCGCGAAAGAGAATATAGAGGGAAAAATCTCGCTTGAAAAAGTTCACGAGAATCTCGACCGGTATTATGAAACGCCGGAAGGAAAGGCGCTGGGGCCGGATAAGCATGAGGCCGACCGCGTTTCCGCGCATATCACGGATTTGCTCCGCGACCCGTCGTTCGATTTTATTCCGACGACGCTATGCGCGATTCATAATAAGCTGTTCTATGACGTGTATCCCGAATGGGCGGGGAATATCCGCAAGACCAATATTACGAAACCCGAAGAGATATTGAACGGAAACACTATCGGATACGGCGATAAGTTTTTGATATTGGACGCGCTTAGGAAAAAGTTCGACGCGGAATCGGCGTTTGATTATTCTGGGCTTGACACTCGGGAGAAGATAGAACATATCGCGAAGTTCATATCGGGGCTTTGGCAAACGCACCCGTTCCGCGAAGGCAATACGCGGACGATTGCGGTATTCACTATAAAGTATCTGCGCTCGCAGGGCTTCGAGGCGGGTAATGAAATGTTCGATAAACATTCCAAGTATTTCCGCAATGCGCTGGTTCGCGCGAACTATCAGAATCTCGCGACTAACGTTCCTTATACTATGGAATATCTCAACAGGTTCTTTGGCAATCTGTTGCTTGGCGAGAATAATCGGCTGGATAACGCCGACTTGCAGCTTTCGCCCGTCCAAACCGCAATATTTACCGATAAAAAGGGCAATATCGGTAAAAATACCGATAAAATCGCCGAGATTACCGATAAATTCGGAAATCTTACCGATAAAATCAAATCGGCGGAATTGGAGTTTCTGGCAGCGATATTCGATTCCTTGGCGGACGGGGCGGAGATTACCAACGCGCGGGCGCAGGAGATTTCGGGAAAATCGGCGGAGAGCGTCAAGAAATACTTCGCCGCGCTGGTGGCGGCTGGAGTGCTTGTCGCCGTCGGCGAACGGAAGGCAAGGAAGTATAAATTAAACCGAAAGGGCGCGGAATGATATTAAAAACCTATCAGCAGAATACTATCGATGTGTTGCAACGCTTTTTCGAGGATTGCCGTATTATGGGGGCGGCGGACGCCTATCGCAAAATAACTTCCGAGCCCGAAATCGCGGCCCGCCTCGGTGTGCTACGCGGTGATTATGTGCGCTGGGAAACTATCCCGAACACGCCGCGCGTGTGCCTCAAAGTTCCGACCGGCGGTGGCAAGACCATAATCGCCGCCCATGCCGTCAAGGTTGTTGCCGACACTTGGTGCGAGCGCGAGAACCCCGTTGTCCTATGGTTCTGTCCCAGCGATACTATCCGCCGCCAGACCAGCGAAGCTTTGAAAAATCCGCGCCATCCATACCGCATGGCGCTGGACGAGCAGTTCGGCGGCCGCGTCCGTGTTTTCGACCTTGACGAGAAGTTTAATGTCCAGCCGGCCGACGTCGAGAACAATGCCTGCATTATCGTTTCGACAATCCAAGCCTTCCGCCAGAGCAATACGGACAAATACAACGTCTATAAGGATAATGAGGATTTGGAGCCGCATTTCGAAAAAATATCGGCACGCGAAGACATGGAGATGAAAGATGACGGAAGCCGTGTAAAATACTCCTTTGCCAATCTTTTGTTCTATCATCGCCCGATTGTGATTGTGGACGAGGCGCATAACGTTATCTCCAACCTGTCCCAAGAATTGCAAGGCCGCATAAATCCGTCTGCCATTGTGGAGCTTACCGCCACACCTCAACTAAGCAACAACACCCTTTATAATGTCCGCGCGGCGGAGCTTAAAGAAGAGGAGATGATAAAACTTCCTATCGAGCTTCGCGAGCACTTAGGCTGGGAACAGGCGGTGGACGAAGCCATCGCAAAGCGTGCTGAGCTTGAAAAAGCCGCCGAGAACGAAAAAGAATATGTGCGCCCAATTCTCCTGTTTCAAGCGCAGGACAAGAACGGCGAGGTCAAGGTCGAAGTATTGAAGGACTATCTTGTCAATGCCGCGAATATCCCCGCCGCCGAAATCGCCGTAGCGACCGGAGAACAGAAAGAACTTGATGGCGTGGACGTCTTCGCCCGCGACTGCCCCGTGAAATATATAATCACGGTCGAAGCGTTGAAGGAAGGCTGGGACTGCTCGTTCGCGTATGTGCTATGTTCGCTGGCCAACGTAAAGAGCGACACCTCGGTCGAGCAGCTTCTTGGGCGCGTTATGCGTATGCCTTATGCGCGGGCTCGCAAAATATCCGCCCTCAATAAGGCTTATGCCTATGTATTATCGAAAACTTTCGGCGAGGCCGCTGGTGCGCTGGTCAAAAAATTGGCAGACAAAGGCTTCGACGACGCCGAGGCCGCGTCCGCAATCGAACAGCGCCCGAGCGAGCTCGGCGGTCTGTTCGGACGGCGTGAGGTTGACAAGGTGGATTTGGAGAGGCCTTTGAAGGCCGCCGAATTGCCCGCGACAATCAAGACCGAAAACGACGGGAAGACCATTATCTTCACGCAGGAAACCACCGACGCCGACGTTGCGTTGGTAGTGAAGCAGGTATCGCCGGAGAAAGCCGTAGAAATACAGAATAAATTTTCGAACTTCAAACGGACTGATACAACTCCGTCGGCGGCCGCGACGGGCGCTAAGTTCCGCGTTCCGCTGATGATGGTGGATTTGCAGGGCGAGTTGGTATTTGCCGACCCCGACCTTATCTTTGAGGAGTTCGACTGGGACATATCGAAGTTCGCCAATCCGAAAATGGACGCGCACGAATTCAATATCGAACCGCAAGGAGCGGGCTTTGTTATCAACCTTGATGGCAACCAGTTGAAATGCGGCCCGTCTGGCGAGCAAATACTTATGCCGCTGGTCGACGTTGAAAACTGGACGATAGCGAACCTCGTATCGTGGCTCGACCGGACTTTACGGCAGGACGATATCCCGCAGCCGAAGATGGTCGAATGGCTTAGACAGGCGGTTGATTATCTCGTCGAAACGCGCGGCTTAAAACTCTCGTCGATTATGCTGGCGAAATATGCGCTGGCTAACAAGCTGGAAGCAAAAATCAAAAATGCGCGGAGCGCCGCGCACGAGCAGGCGTTCCAGACCGCATTGTTCGGACGCGAAGGCCGCGTAAAGCTTGATTTCGACAACGGGTTCGGGTTCTCGGAATCTATGTATGACGGCGAGATGATGTATCAGGGGCGCTATAAGTTCCAAAAACATTATCTCGGCTCGCTCAAAGTTCCTATGTTCGACGGCGGAGAAAGCGGCGAAGAGTTTGCCTGTGCCAAGGCGCTTGACGCATTGCCGCAGGTCAAATACTGGCTTCGCAATATCGCGCGGCACAGGAATTCGTTTTGGCTTCCGACAAGCTCGGATAAATTTTATCCCGACTTTGTCGCCATGCTCGACGACGGGCGGATTTTGATTGTGGAATATAAGGGGGCGCTCACGGCGCAGACGCAGGATACGAAGGAAAAACGTATGATTGGCGAGTTGTGGGAAAAACAATCCGCTGGCTGCGGCCTGTTCCTTATCGCCGAGAAGATGAAGGAAGGTTTGAACTTATCCGAGCAGATAAAGAAGAAAATTGGGGTATTGTGAAATACTTCACACAAATTTTCGTATTTCGGCTAATGCCACACCCGTAATTCCTCGTTGTTCCAAAGTATCTTTATTTTGTTGCAGCCAACTATAGACTGTTTCTTCATTCATAGTTTTATCAGATAAAGCCTTATCAATAAGCGTTTTGGCCGTTGGACGGGATAATCCAATCCCCATCAAGCTTATCATTGTCTCTTGACTTGCGCCCATTTCTAAGAATAGGTGTAAAGGCACCATTTTTTGCCGGATATTTTTTTCTTCTAGGAAATATGTCAAAATGTCAATGTAGCACTTAACACGTATCATTAGCATGAACCTTATATCTTGTTCAATACATGCTAGGATATTCCTAACACAGGTGTTTATATGCACTTTTCTTTTTGCTTTTCCTTGTTTATACTTAACCAGATTATCTATCATAAAAGCGACTGGCAGACCTTTCATCCATTGTGAGGACAATATCGTTAGCGTTGGTAGATATTTGGAAGAAACCGGCGTTGTAATTAAATAAGTATTTATGATGGAAAATATCTTCCGTAGTATTTTATTTTCCTCATCTAAATCTGGGTGAATAGGACTATATTGTTCAATTTCGTTTTTCTGTAATATATCAGTAAATACGTTTAATAATTCTTGTTGTTTTATGATTGATATATGCGGATTTTTCCTTATAATATCATCAGGCAGGGTGATGAAATTTTCATCAATGTCTTTTAGCAAGCTTGATAGCTCTTGTATTTGAGTCTTTTTAAGATAATCTTTCAAAAATATATCTAGTTTGTCGGCCTTATATTTCAAGAACAATTTATTGCAGGCGCTCTCAATTTTATCTTTATCTTCCAGTTTAATAGAATCTTTCTCTTTGTAATGTTGCAAGAAGTGTTTTATGGTGTCGAAGTTGTTAACGATTGTATCAAACAGAGAGGACTTTACCTCGTATTCTTTTGGCTCATTAGCAAATGCGATTTTCCATTTTTTGTAGTTTATAAGAAATACATTGCCATACAAGTCCTTCGTAAGCCTGCCTGCTCGTCCAGCTAAATTCCAAAATTCATGGGACGATATGGGCTTACCTTGGGTTGCCTTACCTTTTACAGGGCTTTCTATGAATATGTTTTTTGCCGGGAGATTAACGCCTTCCAATAAAGTGGAGGTGCATATCAAATACTTTATTTTCCCTTTCGGATTCTTGAAATTGTCTTCTATCGCAACCCTAATAGCAGTTGGTAAATTTCCATAATGGAAAGCGATTCCTCTTTCTAACATTAGGGCCAATGAGAAATCTTTATGTAAATGTTCTTTGATATACTTTATTAAATCTCTTGTATCATCATCCAATTCTATATTTTCTAAACTATCATATAACAAATTTGCCATTTGCTCCGCGTCCGCTGGTCCATTGGCAAAAATTATACTTTTATCTTGATTATGCGTAAACTTTCTAGCAAAAAACGTTAACCTATCTTTTCGGTCCGGTAAGTTTTCCCACTTTATTTCACTTTGAAAATCTCCAAGATATAGAAACGTTCCATCATTTAATACATCAACCTTAATTTTGGTCTTACTATCGTCGATATTTATAGAGATTAGATTCTGTATAACATTTGTGGAATGATTAGGGAGCGATACGATATCCTTGCCAAAAATCCTTGAAAAGAAATCTATATTTTTTATGAATGGACAACTAAATACTATTGGAGTATTATTATTTTTATCAAGAACATCATGTAGCACGTTTTGCAAAATGATTCCGCGTTGGGTGGTTGATATCGAATGCGCCTCATCAACAATAATCAAGTCGAAACGCATATCTGGCAAGGTTTCTATTAGAATTGCGGCTCTTTCTTGGGTAAGCAAATATATAATCTTTTTTGATATGGATTTGGCAGTTGGAATTGAAGTGATTAGCACATCGTTAGATAGGTTTTGACATTTAAGCCCTGCCATCAAATCATAAGTGGCTTCGTTTATTAAAGCTCTTGACGGCAATATGTATAAGATAATGCCTTTTTCTAATTCTTTTATCTTTTTGACGGCGAACTTCTTTAATATAAAAGATTTGCCCGCCGATGTCGGGGCTGAAAAACTGATGGACTTATTCGCCTCCAAATAGTCCCATAGGTGTTTTTGGAAATCCGTTAGTAGTAAATTGTCTAAAAATTGTGAAGAATGTTCGGCTTTAAGCCCAATTTCTTCCAATTTCGGAAATAAATTAGAAATATCGTTAAATACAAGTCCTTGCCCTTTCAATGCTTGAACTTGTTTATCAAGAAAACTTAGCGCAGGAAAATTAGATAGTCTAGATAAGATTAAAGTTATTGGTTGTATTATATCTGGCATATCTGATTGATATTTTATCCAAGAATATACAGATATCAAATAGGCCAATCTTTTATCTTCTATATCGTCAGAAAGTGAAAATATTGATGCAATCCGTAATAAATCGGATACTGATAATAAATTCGCAGTAGCCTCTGTTTTTTCTAAACTAAAAATCATCCGCAAGGATTCTTGTAAGAAATTATCCAAACTCTCCCTAAAGGCGGGAGAGCTTTTGATATCTTTCACAATATCCGATATTTCAATACTCATCCAGCTTCTCCAAAAATTGTTTTCTAAATTCAGTTATGGATTTGAACGGCAACAGAAGAAAATGGAAATTGAAGTTATGCAGTTTCTTTTTCGAGACCTTATCGGAAAACGTTTTGATGGCTGCTTTTATCTTGGTTTCATATTCTGATGAGAATAAGGCCTCAACATCAGTAGAAGAGTCTAGTTTTTTGTAAAAATCTAAATCAAAACCAATAAAGCACACCGCTACATCTTTTGAGTCGTTATATTGCGCGGCAAGTGGATTTAGGTAAGCCAATATGGCCTTCTTCTGTTCATCATTGCACCCCGGCAAAGAGAAATGCCTACTTATCAAATCGACTTCAAACTCTTTTGCTTTTGCTCCATTTGGCAATGGGGTATTTGTTAAAATTGTTTTGCTTGATTCCAACGCGTCCTCAATTGCGGCCGTAGGAGTATTTTGTGCGTATACTTTTGATTCCCCATAATAAAAAATCATAGTTTTTCCGTCAAAACCTATATGAACGCCGTCGGAACCATGCACGGGCATATTGCCGCTGGTTTTTAATGCCATTTTATTTACGATTTGAGGTGCATTTAAGAAATCCCTCAAAATTATATACATTATAAGCTCGCCAAACTCTCCACTTGTGTCCTTATTTGCGGTAAACAAGTCTTTCATTTGTTGTTTTAGGCTATTCACGGCTGTAAAATCTCTGGGTGTTGTTTGGCTAGCTGCTTCCTTGCGCTGGGAATATGGCAGGGCGTAGTTTATGGTCTCGCCAACGATGTATTTGACGAACTCGTCTGTCGTGAGCCTTTTATCACGAAATGGCAAATAAAAGAAATCGCCTCTTAATCGTTCTGTGCCAGAATTCCAGTTAAACCCATGACGTTTAACGCGAGTATTAAACGAATCTATTCCTCTATCAAGGTTTGGAACTACTAAATTTTTCTCCATCATCGGTAAAAACCTTAATTTTACTCTATTTATAGCGCTCATGTTAGCAGGTAAGCTTCCTAAATTCAATCAAAATTCCCCTGTATTTCCCGAATTTTCGTGCTATATTGTCCTGCAATAAGATACAAAGGGCGATGATGGCACTAAATAGGCAGCTTCAAAATGTTCGCGACGAGATTGCGCTGGCGGAGTCGGCGGATACCGAGAAATGGAATCAGACGAAAGTCCAGGACTGCATAATCTCCGCCGTCGTGATGGTGCGGAAGCTCCCGCCCGGCGCGCCGTCAGTCGAAAAGCTTCTCATGCGCTGGCCGGCCGATTCTTCCGTCCGCTACGAGTGGTTCCGTAATCTCGTTTTGCGGCCGGAAGTTAAAATCCCCGATTTGCACTATCCGGCGGTCGATTCTATCGACAACGTTTATCGCGTCCTCGCCCGCTGGCTGGATTTGATAGATTCGAATATGGACAGGACGATTATCGTTCTGCACGCCTGCGGCCTCAGCTTCGAGAAAATCGCCGAAATGTTCGCGGCGCGGCGTTGGAAGCATAACACGCTCCGCCGCCGCCACGCCAATGTCATCGAAAAACTTATCTACGACCTAAATCATATAGACGACTTGAAATGGCCGAAAGGGGTGAAGTTCGAGGATTTAGATAAATAAAGAAGAAAAGGAGTAAAAAAATGGAAGATAAAGTTTGGTATGTGGCGTATGGTTCAAATATGCTTCGCGAAAGGTTTATGGTATATATAAATGGTGGTAGATTTTGTGATATTAAAAAAACATATTCCGGTTGCACAGATAAGACGCCTCCAACCGCTGACGAGCCACTCACAATCCCTTTTGAATTATATTTCGGAAATGAATCCAAAACTTGGGGCGGCGGAGTAGCTTTTATTGACAAGGATAAGTCCGGGCAAACAAAAGGTCGAGCTTATTTGATAACTACTGGGCAATTTGATGAGATTCAAGCGCAAGAGGGAAACGGCCCTAATTGGTATAATTGTGTCATTGAGTTAAAAAAGGATAGGAATGGGATACCCTATAAATTATTTACAAATGAAAACCGACGCCCAGAAAATTCACCGAGCAAAGAATATAGAGCGATATATGACAAAGGATTAAAAGAAGTATATGGCTAATCTGTTATAAATGTCGGTTTGTCAAACCCCGCTTCGGTGGGGTTTTGTTTTGTCGAATCGAGAGTGGCCGATTCGCTGGCGCCTGTTTCTCCGCTCCGAAATCGACTCCGATATCGATACCGATTACGCATACGATTTCATATCCGATTTCGGACGCCCGTTTTCGAAAAAAAACTTACCTCCATGGCCCTGTATAGTATCTAATATATCAAAAATCCCTTCTGTTGCAAAAATAGTAGATGATAATTCCTCATAATTTCGGCACGCTCCGCTCGTATCAACCGAAAGGAGTAAAAAATGACGGAAATACTTAAAAGAGAGGACTACCTTACCGAGAAGGAGTTCGCCGAGGCGTGGGGCGTAAAGCGCAACACCTTACAGAAGTGGCGGTCGCAAGGCGTCGGCCCGAAACACATAAAGCGCGTCGGGCGCGTCATCTACCGCAAAGACGACATCGCGGAGTTCGAGCGCTCGCAAACCCGCCAAAGCACGCGTCTGTCCGACAGCGGCGAACAATAGGAGGTGGCTATGCGCGTTCTAATCGACACCGACTGGGCGGACATTCTGGACGAACTCTCGTCCGAGAAGAAACTCGAAATCTTCGACTGCATTCTCCGCTATCCGGAAAAAGCCTCGACCATCAGAGCTTGGAACTTCATCAAGAAACAGATTGAGCACGACCAAACGACCTATCGGAACAGGTGCAAAGGACTATCTGTCGCCCGCAAAAACAGATATCCGATGCAATCCGAACAGATTGAAAAACAATCGGACGACTTTTTGTCCGCGCCTTCTGCCGCAATAACGAATGGCGATGACAATAACGATTCCAATAACAATACCGAAGACAAGAACAAAGTATCTGCGCTGGTCGCGCGGCTTGCGAACAATTTCAATATAAACTCCGAGCCGAAATACGAAATCTATTCCGATTTCTCGTTCTCGGAGCTGGCTAAGCGCGACCGCGCCCTCGGAGAGATACTCGCGGCCTATCCCGAGCAGGTGCTTCTTAAAACGCAGGCGGCGCTCGTTCGGAAATGCTTCGGTAAAAAAATGACCTTGCGGGCGATTATGGCATGGGTCGAGGGGCAGAACAAATATTGCAAAGAGGGTTCGATATGAAAGATACAAACAAAATAGGTTCTTTGGCGCCGAGTTCGGACGCGGGTAAAGGCGACCGCGAGGCTTCGATAATCAGAGAGATTTTTGAAGCTATTACCACTTACCACTTGGCGCGGAAGCGGCGGATTTACTGGGTTTTTCGGCCTTCAAGTGGTAAGCAAAGCGGTCGGGGATTACCATTTCGCCCGCCGCTTACCACTTTATTTCAACTGCGACAAAAGGAGTAAAAAATGAAAGGTAGGAACAGGTTCGAAGAGGAGATTTGCGCAATCAATAACGACGAAGGAGAATAAAGATGACCGACAAGCTTATGACTACGAAACAGGTCGCGGAATATCTCGGGCTCGGCGTGTCGACGCTGCTGCTCTACCGCGCGAGCGGCACGGGGCCGCGATACGTCAAAATCTTGAAGCGCCTCGTGCGCTACGAGAGGCGGGACGTCGACGCGTGGCTTGCCGAGCATAAGAAATAATTTCCTGCGCGCGCTACATTTCGCTGGACTTTTATTTTTTATCCGGCACATTGGCGACAGGACAAC
>Ga0268262_10001794_pt1 | contig 25823 bp, 14 predicted proteins | sample TergutNc150P3_FD_190354 | JGI IMG/M metagenome (GOLD analysis project Ga0268262, IMG submission 190354) | Nasutitermes corniger P3 segment gut microbial community from laboratory colony in Florida, USA - Nc150 P3 (SPAdes) (version 2) | ecosystem: Host-associated > Arthropoda: Insects >... | reverse complement strand
CGAACGGATCGACAGGCGTCAATTTCTTTTCCGAATATCCCTTTGTTACAAATGTTAACGGAAATTACGACCGTTCAGGCGACGGAGTTTTCGATTCAAGTTACATATACCGTATTAACGGGCAGAACACGCTGGAGCCAAACGCCCAGCCCGGTTTTGAAGGAACGATAACCCTCTCAGGCGCTGACAGGCAGGTGGAAGTGCCGTATTACACAACGGACACCGTTAACGACATTATTACGCGCATTAACAATTCAGGCGCGGAAGTTGTAGCGCGTCTGAACAGAGACGGTAAAATTTCATTAAAAGGCACAACTGCGGAATTAATCAACGGTCAGAGAGTTAACCCCGATTTTGTTATACGCCATGTTGAGGACACAGGGCATTTCCTTGCCGGGTACGCAGGCTTGCTTAACCAGTCGGGAGCGGAAGGCGCTTATGACTGGGGACGCGCCGACGCGGTAACAAGTCTTAGGGGCGACACGACCGATTACGCGCTTGCCCCGATCGCGCATCCGTCGGGCTGGATAGAAGTTAACCCCACATTGCTCAGAGACCCGACAAATGTCGCCGCCGGTTTCGGCGAGAACGGAAGAACCGCTAATCCCGGAAACGGAGAAGCGGCTGCGGCTATCGCTTCGATACGGAATAATCCGGTAATGGTGGGACGCTTTGCGACATTTGACGATTATTTCGCGAATTCAGTGGGAAAAATCGCGCTGATGGGCGAAGAATCGGAAAGAGCGCTGGCTACGGAGAACCAGATAATGAAATATTTACGCGATTGGAGACAGTCAATTTCCGGCGTGAGTATGGACGAAGAACTCGCCAATATGCTTAGGTTCCAGCACGGTTACAACGCCGTAGCAAGGTATATCACTACCGTTAATTCAATGTTAGACACATTAATCAACCGCATGGGCGTATAGCGCCTAACGGATAAGAATCAGGAGGAATAATTATGAGAAGGATATCAAGCGACATGCCGAATTCCGACATGCAGTTTTATTTGAGACGCCAGGAAGAAAGAGTAAATAATCTCGAGAATCAAATCGGTACGAATAACAGGCTTCACAGGTTGAGAGACGATCCTCTCGCCGCGTCCCACGCCGTAAGGTATGAGTCGTATCTTGCCCGCCTTAACCGCTTTGAGGAAAACACAAAAAAAGCGAAAGAACATCTTGATAACACTCATGATTATTTATACGAAACGACAAATATTCTGCAAAGAGTAAGAGAACTCGCCGTTACAGGCGCTAACGGAAATTATTCCCCCGATGATCAAAAAATAATGGCGATGGAAATAAACGAGCTTTTAAAAGAGCTTGTAAAAATTTCCAACGCGACGGGACCCGACACAAGACAGTTATTTGCAGGCGACAAAGTTTTTACCGAACCTTTCAGGCTTGTAGAGGGCACGGTGGAAGGCGGCGAAGAAACAGTTATAAAACGCGTTGAGTACCGGGGAACAGGACCCAGCCGGAAAGTCGAGATCGGCGATAACATGTTTTTAGATATTGACTTAGGCGGCGACGAGGCTTTTTGGGCTGAGAGAATGCAGGTTTTCTCCACGACTGACGCGACGGATTACAGAGTGCAGGCGCAGGGAGCCTTCTTCGTTGACGGCGTGGAAATCGGCGTTAACATCGGCGACACACTGCCTTCGATAGTTGCGAAGATAAACGATTCGTCCGCTCCCGTAAAAGCGTACATCGATCCTATTTCAAGAAGTTTAGTTCTTGAAGGCACAAGCGCTCATCTTATCCGCGTAGAGGACAAAGAGGGCGGCGCAACTGTGTTACGCGATTTAGGATTAATAAGCGGCAATCTGCAGAACAACGCGCCTAACTGGAGTCCTAACGCCAGAGTTTACGGCGGTTCAATGTTCGACATGGTAATCCGCTTAAGAGACGGACTTTACCGCGGAGACCAGGAGTTTGTCGGCAGTCAGGGAATAGGGGGAATTGACCTTGCGCTGAATAATGTTACAATGAGGTTGGCGGACGTAAGCAGTAGGAAAGAAAGAGCGGATTTTGCGTGGCAGAGAATAAACGCGCAAATTCCAAACGTAACAAATATGCTTGGACGCGAAACGGGAATTGATTTTATGGACGCCATAACTGACTTAAAAATGGCGCAGTTTGCGCATCAAGCGTCGTTGCAGACAGCGGCGAAAATACTGCCGCCCACATTGCTCGATTTCCTGAGATAAAGGAGTAAAAAATGAAAGTTGACACTAAAGCCTACGGACCTACTGAAGTTGACGACAAACAGAAGGTGAGTATCCCGCAGGGGCTTTTTGGTTTTGAGGAATATACTGAATATGTGTTACTCGACTCGGATAATCCGCCGTTTTTATGGCTTCAATCCGTAGATGAAAAAGAGATAGCGTTTGTTCTGATAGACCCGTTTTTATTCCGTAAAGATTACGAGGCGAATATAACAAACGAGGAACTCGCGGAAATCGGGATTAAATCTTCCGACAGCGCGATAGTATTTGTAATTGTAACGATCCCTCAGGACGGCGGACCAATGACCGCGAATCTTCAGGGACCTTTAATCATAAACAAAGAGAACATGACTGGAATGCAGGCGATTCTTTCCGAAGCGAAATGGAAAACAAGGCATGACATCATGGCTGAGTTAAAATCTCAAGGATAACCAGATGCTGATACTTTCAAGAAGAGTTGATGAAAGAGTAATAATCGGCGACGACATAAAAATTTCGATTATCGAAATTCGCGGCGATCAGGTTCGTATCGGCATTGACGCGCCGAAGAAGGTAAAAGTTTTCCGCGAAGAAGTTTATACGGCTATTAAAGCGGAAAATAAAGCCGCGTTAAAGTCCGCTCCAAAAATACCAAATGTCGATTTCGGCAAGTAAAATTAACTAAAATAATACTAACCCCTCGTATTTCTCTTGATATTCTTTCATTTTTTGTGATATAATACCAAAATGTATACCCCCGCAAGGGTAAGGTAAGGTAAAAAATGGAAATAAAAGTCAAACTGAGCATAATAATGATTATCATTATGGTGGTTATAGCGGCGGGCGTTCCCTTAGTTCAATTGCATAAAGCGTCCGACGTAGCTTTGAATCTATCCAGACAAAAAACCATGTATATGGCGCGTCAGTACGCCCAGTTATGGGACGGTAAAATAGACAGCTATATAAAAGTGTTACAAGCGTTATCGGATGTTATGAACTTTTATGAAAATCTGGATCCGGCGATACGGCGCCGGGATTATGAAAATACGATACATGCTGTTTTTGAGGATATGCCAGAATTTTTACGAATGTTTACCGTCTGGAAACCGAATGCAATTGACGGCATGGACAGTCGCAACATAGGCAGGATAGGCGCGACCGAAACAGGACAGTTTGCTTTTGCGCTGACAAGGGAAAACGGACATATAGAGAGAACACTCAGCAATGTTGTTGAGGAAGCAATGGCGCATATTAACGGACCTAATAGTAAAATGGTCGAAATGGTCGACCCCACCTGCGTTAACATGGGGGGAAGAGATATCTGGTGTGTAAGAATCATGGTCCCAATAATTAATAAGCGCCTTGATGAAACAGTCGGAGTCATAGGCGCTCGTTTTAATATTGAGTTGATACAGCCATTGATAGAACAGACTATTAAAAATTACGAAGAAGTTACCAGTATGGCGATTTATACCAACACCGGCTTTGTTTTAGCGAATTACCTGCCTCATCTTATTGGAGGGTATTTGGTTGAAGTTGAAACGCAATATGGCGATCATTTAGACCAAGTCGTCGAGGCTGTTAAAGAAGCGTTTGAATACCAAGTTTCAAATTACGACCCCGAACTGAAAACAAATATGTATATGAGCATAGCTCCGATTCCTTTGTCATCTTCTCCGACGACATGGTCGATGATGATAGGTTCGACAGAAAACTACATCCTTAAAGACGTCAACGCAATGAACAAATTTACATTTACTTTGTTGTCGATAGTTTTATTGTCGGCGGCGGCGTTGATAACCGTTCTCATTCGTGTTGATGCGGCAAAAATCAAAGCCGATGCGGAGAACAAAAATAAGAGCGCGTTCCTTGCCAACATGAGTCATGAGATACGTACGCCGCTTAACGTGGTTATCGGACTTACCTCTTTAATTCTGGAAGATGAACGTCTGGACAAACATACTACGGACAATCTTGTAAAGATAAGCAACGCGGGCGTTACGCTGTTAAGCATTGTAAACGATATCCTTGATTTCTCCAAAATCCAGTCGGGCAAGCTTACCTTATCGCCCGTTGAATACTACACAGCCAGTTTGTTAAACGATATCGCTACTCTTACTCTTACCCGTCTTGGTGAAAAACCAATACAGTTCCATTTGGATATCACCGACGATCTGCCGAACAAACTGTTCGGCGATGATCTTCGTATAAAGCAGGTATTAACCAATCTGCTCACTAACGCAATTAAATACAGCCAGCAGGGACATATCATACTGAAAGTGCGCTCCGTTCGCGAAGGCGGTGTTGTGTGGGTGGATTTTGCCGTTTCCGATACCGGTATGGGTATGACCAAAGATAACATTAAACATCTTTTCTCTGATTATTACCAAGTTGATGATAAAGCCAACCGCCACATTGAAGGCACGGGATTGGGATTGGCTATTACCAAAAGACTGGTAGAAATGATGGAAGGACAAATTAATGTAGAGAGCGAGAAAGGCAAGGGCTCAATATTCAGTTTCCGCATAAAGCAGGGCTTTATTGACGATTCAGTTCTTGGAACGGATGTTACGGAAAAAATAAAAAGTTTCAGTTATACTGACAACAAACGCATAATTACCCAAAAATTGGTAAGGGTAAATTTAAGTTACGCCAAAGTGCTGGTTGTAGACGATATGCAAACCAATCTTGACGTAGCGTCGGGTATTTTGCGCAAATACAAAATGCAGGTTGACGTTTTAGACAACGGACAAGCCGCGATTGACAGGATAAAAGCGGGGTCCCCGGTTTACGATGTGGTATTCATGGATCATATGATGCCGGGAATGGACGGTATAGAAACGGTGGACAAGATTCGCGCGTTAGGCACTGAATACGCTAAAAAAGTTCCGATTATCGCGCTTACCGCCAACGCAATACAGGGAACCGACAAGATGTTCTACGCGCATGATTTTCAGGCGTTTGTAACCAAACCCATCGATGTAATGGAGATGGACGCTGTTCTAAAAAAATGGGTGTATAACAGAGAAAAAGAGTCCGCTATTTCCGATTCGCCCGCCGCAAGCTCGTCTGAAGAAGAAAAAGAAATAGTAATAGATATACCCGGAGTGGACTCAAAAAAAGGGCTTGCCCTGTACGCCGACGATACGGATATTTATCTGCCTCTGCTGCACTCGTTCATCGCCAACACTCCCAGAACTTTGGAAAAACTTAAAAATGTCACGAAGGAGAATTTGCAAAGTTATGTTATTTCCGTACACGGATTAAAGGGCACGTGCGCAGGTATTGGAGCGGAAGATGTGCGTGCGCAGGCATTGGAACTGGAAAATCTGTCCAGAGCCGGCGACTTAAAGGCTGTTTTGGCGAGAAATGACAAACTCATTGCCGACGCGGAAGTTGTTGTGGCAAATGTAAAGGCGTGGCTTGAGAAGAACGATATTCATGAAAAAAAACCGCACCTGAAAGCTCCCGACAAGGAACTTCTGGAGCGTTTACGCGGATGCTGTGAAGATTACGATATTGACGGCGTTGAAAGCGTCATGGCTGATCTGGAAGCCGCGGAATACGATGAAGACGCCGACTTAATAAAATGGATAAGGGAAAAAATAGACATATCTAAATTGAACGAAATAGCAAAACGACTTGCTTAATTTTTCAGTGGAAATATCCAAGAGGGTTAGCGATGAATAGCATAAAAAAATTTTTATTAAGCCGTCCGCTGTATGTGCAGCTTTTGTTTACTTTCTTTGCGTTCCTGATAATGGTTGTATTCAGTTGTATTTTTATCAGCAAAGTTGTACGCGCCGATCTGATACGCAATGCCGAGAGCGTACTTGACTACATGGAATCCCAAATCGACGCTGAACTTATGGAATCACGCACGGTACTGGACGAATTTGCGCAATCCGTACAAAGTTTGCTCCGTGACGGGTATGACGCAAGAAAACTTATCGCCTTTACCACGGATTTAACGCTCCACTTACACTCAAAAAATAATGAGACTTTCAGCTTTAACGGACTTTTCGGTTACATAGAAAAATCTCCGTATGGTCCGATGTATATTTACAGCGACGGATGGCAGCCGCCTGACGGCTGGTATCCGCCGGAGCGCAACTGGTACAAAGCCGCCGTTGAAGCGGCAGGCAGTGTCGCCGAAACAACGCCGTATTTGGATACAGTAACAAATGAAATTGTTTCAACATTCTCCCGTTGTATTTTTGACGGCAGCGGCAGCCGTATAGGCGTTGTCGCTATTGATGTACGCACAGGTTATATAGGGGAAAGAACTACTAAAACCGCTATTACTAAAGGCGGTTTCGGAGTATTGATAGATCAAGATTTAACCATAATCGGTCACTTGAACCCTGATTTTATCGGATTAAAAATGTCCGATCCGGTAATCCCCCTTTCGTTTTTAACTGATGAATTAGTGCGCAGCGGAAGTATTTCAGGAGAAGTGTGGGTTAACTGGATGGGCGAACATGTCACCGGTTTTTTCAAGACTCTTCCAAATGGATGGCGGTTGGGGCTTTTGGCTATAACGAATCTGTATTTTAAACCCGTATATAATATGGCGGTTATCTTTAGTATATTAGGAACAATTCTTGCGGCAGTATTGATGATCATTCTTATTCGCGTTGACGCGGCGAAAAACAAATCAGATACGGAGAACAGAAATAAGAGCGAATTCCTTGCCAACATGAGCCATGAACTGCGAACGCCGCTGAACGTAATCATCGGGCTTACCGATTTAATACTGGAAGATGAACAACTGGACAAACATGTTACGGATAATCTGGCAAAGGTAAACAACGCCGGCAGTACGCTGTTGAACATTGTAAACGATATTCTTGACTTCTCCAAAATTGAATCGGGCAAACTTTCCATATCGCCTGTAGAGTATTACACGTCAAGTCTTGTGAACGATGTTATTACGCTTATTATTACCCGTCTTGGGGAAAAGCCGATAAAGTTTATTCTTGATATACCCGACGATCTGCCGAACAAAATGTACGGCGACGATCTTCGCGTGAAACAGGTGTTAACCAATCTTCTCACCAACGCCGTCAAATACACCAGCGAGGGAAGTATAAAATTGAGTATTTACTGTACGCGCGAGGGCAATACGATGTGGATGGATGTCGCAGTCAGCGATACCGGCATGGGCATACCAAAGGACAGCATTAAACATCTTTTCCACAATTATTATCAAGTTGACTCCAAAGCCAACCGCAAAATTGAAGGTACGGGATTGGGCTTATCCATTACCCAAAGACTAGTATCGATGATGGACGGAAAAATTAATGTGGAAAGCGAGCAGAGCAAAGGCTCGGTGTTCAGTTTCCGTATAAAACAAGGCTATGTCGAAGATGCGGTTCTTGGAAAAGACGTCTCGGAAAAACTCCGTAACTTCTGCTACATTGACGACAAACGCGTTACTATCCAAAAACTTGTAAGGGTGAATTTAAGTTACGCCAGAGTATTGGTAGTAGACGATATGCAAACTAATCTGGACGTTGCGTCCGGTCTTTTGTGCAAATACCACATGCAGGTTGACTGTTTAACCAACGGACAGTCGGCGATTGAAAGGATAAAATCCGGGAATCCTGTTTACAATGCGATATTCATGGATCACATGATGCCCGGAATGGACGGTATAGAAACCGCGGACAAGATTCGCGCGTTAGGCACTGAATACGCAAAGAAGATACCGATAATCGCTCTGACCGCAAACGCCATACAGGGAACTGAAAAAATGTTCTTTGAACACGATTTTCAAGCGTTTTTAACCAAACCAATCGACGTAATGGAAATGGATGCCGCCCTGCGAAAATGGGTGCGCGATAAAATCCATGATGATGCGCCGATTATAGAAGACTCTTCTTCAGAAAAAGAAATAGCAATAGAAATACCCGGAGTGGATTCAAATAAAGGGCTTGCCCTGTACGCCGGCGATTACGGTATTTATCTGCCCCTGCTGCGCTCATACATTATCAATACGCCGAACACTTTGGAGAAACTGCGTTCCGTTACAGCGGAAAATTTATCCGACTATGTTATTTCCGTACACGGGTTGAAAGGTACGAGCGCGGGTATCGGCGCGGAAGAAATACGGGCGCAGGCTTTGGAATTGGAAAACATGTCGCGCGCCGGCGACTTGCAGGGCGTTTTGGCAAAAAATGACAAACTCATTGCCGACACAGAAGTAATTGTAGCCAATGTAAAAGCGTGGCTGGATAAGAACGATGTACAAGAGGCAAAACCGCGCCTTAAAGCCCCCGACAAAGAGCTTCTGTCAAAACTTAAGGAAATCTGTGAAAATTACGATATGGACGGCATTGAAGATGTTATGTCAAAACTTGAAAGCGCCGACTATGAGCAAGGAGCCGATTTAATAAAATGGATAAGGGAAAAGATCGATATATCTAAAATGGGTGAAGTGGCGCAGCGGCTCGCATCATTGGATGGTGTTAAATAATGGACAAGCATGAAAATGCGGACACATCCGGACGCTACGCCGCCATTGCCGACGCTTTGCATAAGTATTTAGAGACGTTTTCAACCAATAAAGAAGAAACATTTGAAAAGGTAATGACCAACGGCATACGTCCTTTTGCGGACGCGGTTGGATTGGATCGCGTTGTCTTTTATAAGATGGTGAACACCGAAGGCGGCAAACGTCTTGGGCAGATCTACCAATGGGACAAAACAGAAGGCGGACTTATACCTGTTATCGAAGAACTGAAAGTTTTGCCTAATCATCCGGTTTTAGACAAATGGGTTTCGATAACATCGCAGGGCGGCTGTATACGGCTGAAGGAAAGCGATTATTCCAAAGATGAGGCGGCTTTCTTGCGTACCTACGGCGTAAAATCAATATTGGTAATGCCCATTTTTACGCATGGGAAATTATGGGGTAACATTTGTTTCCAGGATCACACCAACGGCGTATATTTTGACGAAGGCTGCACAGATTTGCTTTATGCGGCGGCGCGTATATCATCAAACGCGATTATCAGAGACGAAATGAGACGCCGCTTAAATATGGAAGCCACGCTTAACAAAGCCGCCGTCATGTTTCTTTCGCAAAATCAAGAAACATTTGAAGCCGCAATGACAGCGGGTATCAGAGAAATAGCCAACGCGTTTAATTTGGACAGGTTTTCAATTTGGCGCAATTCAAATAAGGAAGACGGACTGCATGGAGGGCAAATATACCGCTGGGACAGGGAATCCGGCGGTACAACGGTTGCGACAAAAGGGCTTGAGGATCTCGTCTATGCCAAATTTGCGCCGCGCTGGGAAAAACTTTTTGCGTCAGGTGAAATAATTAACAGCCCCGCAAGGTTTCTGCCGGAAGCGCCGCTTCTTAAATCATTCGGCTGTGCGACGGTTTTTATCGCGCCATTGCTTATCAACAGCGTTTTTTGGGGCTTTGCCCTTATTGAAGACCGCAGCAGCGAACGCTTTTTTGAAGACGACGATATTGATATGCTGCGCTCGGCGGCGTTTCTGTGCGCAAACACCGTAATACGCGCCGACATGGAACGTGAAATAGTCGACACTAATGAATTTAACGTCGCCATACTTGACGCTTCGCCGCTTGGTTTTACAATTTTTGACGAGAAAGCGCGCGTTATCGGCTGTAACGACACTCTTGCAAAATTATTAAAGACCACAAAAAAATATTACGTCGAACATTTTGACGAATTTTCCCCTGAATATCAGAACGACGGGTCAAAATCCATAGATAAGGCGATTGAGTTGGTTAAGCGGGTGTTGAACGGCGAAAAATTGATATTTGAGTGGATACTTTGTACATCGGCGAAAGAGCCTATCCATAATGAAGTTACGCTGGTACGCGCGATGTATAAAGGCAAGTATGTGGCGTTGGGGTATCAATACAATCTGCAAGAAAGAAAAAAGCGGGAAATGGAACTGGCGAACGCCAGGGATTTAGTTGAACTGCAGCTTGCCAAACTGAATACGGTTGTCCACGCGACAAAAATCGGTCTGTGGGAGATGGAAGTGGTAAAGAACGACCCCTTAAACCCGTCCAACCCAATCATATGCTCGGACGAGTTCAGACACATGCTGGGGTACAAGGACGAAAATGATTTTCCGAACAGGCTTAGCAGTTGGACAAACCTTCTGCATCCGCAGGACATGAAAGCGACATTGGACATTTTCAAAAAACACATTCTTGATAAAACGGGTAAAACTCCCTACGACGTAGAATACCGCATGCAGCGTAAAACCGGCGAATACGCCTATTACCGCGCTACCGGGGAATCTATTCGCGGCAAGGACGGCAACGCCATACGCATTGTAGGCGCGCTGACTGATATTACAGAAACCAAGAATATGCTTATGGACAAGGATATACAAATGGAGGCGGTGGAAGCCGCTAACCGCGCGAAAAGCACCTTCCTTGCCAACATGAGCCATGAACTGCGAACGCCGCTGAACGTGATTATCGGTCTTACTAATTTACTGCTGGAAGAAGATATGGACAAACATATCGCGGAAAATTTAATAAAGATAAACAACGCCGGCAGTACGTTATTAAGTATTGTAAACGATGTTCTTGATTTATCAAAAATCGAGTCGGGCAATATATCCATATCGCCCGTTGAATATAGTACGCCGAGCCTTGTGAACGATGTTATTACGCTTACTATTTCCCGCCTTGGGGAAAAACCAATAAAGTTTCATCTTGATATCGAAGATGATCTGCCGAACAAATTGTACGGCGATGATCTTCGTGTGAAGCAGGTATTAACCAATCTGCTCACTAACGCCGTTAAATACACACGCGAGGGAAGCATCATACTAAAACTGCGTTGTACGCGCGAAGGCGACGTAGTATGGATGGATATTGCCGTTACCGATACCGGTATGGGCATACCCAAAGACAGCATTAAAAATCTTTTCGTTGAATATTATCAAGTTGAAGACACAGCCAACCGTAAAATTGAAGGTACGGGATTGGGATTACCCATTACCAAAACGCTGGTAGAAATGATGGACGGAAAAATAAATGTGGAAAGCGAGCAGGGCAAAGGCTCAACATTCAGTTTCCGTATAAAGCAGGGTTTTGTAGACGATACGGTTCTGGGAAAAGATGTTTCTGATAAACTTCGTAATTTTTGTTACATTGACGACAGACGCGCTACTAACCAAAAACTGGTAAGGATTAATTTAAACTACGCCAGAGTGCTGGTAGTAGACGATATGCAGACCAATCTGGACGTTGCGTCCGGTCTTTTATCCAAATACCGAATGCATGTTGACTGCTTAAACAACGGACAGGCGGCTATTGAAAAGATAAAAGCCGGGACGCCTGTTTACAACGCGATATTCATGGATCACATGATGCCCGGAATGGACGGTATAGAAACTGTGGACAGGATTCGCGCGTTAGGCACGGATTACGCCAAAAAGATACCGATTATCGCCCTAACCGCAAACGCCATACATGGAACCGACAAAATGTTCTATGAGCATGATTTTCAGGCGTTTGTAACCAAACCCATCGACGTAATGGAACTGGACGCCGCTCTGCGAAAATGGGTGCGCGACGGAACCCGCGAGGAAGTGCCGATCTCGCTTGAATCTTCCGGTAATGATGAAAATACGGCAATAGAAATACCCGGGGTGGACACGAAAAGAGGGCTTGCCCTGTACGCCGACGATAAGGGTATTTATGTGCCTCTTCTGCGTTCATATATTGCCAACACGCCGGGAGTTTTGGAGAAAATGCGGACTGTTTCAAAGGAGAATTTGTCCGACTATGTTATTACCGTACATGGGTTAAAAGGCACAAGCGCAGGTATCGGCGCGGAAGATATACGGGTACAGGCTTTAGAGTTGGAAAACGAGTCCCGCGCGGGCGATTTGAAGGGTGTTTTGGCAAAAAACGACAAACTCATTGCCGATACGGAAGTAATTGTGGCGAATGTAAAGGCTTGGCTGGACAAAAATGACGTCCATGATGCAAAACCGCGCAAAAAGTCCCCGGACAAAGAACTTTTGGCTAAACTACGGGAAAGCTGTGAAAATTATGATATTGACGGCGTTGATAAAGCCATGACCGAGTTGGAAAGCGCCGATTACGAGGAAAACGCCGATTTAATCGTATGGATAAGGGAAAAAATCAATATATCCAAGATGGGTGAGGTTGCAAAACGGCTAAATATGTTATAATTATATTAAGGGGAAAAGGAGAAATTGAAAAAGGATGGCAAATGAGCGAAAAAAAATTATTGCAGTAGACGATAATCCAGAAAACTTAAACCTTCTCAAAAATACACTAAAAGACATATATATGGTATATCCTGTCCCTTCCGCGGCGGAGATGTTTGAATTATTGGAGCATGTTCGTCCTGAATTGATCCTGTTGGATGTGGAAATGCCGGGCATGAACGGTTATGAAGCGGCAAGGAAGCTTAAAGAGCACGAAAACCACGGTGAAATTCCTATTATCTTCCTTACCTCCATGAACGACCCTAAAAGCGAAATAGAAGGCTTAAGCATCGGCGCTGTTGATTATATACACAAACCTATTGTAATTCCGCTATTGCTTCAGCGTTTAAAAATGCATCTGTCATTTCAGGATCATCAGCGTGAAATTAAGGACATGCTCGAATTAAAATCGAAAGAGGTTATTCTTCGCGAAGCGGCGGAACAGGAGGCGCTAAGCGCGTCGCAGGCAAAGAGCGATTTCCTTTCCCACATGAGCCATGAAATACGCTCCCCGTTAAACGCCGTTATCGGCATGATAAACATTGGATACGAAAAAGAAGACATAGAAGAAATAAAAGTTTATCTTGTAAGAGCGAAAAACGCGGCGAATCATGTACTGAACGTAATTAACGATATTCTTGATATGTCCAAAATTGAGGCGAATAAACTTGAACTTTCTTTTAATGATTTTGACTTTAAGAAAATGATATCAAAAATTGTTGATGTTACCGGTATACGCGCTCAGGAGAAACATCAGCAAATTACCGTTAATATGGATCCGAATATTCCGTCATTTATAAACTGCGATGAATTACGATTGACGCAGGTTATTACAAATTTGATGACTAACTCGATAAAATTCACGCCGGAAAACGGCAAGATAACATTGAGCGCGGCAAAGCTGGAAGAAAAAGACGGTGAAATTACGGTGCGAATCGAAGTTGCGGATAACGGTATAGGAATTTCACCGGAACAGCAGACAAGACTTTTCAAGGCTTACAGTCAGGCTGACGGCGGAACTACCAGAAAATTCGGCGGCACAGGGCTGGGCTTAGCCATTTCCAAACGAATTGTAGAACTGATGCAGGGAAAGATATGGATTGAGTCGGAGTTGGACAAAGGCGCGAAATTTATATTTACCATAAAAGTGAAAAAGGTGGAGCAGAGCGCGACGCAAAGCGCGGATAAATCAACGTCCGCGGCTCCCACAGGAATAAAAGCATCCGACCTGCATTTAAGCGGTTATACGATACTTGCCGCGGAAGACACGGACTTTAACCGTGAAATTCTTGCCAAATATCTGGACAAGACCGGCGTTGCCATTGATTTTGCCGAGAACGGCAGGATAGCCGTTGAAATGTTCAAAAAGAATTCCGAAAAATACAGTTTAATTTTCATGGATATTAACATGCCTGAAATGAGCGGCGATGAAGCGACAAAGGAGATACGCGCGCTTGATTCAAAGAAGGCAAAAGAGATACCGATTATCGCAATGACCGCGGATGTTTTTAAAGAAGACGTCGAAAAATGTCTGTCCGTAGGCATGAACGATCATATCTCGAAGCCGATTGTTCTGCCTATTTTATTCGGGAAACTTAAACAATACATGGGAGTGTAGGGCTGGCTTTCCGCTTACACACTCATTTTTGTTTTTGGGGAATTAACGCGTTTTTTTGTCTTTCTGGTTGTAAGTTTAGATATCGGAACCAGCGATAGCCGATAGCCGAGAGATTGAGCGACTTTTGCGATAGTTTCAAAAGCCGGATGTCCGTTTTCTGAAAGAGATTGATACAGATTGGTTCTGCTTACTCCGGCGGCTTTCGCTATGCTGGTCATTGCTTTACGAGCGCGGGCAATATCGGCAAGCGCAACCGGAAGAAATTTATAATCACCTTCCTCAAGCACAACATTAATGTACTCCTCAATATCTTTTTCAGATTTAAGATAATCAAGAACATCAAATTTTTTTGTTTTAAGCATTTAAATCTCCTTCGCCAGTTTTCTGGCTAGTTTAATGTCTCTGCTTTGGGTAGATTTATCACCGCCGCAGAGCAGTACAATAATTTTTTTTCCTTTGTTGACAAAATACAGTCTGTATCCCGGACCGTAGTATATTTTTGCTTCAAAAAGACCGCCGTTAAGAGGTCTTATTTTTCCGAGCGTACCGAGAGACATTTTCCTAATACGCTTAACAATAACTTTTTGCGTTTTACCATCGCTGATACCGCTAAGCCATGCGTCAAATTCTTCTGTAGTCTCAATCTCGTACATAAGATAATTGTATTATATATAAGACGAGTTGTAAAGTGGAAAATTTAGTTTTTTTGATAAATAGGGTATTTTTAACTTGACAAAAACTCCAGTTTCCCGCTAATTTTACCATAAACTACACGAACTATGACAAATGTAAGCTTTATAACGCTCTCTCTGTGCAGGCAATAGACCTTGTTTTTTGCATACATTGCTAATATTGGCTATTTATTGATTTTATTCCGTGGAGCGGGGGCGAAAAGCCCCATCGGCTCCGGGTGTGGCGAGGGTTGAATGTCCGCACGCTTCTATTTGGCTTTAGTGACAGTTTTGATGGACGCTTAGACGTGGCATTGTTGAAAAGCACGCCAATGTCGCCGCTGAGGCTTTTCGCCCCCGCTCCGGTAATTTATTCAATAATTATTTAATTTTTGAGGTGTGAAGCAGGCTGTTTTGCCTGCACAGACAGTAACCAATATAAAAAAATGTCGTTTATAGGGGATTTTACCTAGTTTTCGGCTATATTATACGAACGTTTAATCTATATACTCTTATTCACCCATTATACATTTTTGTTTTGAAATAGTACAAAATATGTTAATTTTAGTCAAGTAAAATGCCATGTTAAATGCATTATTTTTTAATAATCAACATAAATTCTTATAAAACAAATAGCCAGTGATAGATTAAACGTTCGTTTATTCTATATAGCTTTATCAGATTATTCCCCTATATTTTTTATTGTTTTCCGCTTGCGCGGGACAACACAAAACTGACGGCGGGAAAAGACCGCGTGCGGTAATGGTTTGGGAATCGTCCGCAAAAGGAGTTTCTTAATGAAATTGACAAAAAAACTGTTAGGAGTCGCCGCCATTTTTGCGGTAATTGGATTTCTTGCCCTGCCTTTGACAGGGTGTCCTACCGTAGATGATGGAGATAAAACCGCAGCGGTTCCGGAAGATACATCTTCAATACCAACAGCTGGCGACTTCGATATCGATAACTTGACGCAGGAAGTAGCTAACATTGCCGCTGTAATCATAACGCCGAAAGATGGAAAATCGAAAGGAACCATTACTATTTATTATGACGGTTCCAAGACACTGCCAACGGAAATCGGCGCATATCCCGTAACCTTTGACGTAGCCGCTTCGGACGGCTGGAAAGCGGCAAACGGATTATCAGCCGGAACACTCAACATTGTAGGACACATTTTTAAAAACATTGACGAATTGAAAACATGGCTGTCAGAGCAAGGTGAAAATGACAAAGATCACCCCTATTTAATCGGGTTGGACGTGAACGATATTTCACCCCTCAGAGAGATGCTGAACAACGAGCCAAAAAAATACGTCTCCATTGATCTTTGCAGCGACCAAATAACAACCATTCCGAATAATCTTTTTTATGGAATCGCAGCTCCGCGCGGATGCGCTACGCTTACAGGGATATCCATACCGAACAGCGTTACCAGCATTGGAGAACTGGCTTTTAACGATTGCGCCAGCCTTACCAGCATAAACATACCCAACAACGTTACCATCATTGGGAGTCAGGCTTTTTCTAATTCCGGACTTACCACGATAAGTGTTGATTCTGCCAATACCGCATATAGTTCAGATAACGGCGTATTGTATAACAAAGATAAAACCACTTTAATTCTTTATCCGCAAAGAAAAGCAGATGTTTCTTTTACCATACCAAGCAGCGTTACCAGTATTGGGGATATGGCTTTTTACCGTTGCACCAATGGTCTTACCATAACCATACCCAGCAGTGTTGCCAACATTGGAGAAGACGCTTTTACAAGAGCATATGTTACCAGCGTAACATTTCAAGGTACTATTAGTTTGGATAATTTTGCTGAAAATACATTTGATACCAGTGGGGGCAACAGCGACTTGCGCGACAAGTTTTACGCAACAGACTCAACCAACGGAACGCCGGGAACATATACAAGAGTAGACAGATTTAGTTTAGAGTGGACAAAACAGTAATAAGTAGTTAGTAGATAAAAAAAGGGGAGTAACTCACTCCCCTAAAGCAGTTATCAGTTGTTATAATTATTGACAGACGCGGGGCTCGAACCCACCACCTTCAGCTCCGGAGGCTGACGCTCTATCCAGATGAGCTAGTCTGTCTTGATTAAACTTATCTTTTATATTCGCGTCTGTCAACAACAAAAAAAACGGGACTCAAAACTTCATGAAAGTCGAGCCCCGTTTTTGTCAATGTTTGTTAATTTATCTTAACAATTCAGAATTATCTCTCTTGTTCCATCTTAGAGCAATATCATTGGGACTTTCCGCGGCAATATTTCTTATGTTCCTGTTTGCGCCTAACTCAAAAAGAACCGTAATTAATTGTGGCGTACCTAATCTTGCAGTGTAGTGCAGAATAGTATTGCCGGAACTGTCTTTTGCGTTTATCGCTCTGCCCGAGAAAACCGCCCTTAAATATACTTCGCCTTTTACAATGGCAATTTCCGCGGGCGATTTGTTGTCAGCCGCTGTTATGAATGGGTCGGCTCCCGAATCCGCGATAATCTTTGCCGCTTCAAGCATTCCATAATCAAGCGCAAGGCGCAGCGGCGTTTTTCCGTTATAGTCAACCGCGTTAACTCTGCCTCCTTGACTGATTATTGTCCTTATTACGTTATCGTCGGCTCTTTCGTGCAGTGCAACGTGAAGAACGGAATTGCCGAAGTCGTCGGATATATTGATTCTGTTGTTTGCTAAAAGAGCGGATACAACCTTCGGCGATATGGTTAAAGACATTTGAAACGGCGTTCTGTTTTTTGTGTTGCGCGCGTGAATAGAAACGCCTGTTTTAAGAAGGCGGTTGATAATATCAATTCTTTCCGTTGCAACGGCAACGTGAAGCGGCGTATCTCCTCTAATGTTTCTTGTCGAAGTGTCCGCGTTGCTTGCGATAAGTTTGTCGATGGAGTTTAAATAAGCGCCTCTTACGGCTTCCATTAACGGCGTGTTGCCGTCAATATTCTTGCTTTCAATGTTGGCTCCCTTGCTTATAAGCAACGACTGAATTTCCGGTAAATTAAAAGTTACGGAATCGTGTAACGGAGTGTTGCCGTTTAAGGCATGAACATTAATATCGATTCCTTCTGAAATCAAAAACGATACCGATGTTACGGCGTTCCAGCGCACCGCGGCGTGAAGGGATGAATTTCCCTGGCTGTCGCGCGCGTTGAGGTTTGCGTTATTATCAACAAAGATTTTCAATGTGGAAGCGCTGTTGCTTTTTGTAGCCATAAATAACGGCGTTTGCCCTGTGGCGTTTTGAGTATCAACGGGAATACCGCTTCTTATAATCATTGTAATTGCGTTGTTTAAGCCCCATTCCGCCGCGTAGTGGAGCATATTGTTTCCAAGTCCGTCCCTTGCCGTAATTGTCGTTGGATTGATTATCCATTCGCGTAAATTACTTGTTCCGAGAGCGAGAAACAGCGGACTTTCGCCGTCGCTGTTAAGAGAAAAAATACTGGCTCCGCGTGAAATTAAATATTCGCCGATTTCCCTTTGATTTGTTCTGACGGCGATGTGAAGGGCGGTATCTCCGGCTCTGTTTCTTGAATCCACAAGCGCGCGTTGGTCAAGTATTCTGCCGATTTGTTCATCAGTGGCTTTGTTATTTACAGCGCAATGAAGCATTGTATTGCCGTAGCTGTCTCTCTGATTTACAGTCTCATTTGTAATTAATAAATTAAAAGCGCCGTCGTTCGATTTTACCGCCAGGTCAAAGGGCGTTATCCCGTTATTGTCCGCCGCAAATATTTCAGAATCTTTAGCCAATAACAAAGGAATCAGCGCGGTTCTGCGTTCCTGAACAGCGATATACAACGGCGTTTTACCGTTTATATTTCTTATATGCACATCGCTATCTGAATTCAAAAGTAATTGTACTGATTCAGGGGAACGATTTAACATAACGGCGATATGAAGGGGAGTGTCGCCGTGTTCATCGCGGAGATTGACATCGGCTCCATTGTCGATTAACATTCCCAATACGTCTAAATAAACATTTGCCGGAATCCCCACATGAAGAGGAGTGTTTCCCTTTCCGTCTTTCGCGTTGACATCGGCTCCGTTTTTAATGAGCAGAGCGATAACTTCTTTATTTCCGACCCTTGCCGCCTCATGTAAAGCCGTAGCTCCCGACATGGTTTTTATGTTTAAATCGACTTTTTTATCCAATAGGAATTTAATAAGCCCTGTATGGTTTTCTATTACGGCATAATGAATAGGAGCAAGCCCTTCGTTACGGCGGATATTGTAGTTTCCGCTTCTTACCGCAGGTCCGAAATAACTGAAAATGTGGTTGTCGCAGTAACCGCCGGCTAAAATTAACTGTTCGGCTATTGAGATATGAATTCTGGAGTCAGGTCTTTCAAGAGCATAATCAACAGAATTTTTATCTTCGTTATCTTTTTTATTTATAAGAACGATAGGCGTGGAAGAAATTTTAAGTATATTCGCTACGGCTTTTTCTTTGCCCGCGATTACCGCAATATGCAGAATTGTTCTTCCCGATCTGTCTACGGAATTTACTGTAACCGGATTTAAAATAGCGTTAAAAACCGACGGAGCCCCTTCCATTGCGATAACCGACGATATTTCGTTTTCCCTGATTGGAATAGGCTGATGAATATCAAGACCGCCAGTCGCTAAAACCCCTGCAACTCTGGCGTCGTGATTACTGATACAAATTCCAAGCGGAGTTTGTCCGAAATTATCGACAACATTGGGGTTTGCTCCCAGCGATATAAAAAAAGCCGCAAGCTGAGCGTCTTTTTTTTCCGCCGCGTAATGCAGCGGCGATCTCCCGTCCGGGTCAACCGCATTTACATCGACTTCGCTAAGGAAGTGATTGCGCGCATTCTCGTCCCCTTTTTGCAATAAAGCCCAAACATCAGGCGGGGGAGGGGTGCTTTTACAACTGCAAACAAGCAGTAAAATAACCGACAAAACATTCAAAAACAAACGGAAAAATGGTACCTTTTTCATACTTACATAATCGGCATAAAAAATTCATCAATTTAGCGTAGAAAGAGGGGGAAGAAACTTCTGCGGCCTAGAAGACTTGAACTTCCATGGCTCTCGCCACTAGCACCTCAAGCTAGCGTGTCTACCAGTTCCACCAAGGCCGCGATTTACTCTTTTTTATCAAAATTCGGGGTTTTTGTCAATCTTGTAATAGACAAATTGCCGGTATAATACTAGTATTGTATTGGGAGGATGTATGAAAAAAAGAGCTCTTTTAAGCGTTTTCTACAAAGACGGTCTTCTTGATTTGGCTTCATTCTTAAACAATAACGGTTGGGAAATAATTTCGACGGGCGGCACGTCCAAGTTTTTACAGGAAAATAAAATTCCGGTTATTGACGTTTCCTCAGTTACCGGTTTTCCGGAATGTCTTGACGGGCGGGTAAAAACTCTGCATCCGGCGATTCATGCGGGTATTTTGGCGCGGCGCGGCGTTCAAAGCCATCTTGATACACTGAAAGAATTAAAAATTGAGACAATAGACCTTGTCTGCGTTAACCTATATCCGTTTTTCGAGAAGGTGCAGGCGGGGCTTTCCCTAGAAGAAACGATAGAATTTATTGATATCGGCGGACCGGGTATGCTTCGCTCCGCAGCCAAGAATTTTAACGATGTGATTGTTTTGACAGACCCTGCCGATTATCCCGAGGTTACAGCGGGTATTAAGGCGGGAAAAGTTCCGCTTGAGTTAAAGAAGCGTCTTGCCGGCAAGGTTTTCGATTTAACGTCAGCCTACGACGCCGCTATTGCCCGTTATCTGCTTGATGAAGAATATCCGCAGTATTTGCCGATGTCTCTGAAAAAAGGGCAGGCTCTGCGTTACGGTGAGAACGGGCATCAGTCCGCCGCTTTGTACTTAAATACCGACCGCCCGGGCGTTTTAAGCGGCATGGAACAACTGAACGGCAAAGAACTTGGCTACAATAACATAAAAGACCTTGATACAGCATGGAAGGCGGTCTGCGCTTTCGGGCTTGAAAGCGACGGGACGGAGCCGATAGGGGAGGCTGATGTCCGCCGTCTTGTTCCTTCGGCGGCAAGCGGCAAAGAAATTTGCTGTGTCGCCATTAAGCACAACACCCCCTGCGGCATTGCGCTTGCGGATAATCAGTTAGACGCTTATCATAAAGTTTTTGCCTGCGATCCCGTCTCAATTTTCGGCGGAATAGTGGCGTTTAACGTTAAGTTAGACAAGGCGGTCGCTTTAAGACTCGGCGAATTGTTTTTGGAAGTTGTCGTAGCTCCCGATTTTGACGACGATGCGCTTGAAATTTTAAAAATGAAAAAAAATCTGCGCGTTATTAGAATGAAAAAAACGCCGAAGGAAACGCATGAATACATTTCCGTTGACGGCGGCATTTTGGCACAGCAGAGCGACCGCACCTTGCTTGAAAAATGGGAAGTTGTAACAAAAACCGCCCCTCAGGAATGCGACTTAAAAGACATGATTTTTGGAATGAGGGCTGTAACCTTTGTAAAATCGAACGCGATTTTAATCGTTAAAGAGCAGTCCGCTACGGGTATTGGCGGCGGACAGGTAAACCGTGTCTGGCCCGCGAAGCAGTCTCTGGAAAGAAGCGCCAAAGCCTTGGAAGCGGCGTCTGAAGAGACGGCGGACACAGGCGGAAGTCCATGGAATGACAATCTTCCCGCGAGAGTTTTAGCCTCCGACGCCTTTTTCCCATTCGCCGACATTGTAGAAGCGGCGGCGCAGGCGGGAATTAAAGCGATAATACAGCCCGGCGGCTCTGTAAACGACAAACTTTCAATCGAGGCGTGCGATAATCACGGGATAGCGATGGTCTTTACCGGGACGCGGCATTTTAAGCATTAGGAATAAGTTATACCTTATTTCGTGTACTTTAGAGTCTTATCCGGCAATAAAGCGGACGTTATCATTATACCTGCCTTCAAGAGCGTAATTTGCCATTGACGGAGCCTTGATTTTATGAGTTTCCCTTTACCGCATAATTTGCACATATAATAAAAATAATAAGTTTTTTTTATGCCGGCAAGGGAAGAATTTTAACCACGAACCCGCTAAATAAACGCGCGTGGTAGAATCCTTCTCTTAAGGACGTTTCCCCGCAAGGGCGATTAATTCCTTCGTAGGCTCAAACATCTTGGAAATAGTCGTAGGAAGATGCAAAATAGCCGCCCAGCAGATACGTTCATAGTCTTCGCGTTTCAGGCGTTTGTGGTTTATGTTGATAAGGAAATCCGCGTATGAGTTGCGCAGAGCGGCTTCAAGGCAAACCTGTATGTACTCGTTATCTTTTAAGAAACTGTCTTTGACGTATTTAAGAGCGTTTGGTTTTTCGGACACCGCCGCCATGCAGTACTTGAAATAAACTTCGCTGTTAATCGATTCAAAATAATTAAGAGTGCGCAATTTTTTTACAGGAAGCCTATGTCCCTGCCCGCCGCATATAAATTCAATCTTTTGACCGCTCTTGTACATGGCGCTTAGTTTTTGTTTTATGGCGGTTATATCCTGCTGTTTAAAAAAGTTTTCTTCGATATTAAGAATGGCAAGCTTAGGCAGGGTAAAAATGCTGTTGGGAAGTTTTTCCAGCATATTATCGTAAATATGAAGCGTTGTCAAATTTTTCATATCCCCTATTTTATCATCTATTACGGAGATTCCGGTTGCGCCTATTTCCAGCGTTGTAAGATTGGTTAAGGTAAACAGAGACGGCGGAAGTTTTCTGATAAAATTGCCGGCAAATGAAAAAAAGCTCAAGTTTTTTAAGTTGCCGAATATGTCGGGCAACTCGGTTATTTTGAATTCACTGCCCATGATGCCGAGTTTTTCAAGATTTTGCAAAGACGTTATCGAATCAAAAATATTTCCCTCTGCAAGCAAATGCCGCAGTTCCAGTCTTTTAAGCTGTAAAATTTTTGCAAGCTCATTATGTTTTTTTATTGTAAAACAGGAAAGCGTAAAAGATTCAAGCGCTTTGCATGAGGAAAGTATGTGCGCTGTCTGGTCAAAATCCAAAAGTTTATAGTTCTTGTAAACATTATCAACCATATTAAAACTTTTTAACGTAGGATGATTTAAAAAAGAATCGGGCAGATTCAGCGCGGCGCCTTTATCGTATTTAATTGACAATGACAGCGTTTCAAGCTTGTTTAAATTTTTTAAGTCTTTTAAAAACGCCGACGGCGAATAGATGTCGATTAAAAGAATTTTAAGTTCGCTTAACAACGATATTTCTTTTGGAAACCCCCAGCTCTCATTAATTCTTATGTGCAGTTTTTCCAGTTTTACCGCTTTGGCAAGCCCCTCAGGCGGTTTGGGAACTTCTTTGCAGCAGCAGGAGAGTACGCGCAGGGCGGGCAGAGCGAAAACAAAATCGGGAATTTTAGTGATTTTTGTGTGCGAAATATTCAATTCTTCAATAAGTTTACAATCTTTTATAATATCGGGAATTTCCGTCAGGGCTTGCTGGTTATTCAGGTTTAATTTTTTGACAGTATCCTTTACTTTGGAAATACGCTCGACAATTTCGTTCAAGTCTTTGCAGAGTACGCCGTCGGACTCTATTTCAAAAAAATCGTCTGCGCTCTGCCAATGGAGGTCTAATTCTTCTTGGGGATTTATTGCCATATATACTATTAAATCATTCTATTGGCAAAAAGTCAATGTTATAATAGAGTGATAAAAACGGGGGATTTTATGATTGAGCTTTTCAACGGCGGAGCCTATGTAGTAAAAGGCGCTCAAATAATAGCAGATGACGGCGGCGCAGAGGCAAAATTGAAACAAAACGGCGTAACCGCGTCCAAAGAACAGGCGAAAAAGGGGACTATTTCCTACGGTATTTTGTCCGCTCATAATTCAGGCGACGACCGCGATCTGCGCCTAAAATTTGACTCTCTTGCCTCTCATGACATTACCTATGTGGGGATAATTCAGACCGCCCGCGCAAGCGGAATGGACAAGTTTCCCATGCCCTATGTGCTGACCAACTGCCACAACAGCCTATGCGCCGTCGGCGGTACAATTAATCAGGACGATCATGTTTTCGCTCTTTCCGCCGCGAAAAAATACGGCGGCATTTATGTGCCGCCCCACCTTGCCGTTATCCACAGTTTTAACCGCGAAATGATGGCGGGCTGCGGCAAAATGATTCTCGGCTCGGACAGCCATACCCGTTACGGCGCGCTGGGAACAATGGCGGTCGGCGAAGGCGGCGGAGAACTTGCGAAGCAGTTAGTGAACAGAACCTACGACATGGCGTATCCGCAGGTGGTGGGGATTCACCTTGAGGGCGAGACAGCGAAGGGAGTAGGACCGCAGGATGTCGCGCTTGCGATAATCGGCGCGGTTTTTAATAACGGTTATGTGAAAAACAAAGTGATGGAATTTATCGGAGACGGAGTTGATAAACTGCCGATAGATTTCCGCAACGGAATCGACGTAATGACGACAGAGACCGCCTGCTGGTCGTCGATATGGAAGACCGACGGCAATGTAAAAACATATCTTAAAGAGCGTGGCAGGGTAGGCGATTATAAAGAACTGACGCCAGCCGCAGTCGCCTACTATGACGGATTTATCAAGATTGATTTATCAAAAATAGAGCCGTGCATCGCTCTGCCTTTCCATCCGAGTAACGTATACACAATTAGAGAATTGCAAAAAAACGCGAAAGATATTTTTGCGAAAATAGAGAAAGAAAACAAGGAGAGCGGTCTTAACCTGAACCTCGGCGTTAAATGCCATGACGGCGGAATATGGGCGGATCAGGCGATAATCGCGGGCTGTTCAGGCGGGATTTTTTCCAACATAATGGCGGCGGCGGATATATTGAAGGGGCGCTCAACGGGAAACGGTAATTTTTCTCTGAGCGTGTACCCCGAAAGCCAGCCTACCTATCTTGAGCTTGTGAAAAACGGCGCGGCGGAGACATTTATGAAAACGGGCGCGCTTGTGCGGGAAGCCTTCTGCGGACCGTGTTTCGGCGCGGGAGATACGCCCGCCAATAACGAGCTTTCCATCCGCCACGTTACGCGCAATTTCCCGAATCGCGAAGGGTCAAAACCCAATGACGGGCAAATTGCGTCCGTTGCGCTTATGGACGCGCGTTCAATCGCAGCTACGGCAGTTAACGGCGGAAAAATTACAGCCGCCACTGAAATAAATGTAAAATACGGCAAATACAAGTTCTTTTTTGACAAGAGCATTTACGAAAAGCGCGTGTACAACGGCGCGGGAAGCTCAAACCCGCAAGCGGAATTGACTTTTGGTCCCAATATTAAAGACTGGCCCCAAATGCCCGCTCTGCCGGAAAACCTTTTAATAAAAGTGGTAAGTTTTATCACGGACGCCGTTACCACCACCGATGAACTTATCCCGTCAGGGGAAACTTCATCGTACCGCTCAAATCCATTGAAGCTGGCGGAATTCACTTTAAGCCGTAAAGATCCAACCTATGTTAAGCGGGCAAAAGAGGTACAGGCTCTTGAGGAGCAAAGGGGTAAAGGCGGCGCGGATGGCGAATTACAAAAGATACTGCAAAAAATACAGAGTATTGCCGGCTGTTCAGGCGTAAGTCTTGCCGGTATCGGTATAGGAAGCGCAATTTTTGCCCGCAAACCGGGTGACGGCTCCGCGCGCGAGCAAGCCGCTTCATGCCAGCGCGTCCTTGGCGCGTCAGCGAACCTCGCTCTTGAATACGCTACTAAACGCTACAGATCAAACCTTATCAACTGGGGCATATTACCCTTCCTTGTTACAGACGAAGGCGCTTTTTCAAACGGCGATTATATTTTCTTCCCCGGCATTAAATCCGCTGTTCAGGATAAAAAAGAGCGAATCACAGGCTACGTGTTAGGTGAAAAGACAGGCGAAATCTCCGCGGCACTTGGCGAACTGACAGACGCTGAACGGCAGATACTGGTAGACGGCTGTTTGATTAATTATTACGCAAGAAAATAAACCACGAACCCGCTAAACAAACGCACGGCGTAGCCGTGTATATGAACAATGCCGCATAGCGTAAGCACCAATAAATGCCGCTATCTGCAATAAAAGTAAGGTCACCTTT
>Ga0268262_10001793_pt1 | contig 25831 bp, 28 predicted proteins | sample TergutNc150P3_FD_190354 | JGI IMG/M metagenome (GOLD analysis project Ga0268262, IMG submission 190354) | Nasutitermes corniger P3 segment gut microbial community from laboratory colony in Florida, USA - Nc150 P3 (SPAdes) (version 2) | ecosystem: Host-associated > Arthropoda: Insects >... | reverse complement strand
AGATGGCTACACAGGCGAGCACACCAGACGCGTGAGCGAATATGTTGCTATTTTGTTGCGTGAATTGGTAAAGCGCGGTTATAGGTTAACTGAATCGGAAATTCAAAGAATATCAGAATCTGCCCTGCTGCACGATATGGGGAAAATTGCAATAGCCGACAGCATTCTCCTTAAAGACGGAAAATTGACCGATGATGAGTTTGATGTGATGAAAAGCCATAGCACAGCAGGGGCAGATTCTTTGCAAAAATCAATGCAGTTTGCAAAGGATAATGACTTTTTGAAAAGTGCCTTTATAATGGCTAAACATCACCATGAAAGATGGAACGGCAGCGGCTATCCCGATGGCAAAAAAGAAAAAGAGATACCTCTTCTAGCACGCATAATAGCCATTGCCGATGTTTATGACGCATTGCGTTCAAAACGTTCATATAAAGCACCTTTAAGCCGTGAGAAAGCAAAATCAATTATAATGGAAGAAACTGGCCGCCAGTTTGACCCTGAATTAGTTGAAGTTTTTATAGCGGTGGAGCCGGAATTTGACGATTTTTGCAGTAAATCGCAATAAATTATGATTATCAACCTTGATTACCTTAAGTACAACATCTTTCCATACTTCTCTATATGCGCAAGTAGGTTTTTATTGTCAATTTTATCGTAAATGGAAACGTCAACAAAATACAGCATATCGGAGTTATAGAAATCGCGGCTTATGAGCAGAAGATTGTCAAAATCAAAAGAAGAATCTCCCCATCGCCATGCTTCCATATAAAATTACCTCTTTTATGGACTGGTATTTTGAAAATATGCCTTCCAAAGTTGCAAGCGTATAATCTGACAATCCGTACTGCATTTAGTCGCTCTAATGCCTATTTCTAAGCTCATTGCATTCTTCTTCGGTTAAAAACCTAAAGCCCATCGCCTCAACCTATGGGCGAATTTCATCAAATTTCATTTTTCTCATAAACGTGTGTCTGCTAACCATCGCAGTGATAAGGCTTGGTATTGTGGTTTCTATGTAAACCTTTTTTTTGGAAGATTCCATTATATGAGAATATAGAAAAATTTTCTCCACCCACATTCAAACCTAAAACTGCATCTTAGCACCAAATTTGTGCATTTTGTTTAATTTTTGATTTTTTCTAAAAAAAATTTCTATAATTTGGTGTAGAGGTATAATGATTATCAATCTTAAACAGAACCCTTCACAGAAAGATATTGAGGTATCAATTACATATCCGTTAAAGAATAAAATTGTTGAACGTATTATATCATTTGTAAAATCGGTTGATACACAAATAGAGTGCCATTCAGATGATGGGGTAAAATTGGTAAATGCCACAGATATTTATTATATTGAAAGCGTTGATGGAAAAACTGTTGCTTGTTGCGAAAAAGAGAGTTATTTTGTCAAAAGCCGCTTGTATCAGGTATATGAAAAATTAAAGGATAATGGTTTTATACAAGTTAGCAAACATTGTATTTTAAATGTTAACAAGCTGGATAAATTCAGACCATTAGACAATAATCGTCTGGAAGCGGTGTTATCCAATGGGGCTTTTTTATGTATTACCAGAAAATATATTTCTGGTATAAAGCAAATTTTGCAGGAGATGAACAGATGAATGGAATGAAAAAAATAATCAATGATATAATGTTTATCACAGGAGCGGCTTTGGTTATTCTGGCGATATTCTCGTTATTGTTCAGCGTTGAAATTTCTTTTGTCCCCACTATTTTTGAAATTTTCGCCGCAAATATTGTTATTGTCCTAGGTCTTAATCTGCGTGAAAAATTTGAAATTCGTAATTTAATCTTGGAATACTCGGTTGATATAAGCTATATAATTGCAATTCTTGTTGTATTTGGGCTTATCTTTAATTGGTATCGTGCAGTACCTATGTGGCTGCTTCTTGCAATGGCGGTTGTAATCTACATATTTGCTATGATATTCACCGCTACAAAAATCAAAAAAGATGCAGAAGAATTAAACAAATTATTGCAAAAACGTCAAGAAAAGAAATCCGATTCTGCATCTTAGTAGCAAATTTGTGCAGTATGCGGTATTACAAATGCTAATGCCTATTTCTAAGCTCATTGCATTCTTCTTCGGTTAAAAACCTAAAGCCCATCGCCTCAACTTTTGGGCGAATTTCATCAAGGTGCTTATTCCACCCTTTTATTCCACCATACTCCTCCAAAATTTCTTGGCGAATACGGTAAACTTCTTCTATTGGGTCTTCGTAGCGATTATCCATTTTCTGCTTCCTCCAATTTCATTTTTCTCATAAACGTATCGGGATCCAACAAACCTGGAGTCCATAAACTACGCCTTATATTATATTCATACGTTTTTTGATAAGCAATATCTCCTAAATGAGTGAGATTCCAGCTTAAAAGAAAATCAATTTTATTAATTACGCATATTGCCAAATGCGAGCAGTCAGTTTTTGCTTTTGGCGGAATTTGCAGATACACAAAATATTCTTCTGCCAGTTCGTCTGTTTCTTTTGATTTGAGAATTTGCGGAATATCTTTGATTAATTCCAATCTTCGTTTAGCGGCTTTTTCATCTCCCTTCGCACATTCTTCCCAAACATACATACTCGTATATAAATCGTATTTATGCCTCTCATTTTCCCAAAATTCCATCGCTTTTTGTTGGCGGAACAAAACACCAATATCTGCACTTAACCTTGCAGTGATAAGGCTTGGTATTGTGGTTTCTATGTAAACCTTTTTTTTGGAAGATCCCATTATATGATAATATAGAAAAAATTTTCCCACCCACATTCAAGCCTAAAACTGCATCTTAGTAGCAAATTTATGCATCTTGCTTGACTTTTTTAAAGTTTCTCCTTTATATGCCTATAAATATAGCAGGGCAATTAAACCATAAGGGGTTATTATGAACATTTCAAGAGTAGCAGGGCACGGATATTCAAACCACGCTTTGCACCATTCCGGTCGCTTTGAAAACGCAACTATAAACGTGCAAGACAACAATTTACAAAACGTTGCCACATTATTTGATGACTCCGCAACAAAAGTAAACATAAGCCCAGAAGCACAAACTCTTAATGAAATAAAAAAGAAAGATTCTGGTGACAGGCGACACCTAGTTCTTCAGTGGTATCATGAAGTACAAGTAGAGGCATATAAGAATGGCATTTCTATGAAAGCTGCATGTAGAAAATATGGTAGGGAAATTGCAGAAGACATCGTTGACAAAAAACTTGATAATCCTAGCGAAGAGACTCTCAAAAAAAGAGATGCTATCAAAAGACATAGAGGCGACTATGAAATCAGCGAAGAGACTTTCAATAGATTTTTTGAAGGCATAACTCGTTATATGGCTGGAGAATCATATAAAGATGCCTTTAATTTAAATGAACAGGATAGTGATTATAAATATTATGAAGCAGTCCATAGGAACGATGATTATCTTAGCGACTGGCTTAGCGAGTTGGATAATTGGTGGTCATCTCTAAATGGGGGGGAAGGTCCTCGCGGTGGTGGTACGTTGAGTGTTCGCTATGATTGCTGGGTTTACGCACTGGAAAAATTTAAGCCAGATGAAGAAGATTTTCCGAAAATAAAAAACAACGATGAAGCGGCACCGCAAGATAAGAAGGAGATTTTTAGGGATTTTGCTGAACAGATAATTGCATCGCACCACAAGAAAAAGAACAAGACATCTTATGCCGATTTCTTTGAAAAAATGAACCATGCGCGCAATGCAATTAAGAACCCAAAAATAAAAAAGGAGGAGGATCCAGAGATAAAAAATGAGGATTCAGAGGCATCTTAACGTCAAGTTTATTACGGATTTTTCCAGCAACAAAAAATGGAATGTTGTTATGAATTTACTGTCTTAAAATAAATTTCTATATTTGAACTATGAAATCAAACCACTTCCTAGCCTACATCTTAGCATTGCTCGCTACACTCACCTTTGGCTGCAACAAACAAACCGAACCGCAAAACCAAAGCACCATTTCCGTTTCTGGAACTGGCACGGTAACAGCGCAGCCAGATATGATTCAAATGAGCATTACTTTGAGCAAAGTTGCTCAAACAACTAAAATGGCTCAAGAAGAGATAAGCAAAATGGTTAGGCAGGCTATGAAAATATTAAAGGAAGCAAATATTGAGGATAAAAATATAAACACCGCATCGCTTAGGTTTAGCTCAGAATATGACTATGGAAAAGGGCGGCGTATTTTAATTGGGCAAAGAGCCGAGCAAAGCATAACATTTTCTATTGAAGGCATTAACAACGATAATGAAAAAGTATCTGGAATAATAGACCAACTTATACAAATCAATGGAATAGAATTAAACCAATTAAATTTCAGCGTAAAAAATCCAACCGAATATTATGTTAAATCTCGTGAGCTTGCATATAAAAAAGCTGTTGAAAAAGTCAATCAATATGCGGAACTATCTAAACTTAAAATAATCAAAGTATTAAGCATATCAGAAAATGCGTTTCAGCAAATTTCACCAATACAAAATAGGTTATATAATCAAAGAGCAGTTTTTGCTGAAGCCGCTATGGCCGCCGCCGATGCAACAGCATTGCCAATGGGCGATTTGGAAATAACAACTACTATATCTGTGGTGTTTTTGTTGGAATAGAAAATTTCTAATTTAATTCTGCATCTTAGCATCAAATTTGTGCATCTTGTTTAACATACCGAATTTAGGCATTATTTTTGCACGTAATATTTTGTAAAACAAAACTCGGAGAACAATATGAATGTTACAACAGTAGCTAAGGGGCTGTATGCGGCATATTCGGCATATCAGCCGAATACTAATAATAAAACCGGTGGTTTTAAGGAAGTTTTGCAAGAGCAGTCGCAAAAGCCGCAAGAACCTTCGCCGGTACTGCCACAAGAATCTTCAACGAATACGCCGATGCTCTATGACATTCCTTCCGAGATGCTCTATGACTTGAGAAGCGGACAAACGGTAGAAATGAAGTTTTGGTGGCCCGATATTTCAAGTGACCCAGGACTTAGGCTTTATGCTGCGCAGCTTGCAGTAGAATTGGGAATAACAAAAAATGATTTATTTGCAAAGAATTTCAAATATCAGAATGTTACGGAACCTATCCACATCTATCATCCCGATCTTTGTTCCCCGAATTATTTCAAGCAGGATGGTGCGGGCAAGGTAAGACCCATTTTCCTATTTTACAATGCTATACAAGAATTGTTAGATGCAGGATTAATTTCAAAAAAAGATATAATTGATAAGGTTAAACACCAACCGGAGTTAATTTCTTGTGAAATTACAGATAAATTCAAAGAAGGTGGTGATGTCACAAAACTTAATTATGAAGGTTATGAAGATATAGAGCCAACATTAGTATTTTCTTCTGCTTCGGATCTTTTTGAAATAATTTGGGGTAAAGAAAAAAGTGCATCTTAGCATCAAATTTGTGCAATATGCGGTATTACAAATGCTAATGCCTATTTCTAAACTCATTGCATTCTTCTTCGGTTAAAAACCTAAAGCCCATCGCCTCAACTTTTGGGCGAATTTCATCAAGGTGCTTATTCCACCCTTTCATTCCACCGTATTCCTCCAAAATTTCTTGGCGAATACGATAAACTTCCTCTATGGTATCGTTATAGCGATTATCCATTTTTATCTTCTGCGAAACGAAACCCCATTGCTTCCCACTTAGGACCAGTTTCACGCAAATATGCGTGATACCCCTCTATTCCACCGTGCTCTTCCAATAAAGCAAGACGAATACGATAAACCTCGTCTATGGGATCGTCCAACTCTTTATACTTTTCCATTTTCAACCTCCTCTTTTTGAACTTTCATAAATATATCTGGCGTTAGCAATTCAGGCAGCCACAATCCGTGAGAACCGTTGTATAGAACTATCTTTGAATACGTGGGATATCCTAAATGTGTCATATTCCAACTTATCAAAAAATCAATTTTTTTAACAACGCATACTGCCAAGTGAAAACAATCTGTTTTAGCTTTCTCAGGAATGTTCAAACATTTAAAATATTCTTCGGCTAGTTTCTCAGTTTCTCTATTTATATCCAAAAGAGTAACATCTTTTAGGAGTTCCATTCTCTTTTTTGCCGCATCAGCATCGCCTTTGCTACACTCTTCAAGCACATACTTGCTTATGAATAGGTCATATTTATGCCTTTCATTTTCCCAAAATTCTCTGCTTATTTCTTGGTGATACAAATTTCCAATATCTCTGCTTGGTCTCGCAGTGATAAGGCTTGGTATTGTGGTTTCTATGTAAACCTTTTTTTTGGAAGATACCATTATATGATAATATAGAAAAAATTTTCCCACCCATATTCAAATCGATTCTGCATCTTAACGTCAAGTTTATGCATCTTGCTTAACTTCGTTAAAGTTTCGCTTTTATATGCCTATAAATATAGCAAGGCAATTTATGATTATTGAACCGGCAAGATGCTAGTAATTTACTATATTACTATGAAACAAGGAGTTATTTTATGACTATGACATTGGAAATTAAGGACCCTGCTGTGCTTAATCTAATTAGGCAGTTGGAAAACTTGCAAATGTTGAATGTGGTAAAATCTTTAGAAAATTCAAAAGTTAATTGGCGAAAATTCAGGGGTTCCGTTGCAAAGCAATCCAGAGAAGAAATTGATTCGCAGTTAAAAGAATTACGTGATGAATGGGAAAGAAAATGAGCTAGTTTGTTTATGATATTGAATTAATAACTCGCAATACAAAAGATTTTGAAAATATTGCAGGATTAAAAACTAAAAATCCTTGGGACTAAAAAATTCTAAAACTGCATCTTAACGTCAAATTTGTGCATCTTGCTTGACTTCGTTAAAGTTTCGCCTTTATATGCCTATAAATATAGCAGGACAATTAAACCATAAGGGGTTATTATGAACATTTCAAGAGTAGCAGGGCACGGATTTTCAAACCACGCTTTGCACCATTCCGGTCGCTTTGAAAAAGCAACTATAAACGTGCAAGACAACAATTTACAAAACGTTGCCACATTCTTTGATAACTCCGCAACAAAATTGACCATAAGCCCAAAAGCGCAAGCTCTTAATGAAACAGAGCCGCCAATATCCGTTGATGAGAAAATAAGAAAGTATATGGACAGGGACAGCCTAGTTCATACGTGGCTAAGAGAAATACAAGCAGAGGCATATAAAAATGGCACTTCTATGAAAGCTGCATGTAGAAAATATGGTAGGGAAATTGCAGAAGACCTCGTTGACAAAAAACTTGATAATCCTAGCGAAGAGACTCTCAAAAAAAGAGATGCTCTCAAAAGACAGAGAGGCGACTATGAATTCAGCGAAGAGACTCTCAATAGATTTTTTGAAGGTATAACTCGCTATATGGCTGGAGAATCATATAAAGATGCCTTTAATTTAAATGAGCATTCTAGTGATTATGTATATTATTATAGATATGATGAATCTCTTGAGGACGAACTTAAGGAGATAGATGATTGGTGGTCGTCTCCACATATGAAAGACGTTCGCGGTGGTATTTTTAGTTATCGCTATGAGGACTGGATTTACGAACAAGATAAAATTAAGCCGGATGAAGAAGATTTTCCGAAAGACAATAGCGACAATAATGTGGCTCCGCAAGATAAGAATGAAATTTTTAAGGATTTTGCTGAACAGATAATTGCATCGCACCACAGGAAAAAGAACAAGACATCTTATGCCGATTTCTTTGAAAAAATGAACCATGCGCGCAATGCAATTAAGAACCCAAAAATAAAAAAGGAGGAGGATTCAGAGATAAAAAATGAGGATTCAGACGCATCTTAGAATCAAGTTTATATAGAATACAACATCTTTCCATATCTCTCTATATGTGCTAGTAGATTTTTATTGTCAATTTTATCGTAAATGGAAACATCAACAAAATACGGCATATCGGAGTTGTAGAAATCGCGGCTTATTAGCAGAAGATTGTCAAAATCAAAAGAAGAATCTGTTTTCAGAGAAATATCTATATCAGAACCATTTTTGTAATTCCCCATTGCTCTGCTTCCATATAAAATCACCTCTTTTATGGACTGGTATTTTGAAAATATGCCTTCCAAAGTTGCAAGCGTATAATCTGACAATCCGTACTGCATTTAGCCTCCGAGTAGAGAGTTCATTTTTTTCTCAAATGTCAAGAATTCGCCAAAATAGTTTTTTATAATTTTTTCTGCCAGTTCATCTGCTGTTTCTTCATTGTATGTATGCGAAGTTTTGTTTCTCGCTTCAATCATTTCCATCCAGACTTGCCCATCTAAAATCAAACTTTGATTAAAAGCATGGCGAATGGAATCTCTGCTACCCACAATATCGGTAATTCCTTTGTATGATAGATAATCTTTCATAACATTCCACGCAAGCTCAAAGGCTATTTCAAAAGATTTGATAACGCTCAATCTATCCTTGTTTGAAAGCGGTCTGTTTTTGTCTATGGAATTTACAATATCAGATAACAAAGCTAAAGATTTGCCGTAGTTCTCAAATCTCTGCTTACAACGAATATCTGCTTCTGTAATGCTCTCTTGTGTCATATTGGTAAATTTAGAAATTTTTTCCCACCCACATTCAAACCTAAAACTGCATCTTAACGTCAAATTTGTGCATCTTACTTAACTTTTCGCCCTTTTCTTAAAGCAAATTTCTAAAATTACCTAAGAACAGGAATTCATTATGGCCAAAAAAATGACAAAAAGGAATTTGATAATAACGAGAGTAGTACTTATTATTTTTGGTCTAGTGCTGATCTTAGTTCTTAGTTTGCCAGAACTAAGAGAATTAAAGAAACTTAGACGGTCTGGAAATTATGAATATGGAATAGTAACCGAACTTAAATATCGTAGTGGTGGTGGTAAGTATAGAAGCGGAAGATATTCTGTCTATTTTATGTCGAGAAGAGGTTATGGAAAATGTGAAGTAAGTCAAGGAGGTTTTTTAGGTATAGGTCTTTTTAGTTCATTCGGAGATTCTCCAAAAGATAGATATAAAGTCGGCGATAGGGTGAATCTTGTTTTTGATGATAGCGAAGGTTCTTGCGCCTCTGTTAATGATATTGGAGAAATGTTATCATCCTGTCGCATACGAGTAGTACTTGGCTTAATTTTGGTGTTGGGAGGAATATTTATGAAACAACGTGAGGAAACAGACAATGATTAAAAAATTGCTTTTTTTAGGTGCCTTGATTTATACAACCATAGAGATTAACAACGTAACCGTTAATGGCGGTTTGGTGTATGTGGCTGTATATTCAAATGAACAGGATTACAAAAACGAGAAGGCTTTTGCCAATTTCATTTTGCAATCTAATAATGCCACTTTAACACATTCTCTGGATTTGCCAGAAGGAGAATATGTTGTTTCTGTTTTTCAAGATAAAGACGGCAATGGAAAACTCAATGAAGGCATTTTTGGAATACCAACAGAACACGTAGGCAAAACAAACTACAGCCTTAGAGGTTCGCCGGGCGGCTTTGATAAATTGAAAGTGCCTGTGAACAGCAGTTCAACAAAACTAACTGTCAAAATAGGAAGAGTGAAACCGCTAGGAATAATATGAGTAAGAAAGAATATACACATTGCCTTGCCCCATTATTGATAGGAACTGTTTTATCCGTGTCTATGGGTTTAATAATATGGGTTGGATTTTTCTTTGTTTTTATTCCGATTGGATTAAGCGTATCAATAGGTTTTTTTCTCAGTGTCCGCTATAAAAACCCGAATTTGGGCAGAAAAATCAGCCTTTCGGTGATTTCGCTGGTCTTCTTGGTTTTTTTGGGAATAATGCAGCGTGAAAATATGCAGATAGAAGAAACGGTAATTTACTTAGCATATTTTATCAGCACTGGAATTTTTACCCGCGTTTTAATACATTATGCCATAGCAAAGGTTTTTGGACCGTTGATTTGGGGCAGAGGTTATTGCGGGTGGGCTTGTTATACTGCGGCGTTGCTGGAATGGCTGCCGATAAAAGAAAACAAAACTATACCGAAAAAATATACATACATAAGGCTGCCAGTTTTAATTGTGTCGTTATTGATTCCTTTCATTCTTGTTCAAAGTGGTTATGATTATATGACAAAACACATAGATTCTTCAATTAACGATTATTTCATAGAAAGCAAAAAGTATGAGCAGTTTATCTGGTTTCTTGCTGGGTATATATTGTATTACATAATAGGAATAATATCGGCGTTTGCATTCAAAAAGAAACGTGCCTTCTGCAAAGTATTTTGCCCTGTTTCACTTATAATGAAACTGCCAAGCCGCTTTTCGCTGATAAAAATAAAGCCAAGCGGAAACAAATGCACAAAATGCGGAAAGTGCAACGAGGTATGCCAAATGGATATAGATGTGAGAAAATATATAGAAAAGGGGCAAAAAGTATTATCAACAGAATGTGTTCTTTGCAGGAATTGCATAAATATATGCCCGTCTAAGGCTATAGCGTAAAAATCGAGGAGGTTGCAGTGAAAAAGATATACTTTATTTTAACAATGTTTTTCTTGCTGTTTGCAAGCAACATATACGGGCAAACAGCAACTATACGCCTCGGCAGTTCCATAGGCTATTGCAGCGCAGACGATATGAGTGGGTTATCTCATACTTCCGGGCTTAAAATACTGCTTATGGCAAACGAATTCCAGCGGTATGGAGTTAAAGTTGATATTCTAAACGTTTCGCCAGATGATAAACATTCATATTTGAGCACTGGATTATTCATTGAGCAGGTTGTGTTTAATTATTTCAATATGGGAATAGGAACGGTTGGATATATAAATACAAAGCAAAAGGGGGAAAATCCTTTTGGATTATATTCGCATTTGGGGTTTGAATATAATTTTAACAAATCGTTCGTCTTTTTGGTAGCATATCAAAGCGAATTTATTTTTAGAAAAACATTCACATCGAATAACGCACTTTTGTTTGAAACGGGTTTTAAATTTTAAATTACTATATTTTATATTTATGGCAACGGTGAGAATAGACTCGCTTATCAAATCCATAGCCACGGCTTTGGATATTGTTGAGGGTGCTCTTTTGGGGGCTAGCACCAATCACGGCAAGCGAATTGCCGTCCTTTGCGCAAAAATGGGAAAAGCACTGGAAAAAAATCCAGAGGAAATCACCGCCCTTGCAATTTGCGCACTGCTCCACGATAATGCGCTCACCGAATATATTCTTTCTGAGAGAAAGGGTGGAAACCACGATCCGGCTATGAAAAAACATTGCGAATACGGCCAGCGAAATGTTGATGCCCTCCATTTTAAAACAAATGTGAAAAATTTTATTCTCTATCACCATGAGAAAGCCAATGGCACAGGGCCATTCGGCATACGGGAAGGAGAAGGGCCCCTTGAAGCAGAACTTATTACCATTGCAGATTCAATAGATGCTGCTCACCATCTGCAAAGATTGAAACCAGAAAATTTACCAACTATCCGCAGTATGATCGTTGAAGAAACTGGAAAAAAGTACGGCAAAATAGCAGCAAAAACTATGCTGGAAATTCTCGATTTGCCTACAATTCTCTCTCTCAAAGATAATGTCATTAAACAAACCGCTTCGGAGGCCTTGTTTCCCTGGACTGAGGATATACAAACAGAAACTATTTTTGGCTTGGCCGGTTTTATTGCCAGTATTATTGACTACAAATCGGTTTTTACCCAGAAGCATTCAACCCAGATTGCCAATAAAGCTTGGTTTATGGGAAAATACTACAAATATGAGCCACAGGAATTAGCAGAACTTTATCTGGCGGCCGCTCTCCACGATCTCGGCAAATTGGCGGTTCCATCTGATATTTTGGAAAAACCAGGCAAACTTTCCGAAGAAGAATTTGGAATAATAAAAGAACACGTTCGCCTTACTTGGGAACTTCTCAGTGATATTGAAGGATTTGAAACTATATGCCGATGGGCATCCAATCATCACGAAAAGTTGGACGGCAGCGGTTATCCTTTTGGTAAAAAAGCACCTGAACTGGATTTTAATTCCAGACTCTTGGCTTGCTTGGACTTATATCAAGCGATAAGCGAAGAAAGACCTTATCACCCAGGACGCAGCCATGGAGATACTATACGAATACTTTATGAAATGGCTGGAATGGGAAAAATAGATGGAGATATTACCAAAGACCTTGACATTGCCCTTGCACCCTACGACGGCAAAGATTTGCCGCCACCTAATGATTATTCTCAATAATAAACATTTGTATATTACAAATAAGGATAGCGAGGTGTCGGTTATATTATGAGTAAGGTTATAAATGGATTTTCGGTTACTAGGATACTGCAAGCTTTGTCCTATATACAAAGGAATGCTCCGTCTGGCAATCCAGATCGTTTTTGCGTAGTATATTTGCTTAAAATAATATTTTTTTCGGACAGGTATCATTTGCGCAATTTTGGAATAACCGCAACAAGTGACAATTATGTGGCCATGAAGTTGGGCCCTGTGGCTTCTTCCACATTGGATGTATTGAACGGCAATCCGTTTAATTTTGATTGTGACGATGCGAAGTATTTATCCTCAATCGAGGAAATAGATAAAAACAATGTTAAAATAAAGCAGCAGAAAGAGGATGAATTGTCGGAAAGCTTTAAGGAAGCCATTGATTTCGCACTGAAAGAGTTTGGAGATTTCGATTGGGTGAAAATAAGCAATGCGTCGCATTGCTATCCCGAATGGAAAAAACATGAAAAGAAACTGTCAAACCTTACCAAAAGTGTACAAATGAATGAAATAGATTTTTTTGAAAACCCCAATGATTCATTCTTTGCGGAATTCGGCAAAAAATATGATCCGTTCAAGGAAGAAGACGAAGAATTTCTCGCCCTGAGAAAAGAACATTACCATGCATATCACGCTTCCAGATAATTTATTCGACGTTGAAAAATGGAAGGCTTTCAAAGGAGAATATCCGCCTGGTTCTAACACAGAACACCGAATAATCATAGTATTCAAGCGTGATGGCGTATTGAAATATTTTCACAGACTTCTAAAGTTGAAAGCGCGTGTAAGGCGGCGAAAAAAGATCCTAAATCATTAGTTCGTCTCAATAGCGAAGACTGGGATGAATTGACCAAAGAATCATGCATTCAATGTGGTAAAAGCTATCTGCTTGAGCTCGATGAAGAGGAGTTCAGAAAAGATTACAAAAAAGGAAAAGTGACAATCCTTGGAAAAATCCCTGAAAAAGTCATAAAATCCATAATTTTCGCCATTTGCTCGTCAAAAACATACGACGAGAATGAAAAGACAATATACACAGTTTGAGCATAATCATTGGTGTTGCGAAGTGATTGTATATAACAAATCTCTAACTTTTAGGCCCAGAAATTTTTCTACATTAACCCTATCAGCGGGAGTAGCTCAGCTGGTAGAGCGCTAGCTTCCCAAGCTAACGGTCGCGGGTCCGAATCCCGTCTCCCGCTTATCTTTTTAGGAGAGTATTATGGCAGTAAAAAAACAGTCCAAAGCGGCAAAGAAACAGCCAAAGGCAGTTGCAAAGAAACAGCCTAAAGCGGCGGCAAAAAAGCAGCTCAAGGCAGTAAAAAAACAGCCCAAAGCGGCAAAGGTAGAAACAGTTGGCGGACAATACGGTTATTTTGACGATGCCAATAAAGAATATGTTTTGCACAATCCAGCAACGCCTATAAAATGGTGCAATTATGTGGGAACGCTCGCTTTTGGCGGCGTTGTGGATACCACCGGCGGCACCGTGCTTTGCAAAGGAGACCCCGCTCTCAACCGCATAACCAAATACATAAGCCAAATGCCAAATTCAGATTTCAAAGGCAGCACAATTTACATCCGCATAAAAGACAAAGATTCTATAAGGATTCTCTCCCCCTTTGTTATTCCCACCTGCACAAAGTGGGATAAGTGGGAATGCCGCATTGGTCTTTCTTATACCAAATGGGTAGCCGAAGGTTTTGGTTTGAGGGTAACGGTAGTTGTTTTTGTTCCATCAAAAAGCTCTACTTTAATCCAAGATATCTCCATTGAAAATATATCTCGCAAAAATATGGAAATAGATGTGGTGCCAGTTTATGAATTCAGCCACTTTGATGCCTTAAAGCAGCTGACCAATGCAGACTGGGTTCCTCAAACCATGACTGTTGAGGCGCACAAAGAAAAAAGCGGGCATGTGATTTTAGAGCAATACGCATTTATGAAAAAGCAATATGCCGTAAATTACTTCACCGCAAGCAAGCCCGCAGATGGCTTTGACGGCGACCGCAGGGAATTTTTGGGCTTCAATGAAATAACCGGCTGGGCAGCTCCCGCTACGCTTTACAATGGCAAGCTCTCAAACAGCACCGCCCTAAGGGGCGATAATATCGCAGCTCAAATGTTTAAATTCAAATTGGCTCCAAAAAAATCAGGACGCGTTGCCACACAGCTAGGACAAGAGGAAAGCATAGCGGCGGCAATGCCGGCAATTAAAAAATATCGCGACCTTAAAAATGTGGACAAAGCATTCACAGATCTCGCAGATTTTTGGAACCACTATTTGGCAGCTTTGCAGGTTAAAACACCCGATGCCAGCTTTAACTCAATGATTAACGTGCACAATCCGCGCCAATGCCACACCACAAAGAATTGGAGCCGGTATTTAAGTTTGTACCAGCTCGGTTTTGGCAGCGACCGCGGAATAGGCTACCGCGATTCCAGCCAAGATTTGCTAGGCGTTATGAGCCACATGCCCGAAGAAGCACGAGTGCTTGCAGAAAATTTGCTCTCCGTTCAATTAGAAGGCGGCAATGCAATGCACCAATATTTCCCCAGCACAATGGAAGCGAACGAAGGTGATTCGCGCGAAAAAGAAGACCGCCCAAAATACTATGGCGATGACCATTTGTGGATTGTTTTAACCGTTGCTTCTTATTTGAAAGAAACAGGAAATATGGAATTCCTTAAAAAAGAAATCCCATTCTATAATAAAAAGAAAGAACTAGAAGCTAGGGAAAAAGGCACGGTGCTGGAACACTTGAAACGCAGCCTTGCATTCTCTTGGAACGATAGAGGCGCACACGGCATTCCGCATTTGGGTTTTGCAGACTGGAACGATACCGTTAATTTGCCAACAGGTTCGGAATCCCTTTTCAACGCAAGCCTTTTTGCAAAAGCCTTGCTAGAGATGATTGATATTTGTGAAGCCATTGAGGATAGAGAATTGGCAGAGCAATACAAAAACTGGTATGAGGAAATTAAAGCACAAGTGAATAAAACCGCTTGGGACGGAGAATGGTATGTGCGTTGGTTTGATGAAAAAGGAGAACCGCTGGGTTCTTCAAAGAATAAATACAACAAAATAGATTCGCTCGGCCAGAGCTGGCCTGTTATCAGCGGCATTGCCCCCGATGAATATGCTAAAACCGCACTGGGTAGCGTTAATAAGCTGCTGAACACAAAAAATGGAATCAAACTTTCCTGGCCAGGCTACAACGGCTTTGACCCGCACGTTGGCGGCGTTTCAACATACCCTCCCGGAGCAAAGGAAAACGGCGGCATATTCCTCCACGCAAATCCCTGGATTATGATAGCCGAAACAATAGTTGGAAATGGCGACAGAGCCTTCCAGTATTACAACCAAATAAATCCGGCGGCAAAGAACAATGGCAAAATAAGCGAATTTGAATCCGAGCCGTATTGCTACCCGCAAAACATTTTGGGCAGTGAGCACAAGCAGTTCGGCTTGGCACGCAATGCGTGGTTAAGCGGCACAAGTTCCTGGACATACCAAGCTGCAACCCAATATATTTTGGGAATAAAGGCTACATTCAAAGGATTATCCGTTAATCCCTGCATTCCAAAAGCTTGGAAAGAATTCAGCGTTATACGCAAATTCCGTGACGCAGTTTATGAAATTTCCGTGAAAAATCCAAAGGGTGTGAGCAAAGGGGTAAAGTCGGTTACCATAAATGGCAATGCCATTGAAGGCAATGTACTGCCCATTTTGCCAGGCAAAAAACACATTGTTGAAGTTGTTATGGGATAGCGATGAAAACCTACGTTTACGCAATAATAGCCATATTTGCCTTGATTTTAGATCAAGCAACAAAGCTCTGGGCAGACTCCCACTACTTAGGTTGGAGCATGCCCGTTATAGGCGATTTTCTCCGTTTTACCCTTGTTTACAACGAAAATGCCGCATTTTCCATGAAACCGCAGAGCGTTTTGCCTTGGCTTTCTCCAACCCTATTTTTTGGAACCTTAACGGTTGTGGCTTGCGTAGCGGCAATCTGGTTTTTCAGGGGATTGCACAAGCAGGATTACTTGTCCAAGCTCGGCATTGTCCTTATTATAGCGGGCGCGGCAGGGAATTTTTGCGACCGTTTGCGCATAGGCAAGGTGGTGGATTTTATAGATGTGATTTTCATAGACTTTATTTTTGAACGATGGCCCACATTTAATTTAGCCGACTCTTGGGTTACGATAGGAATATCCTTGCTGTTTATAAGTTCACTAAAGTTTTCTCCGCATTCTGCCGATACATATAAAAAAAGGAGTGTGCAACATGGATGTAAATGCCGCAGTAAACGCATTGGCCGTCAAAAATTACGAATCGGCCTCAAGTACGGGTAGAACCGGAAAAACGGGAAAGCACGAAGCCCATCAGGTTCCAAATTATGCGCCAAAGAATAAAGAAGAGGTTGCTGAGACCCCAGAAGATACTTTGGAAATTAGCGAAGAAGCTGCCCAAAAGAGCGATAGTGTCAAGGAAAAACGCAAAGGTCAGTGGAAAAACTTTGACATGGATGCTTTCCAAAGCGGCATTCGCAACACTCTCATGCAGTCCATTAACCAGTCAAAGGAGGCACTCAAAGCCTCTGGTGTTGAATTTGCCAAGTACAATAGCGATTCCATTTTATACGACTTAACTGGGATAAACGGCGGAAAAGATGTAGAAGCAGCCAAGGTTCCTGACTACTGGAATTCAGAAAACACATCTCAGCGCATAGTGGATTTTGCAATGAGTTTCCGCAGCCTTGCACCGGAGCTCTCCGATGAAGAGTATATAACGCAAGTTCGTGCAGCAGTTGAAAAGGGATACAAACTCGCTAAAAAAGACATTGGCGATTTACCAGGCCCATCGGCTAAACTTTTCAACGACACATATAGTTCAACAATGAAAAAATTTGATGAGTTAATGGAGAAAGCTCGCAAGGGAGCAACCGAATAGATGTACTCATCACCTCCTGCACTAGAGAAACTAGTGCAGGAACTTTCCAAACTGCCTAGCATAGGGCGAAAAACCGCCCGCAGGCTCGCTTTCCATTTGATTGCCGGAGACAGGGAAAAAATGGAAGATTTGGCAAGTGCCATTTCAAATGCAAAAAACAGGCTTGTTCATTGCAATCGGTGCTATGGAATTTCCGAAAGCGAAATTTGCCAAATATGCGCTAACACCAACAGAGATGGCGAGTTGCTTTGCGTTGTTGAAAGGGCAGGCGATATATTGCCTTTTGAAAACAGCGGAGCATACAAAGGTTTTTATTTTGTCCTTGGCGGGGTTCTCTCTCCATTAGATGGCATAAAGCCAGAAACCTTGCACATTCCAGAACTTATTGAGCGAATAGAGAAGGAAAATGTGAAAGAACTTATATTAGCCTTGGGGTCTAGCCCAGAGGCAGAGAGCACCGCTCTTTACATTGACCGCAGGCTTGCAAATTTTCCGTGCAAACGCACAAAACTAGCCAGAGGCATACCCGTTGGCAGCGAATTGGAATTCATAGACGATGTGACAATGTTAAGGGCTTTTGAAGAGAGGGTGAGGGTTTGAAAATTTTCTATATTTATTCACGATTATGGAAGAGATAGTAGTTACAGGAATGGGCTGTGTTACCGATTTGGGCAATACGGCAGATGATTTGTGGAATAACCTTTTGGCTGGCAAGTCTGGCGTTGGGCTTATTGACCGTTTTGATACGGAAGCTTACCCTGTTAAATTCGCAGGGCAAGTGAGGGAATTTGATGCTTCTCCTTATTACAGCGAAAGAGACCGCAAACGCGTTTCCAGAAGCATTCAGTATGCCGTTCATTCGGCGGAAACCGCCCTTAAAATGGCCGGCATAGAAGACTCTAAAACCGCCGTAGATGTGACCAGAGCCGGAGTAGTGGTGGGTTCTGGCATGGGCGGCATGGAAATTTATTACGAAAGTTCCGTGAATTTAGGCACAAAAGGCCCTCGCAGTGTTTCGCCTTTTTTTGTTCCGCAGGCAATAGCAAATATGGTTGCCGGTGAAGTGGCTATTCGCACAGGTTGGATGGGGCCAAATTGGAGCCCTGTTTCGGCTTGCGCAACATCTAACCATTCATTTATAACCGCCGCAGACCAAATTCGCCTAGGCAGGGCAGATATAATGATAGCTGGCGGCACAGAAGAAGCTGTTTGCCCCATTGGGCTTGCGGGCTTTGCTTCCATGAAAGCCCTCTCCACAAGAAACGAGGAGCCTGAGAAAGCGAGCCGCCCCTTTGATGCAGGCCGCAACGGATTTGTACTTTCTGAAGGTGCAGGGATTTTGATTTTGGAATCCCTTAGCCATGCAAAAAAAAGAGGCGCGAAAATTTTGGCAAGGCTGGCTGGCTATGGCATGAGCGGCGATGCCTATCACATGAGCGCACCAAGGGAAGATGGAGAAGGTGTTAATTTGGCAATTTCAATGGCATTAAAAGATGCTGGCATAGATGTTTCGCAAATTGGCTATGTGAACACGCACGGCACAAGCACCCCAAGGGGGGATGTTGCCGAATGCAAAGCGATTTTAAAAGCTTTTGGGGGCAAAATAGACAATGTGAAGATAAACAGCTCAAAATCCATGACTGGCCACATGCTAGGAGCAGCCAGCGGCATGGAAGCCATTGTTGTTGTTAAATCTTTGATAGACCAAAAATTGCATCAAACGCTGAATTTGGAAAACCAAGATCCCGAAATTCCTTTTGATTGCTGCAAAGGCGGCACAGTGGAACACAAGTTTGAATATGCCCTTTCAAACTCATTCGGTTTTGGTGGGCACAACAGCGTGTTGGTTTTTGGCAAGGCATAGATTTTTTGCCACGGAGTGTAGCTCAGTCTGGTAGAGCGGCAGCTTTGGGAGCTGCATGTCGTCGGTTCGAATCCGGCTACTCCGATAAAATCCCCACCGGTAACGGCCTTGCATCGTTAGCAGTATTGCATAATCAAAACTATTTTCTATATTACTTTTCCATGTATGAGGCTTTAGTATGCAGATAGCATTAAAAAATGTTGGTTATATAAAAGAGGCGAAAGTTGGTTTAACCGGATTGAATGTTATTGCTGGTCCAAATGGCACAGGAAAAAGCACTATTGGCAAGACTATTTATACAATAATTAAATCTATTAGCGATTGTGATAATATAGTTTACGAACAAAAAAAACGCAAATATATAGTTTACGCAGGTTAATATTTCATAGCATTAGGAATGATTTGGAAAACGTACAACGTGACCAGCGATACAAAGACAAAGGGTTTAGTGATATGAGGAAACTTATGGAGAATTTTGGTTCTTCATTTGAAGAATTCCTTATGACATCTTTGGAAAACAATGAATACGAACAAGCAAGAGAACAGATAAATCGCAATATTGAGCTTGTGGATTCTTTTTTAGGCTTGAAAAATAAGAGTAAATCAACTGCTAAAAAATTATTGAACGATTTGTTGAATGAATTTACTACTGTTGATAGAAATGATAAGATTGAGCAATCTTTGAGATTTATGTACCAAAAAATGTTTAGGCAACAGGTTAACAATTTAAACAGTCATGAAACGGCTGAGATTTCCTTGCATAGTATTGGCGGCGATCTTAAATATCATATTTCCAATAATGTTGAAACTTTACCTTTTTCTAATAGATTGGTTATTGATGATATTGGCGATGAATTAGAAGTATTCTTCTTCTCAGAAGCGACTTTTATTGAAACTCCATTGGTTTTACAAGTTGCAAATAATGATATTGATTTACCATTTCATTGGAATGATATTATGAATAAGCTTACATATAAGAGTGTTAATAAGATGAAAGCTAACATTTGCTATAAAGTTTATAAGGAACTTTCTTGCATATTAGGGGGCGAGTTAGTTTATATAGATGACAAACAAGATTTCTTTTTCGTTCATGAAGGCACGGATAATAAGCTTTATGTTAATAATATGGCTTCTGGTGAAAAGATGCTTGGTATTCTGCAGAAAATGGCAAAACTCGGATTATTGTTGCCCGAGCATTTGTTAATTTTAGATGAACCGGAAAATCATTTGCATCCGGAATGGCAAATTAAATTGGCAGAAATTTTGATAACTTTGGTAGAAAATAGCATTCCTATCCTATTAACAACCCATAGCGCGACTCTTATTGATGCTCTGCAAGAGTTTGCAGAGGCAAAAGGCATTTCCGATAGTGCAAGATTTTATTTTGCGGATTCCAAAAAAAGAACTATAAAAGATGTAAAATGTTTTAAGAATAAGGGCAAGGATATTATATTTGAATCCTTTTACAATGCTAAGAAATTCTTGCCAGATTTGTAGAATATGATTAATGATTCTGAAGATTTTGGTTGCTCTGACAGTTTGTGTTCTTTGTGCGAACGTTGTATAGATGAAAATAAAGGTACTAGTGGTTGGGATTGCGGCGAGAAATATTCTAACCCTTTTATAAGAAATAAAACCTTTTATAGAGGTGAATGCCTATGTGGCAAAAAGCATAATGCTGATTGTGTTTATAAATATATAGGCCAATAGAAAATATAAGAGAAGATGAAGAAGAAGGCTATCCTAATTTAGTTAAGAAAATTGAAGACTGTTATAGCTGCTCATGCGATAATAAATGGATACTTATTGCTTTTATTTTACAATTATCAAGCATAAAAAATTCATCAAAAAAGAAACATCAATTACTCGCAGCATGTGAAAGGGGTTTAAATGCAAATAACCTTCGCATAGGTAAAGGTGGGAAGTTGGTAAGTAAAAAAGATAGTTTAAAGAACTAATCCTTTCCAAAACCAGCCCCCCGTAAACCCCGAAGCCCCCTCCGCTTTCGCGAAGGGGGCAGGGGAGGTCATGTGTTGTTGGTTATCGTAGGTTGGTTTGTATTATTCGCAAGCTGAATTTGTGGAATTCCATGTCTGGCTCTCTGTGCAGCCATTGGTGTCTTTGCAGGTTCCAGAATCATCTGTATATCCTGTGGGGCATCCATCGCTATCCACGCACTTCTGCTTGGCGGTGTTCCAATTTGTTTTGGTTCCCGCCTGGCATTTGCATGTATGGTTGGAGCTGTCTTCAGTTGATGTTTCTGGGCAGGCTGCTGAATTGGCAACGCAAGTCGGAGTATAACCAGCACCACCTAAAGTATTCCATACGCCGCTAGCATCACTATAGCAATTACTACTGTTGCAAGCGCCAAGATTGGTTGAGCTGCAGGCTGCTGCTACGCATTGGTTGATGCTCGCATCCCAGTTGGGGGTTAAACCGCTGCAATCTGTTGCGCATGTGTTGTTGCTTGAATTCCAGTTCCCATTAGGAGTTGTGCAAGTCGCTTTGATATCGCAGTTGGAAGTTCCGGCGTTCCAGAAGCCGCCAGATGATGCGCAGTTGGCGTTGGAGCAGTTCTGGGCAGCGCCAGCGTCAACGCCTGGAGTGCAGGAAGGAGGAGGATTGCAAACCCAGCCGTTTGTGTAGCCATAGCGGCAATCGGCTATTATTACGCAAGCAGATACAACTTGATTGGAGGAATTAAGAGCGTATGGATCCCAGACTTGCCTGAGAGGATTGGTTGCACTGCCAGCTCCAGTGGTTAGATCGTCGCATTTGCCGCAAGTGGTGGAACCAGTGGCGGGTTTGATGTGGCAATTATCACTGGTGGTGTTTGGGGTAGTGGTTGTGCCGCCACCTGCGATTGATACGCAAGCAGGGGCGCCGTCCTTAAGCAGTTCCAAGAATTTGCCGTTGGGGCACTGGCAGGCGTTGATTGCGCCTTTGTAGGTACCTACAGCGCATTCGCATCTTGCACCTTGGTCAGCTACTGCGCCGTCAACGCAGATGCACTTTGCACCATTGTAAGGATCGTTTATTTCGTATCTCTGGCAGCTTAGAACGCCGTCAAGAGTTGCTTTGGTGCAGTATTGCCAGTTCCAGTCTTGCTTGTTGAATTCTCTCAAAGCTGGGCCGCCTGTGCCGCTGCAAAGAGATGTTTTCACTGACATTCTGTCTGCTTCATCGTATTTTCTGGAATCGAATGAGCAGAAAGACTGACGAGGGTCATAGCTTGAAGGAACAGCGTCACCGAAGCAGTAGTCGCCTTTCAAAGCAACGCCGGTTGGATCGTAGCAGAACTGGGTCAATGGATTGTAGAAGTCTTGCTGGCAGCGTTTGCCTGGCTTGCCATCTGCTGGGTTGCACTGATATTCCCTTCCGTCATAGCTGGTTCCGTTTTTGGTGCTTGTGCTGGTGCTGGCCACGCATAGAGGAACAATTTCCACCTTCTGGAGGTCGGCATCGGCGCCGGTGGTTTTATATTTTGAATTCACGCGGCAGAAATGGGTGAGGGGGTTATATGTCAGCACTGCGTTGCCGTCAGAAAAGGAGCTGGTGCTGCCGCTGGTGGAATTGGCAACGCCGCATTTTGCCACAACTGCTTTTGCGCCGGTGGTTGGGCAGGTGCGCTCGCCGAACAAAATCGGGCCTTCAGCGTTTGAATCAAAGCCATAGAATGGCTTCAGCAGGGTGAAGGTTGTTATGCCAGTGGTGGCGGTGGTGGTCAATGATAAGCTGGACATAATGCCGTACTGAGGGAGAGTGCCGGAGGTTACGCCTGCGTCCGCAACTGTTGAGGCGGTGTTGGTTGTCGCTGTTATGGCTGGCCTGGAAACACCACCTGCTGAGACGCCTGCATAAGAATATATGCTGTAAACGCCAGGGTTATTGCTATAGTCGCTCGATTGTATCTGGAAGCCGCTTACTTTCACATTTTCGTCCCACCATGCATCATCGCCTGCGCAAAGTTCTTTCACGGTGGCGGTTGCGCTCTTGTAGTTATTGGTGATTCCGCTCCTAACTGTAGGATAGCTTTGGATCAAGCCTGAGATGGGGTCTTTGGATCTTGTGGTGTCTCTGTATACAGCCTCAGTTAGCTGGCAGAACTCTTTGTAGGTGAATGGTTTGCCGTTAGTGGTGGGATCTACGTAGCCGCACCTGTATAGCACATTCTCCCTTTGCTTGCCAAGTGCATTTGGTTTGCTGTAGAAGCAGAACTTGTCATTTGCATAGTCCCTGCCGCCGCACAATGGCTCGGTTTTATAGCCGCCGCCTATAGGCTGGCAGAAGTCCACGTTCGGGTCGTATTCGTCTGCTTGGTCATAAACATAATTATTGCTGGCAAATTTGCTGCCAAGGGTGGGATGGCATACAAAAGAACTCCTTGGAACGATAAGACCGGCTCTTACAGGGAGCACCGTGGTAGTCCAGTTGTCCCAATTGCTAGCTGCTGGAAGATCCAAGCCAGCTAGCAAAGAATCATAATAATCAGCGTCGTTAAAGCTGAGTACAGCGTAGTTGTAAGCAACTCTGTTTATGTCAACCTCGCGAGCAAGGCCATTGGTACAGACAGACTTTGTGGGGTCGAATGCGCCGCTGTTCAAGCATATATCTACTATGGCGCCGCAATCCATTCTTAGCCAGAATGTATTGTAGTCGCTTGGCTGGGTTACTGTGCAGCTGCCGCCGCCGCCGCCGCCGCTTGTGCGTGCCGGAATATTTACTATGTCGTTGCCGCAAGTTAGGGTGAACGCATAGCCTGCGGTGGGTGTTGGGGCAATGTGGCAGCTAGGCGTGCCGCCGGGGAGTGTGCCGTCGGCGTTTAAGCCGTTCAAAATGTTACCGACCACTTCTCCGCCGCAAGAAAGAACATAACCCTGATCTGGGTTGGGCATGGGTTCAGCCTTGCAGCTTTTGCCGTCAATACCGGCGGGGCCTCTCGCCCCTTTATCGCCTGAACACGAAATTGTGAATACCATGGCGAATAACATACAACTGATATACGCCGCCAATAGAAGAACTCTGTTTAACCTCATAATAACTCCCTTCTTCTCACGCCTACTCTGTGCTCAGTGCGCGATTTTCGGCTTGCTCGCTGCCTAAAAAAAAGGTTCCTTATTTTTAGGCAGTTTGACCCTTGACAACTATCGGCTTTTTTTCTATATTATATCTGTCCAGAAAAAAGGAACGTTTTTTTTCGGCAGCCTTTTTTAGCCTTTTCCTGTGATATTTTACGCGTTTATTCACAATTTTGCAACTTTTTTTAAAAAACTCCATACCATTTACTATATTCTCTAATATGCGTTTCTTTTTATCCATTCCTATAATTTTCTTGCTCTCCTGCGGCAGCGTTGAAAAACGCGATGTTGTTCAGGCAGAACACGACATAAAAATGAGAATTCCGGCCATAGATGAGATGATAGTCAAAGACAAAAAAGAGTATATAGAGCGTTGTTATATGCCCGTTTTGAAAAAAGTAGCCTCTGAATCACCTCGCCCTTGCGAAACCAAACTACAGCAGCTCTTAGAACGCAGATTCTACACCAATTACACCCAAGAGCACGTAGATATGGCTGCCGATGAATTATTTTTCAGCGATATTAAAGAAAAAATTGCAAAACAAGTCCGAACAGATGCCAAATTGCGCAAAGCCTTAGGCAAAAGGTTTAGAAATATGGACGAAGTCGTGGATTATTACAAATCCAAATATACTTTTAGGATGGATAAGTCAGAAAATTAATGTTGTCCGTTAAAGATAAGTCCCTCTTCTCCCTCTCCTGGCCCCTTGTTGTAACTTTTGGCATAGGCATGGCATTGCCAATGCTGGATAGCTGGTTTTTATCCAAACGCTCCATAGAAGCAGCGGCAGGCGTTGGGGCTTTGATGCCTGTTATTGGAACCCTGTTTATGGCAATTCAGGCTTTTGCCCAAGCTGGGGCTAGCATTGCATCGCAGTTTTTGGGGGGAGATAAACCTAGGCATGCTCAAGTTACCCAAACGCTTGTTATATCTGGCAGCGCGGTTTTAGGGCTTGCCATGGGGGTTATACTTTGGTTTGCAACACCTTCAATAGTGGCTCTAATGGGTTTAAGCGGAGAGCCTGCTGAGGCAGCTATCAAGTTTTTGCACACAATATCGCCAGCAATAATGTTCAGGGCTTTGCAAGGAACACTAACTAGCCTTGTGGCAACCCATGGAAACACTATATGGAATCTGTTTGCAAACATAATAACCCTTATAATAAACACCACTTTGAACTATATATTTCTGGAAGGTTATTTTGGCGTTCCTGTTTTTATGCAAGGGGTTTATGGAGTGGCAATAGCAACCGGTTTGTCTTGGGCTGTTTCTGCCATAGCATTGTGGATAGTGGTTGTTTATCACCTTGAACACAAAACACATGTAGGAGATATTAAAAAAGGCTACTTCGTGCTTTTGCCAGAATGGCTCCGCATAGGAGTTCCAGCAGCGATTGAACCGGTTAGTTTTCAGCTGTTTCAGGTTTTTGTTATGGCCATGTTTGTTAAGCTAGGCCATAATCTCGGCGATGCATCAATAGTGCCGGCTAGGGTTTTTGCCGGAGCTTTTGCAATGTTCGGGGTGGTTTTAAGCGTTGGGCTTGGAAGCGGAAGCCAAATACTGGTGGCTCATTTGGTTGGCAACAAAGAATTTGATAAAGCGAATAAAAGAATGCACCAAAGCCTTGTTTGGAGCAGTTCCAGCGCATTCGTG
>Ga0268262_10001792_pt1 | contig 25832 bp, 17 predicted proteins | sample TergutNc150P3_FD_190354 | JGI IMG/M metagenome (GOLD analysis project Ga0268262, IMG submission 190354) | Nasutitermes corniger P3 segment gut microbial community from laboratory colony in Florida, USA - Nc150 P3 (SPAdes) (version 2) | ecosystem: Host-associated > Arthropoda: Insects >... | reverse complement strand
TTTCCGTAGAGCAATATATACCCTGTTATTCCGTTACACAAAATAGACAAAAAATACAGTTGAATCATATAATATATATAACACAAAAATAAATATTAGTCAACGCTTTACGGTTGTTTTAAGATTAGCGGCGCTTTTTTCTCTTATCCGCAGGAACATCAGCAGGGTTATTGACCGTTATTTTTACTTTAATTTGTTTGTTTTCCGTTTGAAGCACAACAAGCAATTCCGGAGAATCAAACGGAACGGCTACGCTGTATCTTTCATGTTTTTCAGACGTGAAATATATCCTGTGATAAAAAACAGGAGGTTCTTCTATCCGTCCTTCGTCATCGTCCGATACCTGAATCGGAACAGAAACAGCGGTATCCACCGTTCCGGTATACGCTTTACTTGCTTTTACTCTTTTATTTATTAAAAGAATGGTAGAGCCTTCATAAACGGACGCGGAAACTTTTACAAGATTTCCGTCAAGGTTAAAGGGAGAATCAAGAAAACCAAAAAACGAAAACAGCCATATAAGCACGCACATAAGAATAATGGTAAAAAACATTATTTTTCGCGGGGTATCGGCGACAAGGATTCCGACAAAACCAAGCCAGCCGAAACGGTTCGGCTTTTTTTCTTCGTAAAGTTCTTGAACGTGTTTCGGCGCTTTGGCGAGTCGGCGCTCTCGGTTATAATAAAAAACCAATTCTTCTTCAGGGACAACGGCGTTATCCGGTTTGCTTAACTTATAGTTGGCGTTAGGTCTGGTTTTGCCGTCCTCTGAATCGCTCACGGCATTACTCCAAGTAGTTTATCGGTGCGCCACCAGACAAGTTTTACGTTAAAGTTATCAGCGAGCATGGCGGTAAGTATTCCGTCTATAGACAGGAAGAAATCATTATAATGCAATTCTTCCATGGAAAATTGAATGTATCCTCTGCGGTGTTCCCGTGAATTTGTATCCAAGAAGAGCAATGAATACCCTGTTTCCACGGGAAAATATAAAAGCGTCTGTCCGTTTCGCGCGGCTCCAAGCACCGAATAAAAAACTTTAATGCCGGAAAACTTGCCGTTTTCTATCACTTCATAAAGAGGAATTTCCACAGAGCTTAAATAAGTTCCGTCCTCAACGTTAAGCACCCATAAATAAGAACCTACAGGCTCGCTCCCGGTTCTTGTGCTTGTAGACTGATCATATATATCGCGCGAATAATCAACTTTTATATAAATTTTTCTGGCGTCGGGAGCGGGAGTAATACTGTCTACCGCTGAAAAGGCGTCCGCCAATGCCGGCAAAGTAGGAATTAAATTTGAGGAAATTTTTACAAGGAAAAGAGGAGCGCCGGAAGAATTAAACCAGAAAATTTCCCAGCCTTCGGGAACACGGCAAATTACAACAAGCTCATCTTTAACCGAAGTGCTCATTCCGATTATTCTGGGGAAAGGGCTGCCGCCTATTCCTTCCTTGCCCAGGTAATTAAGAAAACGTCCGTTTTGATCAAAATGTAAAATTATACCGTCCAATACAACTTTTGTTTCAGGGTCTATACGGTGATCCTGCTGGGGCAATCTGTCTTCAACAAATATATGTTTTCGCGAATCTACAGTTATCCATCCCGGCTCCTCAAGCGGATATGTAAACGCCCAGCGTGTAGATTGTTCTTCATCCGTTATATTGGTTTTTAGAGTAACCGGCGCGGGATTTTTTTCTTCGTTATAAATCATAAAAAGCAAGTTACCGTAAGAGTTATAACGGACAATTTTTCCGCTGTTGCCGTCAGATATAAAAAACAGACCGTCCCGCATTGTAAAAGCGGTGCGTCTTATACCCCTAGTACCGTCCAATTTATACAGCGCTATTTGATCTTCCATAGGACCTATTTCCAGAGAAAAAAGGTCTTTTCTTTCCACAGCGCCTATTTTATTGTATCTGCATGAGCTTAAAAAAAGCGTCATACCGAGGATTATTAATAAATAAACATAAAATCTTTTCATACTCTTTATAAATTCTACTTTTTTTTGCCGTTTGTCAATCAGTCTGTATTAGTTCTTGATGTTCCCTATACTACTCTATATACTGTACTTATGGACAAGGTTATCATACAAGCCGGCGAATTAGACGGCTATTTAACAGCCGAGGACAAGACAAACCTTCAAAATATGAATACCCTTTTTGCCAAAGCTCTTGAAGTTTTCCCCAGCGTTCAGGAAGGAAAAAAAGACGCGCAAAAGAGCCTTATTGCCGTATACAACGATATGGGCGGTTTATTACAGGAAATCTGCCGAAAAAACCCAAGGATTCACGTTTATTCATTTGTTTCCACCAAGGAAGAGCAATCGGAAGCTTCCCGCATTATCGCAAAACTGCGCAATGCAGATACGGACAACGATGAATTTATTTATTATATCCAGCGCGCATACGAAATGCTTTTTAAACTCGTGTGGATAAGATCAGGTTCGCAGAAAAAACACCAGTTTGTAAAAACACCCGTGAACATTCCGGCGCAAAATTACGCAGTTCATAAATTAGCTGATATCGACGATAAAATCCGCAATACCGTAATGTGCGTAATGCTGAGGGGAGCGCTTCTGCCTTCCATGATTATCAGCAAAGAAATTGAAGCGTATTCATCTAACGGATACATAACGCCTTTCGCCTTATTCAGGATTTACCGTAACGACAAAAAACACGAAAGCGATATGGAATACAATCTTGATCTTGATAAGTCTTTTTTTAACCCCGACGCTCTTAACGGCAAAGACCTTATATTTGCCGACCCCATGAACGCAACTGGCGGAAGCTTTATTACGATAGTAAATTATTTGCTTAAAACAGGAGTAAAGCCGCGCTCGATTATATTCCTTAACGTAATAGCGGCGTTAAAGGGCGTTATCAGAGTTGTAAGAGCTCTTGATAACTGCGATATCTATACATTATGGCTGGACGGCGTTCTAAATGATAAAGCTTACATTATGCCCGGCTTAGGCGACGCGGGAGACAGGATAAACGGTTATGACACGGAAGCAAATCCCAGAACCATTATGCAGCTTCTTAAAGATTACGGATCAGGTATAGCGAAACTTTACCGTTCTCAATTCAGCGAGATTGAAAAAACGGTGCAAAACAGGTGATTATGATAAGAAAAATATTTTTTTATTTTTTATTTGTTGTTTCTCTTTTTCCGTTTTTTTTAAACGGCTGCGCAAAGGATGCGGCTTCCGCGCAGGAATATTTTTCTATCGGTATGGCGTATTATGATCTTGGGAAATTCGACGAAGCCGAAAGGTGGCTGAACCGCGCAAAACTTGCGGACAGAACCATGGTCGCGTCCACATACAATCTCGGAAGAATCGCCTACGAAACAAAAAGATATGAAGACGCCGTTAAATATTTTGAGTCTGTTTTAAAAAGGGACAAAGATAATGTTCTTGCCTTAAAAGCGGCCGCCTATTCAAGAATAAAAACAGGCGATATTGAAATTGCCGAAAAACATTACGCAAGACTGCAAACCCTTGTTCCCGAAAGCGCCGACGACGGATACAACCATGCGTTAGTATTATACGCTCTTGAACGCTACCAAAAATCAATGGAAGTGCTGGAAAAGTATCCAGCCGCTCTTGATGAAAACAAAGACGTTATGCTTCTGTACGCGCGATGTCAGGCAAAATTGAAAAAGGTGGAAGCGATTGACAGTTTTTCCTCATGGCTTAGCGTTAATTCCGACGCGAAAGTAAGATATGAATACGCCGTTATTTTGGAAGACAATAATTTGTACGCAAGAGCGATTGAGGAATACCGCAAAGCGTTAACGGAAATTGCCGCCAACGCCGTTAATCCCGCTAAATACGACATACGCTTCGCACTGGCGAGGGCGTTGATAGTAGCCGACGGCGATAACGCGGATGGGATTACGGAGCTTCAAACCGCCGTTAACGACGGATTCAGCGATATTCCCTCAGTTGAAAAAATACTTACTTTAAAAATCAGCGCTTCAAACAAAACCGCCGTTCAAAATGTAATCAATAACATGAGAAAAACAGCGGAAGAAGGAAAGAGTAATTAAAAACTGACTCTTAAAGATGTTCCCAAAATTACGTCAAAAATTAAAATTTCATTTTCTCTATCTTCGCCGCCTCTTAATTTTATATAAGCGGAAAAATTAAGTTTCCCCTGAATCCTGACTATCTCCTCATGACCCGCGATTACACTCCAGCGCATGTAATCTGTTTGTCTGTCAAAAACAACCTCAAGGGTTTCTTTTCTTAACTGTTCGTGCTGAGGTCCGAAATACGACGATAATTTAAGCCATGAATTTTGTTTTTCTGCCGAGGAAATAGCTTTCCTGTAAAAATTGCCTAACATACTTTTTTTTAAGGGAACTTCCCAGCCTGAAACAAAACTTTCCAGCCAGTAACCTTCGGAGCGTATTGTATAAGTATTTACAAAACTCAATACTCCCACGCCCGCTCCTTTAAACCCCGCGCCTAAGACAGATTGTATTCTGTAGGAAACATCCTCATTCTTTGGAATAAAAACGGCTGCGTCAATTGTATGTGAATATTCATCGGTTTGATAAAACTTAAAAATAGGACGATATCCCAAATTACCGAACATATTTATCGCGTAAAAACCCAAACCTCCGCCAAGGTTAAGTTTATCGGTTCTTGTGTCCATTTTTTGTTCCAGCGTTCTTTCAATCTGAAAATTTATTTTATTGGGAAGCACAAAAGCCGACGGATTGTAAATCGCCGGCAAACTTATTTTTACGCTGAAGTGATCGTTAAAAGACGAATAAAAAGCGGAATCCGCCGAAGGAGAAGCGTCAAGACCTTCGTACATTACGGTTTCCGTTTCCGGCGCGAAAAGCGAATAACCCGGGAAAACTTTCCATACAGAAGAAAAATCTTTTATGCTTTCAAAAAATTTACCGCCGTCGTCCTTTATATCTTCTCCAAAGTAATATAAATGCCTTTTAAATCCGCGTCCCATTCTGAAATTAACATTTGTTTTTTTAACCGCTACCGGAATATCAAGAAAGGCGGAACTATTCGACTGCGTAACATTGTTTCCGCGAACAGAATTTGTATTGCCTTCCAGCGAAATAACCGCTCCTATCGGTTTTGTTCTTTGCGTTAAAATAAACCGCGTCTGTGTTTTCCTTGCGTCTGCGTCCTTGCCGGTATCCGGCACTAGCGTTTCCCATGTTTCCAGCCAAAAATTACCGTAATTGCCCATTTCCGCCGTAATGCCGTCTCTTGCCCACACAGCTTGAGAATTAATCACCGCAGACGGAATATATTCATTTTGCGGAGTGTAACCAAGCTCCGCGTTCCATTTTTGCAATAGCTTTGAATAGTCATACAGCGCGTCCGCCTCAAATTTAGCGTGAAAATCCGATGAAAACGCCATATTAAAATTATGGCGGGCATTGCTATCCTGCGGAGATAGATAAAACGTCTCTTTTACGGAAAATGGACCTATTGTTCTTGAGAGCGAATGATCCGCGCTCCAAAGATATGTGTCTTGCGCCGCAGTAAAAGCATAACTGCCCGCGGCTTTTACGCCGAATACGGATATTCCCGCTCCTGTGCGATTTGCCAAACTGCCTGAAAAATCCTGTTCTTCCGTTTCGCTTTGAGCGCGTCCTTCGGATTCAACGTTGGTGTACACGTTAAAATCCGCTAATACGGGAATATTGCCTATAGAAACCATTGTTCCCGGTCTTGAATATTCAACGGCGGTTCCGGCGTTCATTCTGTAATACATAATCGAATCTTCAAGAATTATTTCGTCGATATAGACGGTTCCGTCTTGAAGAGCGTTGCCGGAAGAAGGGTTTAACAGAATAGCGATATAACTTGTTCTTCTTCCCTGATTGTCAACTAACGCTTTTTGCGGATGATATTCGGGAGCCGCAAACATCACTTTGTTTCCGTCTACGGTTACCCCCCTATCATTCCCCTGATAGCGTATTGTAACCTTTGACCACTGCCCTGCCTGAAACGCGCTTAACGGTATTTCCGCTTTTAATTGATAATCATCGGGAAGGGAATTTTGTCCAGGAGCGGCAATAAACGTTAATGTTTCATTATTTACCATCTGTTCATTTGTTTTAACAAAGAACGATAATTCCCTGTAATCCGCTAACGGCAGTTCGGCTGTTCTGCCGTCAACGCCTGCGGATACTCCGTTAGGCATATCTTTCCGGTCAATTTTTAACACTCTCTGCGCGGTATCATTGGGATGGAGTTTTTTTATTATATCGCCGTAAGCAAAATTAAGCGTAATTCCCGAATCAAAAGTTTCAATAGCGGATATGTCATCGCTTGGATTTCCGTTTATTATTCCGGCGCTGTATGTTACAGGTCTAAAAGCCGCTCCCCGCGCAATGGGAGGAGCCAGCAGAAACCGTCCTGTTACTTCTTTATTATCGCTGTTTACAATGATAATACGCAAATATTTAGCGTCTCCGAGTTTTAATCTGTCTTCATCGGTTAAAATAAAACGTGCAATCCTCGCGTTATAATCAAAACTTGTATTTGCATAAGGGGGATTTTCGGGAACAGCCGTCCAATTATCGGTAAAAATTATTTTCTCCAAAATAAAATCGGCGTTTTCCGTGTACGCAAATTCTTTACCCGAAAGAGAACCTATTTGAACAATTACCTTAAATTTTTCGGGAGCGGTTTGATTAAAACCGTAAAATCTGAATGGTATCTCTATCTCTCGCGCGCGCGATAAAATACCGGCGTCATTGTAAATGGGAACTTGAAAGCCGGTCCATTCATTTTCTTCCAAATCAAATTCCGCGGCAAGAACCTGCGTGTTACCCAACTGACGGTCTTTAACGGGATATGGTCTGTTAATCCCCGAAATAATGTCCGCGTTCCAATCAAGATACATAAGGGTATTGCCAAGCAAGGTGTTGTTATAGTAATTCCTAAAAATTAAATCCGAGCGGTCAGAGAAACTATAGCCGTTCGGCGTGTTTGAAATAAAAGACGTTTCGGGTGTAAGGGATAATATTATTTCATTGCCTTCCATGCCTGCGGCGCGGTAAAGACCTGTCGTATCCGTTTGAACAAAAGCAAAGCCCGCCGTTATTTTTGCTTTAAGATAATCATACTCCCACGCTGTTTTCGCGCTTATACCCGCGCTTCCGGGACTTGAATTATCTTCTTCGGTAAACGCGTCTTCCGTTATGTTCCAGCGGACTCCAACTGCGGCCCCTGCGGAAAACGGACTTGCTCCTCTGTGATAAACAGCGCCGAGACCCGCCGCAATGCTCCCCATGCGAGTCCCTTCGCTTCTTTTCAGGTACGTTATGCGAATAATTTCATTTTGTCCGACAGCGCCCTTAATGGCGACCTCGCCGGAATACTGGTTGTAATTAAAATCGGTATATTGAATGCCGCTTCGCCACACCTGCACGGAGCCGGGAATAACGTCAGCGCCGATAAAATAGCCGCTTGAGCCGCTTAAATTTGTAAAGCGTATAACAATGCCGCCTGAAAAAACATTTGAAGACGGCAGATAAATTTCCGGATACTCGCCGGCTAACGGCCAAAGGTTTTGAGGGGCTCTTAAATTATTGCTTCCGCCTTTTTTTACAAGCTCGTATACGCCCTTTTGACTTACCGCGCCTGTAAAAAGAGTTAAGTCGATAACCGCCGCGTCTTCCAAACGTATTAATTCAAAGCCGCTTATTTCACCGCCTGAAGATGTACGCAGTAAAACCGCTTTTTCGGATGTGCTTGAGTGAGCGTCATAACGGTTCCTTTTTTCAAACGGAGAAAACGTCCCCGGCTGATAAACAACAAGGGCGCGAACGCTTCCAAAGACAAATTCTCCCGGTACTGCCCCTCCGCTTCCGCATTGCGGATAATTTTCCAAATTTATTACAGTATGGGTAGAATCAAAGTAATTTTGAATGTCCGCTAGAAATCCGCTTGTACTGTAAGTTCCCATAGAGCTAACCCACGGATTATTGTCCCCGCCTTTGGAATACGCAACAGCTACTATTCCCGAAGGTCTTATACTCAATTCCAAAAGACCCTGCGTTCTTGAAAAAGCATATTCGCTTTGAAGGGCATAACGCCAACGCCGCCCTGTTGTGTCCCGTATCGTACCTTTTTCGTCTTCAATGTAAATCGTTATTTCGGGGTTTAAATCGTCATCAGGCAGCACAAAAGAAATTCCCCGCAAGGTATCTTGAGGCTGTAAATCGCTGTAGGTTCTCTCCCTGCCGCCCGTAAATGTCTTTTCCTCCCTTGAAGCGGCGTCATATCTAAAGAGCGCATGCACAGCCAGATCGTTTGTGCCAAAGCGGCTGTAAAGACCGAATGAGGAAGGAGAGTCGCCGCCAAGATCAAGGTATGGAAACAAGGGGAAATCCAGCCCTGTGTTGCCGATACCCGCATACTGTAAAAATTCTCCCGGCTGTCCTTGGTAGCCGGCGCGGTAAGTGTTTTGCTTGGAATCATCCTCAAAATTCGCTTCTACAAACCAGCGGTTGTTTATCCATAATGAGAGGGATAAATCCGCTTCCTGTTTGAATAAAAGAGGCGATTCAGGTGAGACAAAGCCAACCCCCAAATCCGAACGGGAAACCCCGAAATTAACCGACAAATCGCCCATCCACGAACCTTCGGCAAAAAGGGAAACATCGGAGCTTCCCAAAGAACCCTTCATAAGCGCAGGCCTCGCTTCCCCTAAAATTCTGTATCTTAAATCGTCCATGTCCGGTTCCGCGTCCTGTTCCGCGGCGATTTCTTCCTGATTTTCCTCTTCGGCGGGCTGTTCCTGCCCAAATACGGCAAATGGAATAAAAATGAGAATAATGATAATGGCACTTCGCAAAAGCTTCATTTTAAGATATAATAACCTATATTTTAATGATTGTTTCGATGATACAGATAATTTTTGAGATTCCCGATATTGCCAATATCAAGGAAAAACGGCGGGTTATCAAATCTGTACTGGAAAAAATGAAGAAACGCTATCATTTAAGCGCGGCGGAGGTTGACCTAAACGACTCGCTTTCCTTCGCCCAAATAGGCGGAGCCATTGTTTCCAATTCAAAAACCTTCGGCGAAACAGTTCTTAGAAAAGCGTTTGATATGCTGGAAAAAGAAACCCATGTCCGTATTCAGGACATAAAAATACATTCGGAGGAATTTTAATGAAAACGAAACAATCGATACGCATTTCGCTTTTATTGATTATTTTACCGCTGCTTAATTCTTGCATTGGTTTATCCTTAAATATTCAAATGAACAAAGACGGTTCGGGCAAATTGGCTATGGAATACCGTATTTCAAAAATGCTGGACAGCTTAGGCGCTCTTGACGGCAATGATTCAATACCGGCCATTCCCCTGAGTAAAGCCGATTTTGAAAAATCAATTGCCAGAGTACCGGGCGCGAAACTTTCATCTTTTTCATCGACTGAGGATAAAAAAGATACAATTATAAAAGTTGTTGTTGATTATAAAGACGATCAGACGCTGCTTGCTCTGCTTGACCCTCAAACGGGAGGAAAAACATCGCTAAACAGACAAGGACAAAACGGTAATCTTAATATTACGCTCATGGATGATTCGGTAGATTTATCGGACTACAGCGAAGAAGTTATAGAACAAGTTCGCGTTTTTTTTGAAGGTTATGATATAGCGGTTAGTTTCAGCGGACAGGATAATACTAAATTAACGATTACGGACAAAAACGGCAGCGCCATTCCCGCTCAGTCAAACGCAAAGACAGTCCTTTCCGGTAAAAAAGTTTCCTATTCCATCGGTATAATGGATTTAATGGAAATGAAAAGCGGATTGAAGCTGCAGTTTTCTTGGTAATTTTAAGTTTTCCGTAACAGTTCCATCGGTTTTAACTTTCCGGCTTTTTTTGCCGGTATCCAAGACGCGAATACGGAACAGAAAATCGCAAAAAGCCAGATGCTCATTACGGCTCCCCAGTCAATTACTATGGGGATTGTTTCAAGATAAAAACCCGGGTCGAGTATTTTTACCTCTCCTCCGTGAAAAATACCGGAAATAAAACTTAAAAACTTTTCCAAGGAACGAATTAATAAATTGATGTTGCTTCCTATAATAAGACCGAGCGTAATGCCTATAACGCCGCCTATAAATCCTGTAAGAAAACTGCCCCACAAAAAGATTTCCGTTATACCCTTAATGCTTGAACCTGATATTTTTAAAATAGCTATATCTTTTTGGCGTTCTATAACCAACATACTCGTAGCGGAAGAAACATTAACTGCGGCTACAATTACTATCAACGCCATAATGAACAGCAGAAGCTGTCTGGTCGTCTGGTAAGAGCCGTACTGCGATCGCAATAACTCCTGCCATGTGTAAATACTGTAAGTGCCCGGTATTTTTTTGTCCATCTCCCACATGATATTATAGGCGTTATTATAAGGATCATCAATTTTTACAATATAACTTGTGGACGGTTCTTGCGAAAAAACACGTTTTGCGCCGTCTAAATTAATTATGCACCATAATGCGTCAAGCTCGTTATATCCGCAGGAAATTATTCCCGATACGGTAAAAGAAGCCGTCCTTGGAGACACTCTGCCGCCTTCCGCAGACATAATAGTCATAAGGCGCACGGTATCGCCTTTTTTAACTTTTATATTATTCGCGAGCGATTCGCCTAATACAATGTCCCTGTCCGTTTGCGGTCTGCTGCTGCCGTCAATTATTTTCAACAATGCAATGGTTGATAAGTCATCCCAAAACGACGTTTCAATCGCCCTCACCGATACGCCTGTTTTCCCGTTTCTTCCGGCTAAAACACCCATAGCCCGCTGTTCCGCCCATATTCCCCTTACGCCGCTGATTTCGCTTATGTCTTTTTTTGATTTCTCAAAACCCTCATAGTTATCATAGTCAAAAACCTGCAAGTGGCCTGTTCCGAGTTCCAAATACCTGTCCGTAATTCCCCTTATCATTCCGTCTGCGACAATTAATGTTACAATAATAGGAACAAGACTGACAGCTATCCCTGCCGCCGCGCCGCGCAGATAACGTACGCCCTCTTTGGCTCTGCCCCACAAGTATCTTATCGCTATAAAAAATGACGTTCTCTTGTTCAAATTTGTTCCTCTGATAATTGACCGTTTACCAATGTCAGTCTGACTGACGCCCTTTGCGCAACTTGTTTGTCATGTGTAACTACAATCAATGTTTTTTTTCTTTTTTGAGCGCTTTCATATAACAGTTCAGCGGCTATATCGCTGTTTTGGGGGTCTAAGTTTCCGGTAGGCTCATCGGCAAGAATTAACACAGGATCATTTACCATAGAACGCGCTACCGCTACCCTTTGACGCTCGCCGCCTGAAAGCTGAGAGGGGAAATGTCCGCTTCTGTCCTCCAATCTTACGTCGGCTAACAACTGCCTTGCCCTGTCAAGAGCTTCTTTTTTTCTTACACCCGCAATGTAGGCGGGAAGCATAACATTTTCCAATGCCGTAAAATCTTTTAAAAGATAATGAAACTGAAAAACAAAACCCGTTTGTGTTGACCTATACAAGGAAATCTCTTTCTCGGAAAGCGCCGTTATTTCAACATCGTTTAAAAACACGCTTCCGTCGTCAGCCTGATCCAGACCGCCTATGATATTTAATAACGTGCTTTTGCCGCTGCCGCTTTGTCCGCTGATGGCGACGGATTTTCCTTCTTCAATTTCAAATTTTATTCCTTTAAGAATATGAAGCGTTTCGTCTCCTGAAACATAGTTTTTAACGATGTTATTCACCCTAAGTAAAACTTTTCCATGATCGTCACTCATAACGCAATACCTCCGCAGGTTGTATATTAGCCACTTTTCTTGACGCAAACCAAGCCGCCGCAAAAGCGGATATAAATCCAAACATAAATATCAACACTACCTCAAAAGGAAGAATACGCGACGGTATTTCCTTTATATAAAATATAGTAGGTGAAAATACGGCAAAATTCCCCGACACTCCCCCGCCGAATAAACTTGCCAGTAAATTCAGAAGACTTATAAATCCATTTATAATACTTTCTATTAAAGTAAAAAATCCCGATGTATTTAACGCGATTGACAGCCCGAAAAACATACCGATACCCGCGCCGGCAAGCCCTATTATTGCTCCGTCAAGAACAAATACAAAACGTACAGCGTTTTTCGAGCCTCCTACGGCGCGTAACAAACCGATCTCCTCGCGTCTTTGTAAAACCGATCTTCTTTGCGCTTGAAAAATATTTAAACCTACTACAATAAAAATAAGCCCGACAAGTATAAACATAAACAGTTTTTCCGTTCGCAGAGCGCCGAAGAAAGAGCGGTTATAATCGCGCCAGCTTGATATTTTAATTCCTTCATAGGCGGATAATCTTTTTTTTACCTGCTCCAAAGCCTGTTTATCCATGAAACGGTTCGCAAGCTTAACTCCCAATATTAAATCGCTTTCATTTTGTAAAAAGGATCCGCTGTTTATGTTGATAAACGCCCAACTGCAATCATATTCATAGTATCCGGTTCTGAATACTCCCGCAACTTGTCCGTCAAAACTGCTTCCGTCCTCCTGCGACAGAATGCCTGTCAGCGAATAAAGAGTTACTTCGTCTCCAACGGAAAGATTAAGCCTGTAAGCAAGTTCCGAACCTAATAATACATTTTTGTTATTTGAAAAATCGAAATAACCTTCCTCAAAATCCAGTTTTGTCCGCATTGCCATATCAAGATCCAGAGCATCCTCGCCAAGCCCTCTTACCAATACGGCTTGCTGGTTCGTTCTTTTTCCTTTGGCAATCGCCTGGTATTCCTTAAAAGGGATCGCCGCTTTTACACCCGGAATATCAAGGATGATTTCCTGTATCCGGCTCATTTGTTTTTGATCAAAATTCTCTACGCGCAAATGGAAAGATGAAACTTCTAAAATACTTTCTATAAAACCCAGTTGAAACCCGTTCATAACGGCGATAATTACCGTAAGGGCAAGCACTCCTATCGCTATTCCCAAAACTGCCAAGACAGGGGAACTGCTTCGTCCTTTAAAAATATAACGAGATGCTACAAATAATACCCACGACTTTTTCAATTTTTTATCCTTGTTTCAGATATTTTCCTTCCGTCTTCCCAAACGGCGCGAAGAACTACGGTGTTATTCATATAAAGCTCTTCAATTTCCTTATCTCCGTCTATAGAAACAACTCTTTCCAAAACGCCGTTTTTATAATTTTTTTCGCCGATTATTTCTCCGTCTTTATTGTACGAGTATTCCGCCGACAAGGTTATTGCCCCTTCTGTTTTTGTTGTCGATACAATACGGTTATCTTTCCATGTGTTTTGAATTGTCCATACTAATTTTTGTTCTTCATCATAAAGAGTTTGCCCTAAAATTCTGCCTTTGTCATCTATGTTAAAATCCATTTTATAGCCTGCGCCGACAAAAATATTACCAAAGAAATCGGGGTATAAATTGATTTTTTCGCTGATTGCAACGCCTGCCTTTAATGAATCCATAATACGTCTGGGGAAAGACATCGTAGCGGGAGGAAGCGATAAATCATCTTGAAATACACGTTCTATATTTCTTAAAGATAAAGAACGGTTATAACGGTAATAATCTATATAAGAGGGCTTGAAATCTTTATCATTTTTTATTGATACAAAATAAGATGCGGTTATTAACAGATTATCTTTTATCGTATATTCTGTTTTTTCGACTTTTCCGTCCTCAAAGTATCTGAATTCAGACAATAAAAATGTTTTATCATCAAATATTTCTATAAAACCTCTTCTGCTTTTTATATCTTTTAATATAGTTATTTCTTTATTGTTTATTTCTTCCTCATATTCTTCCAACAAAGCTTCTTCCAACGCCGCTGCTTGCTCTGCTGTTTGCGCCGCATTTTGAGCCACTATTTGCGCCGCTACTACCTGCGCCGCTGCCTGCGCCGCTTCTTGTTTTTGGGGAATTTCAATTTCCGTTTCAATCTCAGGTTCAGGCTCAAAAAACACCGCATTCAGCCTTGTAGTGCCGTTTCCATCCCTGAATATCCATTGTGTTCTTATTTGTTCGTTGTTTTTATATAAAATACGGACTTCCACATAATAATTTTCTTCAAAATAAGACGCAAGATACTCAGGTATTTCCTCATCCGAGACATAAATTATGGCTAACGCATACGGGTAACGCAATGCTTTAAAACGCGATTGCATTTCTTCTAACGCCATACCGGCGCTGTTTGAACGAAACCATATAGGCGGTCTTAACCAGTTATCTTTATATCGATCAAAATCAAATTTTGATTCCGTTATAATTTCCGTTTCATCAGGCGTTATAACCGGTAATATTTCTTCTATTTCTTTAGTTAAAGCAATAATGCCCGTAAAGAATAATAAAACGAGAAAAATTAAAAGCAGTATTTTCTTATTGAATACCCGCAAATTCCCTCGCAAATTTATGAGGATCAAATTGTTCTATATCCTCGTATTTTTCGCCCGTACATATATATGTTACAGGCAATTTTAACTCGTCCGCCAAGGAAAAAACCACTCCGCCCTTGGCGGTTGAATCGTACTTTGTCAATATTACTCCGTCCAGAGCGACCGCTCCGTGAAACACTTCCGCTTGAGCGAAGGCGTTTCTTCCCGTAGTAGCGTCCAGTACAAGGTATTTAATATAATTCGCTCCGTTTGCCTTTGTTTCCACTACTCTGTCAATTTTCCGTAATTCTTCAACTAACGCTGATTTTGTGTGCATTCTTCCGGCGGTATCGGCGATAACTACATCCGCTCCGCCCGACTGCGCCGCTTCAAGCGCGTCATAAACCACCGCCGCAGGGTCTCCCCCCTGCTTATGCGCAACAACTCGAGTATTTAATTTTTCACCGTGTATTTTTATTTGATCAATTGCGGCGGCTCTGAATGTATCCGCCGCGGCTAATATGGTTTTTTTATTTAATTTTGTATTGTAAAGGTGCGAAAGTTTTGCCGCGGTAGTCGTCTTGCCGACTCCGTTTACTCCAAGGAGCAAAATAGCAGTAAGATTTTTTGAATATTCCGCAGAATTAACGGCCGGCGCTTTTTTTAACTCATCTTCAAGCAATTGGGCTAATTTTTCGGGTAACGCGGCGGAATTGTCTTTTTTATATATTTCTTTTAACATCTCAACTGTTTTATACGCCGCGGCGGCGCCGAAATCGCCTTCTATTAATAAATCGCAAAGTTCGTCGAATAAATCCTCATTTATAGCGGATTTTCCGCTGAAAAAATTCTTTATTTTATCGCTGAATTTCATTTTGTCCTGCTTGGATTTACAATAGGCGTTGAATCCCTGCCCGAAATATAGATGTATCTGATCATTCGTATAATTCCATAAAGGGAAGTAACTCCAAAGCCAATTACGGCGTACATAGTGAAATTATACATATTTTGGTTACTGTTAACAAAATCTTGAGTAACATTATAACCTTTACTACTGCCGTATATAGCCGCGTTATTTGCTTCCATAAACGAATAATAACCAAGCCACGCGGCAATACCCGTAATCCATTGACCGCCCCACGCCCAGTAATAATTTCTGCGCTCCCTGTCCACAGCGCCTTTTTTATTTGGCTGAGTTAATTTCAGCGATACTGCCCTATTTTCTTCAATATTATCGCTTGTTTTAAATACAACTGATCCTTTTTTTGCGCCGGGCGATTCCATTTCTATATATTCAAAATTATTCACCGGAAGTCTTAAAGTCAACGGCGATTCTCCGACATACAGCGAGCCGTTATATACACGCCCCTGCGTCTTACTTAAAATTTCTGTATTTACATATTTTAGCGGATAAAGTTTAACATCAATTTGCGTAAGTTCTCCGGAAATGAGTTCCGTTTCCATAACAAGGGTTTCATGATCCGGCGCGGACACGGTTACCGTTATGTTTCCGGGGGGATATTCCGTTAACTTAACACCGCCTTTTCCTGCAAAATTTTGATTAATCAGCACTAACGCTGTTTCCGGCTCGGTCTTTATCGCCACCGCGGAAGGATTATTTCCGGAAAGAGTTATCATTAATTTTCGCGTAATTTCATCAATCGTGCCGCTAATATCGTTATACGAAAAAATATAATTTTCTTCCCAAACATAAGATTTTGTATAAACGGTATAAAGCTTCAGAGTTAACGAGTATCTGCCGTAAAAATCAGTTATCTTTCCCGATAAAAATGCGTCTATTTTTTGAGTAGAGCAAAACTTGTTTTCTCCTCCTTTTTGCGGAGGCTCAGGATATGAAAGATCAAGATTACCGGTAAATATTTTAAAAACAGGTTCTTTATTTATCAACGGAGCGTTTTTATCTATTTCTTCAAGTTCTTCATTTAATTTTTTTAAATCAATATCTATTTTTTTGACAGCTTGATAGTATTTCCAGTTGACTTCTCCCTGATAAATTAATTTTGATCTTTCATCCATCTTTGTAGAAATAGATTTTGCCGCAGCCGCGCGGCTGCGCGCCCATGCATATTTTTCATAATAAGCGTATTCAGGCGATATACGGGTACGGTAGTTAATCGTTCTTAATCGATCTACCAATTCTCTTGATACCATGTCGGATATATTTGTTTTATCCGCCGGAAGAGCGCTTGTATCAATTTTTGTAACACAAAAAAACCATTCGTCGTTTTGTGTTTTAGTTTCTGTTTTTTCATTATTCCCTTTCGCAAATAACGGTAAATTAAAAACGAGAAAAATAAAAATTAATAAATACTTCGTCTTTCTCAATTCATCTCCCCATTGCGCCATGAAAATCTTAAATACTCTTCAATAAATGGGTCAATATCGCCGTCCATTACGGCTTGAATATTTCCCTTTTCAACTTTTGTACGGTAATCTTTTACCATTGTATACGGCTGAAACACATACGATCTTATCTGATGCCCCCATGAAATATCTTTTTTCTCCTGCGAATATTTTTCGTTTTCTTTTTCCTTCTCCTCCCTGTAATACTCGTAAAGCCGCGCCTTAAGCATACTCATGGCAGTCGCGCGGTTTTTTATCTGACTGCGCTCGTTCTGGCAGGCGACAACAATTCCGGTAGGCAGGTGCGTAAAACGAACCGCGCTGTCCGTCTTGTTTACATGCTGTCCGCCCGCGCCTCCCGAGCGGTAAGTGTCTACCCGTAAATCTTCGGGCTTTATGTCTACTTCTATTGTATCATCTATGACGGGAAAAAGGTAAACGGAGGCGAAAGACGTATGCCGCCGAGCGTTCGCGTCAAACGGGCTGATTCTTACAAGGCGGTGTATCCCCGATTCGCCCTTAAGAAACCCGTAGGCATAGTCGCCTTCTATGCGGCAGGTGGCGGATTTCAGTCCCCCTTCGGCTTCCTGCTGATCAACTTCTTCCGTGGTAAAGCCCTTTTGCTCCGCCCAGCGCAGGTACATACGGTAGAGCATCTGCGTCCAATCGCAGGCTTCCGTACCGCCCGCGCCCGAATGGACGGTAAGGAAGCAGGCGTTTTTATCCATTTCGCCCGTCATAAGTTCAAACATATTCTGTTTTTCATATCGGGCGGTTAAGTCTTTGATTGTTTTTTCGATACCGGAGCCTTCGCTCTCGTCTTTTGCCTCGGTTGCAAGTTCAAACAAGGTTTGCAAATCGGCGGCTTCGTCTCGCAGGGCTTTCCACGGTTCATATCGGTTTTTAAGGCTTTTAAGGGAAGCCATTGTTTTTTCGACTGTTTCTTGATCGTTCCAAAAGCCCGGTTCGGCTGTTTTTGCCTCGGCTTCGGCTATTCGTTGGGCAAACGAAGCGTCTTCAAAGACGCCTCCATGTTTCGTTTATTTTTTTATTCAAATCTGTTATGGGCGCACCCAGTTCGGTAAGCAGCATGGTTATCTCCTGCTTTAATGATATAGGAAATGGGGATTTATTTCAACCACGAACCGGATAGGGAAGAAATTTACCACGAACCACACGAACCAGTACGAAATTTTACTTTGAGGGTTTTGAGCGTTAGGTACGGTTGGCGTTCTCTTCTCGTTGTTTTTTTCCTTCTAACATCCAAAACTTGACTACAGTGCCGTTACCCTTTTTGGCGATATATTCGTCATAAAACGGCTGTCTTGATTCTCTGTCTATTGTTGTATCGAACATGACATTTGTGAGAAAAGCCATTCTGTCGTTTTTTTCCTGCACCTTCATTTGCCATCTGACCACCAACACTGATATCAACAAACCAGCCACACCGCTGATTGCACCTATTAAACCTAATATATTATCCATTTCGCCCTCCTGTCACGTAAGGTTGATTTTAACTGTAGCATATCAAGGGGCGGTTTGCAATGGATAAAAAGGTACAAGAGCCTGACCACTTGTAAATGGTCAGGCTATCTGCCTCATGTTTTTAATACCTACTATACTTTACTATCACTGCGTTACTGTTGCTGGATGATCCGGAAACAACCGTAGGAGCCAACGTGCTGTAGGAAAAGTTGCCCTTGCCGGATTGGTAGCCGACCGCATACACACCAGAAGAATTAACCGCTACACCTAAGAAATATGAATCTTTATTATTATTCTCAGAAAAAACTGACCGTGCCCACAGTGCCGTACCGCTTGAATTAAATTTAACCAGTAATACGTTAAAACTACTGTTTCCTTGAGCGGTTTTATTTGCGCCAAAAGTAACGGTATCGGGATAGGTACTTCCTACCGCATACACGTTGTTAGAGCTAGCATCTACTGACACTGCTTTAAATTCTGAGGTGCCAGTGCTGCTTTTCTGCGCCCATTGCGCATCACCTTTGTTATTATATTTAACCAGTATTGCACCGGATACTGAATCCGATAAGGAAACACCTGAGCCGAAAGAACCGTTTCCGCTCTGTTTTCCCGCCGCATACACGCCGCCATTAGGATCTACTGCCAAAGCGTTGAAACTTGAGCTGGATGATGCACCGCTAACTGTCCGCGCCCATTGCGCTGTACCGTTGTGATAATATTGAACAAGAACTACGTTGTCTGCGTTGATGTAGCTGCTGCTGTTACCTGCCTGAGCGGAAACATTTGTGCCGTAAGTATAGATTCCGTTTCCGCTCTGTTTTCCCGCCGCATATATGTTGCCGGAAGAATCTGTTGCCACTGCGTAAAAGTAAGAGTAGTAAGACCCCCCTAAGTCTCCCGCAGAATAACTGACTGTCTTAGCCCATTGCTCCGTACCGCTTGAACTATATTTAACCAGAACTGCATTACTACTACTAGTGCCGTTTCCTCCCTGTATAGTAATCGTACCATAGGTATAAGAACCAAGCCCCTGTATTCCCGCCGCATACACATCGCCCCAAGGATCTACCGCCACTGCATAAAATTGTGAAATGTTATCTCCGGCACTAACCGACCGTGCCCATAGCGCTGTCCCGTTGGAATCGTACTTTACCAGTACTATGTTTGCGTAGGTGTTTGTTCCATGGGCGGAAACATTATTGCCATAATTATAGGCGCCGGAACCGTTTTGGAATCCGGCTGCATATATGTTGCCGGAAGAATCTAACGCCACTGCATTAAATCCTGATCTTGAGTTTCCGCTTACCGTCTTAGCCCATAGCGCCGTACCGCTAGAATCGTATTTTACCAGAACTGCATTGTCTTCCCTGTTACCTACCACAGAAACACCTGAACCAAAGGTAACACTACTGTTGCCAACGTATCCAACCGCATATATGTTACCGGAAGAGTCAACCGTCGTCGCCGAGAACTGTGAATAGTCACTTCCCGCACTGACAGATTTTGCCCATATTGCCGTATCTGTTTCAACATTTACCGCCGCAAAATTACTGGAAGTTTGCGCCGTTTTTGTCCCGCCGTCGCCGTTATTGGCAATGGTGTTGGTAACAACGACATAGTAATTGCCGCTAAGGGCTAGCGTATAGCTTGAGCTTGTCGCTCCGCTTATTGCCGTTCCTCCCGAATTACTGTTGCTGATGTTTTTGTACCACTGATACGACAATGAGCCGCCGTCCGTTGAGTTTGCCGTTACCGTTAGAGTTGCGTTTGTATTGTGAAAACCTGATTGCGGCTGAACGCTGATAACCGGTTCTGCGGCGCAAAGCAAAGTTGTTTTTGTTACTACAGCGGAATCAATGTTGGGATAAGGCGATTTGAGCGCCGTTACTAAGACGCTGTACGCCGTGCCGCCGGTCAGTCCACTGATAGTTCCGCCGGATGTCGCGTTGGCAATCCTTGTGCCTGTTTTTACCTCAGCCGCACTCAGATTGCTTCCGGCTTTCCAGTATATGTCATAGGTGACCGCCGTAGGAGTCGATGGCGTCCATGTATATTTTAAACCGTTGTCAAGAGCCGTCAGAGTCAGCGTCGGCGGACTGGAAAAGGCATTTATGGTATATGACGCCGACAGTATACCGCTGGAGTTATAATAGTCTTTAATGGCAATAGCTTTTAATGAAGTTGATGCGTTGATAGTTATCGGAGCAGAGTACAAAGTGCTAGAGCTTGTAGGAGTTGCCGGAGTATTGTTACCCGTTGCAGTTGTGTAATATATTTTTGCGTCTACGGTTGTGGTACTAAGAGTAACAGTCTGTATGGCAGTATAGGTTCCCCCAGCGGGAGTTGCCGTAGGTGTTGCGGTAGTAGCGTCAGTCGCCGGGAACACTGCGGTAATAACGCCTAAATCGGCGGCATTACTGACCGATGTCGCCCCCGCAACTGTAAAGAAATTAGCCGGTACCCCTATCAATGTATAACCGGATCTGGCCGTTAACGTAATGGTTGCCGTATATACGGTACTTGCCGCAAAATTGCTTGCGAGAACGGTACCCGATGATCCGTATGTCCAAGAAACGGTTCCGGTGAACTGAGTTGTTTGAGTAATACTTGTAACCCGTCCCGCACCGGTTACCGGCGGTGTAACACCCGATACGGTTGATATGTCAATCACTGTTGCGGCAGTCGCTGGGAACACCGCCGTAACAGTGCCTGAGTTGGCGGAATGGCTGACCGTTGTCGCTCCCGCTACCGTAAAGAAGTTAGATGTTACCCCTTGCAATGTGTAGCCTGTTTTTGCTGTCAGCGTAATGGTCGCCGTGTATTGCGTTACCGCAGCAAATGCGGGAGGATTGCCGTTCCATGATACGGTTCCGGTATACTGATCGTTATCAATATTTTTGACCGGAGTTCCGCCGGTTACCGGAGCGGTAACACCCTGTATAGCGGCAATGTTAATCACAATTGCGGCAGTATTTGGGAACACAGCGGTAACAGTGCCGGAATTGGCGGAATTACTGACTGTCGTCGCTCCCGTTACCTTAAAGTAATTAGCCGTTACTCCTTGTAGCGTATAATCATTTTTAGGGGTAATCGTAATGGTTGCCGTATACTGCGTTATCGGAGCAAATGCGGGAGGATTGCCGTTCCATGATATGGTTCCGGTATACTGATCATTTTCTGTAATGACTGTAACCGGAATTCCGCCTGTTATCGGCGCAACAACGCCCTGTATTGCGGGTATGTTTATGGCTTTTTTATTAACGGTTAAATTTGCGGTAGTTGCGTGCAAATTGCCGTAACTCACTGTAACAGGATTACCGTCATCAGTTGAGTGTGTTAAATGATTGCCCTGAGAAGGAACCGTGGTTATGTTTTTATTCGTTAAATTTGCGGCAGTTACATCTTCTGTCGTAGTATCATCGTATGTCAATGTAACCACAAGTCCGGTTAAACTTAGCGTATCGCCGTGCGTATAAGTTAGATTAGTTGGCTGTGTTTTGACTGTTATGTTGGAAACTGTTTTATCATTCGTTGCCGGGAATTTGTAAGACAACGTAACAGCAGCCCCTGTATTGCTTGTTACCGTGGCAGTCTGCCCATTTATAGTCGGCGTAGTTAATCCGTTGAATGTAAAACCGTGAGCTGCCGTCAGCGTAACAGATGCAGTATATGTTGTGCCGCCCTTGAAGGGATTGTCTGTCGGCGACCATGATACCGATCCGATGGCAAAATCATTCGATTCACTGCTTGCCGTTATATTCGGCGCAACACCTTTTACCGGAGCGGTAATAATAATTTCAGGACGATTGATAGAAATGGCAGCTGTCTGCGGGAATACAGCGGTAACGGTGTTGGAATTTGCGGAGTTGCTAACTGGTGTCGCTCCCGCTACCGTAAAGAAATTAGACGCTACCCCTTGCAGCGTGTAGTCATTTTTAGGTGTAAGCGTAATGGTTGCCGTATACTGCGTTACCGGAGCAAATGCGGAAGGATTGCCGTCCCATGATACGGTTCCGCTGTACTGATCGTTTTCGTTAATGACTGTAACCGGAGTTCCGCCTGTTACCGGCGCGGTAACGCCCTGTATTGCGGATATGTTTATGGTTTTTTTGTTAACTGTTAAAGTGGCAGTGTTACACGTTAAATAGCCGTATACTATCATAATCGTCTGTTCGTTATGCGTTGAATGGGACAACTTATGACCATTTGCAATATTAGTAGTAATATTTTTATTCGTAAAATTCGCGGCAGTTACGTCTTCTGTCGTAGTATCGTCGTGGGTTAGCGTTACCACAAGTCCCGCTAAATTTAGCGTATCGTCGTGCGTGTAGGTTAGTTTAGTTGGCTGTGTTTTGACTGTTATGTTGGAAACTGTTTTTGTGTCTGTTTCAGGAAAAGTGCGTTTCAATGTAACCTCTGCTCCTGTGTTATTGGTAACCTCAGCGTTTTGTCCGTTTATAGCAGCAGAAGTCAACCCGGTAAAAGTGTAACCGCTTTCCGCAATCAGTTTAACCGTAGCGATGTATACCGCACCGCCTTTGAAAGGATTGTCTGTCGGCGACCATGATACCGGTAAGGTGGTGAAATTATTCGCTTCACTGCTTACCGTTGTATCCGGCGGCATACCTTTCACCGGAGCGGTAATAATAATTTCTGCTTTGTTGATAACACTAAGTGATGGGGGCGGCGGAGGCGGTGGCGGAGTTTCTTCAGGTTCCTTACACCCTGCTAGCGAAAAAACCAACACTGCCGTAAGCAGCGCAATACCCAACCCTTTAATCATAGCCTTCATACAACACACCCCCTTTATTTGACTTTGGAAATATAAAAAAACAGGTGAACCTTCATGCGAAGATTCCCTGCCATTTTTGTGAAAAAACGAGAAATTTGGCTTTTTTATTGATTTTTTGCGGTTTAGTTGATGGGGGGGGGGGGGGGCAATATATTGCACGCCGCCTAAGGCGTGTGGATGATTAAATCCCAAACGCCCCAACGCCGAACAGCGTACCCCAGATGAACAAAATGAGGCGAGATTTATCTCGCCGTCTGCGCTGCGGCGCTCAATCATGCACGCCGAAGGCGTGTGTATGGATAATGCGGCACAGCGTGGCGCTAAATAAAATCCCCATTTAGAATAATTGCGCCGAACCTTTAGGTGAGGCAGTGCGCCCGGACCATAGCGAGGTATATAACACTTTTTTGAAAAGTTATTAATCACGATAAAACCCCTCACCCCAACAGCACGCCTATGGCGGTTTTTTTGCTATTTACAGCCGTTTTATATATTATATTATTTTCTTTTAATTTTTGTCAAGGCAACAAATACCCAATGTTAATGAAGTCCAAGAGCAATTTCAATTTTACTTGACTAACCATTTATTTAATGCGATACTTGTAAATAGGAGACCACCGCTCCCACTTGATTTCGGAAGCCGGAGAATTCAAGTGATTGGTCATATCGGGCGATAACCGTCTGTATGGCTTCGGCGGCCTCTTCCTTTTTTTCATTACGCTCAAAACCCGTTAAAAGCCATTTTTCATCATCTCCTTGATATCGCTGACGGCTTAATATAGCAATGATACCGTCTTTTTCAAGCTCAATCCGCCCTTTATGAGCAGGATTATTCTTAAATGGAATTTCCCTTGTTATTTTCCCTTTTTTTGCGGCTTGTGTAACAAGATAAATAACAGCGGTAATTTCATTGTCGTTTTTTCCTTCTTTCATTCTGTTTTCAATAATATGTAACAATCCATACCCCTTTTTCCCGGTAAATCCATTATCAATAAGAATATCACCAAGTTTCTCATTTTGGACTGTTTGAGATTCCCCTGTTTCAAGAATCTTTGACAAGAGTTTGAAATCTTTTAATACATCTTCAAAATCCAAATTCATCATTCTTTCCTCCAAAAAAGTATTTACCCTATATGGGTGCGTACTCCTCGTTTTGCTTGACCGAAAAATGAAATTTTTGAGATTTTTTTACTATTCGATCCCTGTTCGTGCTGGTTCGTGAGTGTTCGTGGTTAAATTCCCCTAAAATTCAACGTAATACTCCCTATTCCAAACCCTTCAAAAAACCGCTATTCTTCCATATATGGACAAATTAATCATCAAGGGAGCGCGCGAGCATAACCTTAAAAACATCGATCTTGAACTTCCCCGAGACAAACTTATCGTTATTTCAGGACTCTCAGGGTCGGGCAAAAGCTCTCTGGCGTTTGATACCATTTTCGCCGAGGGGCAAAGACGGTATGTGGAAAGTTTGTCCGCCTACGCAAGGCAGTTTTTGGGGCGTATGGATAAGCCCGATTTGGACTATATCGAAGGGCTTTCCCCGGCGATTTCCATCGAGCAAAAAACCACTCACCGCAATCCTCGCTCCACTGTCGGTACGGTAACAGAAATTTACGATTATTACCGTCTGCTTTACGCTCGTATCGGCGTGCCCCACTGCCCTGTCTGCGGAAAAGAGATACGAGAACAGCCTGTGGATTCCATAATCGAGACAATTTTGCAATTTAAGGAAGGGGCGAAATTACAGCTGTTAGCTCCTGTTATTCGCGGGAAAAAGGGAGAACATCAAAAAATAGTCGAGGATGCCCGCAAGGCGGGATTTGCCAGAGCGAGAATAGACGGAGTTCCGGTAAACTTGGACGAAAGTATCAAACTGGATAAACAAAAAAAACACACTATAGAAATTATCGTTGACCGGCTTGTGATTGGAAAGGATATACGCTCGCGGTTGGCGGAGTCTGTGGAAACCGCCTTGCAAACAGCGGACGGTCTTTTACTGGCATTGGTTAATGAGGACGGAAAAAATACGGAACATTTTTTCTCGCAAAAGAATTCATGTCCCGATTGCGGAGTATCCATCCCTGAATTACAGCCGAGGCTTTTTTCGTTTAACAACCCTTTCGGAGCATGTCCGGGCTGTACAGGGCTTGGCGCAAAACTGGAGTTCGACCCCGATCTTGTAATACCCGACCGCACACTGTCCTTCAACGAAGGCGGCGTTATTCCATACAACCCCGACAGCGCGTGGAACAGCAGCCGTTTTAAAAGTCTTGCCAAACATTACAACTTCAGTCTTGATACGCCGTTTAACAAACTGCCCAAAAAAATAGTTAACGCTATTCTTTACGGCAGCGAGGACGATATAAAAGTCCGTTATGTGAACCGTGACAAAACGGGGCATTTTGAATACCAGTCAAAATTTCCGGGTATTTTGGAAGAGCTTAAACGGCGTTATCTTGAAACTCAGTCGCAGGGCATAAAAGACTGGCTTGAAAAATTTATGAGCCAAAAACCCTGCGAAGATTGCGGAGGTAAAAGATTAAAACCAGAATCGTTAGCTGTAACTGTCGCCGGAAAAAACATTTGGGAACTGTCACAGTTTTCCGTAACGGACTCGCTTAAATTTTTTGATAACATCAAATTAAATGAAAACGAAAAAAAAATCGCTCATCAAATAATGAAGGAAATAAACGCCCGCCTGGGCTTTATGCAAAATGTCGGTCTTGATTACCTTAGCCTTGAACGTAAAGCCGCCACTCTCTCAGGCGGTGAAGCCCAA
>Ga0268262_10001791_pt1 | contig 25868 bp, 19 predicted proteins | sample TergutNc150P3_FD_190354 | JGI IMG/M metagenome (GOLD analysis project Ga0268262, IMG submission 190354) | Nasutitermes corniger P3 segment gut microbial community from laboratory colony in Florida, USA - Nc150 P3 (SPAdes) (version 2) | ecosystem: Host-associated > Arthropoda: Insects >... | reverse complement strand
ATCGTGCCATAATGGCGTTATTTTACCATTTTTAGCTTGTTTTGTCTATCTTTTTCTTTCTGTTATGCGTCATTTCAGTATTTTTGGCACTTTTCCGACAGCCTCGTTGGTAGACTTGGGAAAAGCGTCAGTTCCAATTTCGGTAACGCTGGCTGGTACGGCTACGCTGGTAAGGTTTGTGCAGTTATAAAAAGCTTTCTCACCAATGCTGGTAACGCCATTTGGTATAATTACATTGGTAATTGTTTTATTTCCCGCGAAAGCGTTATCTTCAATTCTGATAACCTCAAAGGTGTTTACGATTGCAGGGATGATCACTATACTGTCTGAACCGATATATTTGGTTATCTGTAACTGCATTCCGTTTCCTATACGATTCATCTGAAAATTGCCAGGCGAGGTTGGCATTGTATCTATTGCTATGGACGCTTCCTGCTTCAGTTCAGCTTGTTCCTGTTGAGCGATTTCGGCGACAGCGGTTTCCAGTTTCGCTATTTCTTCGGGGGCGGCGTTTCCGCTTTTAGCCTTGTCAAGTTCCGCCTGCATTGCTTCCAGTTTGGCGTTCATTTCCGCTAATGCGGTGTCGTTCTTTTTGTTACAGCCTATCAATGTTCCGATAATGATCAATGCCGCAAGAACGGTCAAAAGTTTTTTGTTCATTTTCATATTAAATACTCCTTTCATATTTATAGTATTTCATTTTTGAATGGAATTAACAATAGGGGGAAATGCCAGCCCCTATGGGGCCGGTGGGCATAGCGCACAACGTTCCGGCGGTAAACGACGAGCCGCCGTAAGGCGGCGAAGCATATACCGGTCTGTTAGGCGATGGGCGGGCGTACACCATTTTTATTTTTTAATTAGGAATTTCCTGTATATTATTTTCTTATTTTGAACATCATATATTTCCATAATTGGTCCATCTTCAAAACCATTTTCAGAAATATACTTCCCAATTTTTGGGTATACCTTTATCATACCAATCATTATTGAAAGAAATCCCTTAAAAGGAAATTCTGCTACAAGATAATTTTCATTCGGTAATGTTTTTATCTGAAAATTTCCATTTATTTTTTCTAATGTATCATTGTCGATATTTTTAACAATGCAACCAACTTCTGATCTTAATTTATTTTGATCCACATTTTTAGGATTATCATAATATATACCAAATCCCTTTGTTGTTTCAATTTTGAAATTATTTAGAAGTTCATAATACACTTTATTCGATATTTTCGATGCTTGATTATAAGAACCTGTAACATTTTCATAAACCAATATTTCCCCTCCAGTATTTACTGTCTGGATATTGACTTTATAAAATCCTCCAAAAATACCAATCATTACGATTAAAAGCCCTATAATAATGAAAACAATAACAATAGCCATTTTCATATTACCTCCGATTATTTAACTTATTCTTTTAATTTTATTATGTCAATACTTATTTTTTGGATATAGTCAAGCTGTCGGCGGCTGATTTCCTCTTCCTTTGCTCATTGCTACTTGCTCTTTGCTCTTTATTCCTAATTCCTCATTCCTCATTCCTAATTTTGAAAGCCTTGCCATAACGGTATTACGCGGCTATACTTAGCAAGGAGGAATAAATGGGTACCGGAAAAAAAATTATAGCGGTGGACGATAACGTCGAAAACCTCACCGCCCTCAAAAACACCCTGAAGGGCGAGTACGAAGTGTTCCCCATCCCGTCCGCATTAAAGATGTTCGGCATATTGGAACGTGTTAAACCGGACATAATCCTGCTGGACGTGGAAATGCCGGAGATGAACGGGTACGAAGCGGCCCAGAAGCTGAAAAGCGACGACAAATATAAGGATATACCCGTTATATTTCTCACTTCCATGAACGACGAAGAAAGCAAGCAGAAGGGCTTCGCCCTGGGGGCCGTCGATTATATATACAAGCCGTTCGACTCCGCGTCGCTGTTCCAGCGGCTCCAGGCGCACCTGTCGTAACAGCCGTAATACTTAAAGGAGAGAAGCATACGTGGAACAGGAAAAGAAAAAAATTATAGCGGTGGACGATAACGTCGAAAACCTCACCGCCCTCAAAAACACCCTGAAAGAAATATACGAGGTGTACCCCTGCCCGTCGGCGGCGAAAATGTTTGACATGCTGAAACATATCCAGCCTGATTTAATTTTGCTGGACGTGGAAATGCCGGAAATGAACGGGTACGAAGCCATTGAAAAGCTGAAAGTCGACGATACATACCGGGAAATACCGGTTATTTTCCTCACCTCCATGAACGACGCGAAAAGCGAAGTGTACGGTTTAAGCATGGGGGCCGTCGATTATATCCACAAGCCCTTTGTCGCCCCGCTTCTGCACCAGCGGATAAAAACATATATGGCCATTATGGAACAGCAGGCGGAAATCAAACACCTGCTTGATTTAAAAACTGAAGAAGTCAAAATGCGCGAAAAAGCGGAAATAGAGGCGGAAAACGCGTCCCGCGCCAAGGGAGAATTCCTTTCCCACATGAGCCATGAAATCCGCTCCCCCTTAAACGCCGTTATAGGCATGATAAACATAGCCAACGAAGAAAAAGACGTTGAAGGGATGAAGGTTTATCTTGATAAAGCGGGCAACGCGGCAAAGCACGTGTTAGGCGTTATCAACGACATTCTCGACATGTCCAAAATCGAGGCGAACAAACTCGAGCTTTCCGACAGCGAATATGATTTCGGAAAGATGATGACCAGCGTTGTCGATGTGGCAAGCATCCGCGCCCAGGAAAAACATATTCAAATTGTTGTCAACATGGCTCAGGATATTCCGGCCTTCGTAGTCAGCGACGAATTGCGGCTGTCGCAGGTTATTACAAACCTGATGACCAACGCGATTAAATTCACGCCGGAGAACGGCAAGGTAACGCTGAACGCGCAAAAGGCCGAAGAAAAAGACGGCGAAGTTACGGTACGAATCGAAGTCGCGGACTCAGGCATCGGGATTTCGCCGGAACAGCAGGCGAAGCTTTTCTCGCCTTTCAACCAGGCCGACCGCACTATCGCGAAACAGTTCGGCGGCACGGGCCTGGGGCTTGCCATTTCCAAACGGATTATCGAGCTCATGCAGGGGAAAATCTGGATTGAGTCGGAACTGGGCAAGGGCGCGAAATTTATTTTTACCTTAAAAATGAAAAAAGGGACGCACGGCGCGGCAGGGGCCGAAACTGCCTCCGCCGCCGGAACGCCGGACGGGACTGCCCCCAAAGCCCCCGGTCTAAAAGCTACAGACCTGCATTTGCAGGGCATAACCATATTGGCCGCGGAAGACATGGACTTTAACCGCGAAGTCCTGTCCAAGTATCTGGAAAAAACGAACGTCGCCATTGATTACGCCGAAAACGGCAAAGAGGCTGTCGAGAAGTTCAAAGCGAATTACGAAAAATACAGCCTGATCCTTATGGACATTAACATGCCGGAGATGGACGGGGACGAGGCGACAAAGATAATACGGGCGCTTGACTTGAAGAAGGCGAAGGAAATCCCCGTTATCGCGATGACTGCGGACGTTTTTAAGGAAGACGTTGAAAAATGCCTGTCCGTAGGCATGAACGACCATATCTCGAAACCGATTGTCCCGAAAATCCTATACGCGAAGCTCAAACAGTACCTGGAACCCTGAAAAAATTAGGAAGGAGGAATTAGGAATTAGGAATGAGCTTGAAAGAGTGCTGCTTTGTAATACGCGGGGCTTTGGTTTTTGTATTATTTTTGACCCTGTTAACAGGCTGCGGGAAAACGGCCAAAGAACGGTCTAAGCAGGCGATAGAAAAACTCTCGTTCAGGAACGCGCCCGGCGTGACGCGCGAAGAAATCAAAGCAGTCGAAGACCTCAAGGCGCGATACGGCTCTTTTAGCTGCGCCGTAAACCTGAACACAGATTCGTTCTACGGCAAAGACGGCGGGCTTTCGGGGTATGCCGTCCTGTTTTACGGCTGGCTCTCCCGCTTCTTCGGGATACCTTTTAAGCCGGAGTTCCATGAATCGGGCAGCCTGCTGAAAATGATTGAGAGCGGGGAAATTGATTTTACCATCGATCTGACGGATGCGCCGGAACGCCGGGCGGCTTTCTTTATGACAAAGCCTATAGCCCAGCGCCCGTTTATAATTTACCGGCTTGCCGGAAGCGAACCCCTTGAGAATATCATAAGTTCGCGCAAGCCGCGTTACGCTTTTCTGTCCGGCTCGGTGCTGCTCGCCGACGCCAGGGCAAACGCCGGATACGAGTTTGAGACTGTTTTTGTTGACGATCACGCCGACGCTTACCCCCTGCTGGAAAGCGGCAAAATTGACGCGTATATCGGACTTGACAATACGGAAGCCGTCTTTGACAAATTCGGCAACGTTGTCGGCGAGAATTTCTTCCCCCTGATTTTCAGATCGTCCGCCCTGTTAACGGGGAAGGCGGAACTTAAACCCGTAATCTCGGTACTTGACAAGGCGCTGGATGTCCGCACCCTCAGCTACCTGTCAGGATTGCGGAGGGCGGGGTATCAAAAATACCTGGGAAACAAGCTGTACACGCTGCTGACCGAAGAGGAGCGCGTATACATTAAAAACAACCCTGTAATCCCCCTGGCAGCCGAGTTCAACAATTACCCTGTCAGTTTTTTTGACGTTCAGACAAACGAATGGCAGGGCATTTATTTTGACGCGCTCGGCGAAATAGAAAACATGACCGGAGTCAAATTTGAATGTGTCAACGATCCGGGCGCGCAATACCCGGAACTGGTTGCCATGCTTGAAAAAGGCGAGGCTCTTGTCATGCCCGAACTGTTCCGCTTAAAAAAGTACGAGGGCCGTTTCCTGTGGTCGGAAGTCCCGCTTCTGGAAGACAACTACGCGTTTATAACCAAATCGGATTTCCAGAACATAGACATAGGCGAGGTTTTTTATTTGCACGTCGGCCTCCGTAAAGACACCCATTACGCCGAATTGTTTAAAAAAATGTTTCCCGATCACCAGAATTTCACCGAATATGACACCCAGGAAGAACTCTGGGACACGTTAAAGAGCGGCGAGGTGGACGCTATCTTCTCCAGCCGGCGGAGGCTGGTTATTTACACCAACTACCACGAAGAGGCCGGTTTTAAGCTTAATTTAATATTCGATAATACATTTGACACGTCGTTAGGTTTCAACAGGAACGCCCCGGTTCTAAAGTCGGTTATCGACAAAGCCCTCGGCCTTATCAATATAAACAATATTTCAAACCAGTGGATGAACAGAAATTACGATTACCGGGCCAAGCTGGCGGCGACGCGGCTTCCCTGGCTGATCGGCGTGTCGGTATTAATTTCCCTCGTGCTGCTGCTCGTGTTAATTCTTTTGACAAGAAGCCGCAGTATCGGCAAAGATCTGGAAATCCAGGTAAACGAGCGGACAAGGGAGATGGCGTTTGAAACGTCCAAACTCCAGGCGGTGATTTATTCAATCCCCGACATACTGTTTTGCAAGGATACGGATTTCAAATACACCCAATGCAACAATCCCTACGAACTCTTTTTGGGCATCAAAGAATCTGAAATTATCGGCAAGACCGACAAGGACGGCGCGTGGTTCCATCCTGCGGACAGGGACATGATTCACGTCTCGGAACGGATTGTAATCTCCGAGAACCGGGTTCTTAAATTTGAAGAAAAGATCCTCTCGCCCATTACCGGAAAAGAAAAGTTTTTTGAAACGGTTAAAGCCCCGATCAGGCAGGACGGCGCTGTCGCGGGGATAGTCTCCGTAGTTCGCGACATAACCCAGCGCAAAGAGATGGAGGAGGAACTGGCGTTTAAAACCGTCAAACTGCAGATGATAGTTGACACCATCCCCGACATACTGTTTTGCAAGGACGCCGAATTAAAATTTACGCAATGCAACAAGCCCTTCCAGGATTTTTTTGGTATCCGCGAAGCGGACATGCTCGGCAAGACGGACAGGGACGGCGCGTGGTTCCCTTCCGAAATGGTACAGCAGATACATCAGGCGGAAATATCCGTAATTAGCCATGATCAGACGTTTACCCGCGAATTAAACCTGTCGGCTCCGTTAACGGGGAAAAAAGCCGTTTTTGAAGCGGTTTTATCCCCGCTCAAGCAGAACGGCGTTATTGTCGGAATGATGTGCATCGCGCGCGACATAACCATGCGTAAGGCGATGGAGGACAGTATCCGCTCGGCTTTGCAGTCCAAGACCAATTTCCTCGCCCACATGAGCCACGAACTGAGAACCCCGCTTAACGTGATTATCGGGCTTACCGATTTAATACTGGAAGACGCGCGCCTGGACGTTTACGTTACCAATAATTTATTGAAAATAAACAACGCGGGAGGCACGCTACTGAGCATTGTTAACGATATTTTAGACTTTTCCAAGGTCGAGACGGGCAAACTCGAAGTATCGCCCGTTGAATATTACACTGCCAGCGTATTGAACGACGTCACTACCGTTGTTGTCACCCGCCTCGGGGAAAAACCCGTAAAATTCCGTCTGGATATTGAAAACGATATGCCGGAAAAACTCTTCGGCGACGATCTGCGCGTGAAACAGATATTGATCAACCTGCTTAACAACGCGGTTAAATACACGCGGGAGGGAAGCATTGAATTAAGCATACGCTGTACGCGCGAGGGCGATACCGTGTGGATGGACGCGGTCATCAAAGACACCGGCATGGGCATACGGGAGAACGACCTGAAAAAGCTGTTTGAAGATTATTTTCAAATCAATGAAAAGGCCAACCGCAGTATCGAGGGCACGGGGCTGGGCCTGCCCATTACCAAAAGGCTTGTAGAACTGATGGACGGAAAAATCACGGCGGAAAGCGAGTACGGCAAGGGCGCTACGTTCCGCCTGCGCCTGAAACAGGGCTTTGTCAGCGACGCGCCCCTCGGGCCGGAACTCGCGGAGAAGCTCCGCAATTTCCAGTATGCCGAAGACAAGCGGCTTGCCCAAAAAAGAATCTTGCGGCTTGATTTGAGCTATGCGCGGGTTCTGGTGGTTGACGACGTGCTGACCAACCTGGACGTGGCGGCGGGCCTGCTGAGAAAATACAGGATGGAGGTTGACTGCCTGGACAACGGGCCTGCGGCGGTTCAGCGGATACGCGCGGGGATTCCGGTTTACAACGCTATATTTATGGATCACATGATGCCCGATATGGACGGCATACAAACGGCGGACGCTATCCGCGCCCTGGGAACCGAATACGCGAAGAAGATACCGATAATAGCCCTGACCGCCAACGCCATCCACGGGACGGAACAGTTGTTTTATCAGCATGACTTTCAGGCGTTTATATCCAAACCGATTGACATGATGGAACTGGATCTGGTTGTCAAAAAATGGGTGCGCGACGAAAGCCGCGACGACGTGCCGGTTTTAAGGGAGCCTGTGTATAACGATCCCGCCGTGCAGGTAGAAATAGAAATACCCGGCGTGGATACGAAAAAAGGGCTTGCCCTGTACGCCGGGGATACGGGCGTGTATCTGTCCCTTCTGCGCTCCTATGCCGCCAACACGCCGGGGCTTTTGGACAAACTGAGGGCCGTTTCCGCGCAAAACTTGCCTAAATATAATATCTCCGTACACGGGCTGAAAGGCTCGAGCGCCAACATAGGCGCGGAAATGATACGGGAACAGGCTTTTGAACTGGAGAAAATATCCAAGGAAGGCAACGTGCAGGGCGTTTGGGCGCTGAACGGCAAACTCATTGCCGATACGAAGATAGTCGTCTCAAATATAAAAGCGTGGCTGGAACAGTACGACGCCGGAAGGGAGAAAAAGCCCGTCCTGAAAGCCCCCGACAGGGAGCTTCTGAAACAGCTCAGGCAGAGCTGTGAAAAATACGACATAAAAGGCGCTGAAAAAGTTTTGTCCGTACTGGAAAAATCCGATTACGAAAAAGACGGAGATCTGATAGTATGGATAAGGGATAAAATCGAAATATCGGAATTTATCGAGGCGGCGCAAAGGCTTGAAGAGTACGAGAAGGCACAGTCTTCGTAACGCGGAGACGGCAAAGTCTGTCCACAAAGTAACCGACTTTGTGGACAGACACTAACTAACGGAGGAGAAAATGGCCGGAGAACAGAAAAAAATTATCGCGGTGGACGATATTCCTGAAAATTTGGCAGCGATCAGGAATACGCTGAAGGACATGTACGAAGTGTACCCCTGCCCCTCCGCATTCAAAATGTTTGAATTGCTGGAGCATGTTAAACCGGATTTGATCATGCTGGACGTGGGGATGCCGGATATGGACGGGTACGAGGCGATTAAAAGGCTGAAAAGCGACGACAGGTTCAAGTCAGTGCCCGTTATATTCCTGTCCGCGATGAACGACGAGAAGAGCGAGATGGAGGGGTTAAACCTTGGCGCGGTCGATTATATCCACAAGCCGTTTGTCACCCCCTTGCTGCTCCAGCGGATAAAAATACACCTGTCCATGTCGGAACAGCAAAAAGTAATATTGGACAGGAATAAGGAAATTGAGGAGTTTCTTAAAAAAATCTCCAAAAACCCTGTTTAAATATGAGTAACGATTTCAGCGAATACACCATACTGGTCGCCGAGGACGACGAAATCAACAGGGAAATCATGGCGGCGCTACTGGGGAAGACCGGCATTTCTGTTGATTTCGCCGAAAACGGCAAACGCGCCGTAGCCCTGTTTCAGGAACACCCCGAACGTTACAACATGATCCTCATGGACGTTCACATGCCGGAAATGGACGGGTACACGGCGACGAGGACGATACGCGCGCTTGATTCGGAAATTGCAAAAAACATTCGCATAATAGCCCTTACTGCGGACGTTTTCCGCGAAGACATAGAAAAGTGCCTTTCCGCCGGAATGGACGAACACCTCGGAAAACCGATTTTCCCGAACGAACTCTACGCCAAACTAGAAAAAAACCTAATAACAAAATAGCAAACAAAATAGCAAAGAGCAAGGAGCAAAGTAAAGCGATACATCTTCCTTTGCTATTTGCTCACTGCTATTTACTCTTTTGTAATGACGCTTTTCTTGACAATAAGTTCTTTGATCTTGGCTCCCTTGCCGATCTTCTTGCGGATATAGTACAGCTTGGCTCTGCGGACTTTGCCGGGGCGCACCAGTTCGACTTTGTCAACGCGGGGCGAGTGTACGGGGAATACGCGCTCGACAAATACGCCGTAGGAATTTTTCCGCACGGTAAAGGTCCTGCCGATCCGGGCGTTCTTCATCGCGATTACCAGGCCCTCGTAGACCTGCACCCGCTCGGTTTTGCCTTCAATGATCTTGAAATGCACCTTTACGGTATCCCCGACTTTAAAATCGCCGGGGTTGTCTTTCATCTGCGCGGCGTCAATGGCCTTAATTTCGTTCATCTTTATCTCCTTCAGCCGGGACCTGACGGTCAATCATGCTGTTTGTTTCCTTGTCAAAAAGCCCCAATCCCCTGCCCTTCTCTATCAAATCCGGCCTGAAACGCAGGGTCTTTTCGATACGCTTTTCAAGCCGCCACTTCCGTATATTCTCGTGGTGACCTGAAAGCAGTACCTCGGGAACTCTGATTGTATCAAAAATCTCCGGTCGTGTATACTGGGGGTACTCCAAAAGCCCGCCGGAAAAACTTTCCTCGTCCAGCGATTCCGGAGTTATCACCTTGTCCACCAGGCGGTACGTCGCGTCAATAAGGGCGAGCGCCGCAACTTCGCCAGAGGACATCACATAGTCGCCGACGGAGATCTCTTCATCAATATACAGATCTATCACGCGTTGATCAATACCCTCGTAACGCCCGCACAGAAGCACAAGTTCCTGTTCCCCGGCAAGCTCCCGCGCAAGCTCCTGGGTAAACGGCCTGCCCGAAGGGCTAAGGTAGATAACGCGCCTCCCTCCCCTTCTTCCTTTTTTCTGTACGCCAGCCGATTCCAGGGCGCGGGAAAGCGGCTCCGGCAGCATAAGCATACCGGGGCCGCCGCCGTAAGGCGCGTCGTCGCAGGTCTTGTGTTTGTCGTACGCGAAGTCGCGTATGTTTACCGGCTGATAGCTGATAATGCCCCGCTGTATCGCTTTCGCCATAATCGAGGTCGAGAAGTACGCGTCTGTTATTTCGGGGAACAGGGTCAGGACTGTGTATTTCATTCCAGTATCCAGAGATTGTTAAGCGTAAGTCTCCTGTTTTCAAGATCAAGGCTTGAAAAAAATTCTTTGCGGAAAGGAACCAGTTTGAGCGTTCCGTCAGTAAGGCGTATCTCAATGAGATCGCCGCCGCCGCCTTCGATAACGGCGTTTATATGCCCCAACACCTCCGAAGGAGGCGCCGCCTCTGCCGCAGGCGCAAGCACCGCAAGCCCCTTAAGGTCTTCAACATAAAATTCATCAGGCTTAAGGGCCGCGGCATCTTCCCTGCTGACAATCAGTTCCGCGCCAGCAAGAGCCTTTGCCGCCTCCGGGCTGTTAAAACCCGCAAAGCGCATAACAACAACAGGGATGTTGGGGGCGCTTTCCTCGATAGCCAGCACGCGCTCTTTCCCGTCCTGCCGCAAGACAGCAGATTTTAGCCTTAACAGATGCTCAATTTCGCCGGAGAGAGGTTTTACTTTGACAAAGCCCTCCAGGCCGAAAGGCGCGCCGACAATACCGGCGATGAATTCAGTTAGTAATGAGCAATTAGCAGTGAGCAATGTTCTCTGTTCTCTGTTCTCTGTTATTTGTTCACTGCTCACTGCTCACTGCTCACTGCTCACTGCAAACTAGTCCAGTATTTCCAGCACCGTGTGCTTGCCGGTTCTGGCAGTGGCGGCCATAAGGACTGTCCGCATGGCCTTGGCGATACGCCCGTGCTTGCCTATGACCTTGCCGATATCGTCTTCCGCAACTTTTAATTCAAGTATGGTGGATTTCTCGCCTTCTACAACGCTGACAGACACCTGGGACGGATCGTCCACCAGCGACTTCGCGATATATTCGATCAGATCTTTTTCCATGATAATACCTTGCCTTGAGAAAAAAAGCCTGCCCGCAAAAGAAGACCGTCATAACGATATTTCTGCGGGCAAAGGCTACTTAACGTGAAGGCCCTTTTTATTAAAGATTCTCCGCACAGTGTCGCTTGCCGTCGCGCTCTTCGCAAGCCAGGCTTTCGCTTTTTCCATGTCAAACACAATCTGTTTGTCTTCCGCCTCGATCGGGTGGTAGTATCCTAATTCCTCGATGGTTTTCCCGTCGCGCGGGCTCCTCTGATCCATAACCACAATGCGGTAATATGGGCGCTTCTTTGTCCCGAATTTCTTGAGCCGTATCCTGGCGCTCATCGCTCCTCCTCGTATATTCTGCCGAAATTGTACACTGTTTTTAGAATACACAAAAAACCGGGGATTGGTCAAGAGAGTTACGAGAGAAAAATTAGGAATGTGAGTAAATCGCGCCGCAGGCGCAGGCGGAAGTTCTTCCCTCTATATTGACATAACCAGTAATTCGTAATAAATTACAAAGATAACTCAGGAGATCCAAATGTTGAAAAAAGTAACCTTTGTTCTGGTTTCGGCGCTTATGCTGGCTGCTTGCGGAAAGTCGCAAAGCTTTGTTCTCTATTCCTGGAGCGATATGTTCCCCCAGGAAGTTTTGACCGGATTTGAAAAAGATACCGGGTTCAAATTGCATTATGTCAATTTTGACAGCGATGAGACGATGTACGCTAAACTCAAGTCTGACAAGAAGGGCAGTTACGACCTCATCATTGCGGATGATTATATGGTAGAAAATGTCATAAAAGAAGGTCTCACGCAAAAAATAGACCGTTCGCTGCTGTCCAATTTCGGCAATATAAACCCCATTTACCAGGGTCAGTTTTATGATCCGTCAGACGAGTACACTGTCCCCTACGGGGCCGGCGTACAGACTATAGTCTATGACCCCGGAATTGAAATTCCCATAAGGGGGTATTTAGACCTGTGGAACTCTCAGCTTAAGCAGAAGATCGGCATAATCGGCAATTACCGGGTTATTAACGGAATGGCCCTGAAGGTATTGAGGCAGAGTTACAATACCAATGACCTGAGAGCGATTGACGCCGCCGGGCTGTTCCTTAAAACGCTTGCGCCTAACATCCGCCTGATCCGCGACGACAAACTGGATGACGAACTGGTCTCAGGCGAAATATCCGTGGCTGTCATGTATACCTCCCAGGTGACAATGGCGAAGATGGAAAAGCCGGAACTTAAAGTTGTGTTCCCCGTCGAAGGGATCGGCTTCGGCATTATGGCGGCGTTTATCCCGGCCAACGCGCCTAATTCCAAAGCCGCCCACGCGTTCCTTGACTATATCCTTGATCCGCAGAGGGGGGCGCAATGTTTCATGACGCTCGGTTACTACAGCACCTTTTCCGCCTCCGACCCTTACATTGACGAAGAGTACCGCGATTTCCTGACGCTTCCCGAGGATTTCAAAAATTTTGACGCAATGGAGATGATTCAGAACATAAGCCCCGAAGCCGAAGCCGCGCACAACCGGATTTGGACGGAATTTAAGTCGGCGGCAGGACAGTAACAGGAGGATATAGAGTTACACGGAGTTTGACCACTGCGACAAATAATATTTTTTGATCGTTTACTGCATAAAAGAACTTGACAAATCATCAAAAAACCGAGAGAATAAGTTAAAAAGGCTTAGCCGGTTTTTGAGAGAGAATTGCGGGAAAGAGTATTTAATCTGCACATAAAGGCAGATATATATTGAAAGAACCATTGAAGGTAGTTGTATGATACAAAAACAGCTTGCCATTTTTGTTGAAAACAAAACAGGTGCGCTTTGCAAAATAACTAAAATTATAGCGGATTGTAAGATTAACCTCCGCGCATTGTGCATAGCGGAGACTAAAGATTATGGTATTTTGCGGATTATAGTAGATAACCCATCGGAAGCTCTTGATAAATTAAGATCTCTTGGTATATCTGTAACAGTAAACAACATGGTTATTGTTAAAATGGCTGATCATCCAGGTAGTCTTGCCGAAATACTTGAAGTGCTTGCTCGTCATGATATTGGAGTGAATTACTTATACGCTTTCCTATCTGGCGAACAAAAAGACACCGCATATGTAGCTTTACGCATCGATTCAGATAAAGAACAAAAAGCGGTCGAAGTTTTACAGGAAAAAGGTTATGTAGAGAGTGATTCTTTTGCATAGTTTTATAAGCCTTGGTAGCTCAGTTGGTAGAGCAACGGACTGAAAATCCGTGTGTCGTCGGTTCAATTCCGACCTAAGGCACTTTTTCTAATTAGTGTCTGACCATAAACTCAGTTCTTATGAAAGTGCAGTTTTTATGAGCTGTATATAATGTTGTTATGGAGAAAAATTATGAAAGATAAAACGAACGCCAATCATTCAGACGAAAACGAAATTGCGGCAGGGAAACTGTTTGCAGATATTTGTAGCGAGATGGAATCTATAGAATTATCCGCAAAGGAAAAGATCGCAGGAGCAAAGAACATAACGGAACTGCATGATGTGAAAGCGTCTCTCCTGGGCAAGCAAGGCGCGCTCTCAAAAATATTAAAAGAAATACCCCGGCTTGAAGGTTCGATACGCGCCAAAACAGGCCGCACCGCAAACGAACTTAAAGAGCGGTTTAGCGCCATGATTGAGGGCCGCGAAGAAGAAATTCGTCTCAAAGCAGTCGAAATACCTTCGGAATTCGACCTGACTGTCCCCGGAATACCGCCGCTCGGCGGGGCTTTGCACCCTATCACCCAGATGTGCTACGATCTCAACGACACTTTCCGTTCAATGGGATTTGAAATATTTCAGGAATCCGACATAACGAGCGAGCTTTATGCTTTTGACCACTTGAACTTCCTGCCGGACCATCCTGCGCGCGAGAGCATGGACACTTATTGGCTGGCAGGGCACGACAAGGGGCGAAGCGGGGACAGGCTCTGCCTCCGTCCGCATCTAACCGGCGCGAGCGTCCGCTATCTTCAGACGCATAAACCCCCGTTCCGCTTTGTATATCCCGGGAGGGTGTATCGTAACGAATCGACAGATGCGCGGCACGAACGCGCGTTTTTCCAATATGAAGCATTAATCGTTGACCGCGAATTTATGTTTACATCGGGAAAAGTTATGATAAAAAGCATTTTATCGAAAGTATTCGGCCGGGATGTGCCGGTCAGGATGCGTGTCGGATTTTTCCCGTTCGTCGAACCGGGATTTGAAATTGACATGGGTTGTCTGGTATGCGGCGGAACCGGGTGCAGCGTTTGTAAGAACGTCGGCTGGATAGAAGTAATGCCCGGCGGCACGCCGCATCCAAACGTACTTCGCGCCGCAGGGCTAAATCCCGACGAGTTCACCGGGTTCTATGTAAATATCGGCTTGGATCGTCTGGTCATGATGCGCTACGGAGTGGACGACGTAAGGCTGTTCCACAGTACCGATCTTAGGTTTTTGACCCAGTTCAGTTAGGAGAGAAAAAATATGAAACTGTCGCTAAATTGGATAAAGGATTATGTAAAAATTCCAGCGGATATGGATTTATCCAGGCTCGCCTACGACCTCACCATGTCCACTGTGGAAGTGGAGAGCATGTCTAAACTAGGCGGGAAGTTTGACAACATGGTTGTTGGCGTTGTAAATGAAATACTCCCCCACCCCAATGCGGACAAGCTTCGGATATGCAAGACCGATCTTGGAGGCGGGAACGTACAAGAGATAGTTTGCGGCGGCATCAATTTAAAAAAAGGGATGAAAGCCGCTGTAGCGCTCCGGGGCGCTATGGTTCGCTGGCACGGGACCGGCGAGCCGGTCGAAATCAAAAATGAAAAGGTGCGCGGCGTAGAGAGTCACGGAATGATTTGCGCGTCATCGGAGATAGGGTTGTCTGATTTGTTTCCGTCTACGGATGAAGCGGCAATACTTGACCTGTCCGAATTTAATGCGGAAGCCGGTACCGGTCTTGCGGAAGCGTTAGGCCTGGATGATGTGATATTGGAAATTGACAACAAGTCGCTGACCAATCGCCCCGATCTCTGGGGGCATTACGGTATCGCACGGGAACTTTCCGCCTTGTACGACCTTCCTCTTAGCGAGTTTGCTCCGTTCGTTCCTCCGTCTGCACAGGGTTTTGAGATTTCTTTGGATGATACAACGCGTTGCCCCAGATATATTGGCGTAAAAATTGAGGGACTCTCGGTAAAACCGTCGCCGTTTGAGATACAGAGCCGTATTTGGCGGGTAGGAATGCGTCCTATTAACGCTATAGTCGATATAACAAATTATGTGATGTTGGCTGTCGGTCAGCCGACGCACGCTTTTGACTCTGATCATATAAAGGGGCATATAACTGTACGTTGTGCGCGTGATGCAGAGAAACTTATGCTTTTGGACAGCAGGGAATTATCTCTTTGTGCAGACGATCTGGTAATCGCGGACGATGAAGATTCAGTCGGATTGGCAGGCGTGATGGGGGGGAAAAAAGATTCTGTATTGCCTGAAACAACTAAAGTAATACTTGAAGTCGCCAACTTCGAGGCCATCGGCATTAGACGCACCGCGATAAGATACAAAGCCCGCACGGAAGCGGCTATTAGATATGAGAAAGGTATAGACTCTGACAGATGCGACATTGCCCTTTCGTTAGCGATGCAAATGTTCTCGGACTTCTTCCCCGGCTTGTCGGTGACAGGCTTTCGTGATAATTATCCGAAACGTCCCGAAAGAAACAAAATTAGTTTTTCATATGAATGGCTGGAAAAACGCCTCGGTAAAAGTATTCAAGACAAAGATATAGTTTTACCGTTACAACGTCTCGGCTTCGATGTAAAACACTGCGACGGTATTGTGGATACGGTCGTACCTACATGGCGCTCTACAGGCGATATTTCCATCCCCGATGATATTCTGGAAGAAGTGGCCAGAATTTACGGTTACGATAATTTTGAACCGACGCCTATATCAACGACGTTTGAAGGCGCGATAAACCAGCTCAATATTGACATCGACAGGAAAATAAGGGAATATCTGGCTTTTAGATGCGGAATGCACGAGATATTTACATACCCCTGGATTAGCGATGAGTATGTGAACGCCGTTTTTTCGAGCGGCGGCGATATGCTCTCTATTTCCACCCCCCCCTCCCCTAATGAACGCTACATCCGATCTTCGCTCGTACCCAACCTCTGCAAAGCGGTCGCGGATAATTTGCGTTTTTTTGACGAATTCGCGATATTTGAATCAGCGCAAGTGTTTTTCAATCGGGACTTCGGTACTCCGTATGACGCGCGCGAATCATTACCGCTCCAGCGAAGAAATGTTGCGGGGGCCTATGTTGAAAACGCAGAAGCTGTGACTTCGCTTTTCAGGAGAACAAAGGGCGTAGTTGAGTCTCTCCACCGTTATGTACACATGGAGCCGTTAACGTTTGAAAAGATCGAGAAGCCGGTATGGGCGGACGGTGCAGTTTGGCTCAACATTTGCCACAACGGCAAAATGATTGGAAACCTGGCGCTTCTGTCGAAAAAAGCGTCGCTTGACTGCGGAATTAAAAACAGCGCGGTGATGCTGTTTGAGTTAGACATTGACTCGCTTAAACCGTATCCGTCGAGGACGAATCAGTTCACGCATCTTCCGGAATACCCGATGACGAACTATGATATATCCCTTCTATTGGATTTGTCGGTCAAGTGGGATGATATATTTAAAGTTATTACAGAAAAAGTCCGTTCGGACGATTTATTGAGAAATGTGTCTTTCGTGGACGAGTACAGGGGGCGGCAGGTTCCCGAAGGGAAAAAATCCGTTACTTTCAGGCTGGTAATCGGTTCCCCCAAAAAGACGCTGACTTCTGAGGAAATAGAAACTTGCGCTAACGCAGTTGTGCGGCATTTAGAGGGTGTTTTTGGGGCTGAACTTCGCAGATGAAAATTAAAGGCGGGATGATATGGATACTAAAATAGTATATCGCGAACTATCAAAAGAAGATAAGGATCAATATCGTTGTTTGCTTACCGAAGTAACCCAAACATTGCAACGAAAAGATTTTTTTATTCCGCCGCCGGGGTTTGCTGATAATTTATTTGTTGAAGGCTATGCGCGAAGTATAGGCGCGTTTGACAATGATAAGTTGATAGGAATTGCAACACTATTATTAGAGCAAAATCAAAAATACAAGGAAAAATTGGACGCTTCTGATAAGAAAGTTTGCGAACTTGGAAATTATTTGGTAGCAGAACAATATCGCGGTCAAGGAATAATCCAAGTTTTACAGTCAAAGTTATTGGAGATTGCAAAGCAATTAAACTTTGATATTGTGATGGCTACAGTTCATCCAGATAATATATCAAGTTTAAAAACACTACAAAAGGAATTAGAAATTGTGAAAACATTTGAGATAGAAGATGGTATAGAAAGGTTTTTAATGAGGAAGAACATAATACGAACAGTTGATGGAAAATGAACGCACGATTATCGTAATACTTCGATAATCTGGCAAATAACAACTTCGCGTCTTTGCATGAGATAAATAGAGTAAAGTTTTAGATTTTACAACATTTTCCATAAATATATCCCCCCTAAAATAGAAATCAGCCTTACATTAACTTATTATATCTTCAATATGTAAGATTTTCAATACAAAACTGCACGACAAACGCATGAATATACAGTTTGGAAGAAAATAACCACGAACGACACGAACCCTAACTTAGATATTGCCGGAAAACATTCATGCTCTTTCTTAATTTCATGGAATTTGAAGGTTAAAAATGGTTTTCTAACAGCAAGTTCGTGTTGGTTCGTGTGGTTCGTGGTAAAAATTCATTCATGCGTTTGTCCTGCAAAACTGGACGAATTTATATGATTGACCGGTTATCATCGGAAATCAGCCGTCCGTCTGTTACACGCAAAGCCGGGAAAACAGATCATGACTTTGCAGGAGGGTAAGTTCATTTTAGAATATCGTCACCAATAATTATCCAGTTTGTGGAGATTAGAATCTTTATAGAGAAATTTCAACTCATTGATTTTATTATCAATTTTCCCATTCACTATAAGGTGTCTTTCCTCCGCAATGTTAAAATGATCTGACTGGTCATTGAAATCGTCTTTGAGATAACACATAGTGTCAATCATATTATGATAAGCTCTGCCTTCTTTGTGTAATTCTAAACATTTGTAGTAATGAGATAACGCTCGTTGGTTCTCACGATAACTTGATAATTGCTCTCTCCATTCTTTGCCAAGATAATCTTCTAAGTACTGTTTTATTTGTGAAATATCTTCATATTCTTCATAAAATTGTAATTCATATATTTCATATAGACTAATCCAAAAAGAAAGATTTTTATGTATTGAACCCAAAAAGCTATGGGGGAAAAGATATGTTTCGTCCATTGTTTCTGACAATTGAATAATGTCTATCAAACAATATATTGTTTCAGCTATGAGATTTTCCAAGATATTTATATTCATATTTTGTTTATTTTTTATATAATGATATCCAAATATTTCTTTTGTAGTTTTATTATAATTCATACCTAATATCTTAGATAACATTTTCCCTGGATTTTTAAGATCTCTTAATAATACTTTATCATTAATAAGTATTTGAAACAAATTATAATTAACTTCAGATTTCAACCATAAACGAGAAATACGTCCCACAATGCTGTAATTTGTTTTGTACGGTGAAGTGATACGCATATCGTAATATTCTTTTAATTTTTTTACTTTTTCAGGTTCATTTTTGATTGATTTTAACTCCAATTTTTTTACCAAAATAAATATTCTGGTGATTTCACTATCTATCAAAAGATTTTGCAATGGTATTTCATCATTAATCGTATTTTTATTAAAATCATATTTACGTTTATTCAGTTCAAATACATTTAAATCTTCATTGGCGTACCATAAATAATGAATAGCTTTTTCGCTTAATTGTTTGATATATTTAATGTTATAAATATCATAGTGTTTGAATAAACAGAGCATTTTATATATTTGGAAGGCAGAGTGTTTATATAAGTTGGCTTTACGATATGCTTCTAATGATATAGTATACATTGCAAAAGCAATTTCCATCTTTGAAAAATAAATTGTTTCAATTATAATCTCTTTTTCATATTCAGAATCCATATAGTGAATATACTTTTCCAAACTGCTTGTGGAATTTATTTTAAAATAATCTTTATCTTTTGTATTAAAAATATTTATATCACCGATATAACAAGGGTATTCGGAATCTTTTTCCGGTAAATTGCAATCTTTTATATCACAAGAAAAAAACACATTACCCCAGTCTGAAAGTATCCTCGCCAATACCGTATAATATATCATATTATAGTTTTTCTTGTTGATTTCTTTAATACTTGCAGACAATAGTTCCTTTAATGTATTTTTACTTTTATTTTCAGGTTTATCTAAATAAGATTTTCCTAACAAAATCGAAAGTGCTTTATGATAATAGTAACAAGCTGTACAAGAATAATTTTGAGGCAGATTATCCTTATTTTCGATCTGCTTGTCTTCATCTTTATCTGCTTCTCTATTTTTATCTTTTTTGCATTTCAAATCTGAATTTTTATAATATAAAATATCAGCCACTCGCGAATAGAATTCAGCCTCAAGTAGTTTTGCCTCATTGTGATTTATAACAGAGGTTAAGAATTTAAATTCTTTATCTAATTGTTCTAAATGATTGGGGTTAATGCCTCCAATAAAACTTTTTTCAAGTATTTGAAGTTTAGCAATAAATGGTAAATAGAACAATTTCAATCCTTCAAATGTCATTTTTTTAATCAACATATCATTGGTGCTGGGTGAAATTCTTTTGAAATATAACGGTTGTGGAGAGGCTATACAAGCATCTACTGGATTTGTAAAAATATCTATTGTCGGAAAATCAACATTATCGTTATAATTTTTTTTATTTTTATTTATTTTTCCTATTTCTGATATTTTTACAAATACATGTTTACCATTCCCCTTATCTTTTCTAATTACAACTCCGGCTTTTAATTCTGGAATTGCAATATCTCTTTCCCGAATGATCCGTTTACAGAGTTCGCCATAAGTCAGATAGGCTAAGTCATATTGTTTTCGTTTTTCATAAATCATCCCCAATCTAAGCATATTTTTTACATATACGTAAAGCTGTTCCAGTGTCATTTTTTCATCTTCTTTTTGTTTTTCTTGTTTGTCATAATTTTTTTGTTCCAATTTGCGAAGCGCTTGTACGGCGCTTTTATAGTATACTTCCGCTTCTTCGAGTTCATCATTGTAATAACACAAATCTCCCAACACTACTTGCAATGAAGAAATGGCATCTATAAATTCGGAAGAAGTTTTGTCATTTTGGTATTCTTTCTTTGTGTTTTCCAAAAGATCTTGATAACGCTTCTTCAACGGCAATGTTTCATCAAGAGAGAAGCTGAACAGGGCCGAGAAAACTTCGTCAGTTTTTGCCATAGCGAAAATCTCATTTGCAATTAGACCATCAAATTTGTACTCTGAGAGGCTGAAAGTCGATTTGTTGATATGTACTTGCGTCAAATAATTAAGCAAATCCACGGCAATTGATTTTAGTTCCGGCGCACGGTTTACCTCCAGCATTTCGGGCGAAATATCCAGAATTTTCCACGAAAAAGAATTCTTGTGAAATTTGAATAGGAAATCGACAAATCGCAATGACGACACCACCAATTTGTCGCTATGCTCCTTAATATTGCTTTCAGAAAGGCGGTAAAAAATCGGAGTTATCAGGTATGCGATAATACCCAGCGTATATTGTTTGTAATAGTTGAAGTACAAAAAGTGCCGTGAACTATGATAACGCTGAACGATCAATGTTTTTTCATTATCTTTTTCTTTTTCATCCTTTTCAATATGAATTTCAACAAATGATTCAAAGAGTTGCATCATTTTTTTTGGCGCACCTTTGCTTACGTGTGCAAGATAAATGATAAATTGTTGCAATACTGCGATTATTTTTTGTATTTCCTCGTATTGCTCATCTCTACGCAATATTTCTTTTTCTAAATATATCCGATAATTTTTTAGATCATAATATTCTACCTGATAATCATGAGGAATAAGTTTTCGACAAACAAATTCCTCTGGCAATGACGCTATACTCGATTCCTGTCGCAATATTTTTTTATCCGTAGGATGGTCAGTAAGAAAACTTGGCACATAGATAACAACATTAAAAATACTCCCGATATAATTGTTTCTTTCCGATACGTCAGCCAAATGAATGTCAAACATCTCGCGCCCTGCAATAAAGATAAACTTCGCACGGGCAGTAGAGAGAAAATACTTCATATTAGATAAAATTTTCAAAATCTCGGTTTGCCTCTCTCTCGTTGCATCAATAGAAAACAATGAAGCTTTTGTTTGAGGATTTTCTTTTTCCTGGCTGGCATCACCCGGTTCTACTTTGTCCAATTCATCGAACACAATTACAATGCTTGGACGGCACATAATAATCGGTATTTGTTGCATATAGTTTAAAATATCCTGCAATTCCTTTTCTATTTCCCGCGCATCGGCAATATTGCGTATTTTTTTTGTTTTCGTTTTCGTTTCAATTTCGAGACTGGGATTTCCACTATTTATGTTTATTGAATTTTCACGTTCGGTACTATGTGTGATATCGCTGTTTAGATCTTTTAATCGTTGCATTATTATTCGATGTGTAACAATAATGTACTTAATCCAGGTAGTTCGGAATAGAAATACAAAGAATAGATACGTTAAGAAAAATGATATCCAAAAGAGATAATTTATTGGAGAAAAAAAAGCATTACTAAAATCATTTTTTCCCTTCCAAAAAAAATCTGGGGCTTCTTTTACTATTTTTGTTATTTCAAAAACAGACTGATCAAGTATAAGCAGAAAAATTTTTGCCTTGTAAATAACATCTGGAAAAGTACGTTTCACTTCTTGTGGAAAAACACGTTGCAAACGAAGTTTATCCATTTCATTAATAGTAATTATATCTTTATCTGTTATATTATCCAATCCATTAACAGTAATCATATTTTTATCATCTTTAATATAAAATGAACCTTTTTTTTTATACGTAACATCATTAATATTAATATTGTTATTTAGAAATGATTGCGAACTGTACTTATACAAATCTGAGTTTTTTATTAGTTCATAGAGTTTTTGTCCTTCTAGAATGTGACTAAACAAGGAAGCAAAAATAAAAAGAAACCCGAATACCATAAGTCGCCAAGGCAACATTCGCCGAATCGAGTGACAATATGTATTGTATTCAGTGCTTAAAGTACGTACTATCAATCGTAAAATATCTTTTTCGTCTTTTAATTTATGTCCAAAGTTTATGCGTAAATACAAGCGGTCATAGTTTTTTATGTAGGTCCAAATTGGGAATAAAAAAAAACTAAATAAATTTTTGAGGTGTAATAAAATATTATCTTTTTTTGAAAATATTTCTTTTTTATATTTTTGTATATATTCACACGATTTCTTTCTAATAATCAATAATAATCGAATAATAATAATAACAAAGAATGCTATTATAGGAGTGAAACAAGGTATCAAAGATAAAAATTGCGTAAAGCTAACTATGAAAATTATTTTCAACACATATTGTGTTTTTAAATATGGATTGTATGGATTTATGAAATAAAGCAATTCTTCACAGGCAGATGTAATGCAGTTCTTAATTTTATTACACATTGTAGCCTGTTTAGGTATCTTATGCCTATAACCATTACATAAACATAGTAAGATGGAAGATAAAAAGAGAAAAAACAAAATAACTCCTAATGTAATAGGATTCTTTTCAGGAATAATGTTGAGTATTTGCAAAACAAATTGAGTTCCGGCAACAAAAAACAAAAAAAGAAAAAAATATCTTAGATTCACGGTAAAATTTGATTTAGCTTGCAAAGAAGTTTTTTTAATTACCTCGCTGACTAAACTTGTTTTTCCTACGCCACGATTTCCCGTGACTAAATAAACACCGGGTTCGTTGTGAGAAGCCTCTATTACTTTCTTTAATTTTTCTAGTATTCGTTCTCTCCCGATAAAAGTATGCTGTGAGTCGCCAGACGCTGAATGGCTGAAGCTATAATGCGGAAGCTCTATTCGGAGGTTCTTTATTTTTGAATTAAGAATATCTGGAGCTTCCATAGAAATATGATATTATTATCGGCAAATATTAAAAGTATATTAATATATATCGGTGTTTCTTACATATTTAGAGCTTATCCATTAATAAATAAATCATGTTACGCAAAAAGTAACACTCCAGTGTCAGTTTGCGACACGAAACTTGTAAGAAGTGTACTTTATAGAAGATAATTTTTGAAAGGAACCAATAAAAACCACGGTAAAGACGTGAGTTAATCCAGAAGGATTTAGCAGGTCATTGGAAGCAAAGAAACTAATAAAGGGCAGGCGGGTATAAATAGTCCTGGCTGTTCTCCATCTCTGAGAAAACAGGCTAAAAACCATGAAATACGAAGGAGGATAATTAAAACAAGGGTTTCCTTTTCATTCTCCCAGATATTTAGGGCATATGCTGTCCGGGCAAACTTTACCGTCTGTAATAGGATATTTTGCGGGAATGCTGTACAACCCAAATAACGTAACAGATGAAGCTGCGCCCATTACAGTAAAGAAAGAACTTGAATTCGGCAAAATAATCTGTAAAATGGTGGGCTATGGTAAACATAGCTGGGCACATATATGTTCAGGCGGAACAATTGCAAATTTAGAGGCTTTTTGGGTAGCAAGACAAACTCAATTTATGCCGCTGATAATTCAGGATATTTGTAAAAATAACAAATGGGAATTTAAAATTCTTTCACCAAAAATAGCCTTACAAAATAGAAAACATCATGAAGAAAGCATAAGTATCGCATCGTTAACATTTCGTGAATTATTATCATTAAAACCTAATGAAAGTCTCTATATGCCTTCAAAATTAATAAAATTTTTACATGACAATGTTTTTATGGATAAATCATTAAAAGAAATCGCTTCGTTAATCAAAGAAAAAATCAGAGAAAGTAAATTCAATATTAAGTATAAGGGTTTTTATTCTGTTCTTAATGAAGTTAAATTGAAACCTGTAGCTTTTGTTCCGGAATCAGCGCATTATTCAATAAAAAAAGCTTTAAATATTTTGGGATATGGTGAAGATGCCATAAGAAAAATACCCATGGGGTCTAATTTCAGGATTGATATTGATAAATTAAAAAATTTATTAAAAACTCTTAAAGACGATGAATATATAATAGCTGTTATGGTTGTAGCGGGAACTACAGAAGAAGGTGCTGTTGATCCAATTCATAAAGTAAAATGGCTAAGAGATGAAATAGAAAGAGAGAAAAACATGTCATTCTGGTTACATGTAGATGCGGCATGGGGAGGATATATTCGGACATTATTCAATACTGATTATAGTCAAAGTGATATTGGATACTTTTCTGATAGTTCAAATTTTACCGAAAAAGTAAGGGCTTTTTCCAGTCAAATAAATATCAAAGGTGAACTGCCAATCAATTTAGGAAAAGGTAAGGCTTACAGAAAGAAAACAATTGAAGTAAGTTGGGCTGATGATGAAGTTATTTCAGCATTCATGGCGATTAATGCCGCAGATTCTATAACAATTGATCCTCACAAGCTTGGCTATGTACCGTACCCTGCTGGAGTTATTGCATTTAAAAACAGTCTTGTAACACAGTTAATTACTCAAGATGCAAGTTATATCTCCACATCTTCGACAGTCCTTGAAGAAACAATGCCGCCAGAAATTACAGCAGTTGGATCATACATATTGGAAGGTTCAAAACCTGGCGCTGCCGCATTAGCGTGCTGGCTCTCGGCTAAAATGATACCTTTAGATTTGAATCATCATGGAAAGATTATAAGGAGATCTTTATTAAGTGCAAAATCGCTTGCATACTATTTGTCTTCTTACCATAAGTTGTTTTTTACCATTATTGACAAAGAATTTGTTGAAGATGGTGTATTTCAGGAAAGATGTTCAAGACCGTTTATGTTTAAACTGCTATACAATAATATAGATACAAATGTAATTTGTTTCTCCGTCATTCCGATGGTTTGGGAAGATTTCGAAAATAAAAAAAATATAAACCTAAAATTGGCTGGTTGGAATCTTGAAAAAACAAATTTACTAAATAATAATATTTATAAACATTTTACGATAAATGCAAGAACAAGAAATACCGACAGATCCATTGTAATGGCGCAGCGTTTTTTTCTTTCTAAGACAGAATTAACTGAAGAATCCTATTCTATAGAATCTATTCAAGATATATTATCGGCTTTAAATTATAAATCATGTGATTACAAAGAGCATGGTTTTTTTGTTATGCGTTCGACGATAATGAATCCGTGGTATTATTCAGCATTGGAAGGAAAAAACGCGGGGGAGAAAAACATGGATTATTTCAGAGAGTTTATGAAAGAACTTCATTATTGGAGCAGAAGTGAAATAGAAAAAATGGAGCAGAGTACATTCCTACAATAAACAACTGCGGTCACATCCAGTGTCAGATACAAAACTGCCGTCGAACGAGTCAAAAGAATGGTCTGAGACGATAAAAGTGCTGAAAAATCAAATAAAACGGCACCGGAATCTGGCGTTCTCAATACGCTTCAATAAATCCAGCAGTTTTACATTTAGCAAAAAACATGATAAAAAGAGTGCATGGGAAGGGGAATATTAGCAGAACAACTGCGGGAATTTGAAGAGATAGGCGACAGCCTGGAAAAAGAAGAGGCCTTCAAACGGCGGGAAGGCTACAACTTACAATACGGGTATGCGGACGCGATAAAAAGCGCGTTCGGGATATTTTTAT
>Ga0268262_10001790_pt1 | contig 25874 bp, 18 predicted proteins | sample TergutNc150P3_FD_190354 | JGI IMG/M metagenome (GOLD analysis project Ga0268262, IMG submission 190354) | Nasutitermes corniger P3 segment gut microbial community from laboratory colony in Florida, USA - Nc150 P3 (SPAdes) (version 2) | ecosystem: Host-associated > Arthropoda: Insects >... | reverse complement strand
CAGGAATATCGTAACATCCGGAAAATACAATGAAGGACGGGAATTCGGCATGAGCGATTACCTAATCCGCTATGTGCTGATGAATACCTGTTTCGGTTTTGGCGGTATTCTTTTGCTGGTTTATGCCGTGTATAACCTCGGAAGGGGGATGTTTGACATTGCGGCCGCCTGCGCCGGCATGGCTTTTTTATGTATAGGAATTTTTTTCCTGGCACGTACTAAGATCAGTCAGAGAGTGCCGGCTTTGATACTCATGGGTTTTTTCGGTTTGTTCTGCGTTTATATTGTCTGGATCAAGCAATCCCAGGGAGTAAACTTCCTGTTTATCTATATATATCCGCTGGTTACGATTATGCTGCTGGGGATGCGCTTGGGGGTTATTTTATCGGCAGTCCTCCTGGCGCTGGTATCCGCGGAAATGTTTATTCCCGGGCTTTCAAATTTCGAATACCACATTAAAGTTTCAACCCGTATGCTGGCTTCGTACTTTTTGGTTTTCTCCGCGATGATTGTGATAGAATTCACCAGAAAAACCAAGGATCGATTGATAGAAGCCCAGCAGGAGACTCTGGAAAAACAGGCCCAGGATCTTCGCTATTTTAACAACAACCTTCGCAGGGCCTTTTCCACCTATCTGTCGGAAGATGTAGTTGAGGAAATAATTGCCGACCCTACCCATCTAAAACTGGGCGGGATAAAGCGCGACATGACCGCGCTGTTTACCGATATCAGGGGCTTCACCCGCATTGCCGAAACCCTTGCTCCTGAACAGTTGGTAGACATGCTCAATTACTACCTCTCTTCCATGAGCGATATCATCCTTGATCATAAGGGAACCATCGATAAATACCAGGGAGACGCGATCATTTCTTTTTTCGGCGCTCCGCTGGTACTTCCGGACCATGCCATGCGGGCCTGCGACGCAGCAATAAAAATGAAAGCTCTGGAAAATGAAATATACAAGTACATCAAGGAAAAAGGGATGAGCTCCTCGCCCCTGTTGACACGGATAGGGATCGGTTCGGGAGAGATGGTGGTGGGAAACATGGGAACGGAAAAGAAGATGAACTATACTGTCATGGGCAACGTGGTAAACCTGGCGGCGCGGCTGGAGGGAGTGAACAAGCATTACGGAACATGGATACTGGCATCGGAAAGAACAGTACAACAAACAGAGGGGAGGTTTTTGACAAGGCGGCTTGACCGTATAAGAGTGGTGGGAATGAATGAGCCGGTGCGGATTTACGAACTGGTGGCCCTGGCCAAAAACGCCGATCCGGCGCTGAAGAAAAAACTGGATATGTTCAACAACGCGCTTGATCATTTCGAGAAGCAGGACTGGTCTGTCGCCGCTGCCGCTTTCAGGCAGATTCTGGCTGCATCACCGAAGGACATGCCTTCCAATATCTATTTTAACCGCTGCCGGAGTTATCTGGAGAAGCCGCCTGAAAGCGATTGGGACGGCGTCTATAACCTAAAAGAGAAATAGAATCACCTGTTGATATAAGGAGAGATCATGGAAATAAAGCAATACAAGTGTCCCAACTGCGGTGGGGCGGTTACCTTCGACAGCGGGCTTCAAAAGATGAAGTGTCCCTACTGCGAAGCGGAGTTCGAAGTCGCGGCCCTTGCCGATTACGAAAAGCAAATTGCAAAGCCGGAAACGGATCGTATGGTGTTAGACACCAGCAAAGCCGGCTCTGCCTGGAAAGAAAGCGATCTGGGGGATCTTGCAACCGGTTCCTGCCCCTCTTGCGGGGCGGAGCTAATCGGCGACAAGAACACCATTGCCACGGTCTGCCCCTGCTGCGGAAACACCCAGATCATGCAGAAACGGGTGCAGGGTCTTTTAAGGCCGGAATACGTTATTCCTTTCCAGCTTGATAAAAAGGCCGCAAAAGAAGCCTTAATGCAATTTTACAAGGGGAAGAAGCTTCTTCCGAATTTGTTTAAGAAAGAAAACCACGTCAACACCATACAGGGTTTGTATGTTCCTTTCTGGCTTTTTGACGCCAAGGCACAGGGCAGCGTAAGTTATAAAGCAACAAAGGTTTCATCCTGGAGCGACAGCTCTTACGACTATACCAAAACCGATTATTACTCGGTGCAAAGGGAAGGCAGTTTGGGCTTTGAAAAAATATCGGTAGACGGCTCTGAAAAAATGGATGACGACTTCATGGACTCAATTGAGCCTTTCGATTACCGCAAGCTGACAGGTTTTCAAACCGCGTATCTTTCCGGCTATCTTGCCGAAAAGTACGATGTCAGTATTGAGGCCAGCAAAGAAAGGGCCATAAAGAGAATCAAGAATTCCGTGGAGTCCAAATTTGCCTCATCAGTAACCGGTTATTCTACGGTTACAAAGGAACGCTCCAGTATTAATGTTGAAAACGGCAAGGTAGCGTACTCGCTCTTTCCGGTTTGGGTTCTTAATACCAAGTATAAAAATCAAAATTACCAGTTCATCATGAACGGTCAGTCCGGGCTTATAGTAGGCAAGCTTCCTGCCGATAAAGGCAAGATTCTTAAATACAGTCTGCTTTATTTATTTGGATTTGGCGCGGCTTTTTCCTTAATTATCACGTTACTGCAAATGTTCTTATAAAAGGGGATGAAAATGAAAAAGAATATATTTGTGTTTTTGCTGGTTTTGTTGTTTTTGTTCCTGTCTCTTCCCCTCTTTGCGCAGAAGCGTGTTATCGACAACGCGGGGCTTTTGACCGACAGTGAAGTTTCTGAACTCACAGGCCTGATGACGAATTTGGCTTTAACCTATAACTTCGACCTGGTCATTTTAACTGAAACAAGCATTGGCAGCGCAAGTCCAATGGATTACGCGGATGACTATTATGATTACAACGGCTTTATGGGCCGCGATGGCTGTCTTCTTTTACAGGTTACGGGAACCCGCGACTACTGGTTCAGCACTGCCGGACGGGGAGAAAAGATATTAAACTCCACCGCCTTTAAAAAACTGGAAAGCGATGTCGTTGGTTTTCTAAGGAACAATGATCCTGCGGGAGCTTACCGGGTTTTTATCAGCGACTGGGAAAAATTTCTTGCCCTGGACGCGGAAGGCAAGAGCTATAATTTTGTTGCTGCGCACGCTTTGTGGTTCTATATTGGAGCATGGGTTATTTCTTTGATAATTGCGTTAGTGGCAGTCGGTGCAATGAAGGCAAAACTGAACACTGTCCATCCCAAGACGGAAGCCGACAGCTTTATTATCCCCGGCAGCCTGGCCTTTACATTACGACAGGATAGCTTCCTTTACAGTGCTGTTACAAAAACCAGGAAATCAGACTCTTCTTCTTCATCGGGCGGCTCCCATACAAGCTCGTCAGGGAGCAGCCACGGCGGGGGCGGCGGGAGATATTGAGAGAGGGATTACGTATTGTTGATCAATAAACCTACAATCGGTTCACGTAGAATAGTTTGGGGTGAACACAAGTTTTCTCAGCGTTTTCGTTTCATGAACATTGCGCTTTTTCTGTTTGCTTCTGTGCTTATGGTAGCGATAATGCTCAGTGTACTTCAAAATGTAACAAGACAGGTATCTGTGGACTATGCCGGCTACTTTGCTTCCAATACTGCGGGAACTCTGGGTGCCTATCTTTCCAGGGAGATTGCGCTCGTATCAAACGCGGTTCATTCGCGCGCTATTATTGACTGGTATGCCGATGAAGATAATTACGAAAAAAAGCTCAGAGCTTATGACGAAATGATGAATGTTATAAGCGAATTATCCAGTAATAATTTGTATATAGGCATAGGAAAGTCCCTGCACGAATTCACGGTTGAAGACTATTACGGTGTTGACGACATAAAAGCGTTCGGGACACTTGAGCCGAATTATTTTGACGACGCCTGGTATTTTGAGTGTGTCGCTTCTGATATGGATTATGTCTTTAATGTCGATATTGATAAAATACTCCACAGAAAGCTTGTTTGGCTTAATCACAAGGTTGTCCAGAACGGTGTCCCGCTGGGAGCTTTTTGTACGGGCCTGAATTTTTCCCGGGTGGTCGAGGAGCTGTTCTCCAAATACGACAATACCAAAATACGCGGCCTGGTCATCGACGCCAACGGTATCATTCAAATGGACAGTTCCATGTTAAAGAATGATTTTTTTCTTCATTACGCGCTTGAAACCAAAATTGAAAAAGAATTTTCCGATCCTAAATTTCTTGCGGCTGTTAAAGCCTATCTTGACGGTATTACCGGTTACTTCGAAATGGGAATCGAACCGGCGATAATCGAATTGTCGAGCGGCTTTAGCCGCACCGGTTTTAACCGCACCGGCCAATACCGTTACGCGACAATTGCCCCGATTGGCTTTTCAAACTGGTCGGTAGTCACTTTGTATGACTCTTCGTCGTTATTCAGCATGGTTAAACTCATACCTTTATTTGTATTAATGGGAGTTTTGTTTATTGCCTTCGCAATTGCTACCAGTGTTATGGGTCACAGGTTTCTATTAGTGCCGGCGGTAGAGTTGGCGCGTTCAAAAGGCGACTTTATAGCCAAGATGAGCCACGAAATACGCACGCCCATGAACGCCATAATAGGCATGACGGAACTTGCGTTGCGGGAGAGCATGTCGGAATCGGGGCACGAACATATCCTTACCATAAAACGGGCTGGCACAAACCTTTTGGCAATTATCAACGACATTCTGGATTTTGCAAAAATCGAAAACGGAAATCTGGAAATTGTCCCGGCGGATTACCTGCTTTCAACTCTGATAAGTGACGTAATCAACATTATCAGGACAAGGATCATAGATTCGGAAGTTTTATTTGTGGTCAATGTTGACTGCAATATGCCAAATGAGCTTTTTGGGGACGAGAAAAGGATACGCCAGGCATTGCTGAACTTACTAAGCAACGCAGTAAAATATACGGAAAAAGGCTTTGTGTCGCTTACAGTCACGAGCGAAACAATAAATGAAAACATAGTTGATCTGGTCATAGAGGTTGCGGACAGCGGGAAAGGCATAGAGAAAGAAGACGCCGAAAAATTGTTCCGGGATTTTGTCCAGATTGATTTGAACAGCAACAGGAGCATTGGAGGGACCGGGCTGGGGCTTGCCATAACGGGAAGCATTATAAACGCGATGGGCGGGGAAATTTCTGTTGACTCGGAATTTGGAAAGGGCAGCACGTTTACCTTCAGGCTGCCCCAGGCGGTACGCAACCACAAAAAACTTGTTTCTGTCGAAGCCCCCGAGACCAAGGCTGTACTCCTGTACGAGCAGCGTGAAATGTACTCTTCTTCAATCCTTCGTACCCTTGAAAACCTTGACGTAAAATGTACGCAAGTCAACAGCGATTCTGAGTTTGCCGAAAAATTGAAAGGCCGGAGCTGGCCGTTTGTGTTTATTTCTTCCGGCCTGCTTAAAAAGGCCTCCAAAACAATCGAAGAAAGCGGATCGGATGCCAAAGTCGTGGCGATTGTGAAGTTTGGTGAAGCGCTTGCCGACAAGGTTTTGGATGTCCTTACCATGCCGGCGTATTCAATATCGATTGCAAATATACTAAACGGAACCGCTGTTGGTTTCTCTTTCAGCTTAAGAAAGGAATCCTTGGTCAAGTTTATAGCGCCTGAAGCAAGGATCCTTGTTGTTGACGACATCAACACGAATTTAAAAGTAGCCGAAGGCCTGATGCAGCCCTATAAAATGCAGGTGGAATTGTGCAACAGCGGTGCCAGGGCAATCGAAGCGGTAAAACAAAAGAGTTACGATTTGGTGTTCATGGACCACATGATGCCGGAAATGGACGGCATAGAAGCAACGTCGGCTATCCGGGAATTGGAAGGCGGGCGGTTTCAAACCATGCCGATTGTTGCGTTAACAGCAAACGTCATTTCAGGCATGAGGGAATTGTTTATTACCAGAGGATTCAGCGATCTGCTTGCCAAGCCCATAGACATTTCCAGGCTTGATGAAATTCTTGACCATTGGATACCCAAGGATAAAAAAGAATGGGGGACAAGAAGAAGGGACAGTGTACTTGACGGCAATTCCCAGCTTCCAAGTATCGAGGGTGTAGATATATGGCACGGCATTGCCATGACCGGCGGTACGCTTGAAGGTTACCGTATGGTTTTATCCATATTTAGCGAAGATACGGCGTACAGGCTGCCCATGTTGAAAAAGACGCCGGGAACCGACGCCTTGGCCGCGTTTACCACCCAGGTTCACGCCCTGAAAAGCGCGTCTGCCGCAATAGGGGCGGCGGAGATATCGAAACAGGCAGCCGCTCTAGAGGCGGCGGGCGAAGCCGGGGATTTGGATTTTATCGCGAAGAAACTGCCCGCTTTTGCCGGATACATGGAGGAATTGGCAGAAAACATACGTACTGCCATGAGGATTGCCGAGGCGCAGGATGCTTCGGATGAATCGCCGGATATGCCGCCCGCTGTTCCTGCCGAATTGCTGCAAGAGCTGGAAGCGGCCCTAAGCTCGCAGGATATTTCCAACATTGACCGTATTCTGTACGAACTCAACGAAAAGCCGATGGATTCAAAATCCAAAAAGATCCTGGAACAAATTTCTGACGATGTGTTGATGGCGGAATTCGAAGAAGCCGCAGCAGCCCTTGAAAGTCTGAAAGCCTTTTAGCTGAGTAATGCCAGCTTTAGCGGATTCCAATTACTTTTTCATGCTGCCCAATAAGCCGCGAATTAAAGCTTTTCCCACTTCCCGGCCAACTGTGTTCATTGCGCTTGAAGCGGCTTTGTTTACCATGCTTTTGCTCGCGCTCGTCTTTGGCTTACTGGCCTGCGGCGCTTTCGTCGCATTCGGTGAATTCGGTGAATTCACTGGCTGTTTTTGCACAGGCGCGTTTGCCTGCTGCTTTTTCTGTTTTTGCAAGATCTCGTAAGCCGACTCACGGTCTATTGCCTGCCCGTATTTTGAGTACAACGGACAATTCCGCGTCAATTCGTTTATCTTTTCAGGTTCCACAGCGCCCATAAAGCTCTTTGGAGGCAGCATAAAAGCGCGCTGAACAATCTCCGGAGCGCCCTTTTCATCGAGAACTGAAATAAGCGCCTCGCCGGTGGAAAGCTCGCCCAAAACGGTCTCGCATGAGAACTCGGGGTTGGGGCGGAAAGACGCCGCCGCGGCCTTCACCGCCTTTTGATCCTTGGGCGTGTACGCCCGAAGCGCGTGCTGTATTTTATTGCCTAGCTGGGACAAAACAGTGTCGGGAATATCCGATGGCGACTGGGTGATAAAGTAAATGCCCACGCCCTTGGAACGTATAAGTCTTACCACCTGCTCAATCTTTTGTATCAGCGTTTTTGGCGCGTCGGTAAACAATAAATGCGCCTCGTCAAAAAAGAAAACCATTTTGGGTTTGTCGAGATCGCCGACCTCCGGCATCATTTCGTATAAAGCCGAAAGCATCCATAAAAGGAAAGTTGAATAGAGCAGCGGGCTTTGAAAAAGGGTAACGCAGTCCAGAATGTTTATAAAGCCGCGTCCCTTTTCGTCAAAGGCCAGCCAGTCGTGTATATCAAGCGCCGGTTCGCCGAAGAAGAGTTCCCCTCCGCCTGAGGCAAGCGTCAACAGACCGCGCTGTATTGCGCCCACGCTTTGCGTTGTAATGTTGCCGTAGTTGGTTGTGTACTCCTTTGCGTTGTCGCCCACGAACTGTGTCAGCGCGCGCAGATCTTTCAGATCGATCAGCAAAAGGCCGTCGTCGTCGGCGATCTTGAATATAATTTGCAGAATACCGGCCTGCGTATCGTTCAGTCCCAGAATGCGCGCCATAAGAACTGGCCCCATTTCAGATATGGTAGTGCGTACCGGAAGCCCTTTTTTGCCGTACACATCGAAAAAGCGCACAGGATATGCCCCATACGCAAAGCCGGTGATGTTCATGCTCTTTACACGCTCGTCTACGCGGCTGTTCGGTTCGCCCGCCTTGCAAAGCCCTGAAACGTCGCCTTTGATGTCCGCCATAAAAACCGGCACGCCCATGTCGCTGAAGGCTTCCGCCAGGACTTTTATGGACACGGTTTTTCCGGTTCCGGTGGCTCCGGCCACAAGTCCATGCCGGTTCACCATTTTTGAATTCATATAAACTGGCGTCTTGCCGGTCGCGATCCATATTTTATTTGTATCCATAAGTTCTTCCCCTTATAGAACATCCTAACGTGTCTTTTGCCTTACCACAACTACGCGCTGAATCAATATCACAGCCGCCAGCGCACCAAGGCCCATCACATCAGTGTAAAGGCCGGGATCGATCAAAGCAAGGGCGCCAGCGCCTGCCAGAATCCGCACGGGCAATTCGGCTTTTGTGAACAGGTATCCCTCAACGGCTACGCCAATCAGGGCAACGCCTATGCAGGCGGTTGCGGTTACCTGCAGGCCGCCCCAGAAAGTAGTGTTGATAAGCATTAACGCGGGAGCATAAACAAACATATAAGGAACGATAAAGCCCGCAATTGACAACTTGACTGACTGGAAGCCCGTCTTCATAGGATCGCCGCCTGACAGACCCGCCGCGGCGAAAGCGGCAAGAGCGACAGGGGGTGTAAGGTTCGCGAACATGGCAAAGTAAAACGAGAACATGTGGGCCGCCGCCGCCTGAATTCCCAGCTTGGCGAGCGCGGGGGCCGCGATGGTCGCGGTTATGATGTACGCCGGGATCGAGGGCACGCCCATCCCCAGAATCATGCAGGTTACCATGGTAAAGATCAGCGTTAATATCAGGCTTCTGTTGCCAAGTTTTATGATGGCGTTGCCCATGTTAAGACCAAACCCGGTTTTGGCAAACACGCCTACAATAATGCCGACACAGGCGCAGGCCACCGCCACCGCGACTGTCTGCTTCGCACCGTCAGCCAGTGCGTCAAGAATGTCCTTAACGCTCATACGGGTAGACGGACGCAGCCATGATACAACAATGGTTACGATTATGGTCCAGAAGGCGGAATAAATAACCGTTGTGCCTGAGAAGAACAGCATGTAAAGCAGGAACAGAATGGGCAGAAGCAGATGGCCTTTTTTGCGCATAACCTCACGTACCTTGGGCAGTTGATCCCTTGATACGCCGACAAGGCCGGTTTTTTCGGCGCGGAGCTGTACCTGGATAATTATACCCAGATAGTAAAGCAGCGCGGGAATCACCGCCCAAATAACAATTTTAGAGTAGCTTACGCCTAACATTTCAGCCATAATAAACGCGGCTGCTCCCATGACAGGGGGCAGGATCTGTCCGCCGACTGATGCGGAGGACTCAACTGCGCCGGCGAATTCCTTGGAATAGCCGCACTTCTTCATCAGCGGGATCGTGAAAGCGCCGGTGGTAACTACGTTGGCGACGGCAGAGCCGTTGATGGATCCCAAAAGTCCGGAAGCGATGACTGACACCTTTGCGGGACCGCCTTTGGAAGAACCGGCCAGGGCCATGGCAAGGTCGTTAAAGAACTGGCCCATACCCGACTTCGTCATGACCGCGCCGAACACAATAAAAAGAAAGATGTAACTCGCCGCGACGCTAACCGAGGTACCGAGTATGCCCTCGGTGTTAAGCAGGGTGTCGGCAATTTGAGGCCATGTGTACCCACGGTGCGCGAACATGCCTGGCAATTGACGGCCAAACAGGGCATACGCGATAAATACAATGGCAAGCGTAGGCAGAGCCCATCCGGTAAGACGGCGGGCGGCCTCAATTGTCAGGATAACCAGTATCGTCGTGATGATCGTATCCATCTGACTGGGCCTGCCGAAGCGCTGGATTAGATCACCGTAATTCATCCAGATATAGACAGGAATGGCGATTGAAAGGGCGCATAAAATCCAGTCGTAAAACGCCACTTTCTTCCGGCTCGCTTTTTTGCTTATTGGGTACATGACAAAACCCAGGGCCAGCATCATGCCCACATGGAGCGAACGGTGCATGTGTACAGGCGGCGTACCCCTGAAAGCCGTGTAAAGGTGATAGAACGATACCAGTATGCACGCCCAATAAAAAATATTCTTTACGATGCCGGTTAAATTGCGGGTCTGTGATTCCTTGTCTACTTCTTCAAGATAAGCCATCGCCTGCGCTTCACTCATGGGTTCATAGTTTTCATCCTGGTTAGCCGCAGCTTCTGCGGCTTCGGATTTAATTTTATCTTCCAAAGTAATTCCTCCTCTTGATAGTTAAAACCAACCGTCTGTGATGCGGCAGCTCGCTGCCCCTGGCAACATACTCTCCTGCAACGCGAATCTCCTGCGTTGCGCTTGGCGAGTTCATCCAAACTAACTCTGTAAACTTCTCATTTATTTCCGACATATAGATAAAGCCGTCCTTGACATAACAAACCGCGCCTTTGTCATGCGGTATTCCGGCGCCAAACGCCGGAAAACGTATCCTATCAAGAATCAGGTTAAGGTCTCCGTCAATGTGGTAGTACTCATCCCACGGAATTTTTTCCAGCGAATGAATCCAGCCAAAATAAAGCTCGTCCCCTGACGAAACCGGACGTTCAATAAACACTTCACCCGTCTTCCAATCGGCAATGCACAGCACAGGACACGAACCAGGGCTGAAATACGCGCCGCAATACGCGCCGCCTGCCAACAACAGCGCCAGCGCTGCGCAGGCGGAAAACAGGGCGATGCGTTTCCCTGTTTTCCTTTCCGGTTTCATGTTTTACATCATGCCTTTTTCTTTGTAGAACTGAATCGCGCCGTCATGAAAGGGAACCTGCGTACCGGCAATGCCGCGCAATGCGGTACTGAGCATGATGTTCTCGGCCGCGGTTGCGTGCGAAGCGCCAATGGCCACAACGCCATCAATGGAATAAAAATTCTTTAGCATGTCGTAAACCACTTCATTGGGCAGGTTCTTGTCAACCAGCATGATATTCATAACTGCGGCTGTGGTGGTATCGACTGCGGTTCCGTAAACATCCTTGGGAATAGTGGCTTCGATATAGAAGGGATAAAGGGTAAGCAGCTTTTTAAGAGCAGCGCCCTCAACAGGGACAAAGTAGATAGTTTTTGTAACGCCGAGTTCACGGATGGTGGCGTTGCCCAGGCCGGATGTAACAAAGGCTACGTCGCAGAGGCCGTTTTTCATCTGCTCAATGGCCTCGCCGTATGAGAGGTAGTCAACCTTGCAATCCGCGTAAGTCATTCCGTGCGCCTCGAACATCATGCGGGCGTTAAGCTCCACGCCGGAGTTGGGCGCGCCTACGCCTACGCGTTTGCCTTTCATGTCAGTAAAACTCTTTATGCCCGAATCTGCGGTGGTAACAATCTGACAGTAGTTTGGCCAGAGACCCATCATGGCGCGCAGATCTCTCGCGGGGGGCTTCCCTTCAAAAGCGCCGCTTCCATCATAAGCCTGAATAACTGCGTCGACCATAGCTATAGCCAGTTCACCCTGACCGGTAAGGATATAGTTGATATTCTCAGCCGTTGCGCCGGTAGCGGTAGCGGAAGATCTGTAGCCGATCTGGCTAAGGTAACTGTTAAACGCACCTCCTATAGGATAGTAAATACCGCTGGTGGGCCCTGTAAGCACAGTGATAAAATGGTTACTGCGTTTTAGCTGCTCGGTGGCCGGGGCGGCGTCGCTTGTCTTGCCGCAAGACGCAAGCGTAACAAGCAAAACCGCCGCCATAAGAATCACTAAATACTTTTTCATCTTCTTCTCCTGAATTTTGTAATATCGGATTAGGCGCAACGCGCCTATAAAATATAAATCCGAGGATAATGGTTAACATCATCTTTGTTGTCAGAGACTAATTAAGAATTCTTTTTTAAATACATGGCCTTTTTTTTTAAATATAATTACATAGCTATGTTATTGTCAAACAATTTTGGTAATTTAATAAGAACTTATAGAAGAATTTATTGCATGCCCTCGTATTCTAACTATTTCTCTCAATTTCAATCGAAGCCAAAATAAAAGGGCCAACTCCCTTGAAATCATCGGCGGCTTGAGGTTCGCTTATGTAGTATTCATAGGAACCGTCCCGATAAGGTGTCCCTCCCAGACCGGCGACCTTACAGATACCGCTTAGGTGGAGTTCCCCGGAGCTGTCTTCCTGTATTTTTTGTTCTATAAGTCCCTGGTACGCTTTTACAACGGCGCTCTTAACCACCTCTATATCAGATTCCGGTATAAGGCCAAGGCGTAATATTTTCAACAAAAAATAGATAAACATTGAAGAAGCAGACGTTTCCAAATAATTACCTGGTGACTGACCCCGATCCATCACCTGGTACCAAAGCCCGCTCTGCGCGTCCTGGTATTTTAAAAGCGGCGAAATCAAACGCCTTGCGATGTCTGTGAGCGCTTTGGTATGTTTTGAATTTGAAGGAGGAATAAAAGCCAGCGTGTCCGCAAGGGCCATGCAGTACCAGCCCAAAGCCCGGCCCCAGAAATGGGGCGAACAGCCGGTATCGGGGTTTGCCCAGGGTTGTTTGCGGGATTCGTCCCAGGCGTGATACAAAAGGCCGGTTTTAGAATCACGTGCTTTGGATTCCATCAAGGTAAACTGAAAAACCAGATCGTCAAAGTCAGCTTCATTGCCGTATTCAGCCGCGTACTGGGCGTAAAACGGCCCCTGCATATACAGTCCGTCCAGCCACATCTGCCAGGGATAAATCTGCTTGTGCCAGAAACCGCCTGAATTAGTTCGGGGATGGCTATACAGTTGGTGTCTGAGCTTCTCTATGGCGATCCGGTATTTTTCTTCGCCGTATTTTTTATACAATAAAAAAAGAGTCTTGCCTGAGTTTATCTGATCCAGATTGTATTCATTCTCACGATACGAAAGTATTTCCCCTTCGGGACTGATCCTGGTGTCGTACATCATTTTCGCATAACGGCAGAATTCCTCCTGCCCACTGCGCTGTCCCAAAAGGAAAATACTTTGCAGAACCAGACCGTGCTCATAATGCCATTGCATTTTTTCCGGCCCAAAACGGTTCATTACTGATCGGGCCATACGCTCTGAAACAGGTTTGGTCCGGTCAATGTCAGACAACGGCATTTGCTTAAGCTTTATCTGAGCAGGTCTTTCGCAGTAGCGTCCGCAATTCCGTCTTTTTCCCACTGGAGGCCGCCCATGTTGTCAAACTGCGTAAGCCAGGCGCTCCAGTTGGCCTGGGTGAGCTGGCGTGTACCGGTAACAAATTCTACAACTCCCTGTTGGTAGAAACGCTGAAGATCCGCGCTGGGTGCTGGCAAGGTATCGGCGCCGATATTTGGCGTCCAGGGCCGGCTCTGCATATCAAAAAGCACTTTTAACGCGCTCATCTCTTTGCCGGACTTGGCGGCTTTATAGGTCGGGTACCGCGCGATAAGTTCCGGTTGGCTGTTGTAGAACACCATGTTCCGAAGCTGGGTAATAGTTACTCCAGGCTTGTCCCAGCCTTTGGATTCATCGGGAATGCCGGTTGAGGTAGGAGCGCCGTCCGCGCCAATTACGTAGTTCACGCCTTTTTCGCCCCATCCCAGAAGATAGTAACCCTCATCGGAAGACATCCATTCCAAAAGCTTGGCGATGGCCGGGCCTTTCCCCGCATCCCCGGCTTTTTTGGAAATAGCATATATCCTGTAGCCCTGGGTATAGACGCCGACCGACTGTGCCCCTGCTGGGCCTTTTGGCGGATCAATAACCAGCCATTCGCCGTTCGGGAAGTTGTTGTCAAAGGGAGCGTAGTTGGCTTGTGCGGCGTAGGCGGCATTTTGTTCCCTCATAATTCCAAAGCGGCCCTGTTTCCATGCCGCCCGGAAATCGTCCTTGCTGTAGCTAAGCCAGTTGGGATCGATAACCTTTTCGTCCACCATTCTCTTGACATAAGTAAGGGCGTCAAAATAGGCGGGTTTGCGCACGTTAAGGCCGGCACCGGCTTTGGTCAGGTTCCAGGTGCCATTAACACCGAAAGCGCCTAAAATCGGCTCAAAACGATGGCCAAGACCTTCAACATTTGAAGCGAGTTCAATGAAAGCGCCGTAGCCATAGGTATCATTCCGCCCGTTGCCGTCAGGGTCTCTTTCGGTGAAAGCTTTCATGACATTGAAAAAGTCATCGGTAGTGACAGGCACCCTCAGGCCAAGCTTGTCAAGCCAGTCTTTTCGGATCAACACGCCCTCGTTTTTAATAATGGTTCCGGGAGTACCGAGCCCATAGGATTTGCCGTTGACCGTGGTATAAGCGATGCTGTCGGCGTCATACTGCTGTTTTGTCCTTGTGGGCATCAGTTTATACAGGTCATCCACCGGAGCCAATAAACCGGCCCTGACCAAATTTTTAAAAACCGGCAGTCTCACTTGAAACAAATCCGGCAGGTTATTTGCCGCTGCCGCCGCGTTTATCTTGGTGTCCTGATCGGCTTCACTGGAAGGCAGGGCATTTATAACCAGGTTGATGTCGAGTTTATCCTTGATAAGCTGAATGACCTTCCAGTCTGCCGGGGGCGGCGGCTGCTCGGTCATTGACAACCCATACCACAAATCAATGGTTACCGGGCCTGTCGGCGTTTTAGCGCTTTGCGAAGAGCCGGTGGCAAAAACCTGAGCTGTGAAACACACAGTCAACAGAACAAACAGAATTGCTGTTGCTTTTCTCATTCAATTTCCTCCTGTTAAAAAAAATTAAAACTTATATAAACGGAATAGATCCGCTATATTTCAGGTTAACCCTTCACACTTCCCAGCAAAGTCCCCTTTGTAAAATACTTTTGAATAAAGGGGTAAACCAATAGCATGGGGATCATTGACATGAAAACACTCGCCGCCTTTATTGCCTGGACCGGTGCCAGCCCGAAAGCGTTGACTTCCAGAAACTCGTTCATGTTGCCGGACATTAAAATATTCCGCAATAGAATTGGCAGGGGCTGGAGGGAGTTTTTATTGATGTACAGCATGGCGTGGAAGAAATCGTTCCAAAACGAAACCCCGTAATAAAGGCCGATGGTCATGAGAATCGGTTTTGAAAGCGGGAGGATGATCCTCAATAGAACTGTTATCTCTGATGCGCCGTCGATTCTGGCGGACTCCTTTATCTCGTCGGGAATTCCCTCGAAAAAACCCCGCATAATTATACAGTTGTAGGTACTGATCGCCATCGGGAAAAATACTGCCGCAAGTTTATTGGTAAGCCCCAGTTTGATTACCACTAAATACGTAGGGATTAATCCCACGCTAAAGAGGTAAGGAATAAGGATAAGTACATTTAGAAATTTTCGGCCCGGCAGGGTTTTTATTGAAAGCCCATACGCCAGGGGAACGGTAAAAAACAGGGCGCAGGCTACACCCATAACGAAAATTTTTAAACTGTTGAATAAGGAATTAACAAAACCCATGTTGCCCAGCATGGTTTTGTAAGCGGCGGTAGACCATTTCCAGGGCGGCAGAAACATTCCCTCAAGATTGGAACCGATAAAGGTATTGGAACGTAAAGAAAGGGTGATGGTACTCCACATGGGAATAGCCACGACAATCAGCATCACTATCAAAAACACATCTATAAAGGCATAGAACACCCGATCCCCTGAACTGAGCCGTACCGTTGTTCCTTTTATTATGGTTTTTTTTGCCATATCCTTCCTTGTTAAAACAAACTAGACTCACCGACTTTCTTCACCAGCTGATTGCTCACGAGAAGTAAGATAAGCCCTATTGCGCCTTTGAAAATGCCAACCGCGGTTGCCAACCCAAATTGAAAATTCAACAGGCCCTGACGATAAACCCAGGTGTCAATAATATCCGCCACACTGTAAACAGGAATGCTATACAGCATGAACATCTGGTTAAAGCCAGCATCAAGAATGGTTCCAAGCCTGAGCAAAACCACTATGACTATTACCGGTCTGATAGCCGGAATAGTAATGTACCACACCCGCTGCAAGGCGGAGGCCCCTTCCGCAACGGCAGCCTCAAACAAGGTAATATCGACACCCATAAGTGCGGCGATGAAAATAATGGCGCTCCAGCCTACTTCCTTCCAGGTATCGGAGAAGATCACTATCCACGGAAAGGTTTTGGTGTTGGTCAGGAAGGCGACCGGCTCGCCGCCAAATGCCTTGATAACATCGTTAATGATACCGTCGCCAGGGGCCAGCAGGGCAAGAAGAATACCGTACATAATAACCCAAGATAGGAAGTGCGGAAGATATGCAAGCGTCTGTACCACTTTAGCCAGTTTGGGCCTTGCACATTCGTACAGGGCTATCGCCAGGATTATTGCCGATGGAACGCTGACTAATAATTTTCCGAAGCTGTAAAACAGGGTGTTCCGCAAGAGCTCGGTAAAATAAAAAGATTTTGTGAAGACTTTGAAATTTTCAAAGCCAACCCACCTGCTGCCGGTTATTCCGTCCAGCGGCATAAAATCCCGAAAGGCGATTTGGCCGTTCCAGATTGGTACATATCTAAAAACAATGTACCAGGCAACCGGAAGAACCAGGAGGAAATAAACTGAACGATGCCGTTTGATTTGCCGCATCGTGTTCTTTTCTTGCGATAAATTTTTCATCAGCAGACTATATTGTAGTACGAGGTAGCGGAAAATGCTGGTTGGTTATTGGATTTTTCCGACTTTTCGCAGTTGTTTTGGCGGAACACCATATATTTTCTTGAAGACACGGCAAAAATAGGCCTGATCGTTAAAGCCGGTCTGCCAGGCAATATCCTGAATTGTCCTATCGGTCTGCCTTAGAAATTCGGCGGCAAGAAACACCCTTAGGCGGTTAAGGTAATCCCACAGCGACATTCCCATTTCACGGTGAAAAATCCTTGTCAGGTAGTCCTCGTTGATATTTACGCTATCCGCCAGTTTCCAGCGGGAAATTTGCGATTCGACATTCTGGTCGAAATAAAGGATCGTCTTCTTTACCAGTACGCCTGTATGCGGGGGCAGAATTTCGTCCCTGCCAGTCAGGGCTTTAAGACGCGCCTTGAATTCAGGTGAAGAAGAAACCGCCCTGTGGCAGATAATGAGCCGGGGATACTGGCTCAATCTCATCACATCGGCGGCCTTGTCTATGCGGCTGCTGATCATGACAATGGGTGTCATTATCGTCAGTGGATGCTGCCTCACCGCCGTGGCCCCGGCGAGGTTAAGCGAGTTAAAGACAATGAGCGAAGGGGTAATCGCGGCCACAGTCTCGTTAAAAGCCGTCATGGAATCAATGTGTATCTGCTCAAAGCCGCCCTCCGGAAAAAGCTGTTCCGCGCCAGGTTCCGGAGAGCCGATGCACAGGACAGCCCCTTTTTGCGATGGTTTTAAGATGAATTCAACTGCGTCAATTATGGAAGATTTGACACCTAAAGTTCCGTCACCCGGCTCTCCGTAACAGAGAAAAGGCACTGCGGCAAATTCGCCTATATGCTGAAGCGCCGCGACTTTTACCATCTCTTCGACACTTGCGCCGGAGGCGTTCCAGACAATGAAAGCGGTTCGGTCTGGCGTCGCTTTTTCCGTATCAAAGACACGGGGAAGGCTGAAGAAATTAGCAGGCAGAAAAGCAGGATCGCCCAGAACTAAAATATGATCCTGGGGGCTTATGGGTTTTCCGACAGGTTCCTGTCCGCTTAGGGTTGTCCAGGGCAATATAATAGTACAGCTTTCATTATCAAGGCGAAACTCGCCCCCATGCATCAGGATAATACGTTCCACCAGAAGCAGGCTGAAGTGCCTGGACTTTTCGGTTTTACCGCTGCGAGGCTTGCCGCGAAATGTGACGATCAAGCCGTTAAAGCCCATCTCGGCTGAATACAAGGCATGGGAATCATCGCCTGAAAACTGTTCCCGAACCAGCGAGAAGCACTGGGCAAGACGCGCCGTATCGCCTGACAGCAGGGGGAAGGTTCCGATACCTTGCAGAAGCTCTTCGGGATCGAATAGCGTCTTCCGCAAGGTAAGCTCATCAACGCGGGAGAGGGTAAAGTCCATAAGGCTGCCAGCCTCGGCTTCCTTTTCCAAAACGAAATTTTTCAGTTCCGCTATATCTTTCCCCGATTCCGCCTTTTGCTCCAGCTTCTCTATATGATCCATTATTCCCTGGAGCGGATTGTACAGGCCGTTTTCCAAAGTAAGCAGAAATTCCGTTTTTGCCTTTTCCGCCTGCTCTGCTATCCGTTTTGCCCGAACCGTTTCTTCCAGAAGGGCGATGCCCTTTAGTGCGTAACTGACCGCGGAACGAAGTTCCTCAAAAATAACTCCGTCAGTAATGGAAACATCGTGAACAAAATACCCAAGGGACTGATTTTCAATGAACAGGGGCTGAACTATAAAGATCCCGTCGGCGTACTGCGGTTTAAGGCTTGCGGGAACCAAAAGCCTTGCCGGGAAAAGCTGTTCCCTTTGAAAATCAATCCGATCAATCCCCCGGGGAGAAAAACTGCCCACGCAAATTGAATTTTTTTCATCGGCGTAAAGCACAATCGACGCCGTGCTTATTCCGATTTTTGGCAGATACCGCGCAAGGCTGTGTATAAGTGAATTCCTGTCGCGTGTTCCCAAAAGCTCGCATTTTAGGGAATTGAGTACGGTGTTCCAGCTTTCTTTCTCGTAGCGGGCGTGGATCGCAAGCTGCTCGTGAATTCTGATCATGCTCCGGTATATGGACGGTTCCAGTCCGCGAATATCTTCGGGAAAATTCAATCCGGCAGTCAGCGCATCGCTTATCAACCGTAAAAGGTTTTCAGTCTCCCGTCCTGAATTGAAATAAGAGACGAGGGTTTTTTCAAACAGGGGAAAAAACTGCTCCGGCCCCTCGTACAGCAGGGCACGAATCAGCGGCAGCACATAAGCGTTCATACTGGCGGAGTTGAGTTTAAGGTAGTCCCTTGCCATCTTTGTCAATGTTTCTTCGACATTGCCTGAGGCATGGCCGCGCTTGCTTACTTCCTGCCGCGTTTCCCCAACAGCGCGAAAGCCGGAACAGCCGCAGGATTCACGGATAATCACATCGGAACGCAGCAGAACATCGGAAGGGGGCGTTTGTTTTTTTCGATTCAAAAGCCCGCGCAGTATCTTGAAGCTTTCATTGCTCATTTCCATATATGGCGCTTGCACTGTCGAAAGCGGGCTTTCGGCAACGCGGCTTTCTTCGGAATTGTTGAATCCCAGGGCGCGATAATCGCCGGGAACGTGATACCCTTGCAGGGCGAAATAATTGATCGCCCCCAGGGCCATAAGATCACTGGAACCGACAAGCGTATCAAAATCCCGCCCAGGAATTAAAGAGCGTTCCTGGAAAAGCTGAGTGGCGGCGGCGGCTCCTTCTTCCCAGTTAAAGGGGCTTGTTACCAGAGGGGACTGAAAACCGGCGAAAAGCCCCGCTTCTTTAAGCGCGTCATAGTACCCTTCAAGACGGGCCTTGGCGGACTGATGAAAAACAGGGCCCTGCAAGAAAGCGATCTTTCGCGCGCCATGAACACTAATGCAATGGCCGACCAGCGCCTTTATTCCGTTATAGGCGTCAAATTCCACGCAGGGATGTCCTGGCAGCTTGAACCCGATTGTTACGTATGGAACGGGATCAAAGTTTGCGTGAAAATGTTCGAATTCTTCTTTCGATTTGGTGTATCGTATAGACGAACTCCAGCTTATACAGCCGTCCAGGTTTTCATCGTTTACCAGATAATACACGGCATTACGAAGATTCTCGTAATCCATGCGGGCATCCAGCCTGCCCCCAGGAAAAATAAACAGACTCACGTTATCGGCTATGGCAGTGCGGACAAAACTATCCAATACTTTCAGGCTAAGTCCGTTATGAATCGAGGCAAGAACCAGGCCGATTCTTTTCTTTTTCGCCGCCATAATTTCATTTTAAAGGCAGCGGGAAGAATGGGCAAGTTTTATAATCTGAACGTGATATAGTTCAAGTGATAGTGTATGATCAAATATCCATCGGAGGCTGTATGTTCACTTATAATAACCCAATAATTCCCGGCTTTAACCCTGATCCTAGCATTTGCAGGGTTGGGGATGATTTTTATCTGGTAACATCAAGTTTTGAATTCTTTCCCGGGGTTCCCATTTATCACAGCAAAAATTTGGTAAATTGGGAATTAATAGGTCACTGTCTAACCCGGCCTGAACAGCTTCCGCTTGAGAACTGCCAATCCTCGCGTGGAATATATGCCCCAACCATCCGCTACCACGATGGAACATTTTTTATGACTACCACCAATACCCATATAAAGTCCGATGGGCAGCGTTATGGCAACTTCATTGTCCACACAAAGGATATACACGGCCCGTGGTCCGATCCGGTATGGGTGGATCAGAACGGCATCGATCCTTCTCTGTTGTTTATCGGGGGGAAGGTGTTTTTCTGTTCCAACGGCGGTACAGGAGACGAGAAGGGTATTCACGTTTGCGAAATAGATCCCATAACAGGAAAAAAACTTTCTACATCCAGGTTTATTTCCGCCGGCTGCGGGGGTAAGTGTACCGAAGGACCTCACATTTATCACATTAACGGCTGGTACTATTTGCTCCTCGCCGAGGGTGGAACTTCTTATGGCCACATGGTCGTCATTCAAAGAAGCAGGGATATATACGGCCCTTACGAAAGCTGTCCACATAACCCGATACTTGCCAATATAAAACTGCATCGCTATCCCATTCAGGCTACAGGCCACGCGGATCTGTTTGATGACGGGAATGGTAACTGGTGGGCGGTTTGCCTGGGAATCCGGCTGCTTAACACCCAGCTTCGGCATCTTTTAGGCCGGGAAACTTTTCTGGTTCCGGTTCAATGGGAGAACGAATGGCCTCTCTTTGGGGAAAAGGGTAATGTCAACCCGCAAATGAGCGGCCCGCTGCCCGCCCCGCCCGAACCGCCAAGTTACGACATCACTGAAGATTTTTCCGGCAAACAGCTTTCTTTGCATTGGAATTATATCCGTAACCCCGATTTGTCCCGCTACTGTCTTGATGGTGGACTAAAGCTGCGCGGCGGAGACGGGCTTTCAGACAAATCGCCGGTCTTTGTTGGCCTCCGGCAGCAATCTTTTTATATTGAAGGCATAGCGAAACTAAAGGGAAGCATGGCAGCGGGTACCCGCGCAGGTATAAGCGCCTTTTTGAACGAAAGTTACCATTACGATTTGTCTCTGGAACAACGCCCAGACGGCCTGTATGTGCTGGTAAACCGCCGTATCCATGATTTTGAGGCGCTTTCTTTCCAGGCGCTTCTGCCAGCTGGTGAGGTTGAACTAAGAATTACGACAGATGTGGACTGGTACTATTTCAGTTATCGTATCGGCAAGGGTGAATGGTTGAGCGCTGGTAAGGGCATGAGTGCCGGTCTATGTGCCGAAGGTACATACAGCGGCTGTTTTACCGGTGTCTTTATCGGGTTGTACAGTTCCGGCGGCGAGGCCTGTTTCACGGGTTTTTCCCTGATGAACCAGAGCGATGGTATCCGGTATAGTACGTGAGTTGTTGGCGTAAACAACCAAAATGGATTCAAAATTACATCTCACAGAGGCACAAAGCTCGCAAAGACACAGAGGAAATCAAGAAAATTTCATAATTTCCAAGCTCTTCAATCATAAAAAGACCAAAGAGTACGGTGGATTTTACAAAATAAGCCCAAAACTTCGTGTCTTTGCGTACTCTGTGCCTCAGTGATAGATCTTTTGGGATCTATCAATTCTTATGTTATCATCCTACTGCTTGGTCCACACAGAACCGCCAGTGGCTCTGGTATACGTTCCCGGCGTTCCGGTAATTAAGTTTGTTGCGTAAAACTTCTCGAGCAAATCGCCAGGGAATGGGCTTGCTGGATACCCGAACGCACTCGAATGAATTGGGCCTAGAAATGTTACACTGGTAATGTTTGAGCAGTATGCAAAAGCTCCTGGCGCAATGCTGGTAATGCCGGTTTCTATGGTTACGCTGGCAAGGCTGGTGCAACCTAAAAAAGCCTCCTCCCCAATGCTGGCACCGGCCGGTATGGTTATGCTGGTAAAATTGTTAAAGCAAAACGCTAGTGCTCCAATGCTAACGCCGTTTGGGAGGGTTAAGCTGGTAAGGCCGGCAAGACCAAAAGCATAATATCCAATGCTGGTAACGCCGTTTGGGAGAGTAAAGCCGGTAATGCTGGTAGCAGCAAAAGCAAAATCCCCAATGCTTTTAACGCTGTTTGGGAGGGTTACACCGACGAGGTTTGAGCATGTCCGAAAAGTGTCATTACCAACGCTGGTAAATGTACTGCCTGAAAGGTTAAGGTTGATGTATCTGTTCGGGGCACGTTTCAGGACAGCCCCAACAGCGCTAATGTCGCTGACATTCAGGCTGTAGGTATAGGATGTTCCGGCGGTATTGGCAGGTTGTGATAGCAGCCAGGTCTCAAAAGCGCTGATGCTGGCAGTGTCACCAGAATTGGCGCCGCCTGGATTGGTTGTACCAGGATTGGTAGTGCCAGGATTTTTAGTACCTGGGTTGGTAGTATCTGGGTTGAAAGTACCCGGGTTAGTAGTGCCCGGGTTAGTAGTGCCCGGATTGGTAGTGCCTGGATTGGTAGTGCCCGGATTGGTAGTGCCCGGGTTAGTAGGGCTTGGGTTGGTAGTGCCGCTGTTATTGCCGCCTCCACCTGAGTTCAAGTCGCAAGCCGCCATTGATAAGGCGATTACCGCAAGCAGGGCGATAGCGCAAAGTATTCTGCTTTGCGTCCCGGAAAGTTTTGATGTGTTTCTCACTTTGAAAACTCCTTCGGACTTTAGTCCGCTGCGGCTATGCCGCCATGCGAAATTACCCAACATATAGTGCTTTTATGTAATTATTCGCATATTGAATATAACATAGTTTTAATTATTTGCATAGTATGTATTGTTAAGCCAAAATATCTGCTACTAGCATATATTAATATGGATATGATGAAGGTATTTGTCTCTAACATGAAAAAATACCGCAAAAAAAAACGGATTTCGCAGATGAAATTAGCAGAAATACTTGATACTTCGACCAGTTATATAGGGGAAATTGAAATTAACAGCCGTGTACCGTCTATGGCTATGGTGGAAAGAATAGCAAAAGCCCTGAAAATCGAACCTTTTAGGCTTTTCTTAGAAACAAATGGGAGCATAAGCGCAGACATGCAGAAAGTGGATCATTACTTAGAAGGCTTATCCGCCAAAGAAAGACAAGCGCTTGCACAGCATATTAAAAATCAAATTTCTAACGAAGTGGATAAAATTCTTCAACCTGAAAACATAGAATGAACAAAGGGCAAGTCATAGGCTATCAAACGCTTCCAATAATCTCACCAGCCCGTTAAAACTTTACCAAGACCGTCTGGCGAAACCAGAAAAAAGAAATAGATTCTATTTTACTTATTTTATCAAAATCAGAATAATCAGCAGTTACAAAAGTACCTTCCATTTTTATCGCAACAGCCAGTCCAATGGAATCACCAAGAGGGATAGAATATTGCGCTTTCAGACGGGATGTTTCATGGAAAACTTTTGTGTCTATAGTATCAATGAACCGAATAGGCATTGTATGAATCTGCTCAAGAATAAGATTAGATTTTTCCTGCCCTAATGTGCGATAAAAACCATAATGAACCTCAATCAAATTAATAGTATGCATATAGATAACAGATTGCCCTACTAAAGCTTCATCAAGCAGTGCCCTTACTTTATCCGCCCCTTTCTCCTGTTTGAATAGGGCAATGAGAGCGCAAGCATCGAAAATGTAGGTCAATTACTGTTTCCGGAAAAAAATAGCTGATATTGTTTTTCTTCCAGGTCGTTATCCTGATGGCGCATTTCAAGGAAGTTATCTACAGTGATTGAAGAGTCTTTGCAGAGATTCCATATTTTTTCCAAGGCAATATCAAGGCTATTGTTTTGTGCTTTCTGTGGAGACCATACAAGCTCAAAACTGGCTATCGCACCAACAGGTATTTGAGAAGGAATCTCAAGGGTAATGCGGCGGTTAGCCGGAATTTCAATAGTTTGCGTAATAGTCATAAGGTAATTATCGTATGAAAACGAACAAAGGGCAAGTAATACACCATTAAACGCCCCCACGAGGTATCAGAGGGCACTTATTCGATCCATATTAAATTCTTACGAAAAAGGTTGTTATATCTGCTATTTTGAAGCTACAGAAGAACTATATTACTGTGAACAAGCTTACCTGTAAATAAAAGCTTCCGCCGGGCCGCTGACCCTTACCTCAGAAAACTCCACATTCTTGACATTGAGCAGGCGTATGCTCTTTTCAGTAATCTGCGGGATTCCCAAAAACATATCCGACTCATCGGGACTGACGCCGCTATGCTCATTAGTGGAAAAATCACAGCGCCTGACGCTGATGTTTTCTACCGGCGATTCCGGCAGGCCGGCAATGAACCCTGCGGAAGCCCGACAGCCAGTGGCTTTAATGTCCGATATGCGGATATTCCTGATCGACGGGGTAGTTGAATTGATCGGAAGGGCTTCCGTGTTGAAATAACCGTCGTTAAGCTCCGCGCCGCAACGGTAGAACATATTAATCGCCAGTGGGCAGAGGTTATTCTCCATAGTGAGTTTTTTGAATTCCAAATCCTGGATTGTACCGCCCCGTCCGCGGCGGGTTTTTATTCTGATTCCGCGATCAGTTCCCCTGAACAGGCAGTTCTCGGCCAGTACCTCGCTAATGCCGCCCGCGGTTTCGCTGCCGATTACGATTCCCCCATGCCCGCTTTCAACTGTACAGTCCCGCACAGTCACGCGGCGGCTTGGTCTTCCGGCGCGAACGGCGTCTTCGCCGGATCCGGACTTGAGCGCAATAGCGTCATCCCCCACCGAAACATGGCATTTTTCGATTAAAACGTCTTCGCTGGAATCGATGTCCATTCCGTCCGTATTGGGAGCGTCAGGCGGGTTGGTGATAGTCAGAGCGGAAATGACAAGGCCGGTACAATACACCGGATGAAGTGTCCAAAAAGGGGAATTGCGGAGGGTGAAATCTTCCAGCCGTATTTTTGAGCAGTTGTAGAACTGCATCAGCGGGGGCCGCAGGAACTGATTTTTTCTGCCGCCGCCGCCTGACGGCTGGTTTTCGTATCCCGGGTTTAAAGCGGCAAGAGCCAATTCCTCAGGCGATTGGGGCTGTCGTTGCCCGTCGATCTTTTTTTCACGAATTTTATTCCACCAGTACTGCCCGTTGCCCTCTATTACGCCTTTCCCCCTGATAATTATATCTTCCTGTCCGGTGGCAAAGACGCAGGGGTGCATGGCGTAACATTCCAACCCTTCCCAGCGCGTCAATACCGGCGGATAACGCGCCGGTTCGGGGACAAGGGAAATTACCGCGCCTTCGTCCAGCGCCAGTGTTGTGTGCGAGTAAATTTCAAGGGGCCCGGTACGCCAGATTCCTTCGCTTACGCGCAGGACGCCGCCTCCCGCCTCTTTTATTTTGTTCAGCGCCGCTTTAAAGGCGTTGGAATTATCATTAACGCCGTCTCCGACGCCGCCAAATGAAACAATGTTGTGTTCAGTCATATTTCATTATATACCTATGTAAAGTGATCTGATCTTACTGTCTCCTGCGCCGCCTTTTGTGCTCTTTTTTATCGAGATAAAGCATATAAATTATCCCAATTATGCCTATTAGCATTAACGGTCCCAAAAATCCCCAGATCATGTATACCGCTTGTCGCATTTTACTCCTCACTAAAGAATGTCAAAAGAATTGTTCCTAAATGTAAAGATTCTGGAAATAAAATACAATAATTTTAAGTTTTTGGAAATACTAAAAAACATAAAAATTCATCACGAAGCTATGATAAAAGTATGCGGTTATTCGGTATAGTGTAGGTGTTCGGAAGAACAGTTACCGGTTGTCGACTCTGCTGGGGCATAAAACTGACCCCGTCATCACGAATAACAACCGGTAAC
>Ga0268262_10001789_pt1 | contig 25874 bp, 24 predicted proteins | sample TergutNc150P3_FD_190354 | JGI IMG/M metagenome (GOLD analysis project Ga0268262, IMG submission 190354) | Nasutitermes corniger P3 segment gut microbial community from laboratory colony in Florida, USA - Nc150 P3 (SPAdes) (version 2) | ecosystem: Host-associated > Arthropoda: Insects >... | reverse complement strand
TAACTTTCCTATCATTTTATACCGCTTTTTTCCCATAAAATATAACAATTATGGTAGAAAATTGCAACCCCTTTTGACGTTTTCTTTCGGATTTCTTTGGCTTTATGGCTTTTTTAAGGAACGACTAAATAAATTACCGATTTTTTGATAACCTTTGGTTTAAGATAGCATTTGTTTTTTGGAATGCTTCAAACAGGAACGCTATTATAGTATAATTCATCTGGGCAAATATCAATTTCGCCATCCCATTCTATTGTAATAGGATTTATCTTTACAGTTTTAAACTTAGATAAGTCTTTTAAAGGAGCAAAATATTTATCTTCTAAATAAGGCTTCATATCAAAAATCCGTTTTTCCTTATTTTCAAAAGTAATACACAACTTGTAATCTGGAAAGACTTTAACTTTTTTTGGAGAGTAAGTTTCCATCGCTATGACTCCAAACCTTTAATTTTTACCACTTCGCTATTATCGGCATTCATAGCAATCCAGGAAGCTTTAATTTCGTCTTCTCTAAGAGCAACCCAAGCTTCTACATACATTTCACCACCCATCTGCCGCAATAGACATTTTTTTCCCACTATAAACAGCATGAACATGCGGCTTATGATGCGGGCTATTTTTTTCCTTGAACATATAAATCAATATACCTAAAAAACTAGAAATCAACGGCATAAAAACTCCATTTTCTGCTAATAATATAGAAAATTCCCGTCAAAACATCTCCAACTGCACCGGACCCACAGGCGGTAATTTATCCTTCTTGCCGTAGAAAATTTGCATAGCACTGAATTGTTTATCCGTTAAATGCAAAATACAAACCTTGCCGTTTGGTTGCAAAAAATTTTTCACACGTTCAATATGGACTTCCATATTTTCCTTGCTTGCGCAATGCCGCCAGTAAACGGATAATTGACCCATAGTAAAGCCGTCTTTGAGCAAGTCTTTTCTGAATTGAGAATGTCGCCGCCTGTCCTCTTTGGTCTCGGTTGGCAAATCAAAAAATACCATTATCCACATAACTCGGTACTGATTAAGGGCGCTTAGATTCATAAATTTTTGGATAAAGAATTTTTTTCTTTTTGCCTTCAAAACAAGCTATAAGAGATGCTGCCGTACGAGTTAAAGCAACTAGCATTGGGCTTTTCTCACGCTCAAAATGGCAATCACATTCAAGAACTGTTAGCAAACATTTTTTGATATTTGAGTTTAATTCCATGTTTTCGTTAGCAGAAAAACCATCTGCTAGTTTTTCGGCAACAGCCAAGTCAATATATGGGCGATATGGCTCCATGATGTCGTCTGCCAAGCAATAGGCGTTATATTGGTTTTTATGAAAAATTCCAAAAGTTGGTAAAAGCCCGGAACCTACAAGAGCGCGGGCAGTTGCAGCCCTGACTACCGCATATCCGTAATTTAGGAGATTATTTGGAGGTTCACCTTCTCGTGAACGGGAAAAATCCTTTATATAATCTTCAAAAATCACTTTCCAATAATAATTCGCAGCTTGTGCTTCGCAATTATTTGTATCTCCGCTACTCACGGTTTTTGCCAAGTATTCCATTCGTTTAACATCTTTGCCTAGTTGTTTTAATACTGCCGATTGATTCAAAATTTTTGCCTGCACTGTTTGTTGCCAAAGCGATTTTTTCAAAGGTTCGCTTGCTTCTATTTGAGTTTGAAATCTGTTGCTTTGCAATGTGTTACCGTCAAGATTTAAGAACATTCCAACGGGTATATGTTTTGCGTTGCAGGTTATAAGAGCAATATTGTTTTCCAACAAGAGCATCATTGCGTTTTGTGTGATTGTTATTTGAGAATTGTCTAAAATTATTACACCTATGTCTTCTATTGGGCGAGTTGTGGTAGTTTCTGGAGTTTTAATTACGAGCTGGGCATTTGATGTGCTCAAATATGCGGGATTGGAAAAGGAAAGAGTTTGTTTAATCATCGTTTAACTTCTCTGCTTACTTGTCTAGAACCCTCATCTTGAACTATTCGGAAATTCCGAATAGTTGCCTCTTCTAAGAGTTCATTATCGCCAAATATGTTTTTTATGTGCTCGTTGATTGTGTGAATCTCTACATCATATAGCGTTGCGAGCATTTTCTGCGTTAGCCATATATTTTCATCTTCGTAGCGCATTTCAATGCTTTGAAGGGTATCGCCTGTGGCGGCGACAAAAGTCAGGTACTCTGCGGCGGAGGAGCGGATTGTGGGTAAATGTTTCTTTTTCATTTTATTTAAATCCTTACAATTTTAACATTTCCTAACCAATCCACCTGTATTTTAATACAAGTATCTTGAATTTTTGTAAGTTTGTCATCATTAAATTCTTTTTTCATAACCATTTTTTTTATGAAATTTTCATTTATTTCTGTTTTAATACTATTTCCATAAGAACCAAATTCTTCATAATTTTTTTCCTGTTTGGGAATTTTTTTTTCTCCATATTTTTTTCTTAAATTTTCTTTTTCTTCATCAGTTAAATCTTTTGGCACACTAATTGTATTTGCATAATTATGAGGAATAAAAGAACAATCCTTCCCCGTGAATTTCACGACTTTATAAATTTGTTTAGAAAATACTTTTTTATTTTCTTTATTTTTAATCCATTCTTCAAATTCTTTGATTGGCATTTTTAATACGGGATCATCAGAATTTGTTGGTAAATACACTAACTCGTTTTGTTGCAATGTAAATAAAACTTTATCTGGATTTTTTTGCGGCTTTCCTTTTATTTTATTTCTTATACCATAAGAACTTCTCCTTTCTTCAATAATTCGTCTTTTGAAATCTTGTTCATTTTCTTTCAACGCATTTTTTGCTATCTTAACAGAATCATATAAGGAAACAATATCAAACACTCTTTCTCCATCTCTCTCCATAACCAAGAACATATAATTGTCCCCTGTGATAACACTTTGCTTGCCATTACCATAAAGTTGTTTTAAAGAACTTTTGGTAGTTTCCTTTGTACTTTCGGTAGTTTCTTTTGTACTGTACCAAACTTTTACTTTGTAAACGGGAATAGGATTTAATATTAACAACAAAACATTATCAATTTTAATTTCTCTGCCACTATTAAATTTATCAAGTCCTTCTTTATTAAATGCCTCTTTTATAGATTTGTATTGTTCAATATGAATTTGTATATCTTTTTTAATATTTTCATCTTCAATATCTGATATATTTTTTATTTTTAATTCAGATAATTTCTTTTGTCTCCATCTACGCTCATTAAATGTTTTCAATCCCTCTCCCGTAAATGCTTCTCTCATTGTTTCATACTTTTCTCTATGATTTTTAATCTCATCGCTCAAAACTTCGTCTACAATTTTTGGAATATCCCCTATTGATAGTTCTCCTATTTCAATTACTTTTGTGTCTTTTCCGTCTAACTTCCCATAATATGTTTCTTCGTGTAACGCACCTCTGATTTTAAGTTGTTTTTTCTTCGTTTTTTCATCAATTTTTATTCCTAATTTATCTTTTGATTTGTGAGATACAATCATAGATTCCAAGTGTTCCTGAACTTGTTCTTTCAAACCAGAAAAAGGTATTTCAAACTTTCTTGAACTTTCCATTTTTTGCAATATTTCATCTCGCCGTTTCTCATCTAAATTAAAAAATGCGTCTAAAATGCTTTCATCCTCTTTTTTTTCTATTTTAAACTCCTCTTTATTTTTTTCTAATTCTTCTTGAACATATTTGTTAAGATTATTCAATCGCTGAATATGGCTTTGTTCCGTTAGTGCAACAACTAGTGCATCAATGGCGTGGTGGCGATGGTCGTAACGTTTGCTCCAATTTTTTATTTCATAAACATTTTTGTTACTTTCTTTGTCAAAGTAATCTTTTATCCATTTTGTTTTTGGATTGCCATTTTCATCTAAATCCCAAAGTTCCATTTGTTTGAAACGATTTTCGGTTAATTTCATAAAAAGTTTTCTCAATCCCCAACGGCTACGCAAAAAAGCAGTAACTTCGCCTGTGCTTGTTTTCACATTTTGGCTACCAACTATTTTTGCCAATTCATTTTTTATCGCAACAGAAATATATTGAGTGTCTTTTAATTGCCGTTCAACAGGATTTAAAGGAATTTTTTCTGCTAATAAATTTTTCTTTTTTTTGCCAAAGAAATTTTTATTGATATGATTAACAAAAGATTCTACATCAAAAATTCCAAATTTTGAATTCTGTTGCGTAATATATTCCCACGCAGTTCGATTATTTTTTTCGCCGTTTATATGCGTTTCACAAACTACTTTATTTGAAAAAGAGTCATCATAATACCTTGATACTGGTATAATATGATCTATGTCATATTTTTTATCATCAAATAAAGCGGCAAGTGGAATAATTTTATTAGTATATGGTGACATATATTTTTGTTGTTCGTACAATCTGTATTTGAGAATATTTTTATCGGTTAAAGTAATACCTTCTTCTTGCAATCTTTTCTTTACCCTTTCATTGATTTTTTGATTCTTCAACTGGTTTTTGTAAATTTTATCTCTCTCTTCTGCACTATTTTTCAAATCCCTAGCTAATTCTACACGAATTTCTAAATCTTCAGGATTAAATTTGTATTGTTTCCATATAGCTTTAATCACTTGCATTGTTTCGCTTATAAGTTGTTCAACAATCGGATTTCGCAAATTACGTTTTTCGTATTTTATGTCGTGATAATCCTTAATTTGTGCTTTTATTGTTTCGGCAGTATGTTTGCTGTAAATCAATGAAATTGCTAAATATTCCATCAAACCGCCTGCCTCCAAAGCTGTTGGATTATTTTTAACGAAATCAATAACATAATCTTCTAAATCATAATCTACATTATCAACAATTTCCCCAGTTTCGACCATTTTTTTAATACTTTCAAATTTGATTTTTACTTGTTCTGAAATATTTTGCGGATTTAATTTCATCAAAGGTAAAATATTTTGAATAGCTTTTAAAGATAAACTTGCATACTTACGAGGAAATCTTATATTTTGAGCCAACTTTAAAGACAAATCTATGGCTGTTTCTTTGTCTGTGTAATTTTGCAAAATTTCAATAATGGAAGATACTCGTTTGCTTGTTATTTCATATTCATTTCCTTCGTGATTTCTGACATCAAAAATAACATCCCAGATTTTTTCAACAATTTTCGGCTCTTGCGCAACAAGTTTTTCAAAATGTTCTCCAATATGTTTTTTAATTAAAATAAAAGTATCACAGCCTATTAATTTTGCTTTTACATTCAAACCATTCAAATACTCGGTTTTGTCGTCTTTTATTCCAACCATTTTTTTCACATCATTAAAGCTAACTTTCTTTTGAATTTGTAATTTATTGTATATATTTTGTTTTTGTTCATTTGTCAAGTAACTGTCAATATATTGAAAAACATTCTTCTGCTTTTTCTTATCATAAATTTCTCGTTTTGAAGTAACATACAAATTGTTAATTTGTTTCCAGCACCTAAATTCCTGAAACAGCGGATGTGATGTAGCAATAACTTTTTCTTCTTTTTCAAATCTGCAATTACTAATCAATTCTGCTTGTGGTTTTAACGGACGTTGATAGTAAATAATTTGTTCTTTTATAATGTGGTTCAAGCCTTCTCTAATGGCTTCTTTTTTTAATTTCTGTTGTGTTTCACTTTTCCCTGGGAAAATATAATCTGCTATTTTTTCTAAAGTTTCTTTTGGACAATCATTTAATATTGAATAATATTTTGCTTGTGTGTCCCAAACTTTATCAAACTCATCTTTATAACGGTTACGTAGAAAAACTCTATTTCTGATTTTCGTCCACTTGCTTTGTCTTAAGTCTCTTAGGCGTAATTCACTAATAAAAAGTTTTTCCTCTTTCAAGATTTTTTCAGCCTCTTCCATATTTTTACGCCAACTCGTTTTTTGAGGTAAAGCAAATTCTACGCTTGTTTCTTCTCCTTTTTTATTTCTTCTAATCCTGATTTCTAATTCTTCTTCTTGCCCAATTTTTTCTTGAAAATTTTGCAATTTAGTTTTACCTTCCTTTTCTTCACCATCTAATTCAATCGTAACGTCAAAATAGTTTTGTTTATCTCCTTTATTTTTTCCACCTTTTACTATAAAAATTTCATCAGATTTTTCAACACTCAAAATTTTAACTTTTTGTGTAATAACCTCATACGTTTTCTTTTTTGTATCACCTTCATTTTCATCTTCGGTTTTTTGCTTTTTCTTTTTTTCATCGTCATTTGTTCCACCAGAATAACCACGTAATTGGTTGAATTTGTACAAAATTTTTCCTAACTCATTTACTTCCACTTTTTCTCTTAATGCTTTGACACATAGCTCATACTGCTCTGAAGAATCTAACTGTAAAGTTCCTTTTTTGATTGGGAGCAATTCTAATTCTTGTAATTTTTCAGGAATAGGAATACCTTGAATATTTTTGTTAAGTAAAATATCTTCAGAAAGTGTTTTAAACTGAAATTTGTTCGGCAACATTCCCAATGTATGCAAAATAAAAAGTAATTTGTTTCTTCTTAATTTATACCTTTTGCTCATTCTTCGAGAGATGCGCTTTTCTCTGCGTTTAGCATTTTTAGTTATACCAACTCCTTTTTCGTAATCTTGCTTATCTGTACCCATTGGTATAATTCGATTACCAATTCCCAAAACCTTTTGCTCATCGGGAGCTAGTAACGCCCACCCAATGCTATTGGTTCCTAAATCAAGTCCTAATATTTTTTTCATATAGCTAAAATAGAAATCTATCTTCCCCCAATGACCCTCCTAACCGAACAATCCCTCGAAGGCTTCCTAAGCGCAGTATTCGAAGCGTTCAGGCTAAAACTACCCGCACAAAGAATTGTCGCTGAAGAAATTTACATTCCACAACTATTCGAAGACACACACCCAATAACAACAAACCCAGAAAACGCAGCAAGAGTTTGGAAAGGCATTCAAAAAAATGCTGGCAAAAACACCGCATTTATGATACAAGCAGCGTATCTTTCTGAACTGCCAGAAATGGAAATTTCACTTTGGGAATATGTAAAGGGAATTTTCATAAATCCAGAAAATGCGCAAAATACGCTTGATCCGCATACACACGCAGTTTTTCAAACGGCGAACAAGGTTAGAAAAGAAGCGCACGATATGAAAGGATTTGTGCGTTTTCAAAAGGCGGAAAATGATTTGATGGTTGCGGTGATTGAGCCAACTTATAATATTGTAAATTTGCTCGCAGAGCATTTTGCAAATAGATTTCCAAATATGCAATGGATGATTGTGGATGTGAAAAGAGGGCTTGGTATTCACTATGATGGCAGGAATGTTTACGAAATATGTGGCGATGCGGCAGAAATTCCCAAAATAAATGATGAATTTTCTGCACTTTGGAAGGGTTATTATAAATCTGCTAATATAAAAGAGAGGAAAAATCCAAGGCTCCAAAGGCGGTGCTTGCCTATGAAATATTGGAAACATCTAACGGAAATGAGTGGATAGTTTTCACTTTTTTCTATATTAAGGACTGTTTGTAACTTCAAAGGAGAGATAAATGAATCCTACACTAGCAAAAGAGCTCAAGGAAATAGCAGATAACGCTAATGTTCCAGAAGCAGATTATCTTGAATGGAGAAAGAAAAGACTCACAAAAGAGTTTTTTGAGAAATTGAAAGAAACGGCAAAAGCAGGAAAATATTGCTTTGAGGCTATGATTGAGTCCACTCTAGACGATCTTTGTTGGTCGCGCTGGTGCAGAAGCCATGACTTTACTTATGCTGACAAGAAAGTATGGTGGTCTGTTCATTGAGCAACCCTCTATCCAACCCAAATATCTCCGACAAAATTTCTATTCTATCCTTGCCCTCAAGTTTCCGCTGAGTTGAGCCGGTTGGGGTTCTTATCAAAAGTTTTCCATTTTGGTAATAATATTGAGTTGCAGTTTTTTTATCCAGTTTGTTGAATACCAAATATTTCATGGATTCGCCTGTGTAGCTCTCTTCCCATGCAAGGTTGAATTCTTCCATTGAGCAGCCACCCAGCGGAAAATAAAAGCGGAATTTTGCCGCCTCGTTTGCAAGGCCTGTCCAAAGGCAGAGATTTTCGCCATCTCTTTCTAAACGAACCCAGTTCGGTTGCAAAGGAAATACCGTTTTGTTTTGCTGTGGAATATTTGGGGGGATGGGGAGGGGGTCAAAAATCAAATAGCCTGGGTCTAAAAAAAGCTCGGTTCCGTTATCAACAATGCTGAGGGCGCAATGCGCGTTTTTTATGTGCTTTTTATGACCCAGCAAAAGTTTGGGAGAGTATCCCAACTTTACAAGTTCGCCATGCAAGCGCATTGTTAATCCAAAACACGTGTTTCCGCCTTCTTCGTGGATTCTGAGAATTTTAGTTAAATTCTCATAAATCCAAAGAGAAGATTTATTGCACAGCGAAAGTAGGGGAAGCACTTTTTAACCCAAAGTATCTTTTACCTTCTTTAGCATCTCTGAATACTCCTCATCTTCTTTTCCAAGAATTTCGGCTAGCTTCTTTATCATCTCTTCGTCTTTTATTCCAGGCTTGTTTAGAATCTCAATAATTTCGTCTACTCCTTCGTAATCTTGAGGTTCTCCGTCTGCCTCTAAGTCTTTCCAACCGAGAACTTTGGCTATATTCTCTATTGCAAATTTGTTATCTTTAGAGCTCATGATGGTCGCTATTTTCTTCATAACATCATTAGATATCTTGTTATCCGAACTGCTACTTGAACCATTAGCCTTTTTGGAATCTTCTTCCACGCTCACCAAATATCCAAGCCCGTATTGCAGTCCGTTTATGGTTAAACCAGCACCGCTTTGGCTAAAGCTAACTCCGCCCACCGTACCTTCTTGATATGCATAACCTGCATTTTTCGTGCCAGATGCATCCATAACTTCAATGGTGTATTGTCCGCCAAGTACCAAATTCTTAGTTTCTGTATCTTTGCCATCCCACTTCAACTTTACATCGCCGCCTTTGCTGCTTTCTACTGCAACTTCCAATTCAGCAACGGTTTTGCCTTCTTTGTCTTTAATAACAACTGTTCCGTTTTTGTTTCCTTCAAGCAAATGAATATTAAATTCCCTTCCGCCGCTTTTATAGTCAATAACAGCTTCCATAACGCGAACATCTTTGCCCAAAAGCGGAGTTGCGCTGGCATTGGTTATGCTCTGTGCCTGCAAAGTCTGCATTTCCATAAATGCCTGCATACTGCTTGCGAGCGTAGAAATTGCCTGCGTGGAATTTTGCGTGAATTCAAGCTGCGAGAATTGAGCGAGCTGCGACACAAACTGCGTATCTTCTGCCGGATTAAGCGGGTCTTGATATTTTAGCTGTGCCACGAGCAAATTCAAAAATGAATCTTTGCCCATTTCATCTTTTGAGGTTTTAAATAGCTTGGTGTCCCCTTCGCTCACAACGTTGGAGCCAGTAGAGCTATAAGATACCTTACGAACATCAGCTTTGTGCTGAAGGTCAAATAAGTTGTCGTAGTAACCATCAATAGCAGCCATAAAGCCTCCTTATGCTAAATATTCCATTGTGTTGTAACCCAGTCGCCGGCCTGTATCGGAATTCGAATCGTTTTTTACCGAAACAGCCAAATGCATTTCTTTGTTGTGATGGTGGTGCCTGCCCTTGCCATGCTTTTCGTGCTGTTCATGTCTCTCTGCCAAAGAGAAAGCGTCTTGCCTATCTCTTTGCTCAACGGAAACTTCCAGCCGCTCTAAATTTATTCCCTGCTTTTCCAAACCCTCGCGCAAAAGGCCAATATGGCTTTCCAATGCGGCTTGAGCCGTTGTGCTTTCAACACGCGCGTGAATTTGCATTTCTCCATTATTTAAAACAATGCGCAAATTCATTTGCCCCAAATGCTCAGGACGAAGCTGCATTGTAAGTCTCTGTTCCCCTGTTGGAGTTGTTATAAATTTTGCTTGCGCCACAACTTGGCGAACAACTTCAAATTCATGTATTCTCTCTTGCATTCTGTGCGAATTTGCAACAGGAATGCTCTGTAGTTTTTCACCCGTTTTTGGATTAACAGTTTCTATTTTTAAATCGCCAGCTTCCCAAACAGCACGAACTTCAGGCTCTAACTTTACATGTTTAATATCTATTTTTCCACCGCTTGAATTTTTTAACTCAACAATTTCTCTGAATCTCGAAAATATATTTTCCTTTTCAACTTTATTTTCGCTTTCAATACTTTTCCAAAGTTTATTCAAAACATTCCTAAAAGAGACTGGTTCTATTTTTTCTTCTTCGTTTTTCTCGCTTTTAGGATTTGGCTCAAATGAATTGCTTTCATTTTCTATTGCTGGCATTTTCATTGCATTTTTCAAATCTTGCTCATTTATCAAGCCTTTTTCCTGTAAGTTATTAAACAATTCGTAAAACTTAACCTGATCTTTTGGCTTAATTCCCACTTCCATTTCCATACTAATAACACGCAGTTCTTCCAGCAAGGGTTCAATTTGCTCAGTTTGTGCTTGCCTCGGTTGCTCCATATATACAGGTTGCTCCACATGCTTGGGCTGTTCTGCTTGCCTTGGATTTTCTGTCTGCTTTGGCCACTCTGCCTGTATGGGTTGTGGTTGTTCCGTTTGCTTAGGCTGTTCAACTTGCCTTGATTCCTCTGTTTGCCTTGGCCAGTCTGCCTGTATGGGTTGTGGTTGTGATTGTGGTTGTGATTTTGGTTGTGTATATTCTGTATAATGTATAGGCCGTTCCGCCTGCTTGGGCTGTCTGGGCTGCTCAACTACTTGCTCTTGCTCTTCTACCTGCCTCGGCCATTCTGCCCGTATGGGCTGTTCCGCATGTATGGGTTGTTCTACTCGCCTAGGCTGTTTTGCTTGCCTCGGTTCTTCAACTTGTTTTTGCCATTCTGCTTGATGGTGGAAACCTTCAGTTTGTTTTGGTTGCTCAACTTGTCTGGGGCCTTCTGCTTTTATAAATTGCTCAACTTGCCTTGGTTGTTCCGTTTCAACACTTTCAAGTTCTTCAATTAATTTCACTGTTTCTTTTTTAAGTTCTCCCAAAAGTTCTGGCAAAGAAGATTCTTCGGGATTTTTCAAAGCAGTTTCATATTCTTGCGAGCTTATCATTCCAGTTTTCAACAAATCCGCTATCAAGTTCAAAAACTTATCCATAGCAAAATTATCTTCTTTTTCATATTCTTGCACATCACCTTTTTGCTCATCTACAGATGCCTTTGTAATCTGTTTTATTGCCAGATCAAGCCTTTCCAAAAGCGATACAGTCAATTTTTCAAAAGTATCTTTATCCCAATTAATGGTATCTGCCTGTACAGAAAGCGTGCCTTTTTCAAGCAAATTTACTATACGCTCAAATGCTTCTGCTCCAACATCTTCGCCAAGTATTTGCTGCAATTGCATTAACACTTCGCTTTTGTTAAAATCCTGAAAAGCAAATGCTAAGGGCGCAGGTTCCTCTGCTAAATTTTCTGAATTGCAGGTTGCTGCTGGAAGTTCAGGCATAATGTCATTTTCAGACATAGCGCTTAAAATGTCTTCAAAATTGCCGGAAGCAATTTGACAAGAGCCAAAAAAAGAACCTGGGCCCGAAATTTGGGCTGCAACAGGAGCGGGCATTATAGAAACTGAATTCATAGTTTATCCTTCCAACCTAAGATTTTTGTAACCGAAGCAGCCCTTTTAGAGCTAAGAGCCCCTATTGCTGCCAAAAGTTTACCCTGTGTGCGAGAATCTGGAATCTTTTTCAATATACGTGCAATAGAGTTATCATCTAAATTCATTAAAATAGGTGCCGCCTCAACAGGTTTCATAGCTGCATAAACCTGTGCCAATTCTTCAATTTTCTGATTGGAAAGAACATCGGACTCCCCTACTTTTTTGTTTATTTCTTCTCTGTTCTGGTTCATTTGTGCCAAATTTTGGCTTGTTTCCAGCTTTAAAAGCTCCAAACGGGAGGCTTCTTCCTGTAGCAACCGCCCTTTTTCCTCTAATTCCGCAGCCAATCTGCGATTTGCCTCATAAAGTTTGCTCTGTTCCAAGTCCTGCATTTCTTGGTCGGGCGAATGCCTTTCCAAATAGCCTGCAATCTTCTTTTTGACATCTACATTCAAAGCCCCCACCTCCAGCCTTGCCATACCGCTCGCAAGCAACACGGCAAAGAAAATCACCGGAAAGAGCAGCACTGATGCAATGCCCACGCCTATTAAATCTTTAGCTCTTATATCCATACAAGGCAGATATGCAAAATTTGTGCCAAGTTTTAGAAAGAATTATCAATACTTCTACAATTCTGGCAAATCTTTCAGCAATTCCTTTAAAAAATTGTCATCGCCGTGCGGGAGAATAAGGTCATCTTCAGGGCTTGCCCAAGGCTCGCCAGCGGCAAGAGGGTAAATTGAGCCAGAAGTCAGGCGTTCATCTCCGTTTAGGTCTTTAAAATAAAGCAATTTGTAAATACCCTCCGGCAAACCCTTTATTTCAAAATGCCCAGAAGAATCGCATTTTGACTGCCAATGCCTGCCAAAAGATTTAGATGGTTTAGCAGGTAACTTTGCTTTAGAATTCAAGTTTATTATTTCTTGCAAAATAACTACTGTTTGAGCATTGCCACCAGGTATTTCGCCTTTCAAAGAGGCCAATTTCAATTTTGAAATTGTACTGAACTGAGTCAAAATCTTTTCCGTGAACAAGGTATCAACAACAGAATCTTTATTCACCTGCACAAACTTGATTTTTGAATCTGTTCCCCAAGCAGGATTTGCCAAGATTTCCAGATTAGCAGCATCAAGTTGCCTCACTTCCACTTTAATGCTATCTTCATTTACATAAAGGCGGAAATTCAAAGTATCTGCTGAAATCGGATGATTATAGTACAGTTTTATTGGCAAATCAGGCAAAACATCAGAAGCATCTTTTGTCGGTTCTATCCTGGAAATAACTGCAGGTGTAATATCTTTTTCTGGGATTTTCTTGAACCTGAATTTTGCAGAACTCCGCGCTGTATCCAATTGCCTTTCCAGAGAATCCTTTGCATAAAGGCAGCGTACTGTGTAAAGGGTATCGTTTTTTAAGTTATCAACAAAAAGCACAGTGTTTTTGCTGCTAATTTCAATATAAGAGTCAGAGGGGAAAATAGTGTCTTTGCCATTAAGGAAAAAGCAATTGTTTTTTTGCTTAAATAGAGAATCTAAAACCGTATTTCTGGAAAATGAAAGCTCAATTTCCCTATTGCCTCTTTGAGAAACAGCGTCCAAACTAAAAGAAGACGTGTCTAAATCTCCAAGAGAAAACTTTAGCAGATTTGGTTTTTCTGTTAATTCAAATGGAAAAGCCACAATGCCCGCAATTTCGCTCGTCACATCTAATTTTTGATTGTTGTTTTCGTCTAAAAAGGCTGCGGCTAAATACAAACCAGCTTGCATTCCCTGCAAAATTCCGTTTCCAAGGCTATCGGTTTGAGCAATGTATTGGGGAATCTCTTTTGTAATACGTGGAAAGGTATCTACCTCCGCACTTAGGGTTGAATCCCTGAATTTTTCCAAATAGCCTTTGTGCAAGCGAGATGCGCCAATAGGATAAAAAGCCACAACCGGGAATTTCTTTTTTTTAATTAATGAATCCTGGAGCAGCACAGAAAAATCTGCTTTAAGGCTATCTAAAAAAATTCCTGTTGAAAACAAAATTTGGAATGGTTTTTCTAGCGGATTGCCACGCAAATCCCTTATGGCATTTGTAACCGTGAGGGTGTAAGTTGTGTTGGAATCCAAAGGTTCGGTGGAATAGATACGCAATTTATCGCCATTAGCTTCTACACGTAGCTTGCCAGAAATGGGCGGTGAAATCGCAACTGCTCCACTGGGTGGTTTTTGAATTATCCACTCATCAAATTGCAGAGTTAAATCTAAATTCACGCTTTGATTTACAGCATTTGGGGCAAGCGTTGTTCCGCTAACTCTGGGCGGCAATTTATCTTCGGGGCCCCCAGGTGGCGGAGCAACGGAGGCACAGGAGAATGTCTGGACCAGAATAGCCAGAATCATCAGGATTAATAGAATTTTAGTGTTATTTTTCATGTTCTACCTTGTCTATTAGTAAAACGAATTCGCCTTTTGGGGCTGAGTTTTTGTAGTGTTCTAGGAGTTCGGTTGGGGTGCCTGTTAGATGTTCTTCAAATTTTTTTGTCAGTTCGCGCATTAAGGCTATATTTACTTCGCCGTAAACTCTTTTTATTTCACCTAAAAATTTCACGAGGTTGTGGGGGCTTGCGTAAAATATAAGGGTGCTGTTTCCATCAGCTTTCAATTTTTGAAGCAAATGTTCCCTTTGAGCACTTTTTTTGGGCGAAAAATTTTCAAAGCGAAATCTGTCTGTTGCGCATCCGCTTGCAACTAAAGCCGTTAATAAAGCATTTGCCCCAGGTATTGCCCTAACTGGAATGCGCTCTGCCTTGCAAGCTCTCACCAAATTAAATGCAGGATCTGCAATACCCGGAGTTCCAGCATCGCTTATAAGGGCAATATCTCCGGTGTCTTTCAAATATTCAATATATTTTGGCGTAACCTGCTCCTTGTTAAAATCGTGATAGCTTTCCATTTTTGTAGATATTCCATAATGTTCAAGCAAAACCCGGCTGTGCCGCGTATCTTCTGCCAAAATAAGCGAAACTTCTTTTAAAGTGCGTACCGCTCTGAATGTGATATCTTCCAAATTGCCTATAGGTGTACTTACTATGTAAAGCGTGTTCATGGATAACTGGGAAACTCCTTGCTTTTAGTAATATAGTAAGAATCTAATGCATTTACTATATTAATGATATTATGCCAAAAATATATGCAGCAAAATTTGCAGATGGAACGCATTGGCTGGGCAATAACTGGCCAGATTGCGAAGCACTTGTAAGCGGACAAACGGGCGTTAAATACAAATCTTTTGCAACGATGGACGATGCAGAGGCTTGGATTAGCGGCAAGAAGCAAAAGCAGAAAGGGCTTTATATTTATGTGGACGGCTCTTTTATGCCACACAGCGAGTATGCAGGGTGGTCTTGGGTTGCAGTTGAAGACGGAGTTGAAATTGCCAAGGATTCTGGAACAACCCCTAAGCCCGCTTTTAGCAGAAACATAGATGGTGAGCTCTATGCTGCGTGGAAGGCAATGGAGTTCTTGGCAAAAAAGAAGCGCAAAGGCACAATTTGCCACGATTACGAGGGCATAGCTTGTTGGGCAACGGGCCAATGGAAAGCCAATAGCACGGTTTCTCAAATTTATGTGAATAGAATTGCCGAAATAAAGATTTGGGCAAAATTCAAAAAAGTGACAGGCCACAGCAATGATGAATGGAACGATAAAGCAGATAAGTTGGCAAAGGAAGCCTTAACGGGGAAATAACCCTTGAGCATAGCATCTACGAGCGTTAGGCGACCGGTTTTAACTCTGGTATTGTCTGCGTTTATAGTGTTGTTCGGTTTAATAGGGCTTAAGCAGGTGGGTGTTAGGGAGTACCCTGCAATAGACCCTCCTATAATAAATGTGCGCACAATATACACAGGCGCAAATGCGGAGATAATAGCAAACCAAATAACCGAACCTCTGGAATCTGCAATAAATGGCATAGATGGAATTAGAGCCATAACCTCTACCTCCAGAGACGAACAATCCAACATAACCGTTGAATTCAATTTGGGTGCAAATTTGGAACGCGCCGCAAACGATGTTCGCGACAAGGTTTCCAGAGCGCAGAGATTGCTCCCCGAAGAAGCCGATGGCTCCGTTGTTGCAAAAGCAGATGCAAACGCCACACCTATACTTGTGCTCTCCCTAGGTAGCAATAGCATGGGCCTTTTGGAATTGACCGATTTGGGAGAGAGAGTGCAGGAGAGGCTCCAAACTGTGGAAGGCGTTGCGGAAATAGGGATGTGGGGGGCAAAAAAATATGCGATGAGAATATACATAGACCCTGTGAAGATGGCAGGATATGGCTTGACCTTAAATATAATAAGGAGCGCGCTAGACCGAGAAAATGCGGAACTTCCGGCAGGGCAATTGGAAGGTAGCGCGGCAATAGTAACGCTGCGTTCAAGCTCAAAGCTAGTTAGCGAAGAAGATTTTAGAAAAGTTATTTTATCAAATGATGCAAATAAATATGTCCGTCTTGGAGATGTGGCAGATGTTGTTCTAGCTGCCGAAAACGAAAAAAACACCCTTAGAATGAATGGCAGGCCTATGATATCTTTGCCCGTTGTTGCCCAGCCAGGTGCAGACCAAATAAAAATTGCAGACGAAGTTTTGAAAAGAGTAGAGGAAATAAGAAAAGATATGCCGGAAGGCGTTATTATCCAAACCACTTTTGACAATACCCATTTTGTGCGCATGGCTTTAAACGAAGTGGAAGAAACCATAGTGATAGCTTTTTTGCTAGTTGTTGCAGTGATATTTTTGTTTTTGAGAGATTTTAGGACAACTTTTATTCCCATGATAACCGTGCCTATATCACTTATAGGCGTGTTTTTTATCATCTGGATTTTGGATTTTTCCATAAACATATTAACTCTTTTGGGGGTGGTGCTAGCCATTGGAATTGTGGTGGACGATGCTATTGTTGTTTTGGAAAATATTTATTCAAAAATTGAAAAGGGCTTGGAGCCAAAAGAAGCCGCAGACAAAGGCGTTAACGAAATTTTTTCTGCTGTAATTTCAACCACACTTGTGCTCTGTGCTGTGTTTACGCCTTTGCTCTTTATGCAAGGTTTCACTGGTCGCTTGTTCAGGGAATTTGCAATAGTGATAGGAGGTTCTGTTTTAATATCGGCTTTTGTTGCCCTAACTCTTGGCAGTATGCTCTCCAGCAGAATACTCCGACACGGCAAGCATAACCGTTTTTATGTGGCAACGGAACCTTTTTTCAATTCGCTTTCTGCCAACTATTCAAGATTTTTAAACAGGGCTTTGAGGCACCCCACCTTATCCATACCCGTGATTTTAGTATGCGGAGGAATTGCCGTTTTAGCATTTACAAAAATGCCAAGCGAGCTTGCCCCATTAGAAGACCGTTCAAGGGTAACTGTGCAAATCACCGCTCACGAAGGCGCTCCATTTTCTTATATGAATGATAAAATGAAATTCATAGAGATGTTGGTGAGAGAAAATGTTCCTGAGATAGACAGAGTTTTGGTTCAAACATCGCCTGGCTTTGCAGGGGCAGCGAATAACGGCAATGTTCAAATTATGCTGGTTCAGCCTATAAAGCGCAAACGCTCGCAGCAACAGATAGCAAACGATTTGCGCAAAATACTCTCAAAGGTAGAGGGGGTTCGCGTTTCCATTCAGCAGCAGCAAACCATACAAGTTGGTGCAAGAAGCGGGCTTCCCGTGCAGGTTGTGGTACAAGCGAGCGAGCTTGATTCCCTAAAAAAACGCCTGCCAGATTTAATGGATAAAATTGGAAGCAGCCGTTTGCTCACTATGTCTGATGTGAATTTGAAATTCACAAAACCGCAGTTGAATGTGGAAATGGACAGAGATTTTTTGCGCGCTTCCGGTGTTGCCCCAAAAGAGGTTGCTCAGGCATTGCAGCTCGCATATAGCGGCCTTCGCTATGGATATTTTTTAAAAGACGGCAAACAATATCAAATTATAGGCGAAATAGATGCGCGCAACAAAAATGAACCGGCCAGCCTCCAAGCTCTTTACATAAAAAATTCAACCGATAATCTGGTTTCTCTAGACCAAGTGGTAACACTCAAAGAGCAAGCTGTTCCTCCGCAAATTTACAGATACAATCGCTATGTTTCTGCAACAATTTCTGCAAGCCCAGCAGAGGGCGTTGCTCTTGGCGATGCCATTGCAGAAATGCACGGCATAATAAAAAAAGAGCTAGGCGATAATTTTAGAACGGAGCTGGCAGGAACCTCGCGCGATTTTATGGAGGCAAGCGGTAGCTTGGCAATGGTTTTTGGGCTTGCTCTGCTGATTGTATATATGCTCTTAGCCGCCCAGTTTGAGAGTTTTCGCCATCCCTTTACCATTATGCTAACCGTGCCGCTAGCTCTCTTTGGCGCACTCGTTGCGCTTTTTATAGGTGGGCACACTATAAATATATTCAGTCAAATAGGCCTTGTTATGCTTGTGGGTCTTGTGACCAAAAATGGAATTTTAATTGTTGAATTTGCAAACCAGCGCCACGCCGTTGGCTTGTCGCTAAAAGAAGCTGTTGCAGATGCGGCAGGGGCAAGGCTCCGCCCCATTTTGATGACTTCCCTCGCTACCGTTTGCGGCTTTATGCCCATAGCGCTCGCGCTTGGCGCAGGCGCGGAATCCAGGGTTCCTATGGGTGTTGCGGTTATTGGGGGAATACTCGTTTCTATGGTGTTCAGTTTGCTTATTGTCCCTGCGGCATATTTGCTGGTGAGCAAAAAGGATTGATTATGGTAGAACTAGCTCTTGAACATTTGGAAAAACATTTCCCAGAAAAACTGAGAGGAAAGCGGCTTGGAGCCGTTTTGCACCCCGCATCTGCAACCGCAGATTTGCGACATACTCTTGCAACCTTGGAAAAGCATAACGGGCATCTCTTTAAACTTGCCGCACTCTTTGGCCCTCAGCATGGAATTTTGGGGCACACACAAGATAATATGATAGAATGGGAAGGTTTCACAGACCCTAGGCTTGGCATTCCCATTTACAGCCTTTACGGAGAACATAGAGAACCCACTCCAGAAATGCTAAAAGATTTGGAAGTTCTTTTCGTGGATTTGCAAGATGTTGGAGCGAGATACTACACATTTATATGGACACTTTACCTTTGCATAAAAGCTGCGGAAAAGCTTGGGATTCCCGTTATTGTGCTAGACCGCCCAAACCCCATAGGCTGCCATATAACAGAAGGACCCGTTTTGGATTTGGAATACAAAAGCTTTGTTGGCTTGCATTCCATACAAGTGAGGCATGGAAAAACAATAGGCGAATTAGCCTTGCAATTTAAAGATGAATGTTTTTCAGGCGCAGAAATTTATGTTTTGGAAATGCAGGGTTATAAAAAAAATATGTGGTTTAACGAAACAGGATTGCCTTGGATTATGCCATCGCCAAATATGCCAACCTTAGATACCGCAATGGTATATCCTGGTCAATGCCTGCTGGAAGCCACAAATATCAGCGAGGCGCGCGGTACAACAAAACCCTTTGAGCTTTTTGGAACGCCTTGGATTGAAGCTCCAGAAATGTGCAATTATTTGAACAACTTAAAACTGCCAGGAGTTTATTTTAGAGAAAGTCACTTTCAACCGACTTTCCACAAATACGCAGGGCAAATTTGCCACGGGGCACAAATTCACGTATTGGAACGCGAAGAATTTTTGCCTTTTGAAACAACAATTCAAATTTTGAAATACCTATTTCATCGCTACAAAAATGATTTTGCTTGGAAAGCTCCGCCCTATGAATATGAATATGAAAAACTGCCAATAGATATTTTATTAGGAAGCGGGAGCTTTAGGGACTTAGCAATTTCTTCATCTTAATTAAATTTCTTTCGTCTTCCAAATAATTTTCAGGATGCGGGTGCTTCTCCAGTATTGGCCTTAGCACTGCTTCCATCTCTTTTACCCTTGAATTTTCTTTGTAATATTCCGCCAAAAAAAGGCTGGTTCCCCAATCATTGGGGTTTAAGCTCAGAGATTTTTTATAATGATATTCTGCAGAATCTCTTTTTATCCAACTTGAAACAAAAACTATATTAGGCAATTTTTGATGTGCTTTGCCTAAAATTTGATAGCCTCTGGATGCTGCTTCTTTGTTGCTTGCTTCTTTTGCTATTAACATTTTAGCAATTTCCCTCGTTTCTTTTATGCTGCCCGCTTTTAAAGCAACTGCAGGATTAACTAGGCTTGCCCACAAGGCTAAATTAACTGAATACCAATAAGCTATTTCTGCATTTTTTGTATAAGCATTAACAAAAGATTTGCCTTCTTTTTTAGCTTTTTCAAAAACATAAATTCGTTTTTTTACATCTGGGGTGGCAAAACAACCTAAAAAATAATAAGCCCTGAGCAATTTCCAAGCTGCCTCTTGTTTTGTGCTGGAATCTTTGAGTGCCAGATTGTAATAATTTATTGCCTGCTTTACGTTTTTGTCATTTACCATATTGTCTTTTGAATCTTGTGCGCGAATGGCATAATAAAAATCGCCCTGCTGCAAATTTTGAATTTGAGCAAAAGCTACGGAAACAAAAAAGAGAATAAAAATCATACGATAATATCATCTTCGCTACCGCGGCCGCTGATCACTATTTCATTGTCTGCTTCTAGACGACGAACCACATCAACGATTTTCTGCTGCGCTTCTTCCACTTCGCGAAGCCGTTTTGGACCCATGAATTGGATTTCTTCCCTAATCATATCGGCAGCACGGCTAGACATATTTGTGAAGAACTTGTTTGAAACCTGTTCATTTGCACCTTTGAGCGCAAGCGAAAGATCTTTGGAATCCACCTGCTTTAACACAAGCTGCATGGATTTGTCGTCCAAAAGAAGCATATCTTCAAACACAAACATAAGAGCTTTAATTTCTGTGGCAAGTTCTGGGTCATCTCTTTCAAGGGTTCCAAGTATGTTCTTCTCAGCACCTCTATCCACCATATTGAGCATTTCTGCAACGCTCTTTACGCCACCAACTTCTGCGGTATCGCCTGTGAACATAGTTTTGAGTATTTGAGACAATTGCTGCTCCACCTGCTGCAAAACATCCGGGCTTATGCTTTCCATTGTGGCTATGCGAGTTGCAACTTCCACCTGCATATCTGGGTTCAGCGCAGAAATTGTTGCGGCTGCTTTGTCTGGTCTCATGTGAGCGAGGAGCAGAGCCACGGTTTGAGGGTGTTCCTTGCCCAAAAAAGATATCAACTGCACCGGATCTATGTTATCCAACATATTGAAACCGGTAGTGCGAATGTTATTCTGCACTTTTTCCAAAATTTCGCGGGCACGGCGAGAACCAAGCGACTGTTCCAGAATTTGCTGCGCAAATTCCATGCCACCCTGGCTAACATATTCCTGCGCCTGGCTTATTTGCTGAAATTCCTGCAAAACATATTCACGCATTTCGGGGGTGACCCCTTCCAAACGCGCTATTTGAGCGGTGAGAGTTTCCACGTCTTTTTCATTCAAGGCTTTAAAAATATGGGAACTGGCTTCCTGCCCAAGAGCAACCATTAAAATAGCCGCTTTTTTTGGGCCAGGAATATCAAAGACCTTAGTCTGTTTGCCAGATTCAGTACCTTTGCCACCATCTCTGTAGAATTGTTTTGCCACAGAATGAAAATAGAAATTTTTTTATAAGCCCCACCCGCAAGCTCTATTTGAATTTCATTATTTATTATTGTTTGGGTGAGCGCGGCGATTGTCGTTCATTTTTTTTGCATTTGATGAAATGTAATCGGACAATTCTTTTATAATTTCCGAACATTTTACCAATTCATCAAAATTAACCTGTTCATCTTTTGCAACATCGCTGCCAAATAATTTTGAGAGTAAAGTTTGGTTTTTTGGTAATTGCCCCGCTTTTTCATGGAAAGCCTTTATTATTGGTGCCTGCCAATCGCGCTCAATGATTGCGTTGTCGCGTGGGACTTCGACTCCAAAGTAATTCACGAATTGTTTTTTTACATCTACTCCCAAACGTTTGAACGCTTCCAATGTCCATTGTGGATCGCGGATTTTTTCAATCTCGGTCACTACAGGTTCTTTTTCGGTTGGCAAAATGTATGCTTCGGTTGCATCATTGTTCAATAAAGCCAAACGATACACCATATACTCGTCTTTGTCTAATCCCTTTCTATTTAATTCCGCCATTTTTACGGAATCCATTGTTGGAGCTTCTACAAACATCGCAATGTTCGCAACATTATAAGTTTTACTCATGTCCATCACAGTAGCCATGATTTTGCCTTTGTTGACAATTCCCATTGTTTTTAACTTGCTCATAAAGATAGAATATAGTTAATTCTATTTTAATGTCATCTCAAACTTACCCTCTCTCTCTCTTATTTGCGCCAAAACGCTACCGCCTTTTAGCTTATAAATCCCAATCGGCTCCCAATCATTTCCAACACGAACCATAAAATTAAATTCCCCAACCCATTCTACTTCATAGACCCTGGATCTTTCCCCGATTTTAACGATACCCGGAACCAAAATAATTTTTTGGCCGCTTTTTGAAACAATGCACAAATCGCTAATTATATCACTAGTTGAATTTTCTACCTGTATGCGCGTATAAGTATCAATTAGCCAGTGAGTGCAAGACAAAAGGAAAAATGCAAATATAAATATTTTTTTCATTTAACATTCTCCCTTTTTTTCACAGGTTTTTCGCTTATTTCGCTTGGAGCGTTTTTGGGTGCGTTCAAGGCAAAAAAGGCAGCTCCGGCAGTTCTTCCTATTGCTAAACGAAATTCAACAATCCAAATTCCGCGGTTCTTGAAGAATGCTTCGTAATCGCTTGTGCTGTTGTATGCTACTCGCAAAAAAGGAAGCGTTATGCCGCCGCCAAAATAAATATCGCTGTTCTCTTTTTTTGTGGTTGTTGCTTCCAAGGCAAGGAGCAGGCGTGAGGGGTCTGGATAAAATTTAAATGCTGCCCAGGCAAAGTCTTTTGGTTGTACCCAAAATGCACCTTCCAAATAAAATTTCTGGTTGAATATATTTTGCGACACGAACATTTTAATGGAATCTTTTGAAAAATAGGAACACTGCAAATCTGGCAGATAATTTTGCCAGGAATTTTTATCGCCTCTCAATTCTCTGGCTTGCAAATTCAATTGCACATTTATGAACTGCAACTCATTTTTATGGAAATTCGGCAAAATGGAAAACCTGCCCCAAGTTCCCAAAAGCCACCACCTAAAGGTATTGTCTTCCGCATTCAGGTATTGCAAACCGCTGCCAAATAACAAATGCTTTGAACTATCTGCAAAGGTAAATCCAAAAGTATGAATCTGGTTTATATGTGAAAAATTTCCCCTGTTTGGAATAAATAAAAAATCCTCGTTGTCCCAGCCCTGTCTTTCTCCAAACCAAACCAAACCATAAGTCAACCATTTGAAATTTTTGCTGTCAAAATTATTAGTCAGCCATATTCCAATATTTTGCTTGAAAGCAAAGCCTCTATGTATGCCCCACTCCGTTGATAATGCGCTTTGGCCTGGCAGTGGCAAATAAATTATGCCGGCACTTATGTAGGCATTGTATTCTGGTCTTGCCGCACCCTGAAAATCTTGCAACTGCATAAAAGCAGTTTGCGGGACTTGCTCTTCAATAAGCGATGGAGTGGGATTCCAAGCGAATACCGTTTGAGCTATTATTAATATGGTTAATAGGATAATTACCATATCACTCTGCTGAATAATTCTGTTCTATGTCCTTTGAATTCGCCAAATATTAAATATTGTTTTACGCCAATATCCCAAATTGAAAATGGCTTGAATAAAATGGCAGCTCCATATTCCTGATAGTGCAAGGTGCTTTTTTTATCCAGATATTTTTTATTTGTGGGGTCTCCATCTCTATGTATATCGCCAATATGCCCGCCAAAAGCGGTATCTTTTGCAATGGCAGATACGGATAAATCCAATCGCAAAAGATTTTTGAAAGATGTGCCCAAGCGGCTGTAAAATTCTCTGGAGTTTGGCCCCAAATCTGAACCAAGTGAATTTCCAAAATGTGAGTATTGATAAGCCAAACCCTTGTGATGAGTGTAAACCCAAGGCTCTATACGTGTGTATTCAAAATTATAGTCCCAGTTGAATGCGCCTATTTTAGCAGAGTCTATGGCAACTCCAATGGATGCAGCCCATTTATTGCCCCACCAGCTATCATCAAAAAAAGCCGATAAATTGTATAAATCATCTATGAACAACTCGCCGTAAAGTTCAAACCTCTTAAACAATTTCCAAGAAAAATCGGCAGAAAGTGCTTTGTTGTCGCGGTCTCCTGTGTAGGCTTCTGCAAAGGTATATGGCACAAAGGGAACTAAATACAGAACTTCAACAGAGCGCGGTTCTACCTCTGTTGAACCATATACAATGGTTTCTGTGAGGCCCAAAGAAAAATCCTCAGAAAATTTAAAATCCAACCTATGTGCATGTAAATATTTGCTGTATTCCTTTTCATTTTTTAACTGCATTGAGTGCTGAGAATAAGATACAAAATCCATGCTCAAATCAAAACCTATAAAAGGCGTTGGCACCGGTCTTTTTATATAGGCATAATCCGCTGTGTCTTGAATTGCACGCCAATAAAAATCACCACCTCTCAAAGCGAGTTTGTTGCGCCTTGCGGGGCCATAAGCCAGATAATCGTAGCCGCCGGAAATTTTAAAATAAGGTGTTGCCTGCCAATCGGTACGGGCATTGAAAAAAGCCCAAGTGCGCCCATTGTCCTCTAATGGATGCCCATCGGAAAGCACATCGTGAGGGTAACCTAAATAAGGTTCATAATTGTGTCTCAAATATTTTACCCCAGATGCTTTATCTACATTAACTTCGGCAAAAGCCTTGAAAGAGAGGTTTGGCGCAGCCAAGCCGTTTAAAAAAAGACCAGCTGTGATTGTATTTTGGGTTCTATAATTTTCGTTTTTATCGAATTTTTCTATTTGAAGGGAATCTTTTAAAAATAACCTCAAACTGGCAAATCTATCGCCGTCTGAAATTAAAAACTCCGCGTGCGAAGAGATGGCACAAAGCAAAAAAAACAGGATAAATTTCCTCATAAAGAGAATTTAGTAAATTTTTGGCACGTTTTTTGCTATCTGTTGTGTATGATTCGTTCTCTTTACACCGCAGCCACAGGCATGAAGGCAAACCAAACCTTTGTGGATACCATTGCCCATAACCTTTCAAACGTAAATACGCTGGGTTATAAAAAGCAGCAGGTTGAGTTTGAAGATTTGATGTATCAAAATTTGCAACGCCCCGGCGGTGAGCACGAAGATGGAAACCGTGCCCCCGTAGGCATAGAAGTTGGCTTGGGTTCGCGCGTTGTTGCCATAAACCGTGCTTTTTTGCAGGGTAATATGGAGAATACGGGCAATGATACCGATGTGGCCATTGAAGGCATTGGATTTTTCCAAGTGCGCCTCCCAGATGGCGAAATTGGCTATACCCGCAACGGAGCATTCAAAAGAAACGACGAAGGCTATCTCACAACAAGCAAAGGCTATTTACTAGACCCTCCCATAAACATTCCAGACGATGCCACTTACATAACCATATCCGAATCAGGCGAAGTAGCTTGCACCAGACCTGGGCAAACCAACACAGAAGTTTTAGGGCAAATGGAGCTAGCCAGATTCATAAATCCAGCTGGCTTAACCGCAGAAGGTGGAACTGTTTACCGCCAAAGCGATGCCAGCGGAGCCCCGATAGTGGGCATTCCAGGCGAAGAAAACTTAGGCAGGCTGAGAAACCAATTCGTGGAAAGCTCAAACGTGCAAATGGTAGAAGAAATGGTAAATATGATAGTAGCGCAACGAGCCTACGAAATAACCTCAAAAGCCATAACCACCAGCGATGAGATGCTGCAAACAGCAAATAGTTTGAAGCGGTAAGCTTCCCCTTGCCAAAATTTGAAAATTTTACTATATTTATAACCACTGAATCAGTAGCTCAATTGGTAGAGCAGCGCCCTTTTAAGGCGCGGGTTCAAGGTTCAAGTCCTTGCTGGTTCATTAGCAAATTTCCCCCGAAAAACGCCATTTTTAGCCAAATTTCAACGTTTTTTCCCAAATTTAGTAAAAAAAATACGTTAGAATAACGGGGCTATTCTAACGCATTTTATGGCCATTTTTACTATATTTTTTATCAGTTTTTTATCAGTTTTT
>Ga0268262_10001788_pt1 | contig 25875 bp, 20 predicted proteins | sample TergutNc150P3_FD_190354 | JGI IMG/M metagenome (GOLD analysis project Ga0268262, IMG submission 190354) | Nasutitermes corniger P3 segment gut microbial community from laboratory colony in Florida, USA - Nc150 P3 (SPAdes) (version 2) | ecosystem: Host-associated > Arthropoda: Insects >... | reverse complement strand
CATAAAGCATAATAAACATATAGTTTATTCGAAAAATTGGTCGGTATGTTAACAAGACCCCCGAAAGGGTGTGTCACAAAATGATGCCGTATGGCAACAAAAAAGGAGGGTACGCCCTCCTTTTTTTTAAATTAATTAAACTTTCAATGCTTACTTGAAAATGAACCAAACCCTACCAAATGCGGAAGTAAAAACGCGCCAAAGTCGGAAATAAAATGCCATTAAACTTGTTTTTCAACTATCCGGAAATTCCGGATAGTTGGTTTTTAATCTATATATATCCAATATTTCTGAATTTATAGTTTCTCAATTTTGCAACAGATTGTTGCAAATATTCCTCTTTCGATATTATCATTTTAGTTATTTCCTTTTTGTAAACTGAATAACTGGACTTTATTATAAATTATGATATAAAGTATACATATGAATAGAGTGATACTAATAGGTAATGGTTTTGATTTAGCTTACGGATTAAAAACAAGTTATACAGATTTTATTGATGATTTTTGGGAAGGAAAATTAGATATTCTCTTAAAAGAGCTTCATAACAGAACCTTTGGAATAATACCAATACATTATTCTTGTGAAACCCTATTTATTAGGATATAATAAAAAAATGAATGTTTTAAAAAGTATTATGAAAGGCTTAACCGAAGCAACAGACTACCAACAAGGTAAAATCCATGCCCGAAAAACCAAACTGACAATCAATGCCAAACCCGGAAGTAAAAACCTGCCAAATGCGGAAGTGAAAACCTGCCAAATGCGGAAGTATTTGTGCAACAGACCGCTGCACAAATACCCCCCTACTCCCCCAACCTTCCAAAATCCGCTATAATATCCATGTGAGAGTAATAATCGTCGGGGCAGGTTTTACAGGGACTCAGCTCGCTCGTCATCTTATACATGAGAAGTATGACGTGTCTTTGATTGAATCTAACGAGGAAAAGGCAAGGCATGCGTCTAACCGGCTGGATTGTATGGTTCTGCATGACGAGGGGAACAGTATTGAGTCGCTTGAAGAAGCGGGGATTGCGCAGGCGGATGCTTTGGTTTGCGTAACGGAGTCTGACGAAATTAATATGATTATTTGCGGGCTTGCGGCTTCTCGTTATCCTAATGTGATAAAAATTGCCAGAGTCAGAAACGATGACTATATGGAAATTAATTCTTCGGAACTTAGAGGGTCGGGAATTCTGGGAATAGATCGATTTATTCATTCCGATATCGAAGCGGCAAGGGCTGTTTTAAACGCAATGTCGCACGGCGCTCAGGGGAATATTTTGCGGTTTCCGGGGACGCCTTATGAATTGGGGTCGGTCAATATTACCAAGGACAGCGTCTTTGACGGGCTTTCGCTTTTGGATTTCCATTCCTTTGTCAGAGATGAAGGGCTTATCACTTTGGTTGAACGAGGACAGGAATGTTTTCTTCCTTCAGGCTCCACAATTCTAAACCCCGGAGATTTGATCCATGTTATCGCAAGAGACGAAGATATGGATCAGGTTTTTACTCTTGCGGGCAGAACCGAAACTCCTATCAATAGCATTGGTATTGTCGGCGGAGGGCGGCTGGGACAGCTTATCGCCGAGGAGCTTTTATCCAATTCCGATTTATCCGATACAAAAAAAGAAAAAAAAGGCGGATTAAAAACTTTTATTAAATCTTTTATTCCAAAAGGCAAACGCAGTGTGACAATTATCGAACAGGATTATAAACTCTGTAAAGAACTGGCCGCTAAATTTCAGGATGCTCTTGTTTTAAACGAAGATATTTCCGATGAAAGTTTTATTGCGGAAGAAAGACTCGGCGACCTCGACCTAATCATTACTGTAACCGACAACCAAGACCTGAATATTATCGCCGCTATTTATTTAAAATCTTTGGGCGTTAGGCGGGCTATTGCCGCTGTTATGAGTCCGGGTCATAAAACCATCGCTCTTCAGCTTGGAGTAGATGTGGCTATTCCGCTTAAATCCGTAGTAGTGGATTCAATACTGTCCCACCTGATGGGCAGCGGTATAAGCGATATTCATAACCTTGGAGACGGGAGCGTCAGCATTGTTAAAATAGAAATAGCGGAAGATTCCCCTGCGGTCGAAAAAAACTTAAAGGAATTTAGGCTTCCTCAAAAAGGACTTTTAATGCTGGTTAACCGAGGCGAATCGTCTTTTATTCCGCAGGGAGATTATGTTTATAAAGCGGGCGATAAAGTTGTCTTGATTGTCAAAAACGGCAATGAAGCGGAACTGGAAAAATATTTTGGTATGGCAAAATAAATCATGGTATCAAAAACAAAACATTTAACAATGATAAGACTCCTTTGCATCATAATCGGCGGCGTAACGCTTTTTATGCTCCCATCTCTCTTCACAGCGATAATCCTGGGCGAATTTTCCATGATTCGAGCTTTTTTAATTCCATTAATAACAGGAATTGTTTTAGCTCTGTTCGCTGTACTTTTTATCCGCAAAGACGCTAACGGTATAAGACCAAGAGAAGGAATTCTTTTGGTTTTTTTAACATGGATTTTTTCCAGCCTTATCGGAAGCATTCCGTATTATTTGTCGCCGTCGGGAATACATATAATCGACGCTATCTTTGAAAGCTCCTGCAGTTTTTCAACTACGGGAGCAACAACTCTTTCCGACGTAGAATCTCTGCCCCGCTCGTTGCTTCTTTGGCGAAGTATTGGCCACTGGGCGGGAGGCATGGGGATCATTCTGCTTACCGTCGCTCTTATGCCGCTTCTGGGAGTCGGCGGAGGAGTCCAGCTTATCAAGGCGGAAGTTCCCGATCCTGAAAGAGAAAAAATAACGCCAAGAATTACTACAGCGGCAAAAATTCTCTGGTGCGCTTACTGTATTTTCACCGTTGTCCTCGCTCTGCTCTACCGCATTGGCGGCATGGATTGGTTCGACGCTGTTTGCCACGGCTTTACGATAATGTCTACAGGCGGAGTATGCACAAAAAATAACGGATTCGGTTATTACAACTCCGCATTTATCGACTGGGTTACCGTTATCTTTATGCTTCTTGGAGCGTTAAATTTTAATTTGTACTACAGAATATTCCAAAAAAAATTCCGAGACGTTTTTAACAATACCGAATGCCGAGTTTATCTTTCTATCTTTGTAATTGCAGCGTTGGTTATCAGCATTAATCTTATTCCCAAATACGGCTCATTCGGCAGCGCATTACGCTACGGATCGTTTCAAACAGCATCGATACTTACCAGCGCCGGAAACGCAAGAGTGGACTATTCATCGTGGTCAAGCTTTGCGCAGGCTATTCTTTTTCTGCTTATGTTTATCGGGGGCTGTTCAGGTTCTACAGCGGGGGGCATTAAGGTAGTGCGATGGTCAATACTTTTTAAACAAACGATAAATGAGTTTAGGCGCATACTCTACCCTCAGGGAGTTTTCAGTATCCAGCTAAATAAAAAAGTCGGGCGCAAAGATATAGTTTACGGAGTTACAGGTTATATCTTTCTATACTTTGTTATTGTCGCTATAACAACTCTTGCCACTGCCGCTTCGGGGTTCGATCTTTTTTCATCTTTCAGCACCGCTCTTTCCGTAACAGGAAATATAGGAACAGGCTTTGGAATAATCGGTCCGCATAATAATTACAGTGTTTTTCAGCCTCATCTAAAAATACTTTATTCGCTTGTTATGATTGCGGGACGATTGGAGTTATGGACTGTTATTGTTCTTTTTACGCCCGGTTATTGGAAAAGCTTATAATTTTTTTAAATGATTGTTTGGGGTGAATGTATCGGCCTGTGGACCATCACAGACCGATACATCTTTAGACTACTTTTTTGCTTTTTTAGCTGGCTTTTTTGCTGTTTTTTTCGCAGTTGTCTTTTTAGCTGTTTTTTTCGCTGCTGGCATAATTATACCCTCCCTCTTTCTATAATATACACTATTTTTATAAATTTTGTCAAGTGGGTACACTATATATTGTGTATTTTTTTTATGGGTACACTAGGCGTAAAACCGCATATATGGTGTCCTTTTTTCAGGGGGTACACTAGGAAAAAGCGGTGCCTGGCACCAAATCACGGTTATCAGGTGTGTTTTCAACGAAACTCCGGTGTTTTTACGAGCGGCAACACCCCCGCCTGCCGTTTCTTCTTTCATTGCGCTTATTATTTCCATACGGAACGGGAGCAAACCTATCGTCGTTCGGGCGAAAATCCCATTTTCCGGCTTCGGGAGCTTGTCTATCCCACGGCATAAAATCGTAGGACTTACCTTCTATTGTTACTTTAATGGGGCGGATCATATTTCTGAATTCATAGCCTTCTACGGAAACCTTTGCCCCTTCGCGCAATCCGTTAATAAAGCCTATATACCTGTTCAGCATTGGAACAAAGTAAACATTATCAGCGTTTTCCACCGCGACAAAGCCTTTTTCCAGCTTTAAAACGCCTTCCACCGTTACGGAATTGTCCTCTCGCACACGGCTGTTTCTCGGCGGCGGCGGACTATCTCGCAGCCGCTCTCTTTGCTCTTTAGGACCGGCGCCCTGCTCCTTGATAGCTTGAGCGGAAACCGCGCCCGCAATCAAACTAACGATAATCATAAAAACAACCAATCTTTTCATTTTATCTGCACCTCCGTGATTTAAGTATCTACACCTATAACCAAAAAATAATAGTTGTGTTACACTTTTACAGTGAAAAAATATTTTATTTATCGGTATAAATTATGTAACCTTTTTATCGGCGAAGAAGACGGAGCTATCCGCTTTATCTTGTTTTCCCCGTGTAAAATACCCGAAGGTTTTGAAAAAGGCGAAACCCCGCTGTTAAAAAAAGCGGCAAAGCAGTTTGACGAATATTTTAATAAAAAACGGCGGAATTTTGACTTGCCGCTTGTTTTACAAGGAACGGATTTTCAAATTAAAGACTGGAAAGCTCTGCAAAAAATTCCCTACGGACAAACCCGCAGTTACGGTGAAATAGCCGCCATGATAGGCAAGCCTAAGGCATGCAGAGCCGTAGGAACGGCAAATAACCGCAACCCTATTTGTATTGTTATCCCCTGCCACCGAGTAATCGGTCATGACGGAAGTTTGACGGGCTATGGAGGCGGATTAAAACTTAAACGGAAATTGCTTGATTTGGAAGACGCTAAATAAAGAATATCTATAATGTGGACACATTATAGATATTCTACCTTAAAACCGTATTTTTGCAGCCTTTAGGCTGCGAAAATACATAGGCTATCCACAAAGTAACCGACTTTGTGGATAGCCTAACTATGCTGAGCGGAAAGAGAGACAAGCGAAATAAATAATGTAATAGCCACAGTAGCGATAAAAATAACCAATGCGGCGGTAAAACCAAAATTTAAAATAAGCCAAATTCCAAAAGTATTAATTACAGAGCGGTATAGGAAAACAAAGCCGTTAAAAACAACGGGCAAGATAGGAAGCAGAAGGGCAAAAAAGTAACGCGATTTTTCCTTTGCGCGGTAACGCCACGCTATAACAATTACAAAAATTCCCATTGGCAGGAAAAACATAACGGAACCAAGACGATTTAAAATTTCCGCCTGGAAAATCTGGTTGATATATCCCTCTTCCTCAAGTTTTTTTGAAGCGGCAAAAAGATCATTGATTCGCAGATTATTAAGACCTCTGCGGACTTGGGTAATTAAAACTAAATCTTCAAAACTGGTATCTAAAAATATTCCGTTTGTAGCGGAACTGCCAAGAAGCCATTCCGCCTTAAAATAATTATCTTTATTTGTGCGATCAAGCGCATGAGTTAAAACAAGCACCTGCGGTTTTCCGTTCAATGTAAAAGGCGTAAGTTTCGCATAACGGGACTTAACGCTTGCCTTTGGTATCATATTAGCGTCAAATTCCATGTATTCAAACCCGAGCCCGTAGGCGACATCCTGCGATGTTGTAAGATTGTTAAAACGAAGCACCGCCCTTCCGTTTCCGCTGGGAAGAGAAAATATTGCGCCGTGTAAAATGCCCCCTACCGATAACTCCATCTCGTCAATAAAGAAGGCGGTCTCTTTGGCTTTTTTCTCGCTGACGGCAAGGAAATTTTTAGCGTCGGGATCATCGGGGGTAAATGTCAGCAGTTCCTGAAAAATGTAAAACGCCAGTATCCATTCGCCCGCTTCCATCGCTTGATAGCCTGAAAGTTTTAAATTATACAATTCATAAAGACGCATTTCCTTTGCGTTGGGCGCAAGAGAGGCAATCATATTCCAAGCGTCGCTTGCAAGACGGGAAGCATTGGCGGCTTCTACGCTACCCCTTTCGGCAAGCCGTGTGCCAAGGTTAGCGAGCCAGTGTGAATCATAATATCGTTTTTCGTTAAACGCCTTTCTGCTCATTGTTATCGCTTGCGCGGCGTCAAGAGGGTTTTGATTTGCAGATAACGGAGTAATATCCAAATTGCGGTAATCCGCCGTTAGAGCGGCTCGGGCGCGGGCTTTTGCTTCGCCCTTAAGCGAAGAATCTTCCTGTAAGTTTATCGCTATTGCGTCTCTAATTTCTTTTAACTCGGGGCTCTTATACCAAATTTGATCGCAGATATTTAAAAATTGGGAAGCGTCAAACCATTCTTTCTGGTCTCCGAATTCAATTGCGTTCTTCTTTGCAATCTGATATATTTCTCCGCTGTAGCGCATATTTTCTTTATAGGTAACAGACATAGGATACGCAAGAAAAAAGATAATACCGTAAATAACAGCGGAGACAATTACGGTAACAATGGAGATAAAAAATCGCTTAAAGAAAATATCGGAAAAACTTTTAAAATTTTCTTCCATTGCGGCGATTCCAAAAGGAATTACAAGACCGGAAAAAGCGATAGCGGGAAACAAATTAAATACTTCTATTATTCCCTGTATCAGCCGCCAGTTACGTGAATAAATTATTAACGGAACCGGCGCTCCGGGGAAAATAAATCTGTATATCATAACAACCAAAATGGCGGCAAGAGTGTAAATAAAAAATATAAATTGCGGCGTGCGGAATTTATCGTTAGTCATCTTCTACCCGCCTTTTTGCGATAAAAACCAAAAAGGAAAATACATTTACAAGCGTTCCAAAACCGATAAAAATATACGGCAGCGCTTTTGCCGTCGGTATTTTATTTTCAAGGAAAGAACTCGCTACCTGCTGTATTTCCTGCGTGTTAAAAAAAGTATTAAGAGCCAGAATACCGCGAAAAACAAGAGTCGTCATAAAAAGATTTGCAAGCGGCCATACGCTGAATTTAATCGTATAACCCAAAGAACACAAAAGATAAATAAGAGCTCCGACATATAGCAAGTAAGAATAAAGACCCTCTGAAAATTTGCGTTGGAACATTTCGGCGTTAAGTCTTATGTCAATATTAACATCTTTTAAAAACCACGGCGTATCGTTGCCGAAGGGAACGGGCGGAAGATCAACGCTTGTGCTTCCCGTGCGATGATAAGTAAGCGGCTGATCCGGTATTGATACTACGCGCGGACCAAGAGGCTCGACTGTCCCATTCAACAAAACAATAGACGTTTCATTTCTGTTCAATGTATTTGAAAGTATCACCCCTTTTCCGCCCAAAGGTATACCGGGAAGCTGCGAGGGCGGCACAAATCTCCAATGATCCAAAGCGGTGGAAATTCCAAAACAAAAAAGGAACGACAATCCCATTACAATTGGTATAGATAATAAGGCAATATTTTTCTTCCTTACTGCGTAATTTAAAGAGATGATAATTGAACTAAACAAAGAGAACGACAACGCCCAATGAGCGGACGAAATAAACAGAGTAAGCGAATTTTCAGGTTTGGGCGGCAAATTCTTTATCCAGTCGATACGAAGGGATAAAAATTTTATACCCGCTACTATCACAAAAATAATTATGAAGGTAAGGGTAAAAAATATAATTAATTTCGCTAAATTCCTCACATTATTAGTTTAATACGACAGAAACCCCTGCGCAAGAGTATTTTCCCTCTTTTCTTATTGAGAATTATTAAAAAACAGGGCATAATTAGGCATGAACACTCAAATATCGGTCTTGGGCGCGGGAGCCTGGGGTACGGCAATAGCAAAGGTTGTTGCCGAAAAAGAGAAAGACGTCGTTATCTGGAGTTATGAAACCGAGGTAAGGGACGATATAAACAAAAAAAGGCGAAATTCAAGATATTTACCCGATGTAGAACTGCCTAAATCATTAAAAGCTACGTCAAATATCGAGGAAGCCACAGAAGGCAAACAATTCATCATTTACGCAGTGCCGTCTTTGTTCCTTTTGGACACATTGAAAAAAACGCTTTCCGTAAATTCCATAAGAGAGGGAAAAACCGTTATTGCCGTACTAACAAAAGGCTTCCTGCCTTCCGAAAACGGACCCCGTCTGATTCTTGAAACAATGGAAGATTATCTGCCGGGGTTTTTCCATCATTCTCTTGTCTACATTTCCGGTCCAAGCCATGCCGAGGAAGTATCGAGGGGAAAATTGACAGGGCTCATTGCCGCAAGCGAGAACCCCAAAAACTCTATCCGTTTTAGGGATTTGTTAAGGAGCCAGCAGTTACTGGTTTATTCATCGCTTGATGTAAGAGGGGTGCAGGTTGCGGCGGCGACAAAGAACGTTATTGCGATTGCGTTTGGAATGCTGGACGCGATGAAGTCCGTAGAAAAATTCGATATATTCGGAGACGGAACCGATTCGCTTTTGCTTGCCGCCGGATTAAACGAGATACAGGCGCTTGGCAAAGCATTAGGCGCGACTCACCCTGAAACATTTACATCAATTTCCGGAATCGGCGATTTAGACGTAACTTGCCGTTCTGTCTTTGGAAGGAACAGGCGTTTCGGCAGGGAAATAATCGAAAAAAATATTCTTAAACCATATAAAAATATTGATGAGCTTTTATCCCGAATCGGAGAAATCGGCTATTTACCCGAAGGTGTTGCCGCGGCAAAGTACGTCCGTATTCTGGCTGAAAAACACAAACTTAAAATGCCTATTTCCATAGGGATATGCAAACTATTGAACAGAGAAATTGAGCCTCACGAATTTATAAAGAAATCTATCAACGGATTGGGCTAAAAAATAATGTTCGAGAAACTAACGGGAAAAATTACCGACGCTCTGCGCTTTGTTACGGGCAAAGCGTCAATCAGCGAAAAAAACATTGAGGATGCGGTAGAAGCGATTAAAATGGCGCTTCTGGAAGCGGACGTAAATCTTCGCGTTGTACGCCGTTTTGTAAATTCGACAATTGAGGAAGCAAAGGGCGAAAAAGTTTTACGCGCGGTTGATCCCGGTCAGCAATTTATTAAAATTGTCCATGACAAACTGGTTTCCTTCCTTGGAGACGAAGACCCCGCAAGCCGCGCTTTAAAATTAAGAGGTCCCGATGTTATATCGACAATTTTAATGCTTGGTTTGCAAGGTTCGGGAAAAACCACAAGCGCGGCGAAACTTGCCTTGCGTCTTAAAAAAGAGGGACGCAAACCGCTGCTTGTAGCCTGCGACTTAATCCGTCCCGCCGCTATGGAACAGCTTGCAGTCCTCGGCGGACAAATAGGAATCCCCGTTCACAAAGAAGACGGCGCAAAGGACAGCGTAAAAGTTTATAAAAACGCTCATGTCTGGGCAAAACAAAATATGATCGATACCCTCATCATCGACACAACGGGGCGAATGCAAATTGACGAGCCGATGATGCAGGAGCTTTCCAATCTTAAAAACGCCGCTAACCCCGATGAAATGCTTTTAGTAGCCGACTCGATGACGGGACAAGCCGCCGCAGACATCGCAAAAACATTTGACGAAAAAATCGGGCTTACCGGAGTAATCTTAAGTAAGTTCGACTCCGACACACGCGGCGGCGCGGCTCTCTCGCTGAAAACAGTAACAGGAAAGCCATTAAAGTTTACAGGCACGGGAGAAAAGCCGGAAGATTTTGAACCCTTTCATCCCGAAAGAATCGCCGGACGCATACTCGGCATGGGCGACGTTGTAAGTCTTGTAGAAAAAGCTCAGGAAGTAATTGACCAGAAAGAAGCGCTGGAACTCCAGAAAAAAATGGAGAAAGAAAACTTTACTCTTGACGACTGGCTTAACCAAATCCGCTCCCTTAAAAAAATGGGTTCTCTGCAAAAAATGTTAGAGATGATTCCCGGTATGCAAGGACAGATAAGCGAAGATGACATTGATAAAGCCGAATTAAAACAGCAGGAAGCGATTTTAAGTTCCATGACGATTAAAGAGCGCAACAATCATTTAATCATTGGACCGCCGCGAAGAAGCAGAATCGCGCGAGGTTCGGGAACGTCCGTCGCTGAAGTGGCAAGGCTGTTAAAAAAGTTTGAAAAAATGCGCGGCATGATGAAAAAAATGGCGAAGGGCGCGAGGGGCGGCGCAATGCCGGGGATGCCCGGTATGCCGGGAATGTTTTAGTAATTTAAATCTTATTCGCTTTTATCCAAGCGACTATCTCATCAACCTTACCAAAGACAAGTCCTGTTACCGTATCCGCGCAGCCGTAGTAAATCGCCACTCTGCCTGTGTCTTTGTCTATGAGCGCGGCTACAGGGAATGTAACGTTGGGTACATCGCCGGCTAATTCATAAAGTTCTCTTGGGTTAATGATATACGGTTTTGGACGCGCTATAACTTTCCATGGTTTTTCAATATCCATTAATGCCGCGCTGAATGAGTACACAAAGCCGTTGCAGCTTGTCAGTACCCCGTGATAAAAAACTAACCAGCCTTCTGATGTTTCAATGGGACAGGGACCTGCGCCTATCTTTGTGCTTTGCCAGCCGCTTGTAGGCGACATAACATGACGATGTTTGCCCCAGTAAATTAAATCGGGGCTTTCGGAATAAATTATATCGCCGAAGGGGGTATGCCCTGAATCGCTGGGACGGCTGTACATGGCGTAATTTTTTCCAATCTTGCGGGGGAAAAGGGCTCCGTTCCTGTTGAAGGGCATCACCGCATTTTCCATTTGATAAAATTTTTCAAAATCTGTTGTATAGCCCAAGCCGAGACAGGGACCGTGATAGCCGTTACACCACATTATGTAGTAACGGTCTTCTATAAAAATAACGCGCGGGTCGTACTTGTAATCGGAATCGGGTATGTCGGGGCTTGTCTTGATAAACTTAATCGGTTCATCTTCAATAACCCAGTTAATTCCGTCTTTACTTCGCCCGGCGTGAATTTCCATTTGACGCGAAGTATCATCGCAGCGGAAAACACCCGCAAACTCGCCTTTAAAAGGAACAACAGCGCTGTTAAAAATGCTGTTAGACCTTAAAGTTAAGTCCCTGGGAATAATCGGGTTTTTCGAAAACCGCCACATCAACTCCTTTTTGGGGTCGCTGTCAGACGGTCTGTCTTCCCAAGGAATGTTCGGCAGACTGTATCCGTTTACGATGATACTCATACGTTCAATTAAAGTCCGTTTGCGTCGTCAATCAACGCTTGCCAGCTCTTTGAAACTTTTTCAACTAACTGCGCCGGCTGACCGTCGTGCCACCAGATTTCCCAAGCGATACCGCCGCGGTTAAGTCCGGGAACATGAAGGTGATATTTCCACTGCCAGAGTTTCTGGTCGCGGATCATTGCGATTGTTTCGTCAACGGCTCTTCTGTCTCTGTAGTTTGGATATTCCGCAAGTCTCCAGTTATCATCGGGAGGAGTTACCCAAGCCTGATAAGCCCAAAGAATCGCGTCAATCTCAGCGTCTGTATATCCCTTCGCCGGAATTACTCTTACGTTTTCATCGTTAAATACTGTATAGTTCTTTACTTTGGGACTGCGTCCTTTCGGCGGAAGAACCATGCCCCAGTCGTCTTTCATATTGCGAAGATCGTTAGTCGCCAAATATTGCTGGTCAATACGCATAGCGACTTTTCCGTCGTTAAATTCGGGAATATGCCAGTTCCAAGGTACATTATCTCCTGCCGGTTTCGGCTTCATAACTTTCGCGTCTCTTACTTCCATATAAAACTGAACAGCCTGTGTAAACTCGGGTCTTCTTGTAGCGAGAACAAGCATTCCGTTCTTGTCTTTATCAACATACATCGCGCCGTTACCGGAAACAAAAGCGTCAAGAATTTCAGTGGAAAGATCCGCGGGCATCGCGTATGTATCGGGAATACCGTCGTTATTTGTATCCCTTGTAAGTTTTTTTGCGATTTCAAGGAATTTATCCCATGTCCACTGTCCTGATTTCTGAAGATCATAAAGAAGGTTGGGATCAAGTCCGGCTTCTTTAAATAATCTCTTGTTAAAGAACACACAAGCGGCGTGATAGCTTCCGCCGTAACCATCGGCAAAAGCATAAGCGTCTTGGGTTTTTCCGTTCTTAAATGTAAAAGCTGATGTTACAGATCTGTTCCATTCAATCGGGGTAGTGGCAGTCCAGTTAACGGCTTTACTTTTCCCTACGGGATAGATAAGGTTCTGGCGATATAAGGCAAGCGCCCAATCCGGCTGTAATACAAATATTGTGGCTGCCGGTTTTCCCGCCATAATTGATGTCGCGGAAATTTGCGGCATTTCATTCCAGCTTGCAATATTCTTGTCCATCATTGTAAAGTTGTATTGCTGTAAAAGTCTTTTGCGGTAATCAAGTTGTTTTTCCTGATAATCGCTTCCCACCCATTGATTCGTCGGCGGTGTAGCTTTTGTATCGTAGCTATGCCACCAGTTGCCAACTATGTAGCTTTTTCCCCTAAGCGTATTAGCGATTGCGCTCGGAGCCTTTGGAATTGGCTGCGCAAAAACAGAAGTAACGCTGCAGAGTATTAACACGATGACAAAACAGGCTAGAATAATGTTTTTTCTCTTCATTTTCATCCTCCATAAAAATATATTATCTCAAGCGGCATTCGCAACGCGGTTCCGCATTGAAACCATTATAAAAACCCAAATACATAATATTGGGTTACATCTTTATTCCCGTCTGACTTAAGGACTCGACAAACGCTCTTTGCGCTATCAAATACAGAATAATTAAGGGTGCAAGGCACATAAGCATACCTGTCGCAATCATCGTCTGAACAACGCCGACAGGCGCTGTTGACGCTACACCGGCTCCGCTTACCGAATTAATTGCCGACCACCATTGAACAACCCGTTCTGCTATCGAACCAAGTCCGCTGGATAACATTCTGTAGTTATTTAAGAACAATGTAGAATAGAATGAATCCGTCCATTGCCACACAAAAGAGAACAGGAAACATGAAGTAAGCATCGGACTTGCGTCGGGAACCATAATTTGTATAAATGTTCTGAATTTACCGCACCCGTCTACCCATGCCGCTTCTTCCAGTTCTTTCGGCATACCTCTAAAATACTGTCTTAACATAAAAATATATAATCCGCTCTTAAGTCCCATACCTGTCGCGGAAAGAAGCCAAAACCCGAAAACGCTGTTTAATAAATTAACAGGTCCGCCTGTAATAGCGCGGAAAATTCCAAATATATCGAAAAAGTGAAAATTCAAATACAGAGATGCCATAATTGTATGCGGCGGAATAACTATAATCAGCATTACACAGAAAAACCAAAAGCCCTTAAGAGGGAATTTATAACGAGCAAAACCGTAAGCCGCAAGGGTACAAGCTGCAATCTGAAGAACGGAACTTACTGTTACAATAATAACAGTTTCAAAAAGAGATTTCCAATAATCAAGCAGCTGCCCCGCTGTTCTGTAATTACCTGTTGTAAAGTTTCTCGGAATACTGATTACCGTGCTGTCATATAAATCCTGTTCAGCCATAAAGCTGACGCTTAATTTATCAAGCAACGGCTGAATGATTAAAAAACACATTCCAAAAAGAAGCACTGCGCGGCATACTTTAAAAGCAATATCCAACGCTTTTTTCTTTTTGTGATAATTACGGGATATATTTCCCCAATTTTCCGTATGTTCGTTGTTATAGGTAACTTCACTCATAATAGTATACCCTCTTGGAAATTATAGCCATCGCAATTCCAATAATAGATATTACAGCAAGGAAGTAAACCCATGCCATCGCCGTTCCAAAACCAAAGTTCATCATTCTTATAGTGGTAAGATTTATTTTTGCCATAACTCGGTTATCTGTTCTTATAAAATAATCTACAACGCTGTAAACTATGTTAACAAGAATTAGGGAACTTACCATTGGGAACGTAATTTTCCAGAAACATTCCCACGAAGTAGCGCCTTCTATCTTAGCGGCTTCAAACATACTCGGCGGAATTGTTTGAAGAGCGGACAGGAAGATAATTATCTGAATACCGGAAGCCATAGCAATAGCATAAATCTGATTAATAATACGGAATATATATCCCATAAAGTCGCTTGCCGCGCCATCTGTGACTAAAATATCTTCAAGCACTTTTGTTACAGACGACTTCATTAAATTGCCTTCTTTAATGATATCCGCCATGCTGTTTAAAAGCGAATTGTTTGTTTCCAACCCTATCATAACGCCCGATGAAAGAATTACAGGCAGAAAGAAAATGGCGCGCACAAACCCTCTTGCTTTAAATTCCTGATTCAAAATAAGAGCGACAAACAAACTGAAAATGATAATCGCGGGAACAATTAAAACCATACGTGCTATTTCCTCAACAAGGAATCTGTTAAATTCAGGATCGACAGCGACAACGCGGATAATATTTTCCAAGCCGATATTCTCCATGGAGAATCCCTGTTTCTCTACGTCAATTTTTACATTGCTGAATACCATCTGAAGGGATTCCAGAATAGGAAAAAACATAAAAGCAAAAAATCCGATTAAGAACGGAAGTAAAAATATATATCCTGTTATCGCGTTTTTGCCTTCAAGTGTAAGTGATAATTTATCGCCTCTTTTGATAAAATACATTATTCCCCCTGCCTTATTTACCTTTTCCAATCACAGTATATGTGTCAGCGCTAATGTTATTACCGTTAAACCTGTAATCGTTATCGCTTGCGTTAACAACTACTCTTGTTCCGTCTTCATATTCGGTAACTGTTACATCGGGCGCCAATATTGTATGATTCACAATTTGCTGATTATAAAGATGTCCAAAATCGGCGTTAAACTTCTTGTAGAGAACGTCGGCATCGCCCGCCCATTTTTTGTATTCATTGGCATAGAACTGACGGAATTTAGTTTCCTGCAATTCCGCAGTTTCTTCTTCCATAAAACTAAAATAAAGCCCCGCTCCGCTTTCAACCGTTTTTAAAAGATTTTTTGTGTAATCTTCCGCCAGATTTATGGCTTTTCCGGTGTAAGGTACAATTCCATGAAGAACAATCTGCAAGAAAGGCACTGAAGTATCCGTAATACCGAAGCTATGTTCCGTAATAATCATATCCGTAATAATATTTGTCCATGGAACCGAGTAAAGAAATCCCGCGTTTACAAGTATTTTATTATTTTCATTATACATTTCTTCAAATTTTTTCTGACGCATTAACATTGAGGCTTCGCGGCTTACATGCCGTCTTTCGTGATAATCTCCCGCAAGCTTTGAACCCATATTCCTAAAAGCGATATTCTGAATCTTATACTTCTTCGCCTGCTTCTGAAAATTATTTATAAGTCTTTGCGTAGCGGCTGGACGGGCAAGATAATTAAGTTTACCCCATAGTTTGCGTTCGCCGAACCAGACAAAACTGTACGGATAGCGCTGCACGCGCTCACGATTCACATAACGGGCGGCATCTTTGTAAAGACTGAATCCGCTGAACGCCTTTACATCTCTCATAAACATAAAATCAGCTTCAGGGTAAACAATAAAATTATTTTGTTCCGCCGTACCGATAATATGTTCAAAATCTTTTTTACCGCCAAGCGCTTTAATCAATTTGATTTTTGACGGAACTGTATGTTCTACACTGCGATTAAACCAGCCGTTTAATTTTACATTGACGTTTTTCCATCCAAATCCGGCAATGTCTTTAACTATGCTTTCCGTTTCCTTATATGAGGTAAGTTTTAAAGGAAGATCAAAAGGAAGTCCAAGACGATGCTGTGTTTTATTAACAGCGCCGATAATTTCAACCGCGGTTGGAACCTCGTTTGCAATATGCCTGTTCTGAAGAACCGGATATTTTTTCAAAAGCCATGAGCGATATTCTTTAGCCATACCCATATAACCTGATTCAGCGCATGGCGTATAACGCATGGTAATATTTTCACCTTCGGGAAGAGCGGCTTCATACAGATATACCGCGCGCTGGTTTCTGCCCGCAATATCCATTAATGCGCCGTGAACTATGTCAAAAACAGGATATACTATGTTCCACGATGAATTACGTCCCGATACGTCGGCGCGTACACTGGCGTATGCTGAACCTTCTTCTATAACACAGAACAGCGAGGCTCCGTTTTTATGAATGCCAAACGCCGGGAACAAAGCTTTATTATCGCTTACAACAGCTTCGCGGGGCATTGCCTCGTCCCAACCGTAAACTCTGATATTATAAGGAAGCTGATTTTGTTTTTGATTATTAAAATAAATTAACGAGCCGCTTCCGTCGGGAACCAGCATATATCCTGAATCGGTCATACTGCCGCAGCCCATAAAAGGCAACAAGGCTAATTGAGTAATCGGATAAGCCGCGCGGAAACCTATTTTATCAAATGGCACGTTAACTACTAACGACTTTCCGTCAAGAATGTAACGAAGCGTAATGCTATACGCCGGTTTTACGGCTCCTCCGGAAAGTTCATAGCGCATGGAATCTTCAACAAAATCTTCCATTGTGTAACCCGCTTTCCTAAAACTTTCCTCCGCTTCTTCTTTCATAAAATCGGGGGAAATTGTTCGTAATACCCACAGCTTTATTTTTGCAAGCTCCGGGAAATCGGCAAGCAGTTGATCTTTGTTATCGTTTAAACGCAGATTGTTAATATCATAAAGACGGTATGTAGACTCAACTATCCCGCGCTCATCCCATTCCATTTTATCAAGATACTCATTCATTCTTTCTTCGTTCATTGCCGGCGGAATACGGTAATTACGAGAAAGATCGCCTACTGTGTATCGCACTTCCAAAGCGCCGTCTACAACTTCATATTCATAAGCTTCGCGCTGAACGCTGTAAACACCCGATGGCAATGTCATTCCTACGCCGGAATTATCGGCGTAATCCAAAGAAAATTGCGATTCCATTAATTGTCTTGTAACGACATCCGCCATTTTGTCAGCGGAGGGATTGGGAGGATTAGAACGCCATTGTACTTTGGAAGATTTATCCGTAAGAATTATTTCCGCCGTACTCGGTAAAAAGCTCAGATGCAAATAGTTATTTTCCAAAACAATTTCTTTTTTAGTATCAGCGGTTGGCGGCAGTTCATACATCAACACAGGCTTTGGCTTTGCCGTTCTTGAGTTACAGGAAACAGCCAAAAACGAGATTGAAATTAATAACAGCCATGCAAACTTTTTCACCTGTCCTCCTATATCAACCTAAACATTATTTCTTTATAAAGCGATACAAAATAAGAAACCGCATCGCTAATAAGGCTGAAAAATATTACAAATATAAACACCATTACACCCATACCTACTATTGTAAGCAGACTGGAAAGCACTGTTTTTACAAGGCTGTAATCGTGAACCATCATCATCCCGGCAAGTATAAGTATACCCGTCCATATAGCGGCAAAACTCGCAAGCACCAGATAAATAGCGCCTTCATCAAAAGTGATAAACTGGCTTAACAGTATCATGATCGCGTTAATGATTACATAAGGCGTGAGCGCGTAACAAACGGACATATAAATTTCAAACATTCGTCCTTTGCCGTCCATAAGCGTTGTAAGACTCCAGTTTGCCACAGTCCACAAACCTACAGGCAAAAGAATTCGCAGAGCGACAATAACAGAGTTAAAATATTCCATGTTTACTGTAACAAACTGAAAATTTGTTAGTGTAAGGCGAAGAACTTCCACTATAACGGCAAGACCAATTATAACATTCGCCGCGCCTATAGAGCCGCGTTTTTCATGCGTTAAATCCCAAAAACCATCAAGCGGATGCGTGCAAACATACAGCGAGTATTTAAGCGTTTTTCCCAGGTGTTTCCACCATTCTTTATCATTAAGGTATTTCATGCTTCCTTAATCTCCTTGACGGTTTTAATTGTAATTTTAATGGCAACCGGCAGAACAATAGCCAACCCGATAATTAAAAGCATCCACCAAAGGTTTTCTTCCGTCCATTGTTTGCGATACAACTGGAAAGCTTTTCCGTAACCTTCACGATAATGTTTTAACTTGTAGTACTTCATGGCTTTTTGAAATTCTTTTTGCCTAAGAGCGGCGCGTCCTATTCCAATGTACGCCAAGTCATAGTTTCCGTTCATTTTTAAAACTTCTTCCCAAAGCACCGCGGAAGTTTCATAACGGCCGGATTTGTATTCATCTAACGCGTTGTTAATTAACGCGCCGTAAGTGGTAAGATCAAAACGTGTAAGAGTAGCGGCTCTTGAATCAAGCGCGTATAAAGAGTATCCCATTCTGTCAAGCGCTGTCGGCTGAAGGAAAGAGCCTTCGCGGTTGCCGACTCCGCCGAAAGCGTATAACAGATTCCCCTGGAAGTCATACATAAAAATGCGACCACGCGCCCTGTCAAAACAAGCGTAAGAATCGTTATCAAAAGCTACTACGTCGATAAAACGGGAGCGTCCTCGTATTCCCGCCGCGTTGCCTTCAGCCAAATCGCCTACCGGTTCTTCATATCCGTTACGAATCAATATATCCTGTCCCATTGCGTTAAGCCGTCTGACAGGTCTTGTCTGCCCCGTAGAATTGGTAACATAAATAAATCCTTCCTTATCTATCGCAACATTGCTGTACTCTGTCGGAATAAAAAGATCCATTCGTTCTTTTTGCGCCTGAGTAGAAAGAAGTTTCCATATATAATCAACAGGATTAACGGAAACTTTATTTGCGCCCATATAACCGGAAAATTCCCATCGGCTGTCAAGCTCCATAAGTCCTTTGTTGATATTTTGCGCCTGAATAAAAACACGGTTTGCAAAATCAACAACTATCTTTACGGGAATAAATTCCGTAAATTCATCAAGGCTCTCATCGTCGGGCTTTCCGATTGTACTGATATATTTCCAGTTATTATCGAGTATAAGCACTCGATTGTTATTAGTATCCGTAATATAAAGATTACCGTCTCTGTTTTCAAAAATATCCATAGGATAATTAAACGGCGAAACTACTCCGTTAATTACCACGGAAGAAACATTCGCTTTAACGGTATGTTTGCCGTTTTCATCAACTTCGATTTTTATTATTCGGTTATTGCCGGAATCGCAAATATAAATGCGGTTTTCGCGGATAAATAAACCTTGCGGGTCCCTAAAGTGTCCCACTCCCAAAGAAGTTCCAAGTATATAATTACTCACACGGTACGCATCGGGCGAAGCGACTTGCTCCCACCAAAAATCATAATTGTATGTGTAGTTGGTAGGCTCCGCAAAAACGGAAACCGCCGACAGGCACATAACAAGAGTAATTGCACATAACAATCCAAATCTAAAAGTGTTTTTCATTCTTTTATCCCCGAATTTGCCATTGTTTGTAAAACATTGCTTTGCGCGAATATAAACATTACAAGCGGAACAATCATTACAAAGAGTGTTACGGCGGCTCCTACGCCGGCGCGCGCAATACCGCCCGTAATAATCTGACCGAGCGAGTACGGCAGCGTTTTTAATTGTTCCGAATAAATATAGTTGGACGCTCTTGCGTTCCAAAGGTTTTGAACGGAGAAAATCATTACCGTAAGCCACGCCGGTTTAATCATCGGCAGAACTATAAAATAAAAAATACGAAACTCTTTAGCGCCGTCTACCTTTGCCGCCTCCAGCAAAGTATCCGGTATTGTGTCAATAAATTGCTTTAATAAGAAGAATCCCATCGGCATTGCCCACGCGGGAACAATTACTGAAAGGAAAGTGTCTACCCAACCAAGCTTCGCCATAACAAGGTAGTTGGGAATTGCCGTTACATAGCCCGAGAACATAAGGGTTATGATTACGCCGTTAAAGAAAATCTTTGCGCCGGGGAATTTATATTTTGAAACAACAAACGCGCCCATAGAGGCGACAATAATTAACCCGACGGTTCCGACAACCGTAATAAATACAGTATTAAAAATATAACGCGAGAATGTAACCCAGGATTTACTCATAAGAATAAACAAGTCCTGAAAGTTATTTATTGTCGGGCGTTTTACAAAAAGAGTGGGCGGGAAACGGAAAATTTCATTTAACGGCTTAAACGCGTTATTAATAGCAAAAACCAGCGGGTACGCGAAGAAAAGCCCAAAGACGGTGAGGATAGCGATAATAAAAGCGTCGCCTCCGTATGAACGGTTAAGTCTTTTGCCGCCGACTAATTTTTTAGGTTTTTTATTCATATTAAGTTCCCACCCGTTTAAGCATTTTCTGAATAACCGCATTAATTATGATCATTGTAAAAAACAGTATTGTAGCGATAGCGGAAGCGTAACCCATTTCAAAGCGCACGGAACCGTAATCGACAAGGTGGTTGACTACGGTATGCACGGCATAGTCCGTACTTGGAGAGCCGGCAAGCGCGACAGTAACGTCCGCAACTCCGAACGATTGTGTAATAGCCATAACCGCGCCGAACATCAACATTCCTTTCATGTTTGGAAGAGTGATATACCAAAGTTCCTGCCAGCGGTTGGAAATACCGTCTACAAGACCCGCCTCGTAAAGAGAAGGATCAATCGTGGAAAGACCGGCAAGGAACGCAAGGAAGCCCGCGCCCAAACTCATCCACAGGATAACGATCAGCATTACAGGCATCATATACCTGGGGTCTGTCAGCCAAAGAACAGGCTGATCAAGAATACCAAGGTTCATTAAAATACCGTTTATGTAACCGTAGGCATCGCCTGAAAATATCAGCGCCCAGATCATGTAAACAGCGCCGGAAATTGAAGGCGCGTAAAAAATCAAAGTTACAAAAGCGCGGATATACCGAGGCAGTTCGTTAATAAACCACGCAAACAGGAAGGCGGCAATGTAGCCGATTGGTCCCGTGATTGCCGCCATAATAAAAGTGTTTTTAAGCGAAATTAAAAATACATCGTCGCCTAACAACAGGTTGATATAATTACGAAGCCCGATAAACTTGGGCGGCTCAAGAATGTTATAATATGTAAAACTGAAAAACATTGATATTACAACGGGAGCGACAAAGAAAAGGATAAAAACAATTGCGTAAGGAGCCAGAAAAAGATAACAAACCCTGTTTTTGTATATTTCTTTCGCGCGGCTTTCTTCCCTTGTTTTTAATTTGTCTAAATATCTTGAAAGACTCATTTTCCTCTCCTATTCCAAACCAAATTCTTTGCGCTTCTTAATCAACTCATCGTTGATCGTGAGGGTATAGTCCAGCAAAGTTTCCCTAGTATCCTGACCCTCATTTAAAATTTTACGCGCCGCGTTTGTAATATGGCGGCTTATAAAGTATCCGCCGGGCACTTCAGGTACGCCCACAGTCCACTTGCGCTGTTCATCAAGAACCGCCATTTGATCCGAACCCCACGAAAGCCGTCTGAAAGCGGCGTAATTCGCCGTCGGGTAACGCGCTGCCGCTCCCATGATGCTTTCAAGCTCTCGTCCGTATCTAAGCTGAGTATCCGCGCTGATCCACCACTTCATAAATTGCCACGCCGCATCTTTATTTTTTGCCTTGGAAAAAATCATGGCGGCAAGAGTTCCCGTAGAAACAGAGCGGTCTACTACTCCATCCGCCCTGCGCAAACCGGGCATTCTTGAAAAGCCCCAAAGACCGCGGAGTTCCGGCGCAAATACTTCCAGCGTGTTAAAGTTTGTATAGTCCGCAAACGCAAGCGGCATTTCACCGGTGCGGAAGCGGTTAACAAAATCGTAAACAACAGGCGTTTTATAGTGGGTGAAAAATTTCGTGTAAACATCAAACGCTTCTATGGCGATTTCGCTGTCCAAGAGCGTCCTTGAACTGTCTTCGTTGTACATGCGCCCGCCGCGCTGGAACAGGTGCGCCAGGAAGTTTGAAAAGTCGATATTTAACTGAACGTTAGTCGCAACAGAAGGAATACCTACGTTCATATTGCTTTTTTGAATAACAGGCAGGATATTTATTAACTCTTCCCATGTGTCGGGAATAGGAAGCTTAAGCTCCTCAAAAATATCTTTTCTGTAAAACATTACATGGAAGTATTGTGTTTCCGGCAAACCCCATACGCCGTCATTGAATGTAAATGGAATAATCGCGCTCGGACCTATGTCTTTTATCGCTTCCTGATAATCGGGAAATTTTGAAAGGTCTATAACCGCCTTACGAATAGCATAGTTAACGGGATCGCCCTGCGGAACAGTAAGAGCCATATCCGGTCCCGTACCTGCAACAACCGCCGGCATAACCGCGTCGGCGGCTACAAGTTTTACGTTTACTTTTATTCCGGTACTCGGGGTAAAAGTATCGTCTATCATCGCTTTTAAAATTGTACTTTGATCTCGTCCGGCAAGAATCCAAACATTGACAACATCGGCGCTCTTACGGTGAAAATCTCCGAGGTTATTGTAATCGACAAAGAAGGACGCGAAGAAAGAGCGTATTTCGTGCGAAGCGGAGACAAAGAAATTCTCGTTTACCGACGGCAGTTTTGCGCCGGACGCGCTAAGCACAATGTAGTCTATATCAAGCTGTGATTGAGAAAGAGCAAGCAAGCTGTCGCCGAGAGAGCTTATATTTGTTTTAAAATTGACAAGCGTTCTTGGAATTTTGTCGGGGCGTTTTACAAAAAGCTCAAGCTGACGGGCAAGAGTCAGCGCAACCGCCGCCTGTGCGCTTCGCTCTCCCGAGTACCTTGTTAAATCGTCCACCAGTTTAAACAATATTCTGCTTTCCAATTCCATCGCCGTTATAACTTCGGGGTATACAACATCGACGCGGTAATCACGGTAAATATCCGGCTCCGGTCCCGTTAATACAAGTATCTTACGGTAAATTGAATTAAGGCGGAAAACGCTTTCTTCCATTACGTTAAGCATTTCACCCATACCGCCCATAGTCGCCTGAACGCGAATGGTATTTACACCGGCTTCCAGCGGGAACAAGAAATACCCGTCTTTATCACCTAACGTGTTAAGGCTCCACTTGTTGCTGTAGTTAAAAGGTACGGAAGAAAGCTCTTGAACGGGAATTTCCCCGTTAATCATAACAGTACGGTTTGAAACATAACCGCGGTTATAATTTTGTCTGCCCTTAATTGAAATACGGTAGAGCCCTTTTTCCGGCGCTTCAAATTCCCACTCAATCCACTGCCCCGCCACGCGCCAGCTTTGACCGCCAATCATGTTAAGTCTTATCCTTGCCACGCTCGGAGGTTCCGTCGCGCCTGAAGAACGATCATAAATAGGATACAGGGAAGGATCGGATCTTCGTGTCGATTTTTCCCCCTGAATCTTTAAAGAATAATTACTGCGGTTGTTTTTATATTTATTCAAATCTATACCGGAAATATAATCTTTGTAACTTTGAGTTTTAACAGGCGCTTTTATCGTTAAAGAGCGGATCACTAAAGGTTCATTTACGCCCGTAAGCCTGATTTTGTTCGCGCCTTGTTTAAAATAAAATGAATAAGGCTCTGTAACATAACCCAACGGATCCCTGAACCATGCGCTTTCCCAGCGCGGTTTTTCAGTCTGAGAAGCGCGAATCTCGTTGCCTTGGTTATCAAAGCGGCTGCTTCCGCTGTCGCCCCAAACACGCAGGAAAGAAAGTCTGTCAGCGCCGAGGAAAGGAATCTCGTCATTAACTGAAAGAGCGCGCTCTATCGCGATACCACGAGACGCAACGGGGAAATAATCCATTTTTATAAAATAAAGCCCGGCGCGCTCGACATTGACAGTGTACTCAACAAAACTTACTTCTTCCGTACGCACAACACGCTGTTCATTTTCAAAATTATTAACGATGGAAGTTCCCTGCGCGGAAGCCCACGAAAAAATATTAATAGAAATATCCCGCTGTCCGATAGGCGCGTTAACATATTTTTCCATGTAGCGCGAATATGTATTTGTTCTTCCTGTACTCGCGCCGCTAAGATCGTAACCGGCATATTTTACCGAAAAATCCTGTTCCTTCCTTGCGGCGGCAAAAATGATCAATACCGCAACGACGACAACTACAGCGGCAATTATCAAAACCCTTACTTTTGAATTATTTTCACCAATTTCCATAAACAGCCTTTATTCCTAAAATTTATTATACTATTTTACACTATTAATCATAATGTTGATAAGGGTGGAACTGTCCGCCGAATTGGCCTGACCCGACCTTCGGTCAAAAAGACCGAATTTTTCCCCGCTACCGCTTGTAGATCCATTGTCCCAATAAATCGGAACAAGTCCGTATTTTTTGGCAGTAACAAACACACTGGTAATGTAGTTTATCCTGCTCTGGCGCGCCTGCGCCTCAACTCCTTTGTCGTTTGGATACAGCTGCAATGCCGCGCCTGTTTCCCCGATTATTACCGGAATATCATTATCTATAAAAATCTTTTTAAAAGGCGCAAAATCGCCGTCTACTTTTTGTTTATCGCCGTCCGTTCCCCACGCGGAGCGTTTTCCCGCTATGCTGAATTCATAGGGGTCATAGTAATGGAAAGTAACAATTTGTTTGCCGGACGCAGTGTCTTTAGGCAGTACAAAATTACCGGACAGCGTCTGCTGAGGCTGAGTGCAGTAGGCGGGAATAACAAGATAACGATCGGTATTATTGCCGCCTGAAGCGCGCACCCTGTCCGTAAAAAGCTGATTCCATTTATTAACAATATCAGTTTGGAATTTGGGAAAAGTCTGAAAGTTATAACTCCAGCCCCAGCCGCCGTCGTGAATCTCGTTCATTGATTCAAACATCAGCCAATCGCCGTAATTCATAAAATACGCGGCAACCTGATCCCAAACGCGCGCAAATTGATGCGTTATCTTTGCGTATTCAGCCGGACTTTTAACCGCCTTTGCTATTGAAAGCCAGCCGTCGTCTTTACCCTCTTGCGGAGACGAACCGTCATGGTGAATATTGATAATTACTTTTAATCCTGCGTTATGCGCCATTTCCACGGCTTCCGCTACTCGTTCAAGGCGGGCGGAACTGATACGGTAATCGGGCGGCGCGCTGAAATAACCCATCCAAGTTACCGGAATACGAATAATATCGAATCCGGCTTTTTTTACGCCGTTCATTATTTCTTTGTTAATGGCAGGGTTGCCCCAAACTGTTTCGCTTCCCACTCCGCCGGAATATGAGTCTAAAGTGTTTCCCAAATTCCAGCCGGAATATATTTTTTCGTCTTTAAAATAATTAAACGCCGTTTTCCCGCTGACAGGTTCCTGCGAATGTTCCCGTATAATGTCCGGCTGTGAGGGAACATAATTATAAATTGATTCAGCCGCCTCTCCGTTAGAAGAGCGGCAAAAGGTCAGCAGAAGAATATAAATAGCTACTGTAAAAAACAGCTTTTTTTTAAAAATCACTAAATACTCCCTGCATAACGGATTATCGCATTGTAAATGCGCTCTTTTATCAGCGTATTTAACTTATCTTATTGTAAACAGTAAAATCCCTTGTTTTTATATAAAATCTGTAATAATCATCATACCCTCATTATTCATTACAGTCAATAAATATTTGTAATAATGGGAGTAATAGGGAAATTAACCTGAAATTCGGTCTATAAAGCCGGGATATGTGACCGCCGCGCATTCGGCGGTGGTTATTTCAATGGGAATGGGGCTTCCAAGAGCCGCAACGGCAAAAGCCATAACGATTCTATGGTCGCCGTGACCTTCAATAACG
>Ga0268262_10001787_pt1 | contig 25882 bp, 22 predicted proteins | sample TergutNc150P3_FD_190354 | JGI IMG/M metagenome (GOLD analysis project Ga0268262, IMG submission 190354) | Nasutitermes corniger P3 segment gut microbial community from laboratory colony in Florida, USA - Nc150 P3 (SPAdes) (version 2) | ecosystem: Host-associated > Arthropoda: Insects >... | reverse complement strand
TTTTAATGTTTCTGCGCACAATAACGGTATCTTCCTCACATTCAATATCGCGCGCTTTCAGCCATTCGTTTGCGTCCGCGTTGTTTTTACTCAGGGATATAATCGCCGAAACGGCGGCTTCTTCGCAGCCTGAGCGGATAACGTCTATCTCCGCCTTCGCCCCCATTAAAAAACTCAATGAACCTACAATTATCGACTTGCCCGCTCCTGTTTCGCCCGTAAGGACGTTAAAGCCGCGGCGGAAAGTAAGGGTGATGGAATCAATCAGCGCGTAATTTCTAATCGAAAGCTCTTCAAGCATTGGCGTCCCCTGACCAGAAAAGTTTAGTTCTTAACGCCTGATAATACATTGATCGTCCGTTAAAAATTAACTCCGCGAAGTATGGAGCCTGCTTAATGCAAATTATATCCTGACATTCAAGCGGGAAGGTATCCTGTCCGTCAACTGTCAAAAGAACTTCCGATCTTTGCTCGTCGGCGACAGTTATCGTAAGCGTCTGGCGCGAAGGAAGCACAAACGGTCTGTTTGACAGCGCGAACGAGCAGATTGGGTTGAGTATCATCGCTTCCATTTCCGGGTCTAAAATGGGTCCGCCCGCCGCCATTGAGTAGGCGGTTGAGCCCGTGGGAGTCGCGATAACAAGCCCGTCGCACCTGTAAGAGCCTAACGCGGTGTTTTTATTTATATGCACGTCAAGTTTTATAAGTTTCGCTTTTTCAGAATAGGAAATAACAGCGTCGTTAAGGCAAGACTCATTCATAATTATTTTAGAATTACGCTCTACGGAAATTTCCAGCATACACCTGTGCGCGGGAATAATTTCGCCTTTTTCCCATTTTAAGAAAACGTCCAGCCAGTCTTTTTTATTTATTTCCGCGATAAAACCCAAGTTTCCAAGATTAACAGGAAGAATAGGCACGCCCAATGGCGCAAGATTACGCGCGGTATACAGCACGGTTCCGTCGCCGCCAAGCGAGAAAGCTATGTCCCACTTTTTACCGGGCAGTTTTTTCGGCTTACCCTCAAAAGAAAAAGACGTAACTTCCGCCCCGCGTTTTTCCAGTTCGGTTTGTATAACGCCCGCGACTTGTTCCGCGTTTTTTTTGTGATTATTAACAAACAGAATAACTTTCTTACCCATAAAAACCCCTACGGAAGAGTCATTATAAGCCGCGACACTTGTTCCACATCCTGTGAACGAAGCCGCGGATACATGGGAAAATTAACAGTCCGCAGTACAAGCGAACTGCTTACGGGGCAGTCTTCGCAAAGACCCGCTCCCGCTATCGTATTTCCAAACGCGTTTTCAATTTCTATATCTTTTTTCTTGGCGTAAGCGGCGACATCTTTAAATCCCGTTTCCAAAACAAGCGAAAAAGAATAATTACAGTATTCGCCGTCATTAATGGGAATAAAACGTTTATGTCTTGTTCTTAAACTCGCCTGAGTATAAATTTGCGCTATCTCGCGCCGTCTTACCGTATTCCTGTGCAGTTCCTTAAACTGAACAATGGCAAGCGCGGAATTAATGTCGGGAAGAAAATACTCGTCGGGCAGCCCCGTAAAATTGCGCAGTAACATTCCTTCTTTTCTGTTCATCGCGAAAAGCAAAGCGCCTCCGCCTGAGGTGAGCATATCCCTCTCCTCAAGACCGATGATGCAGAACATTCCGTCAAACTTTACCGCGGGTTCTTCTTTTTCCTGCTTCTCCGCCGAAGCCGAGGGCGTGTCTTTTTCCTGCTCGTCATTTTTATCGGTCTTAAGCCAGCTTCCGTAACTTTGCGAAATATCCTCAATTACGGGAATACCCAACTCAACAATGGAAGCGGTATCCGGCACAAAGCCCAATGTGTGATGAAGAACGATAGCGCAGACTTCAAGCCCCTGCGGTTTTTTGGCGATTGTATTTTCGATTAATTCCCTGCTCATACATGGGAAGTCATAAGTTACATCGCAGTGCAAAGGCGTTATATTTAAATCCTGTAAAACCTGAAGATAATACCGCGGAGAAAGCGCGGAAATTACCGCCGCTTTTTTTTGCTCCGCCTGTCCTTCGCCTGTTAAGTTTTGCGGGTTCCCCGCGAGGCTTAACGCCTTAAGCGCGGTATGCAGGGCGACAGCGGGACTTCTTAACGCGAGGGCATAATCAAAATGAAGCTGTTCTTTCGCTGTTTGAATCAAAAGCCTGCCCCGCTCTCCGGGACCGATTTTTTCTTCCACCATAGCGGTTAAAACAGAGTCCATTTCCTTGCGTCTTATAGTGGGAGAATAAATTTCTATTTTCATGCGTTACCTGAAATTGAACCCGAGTTAAGATTATTTTCGCAGTTCGGCAATTTTTTGAAGTTCTTTCGGATTAAAGAGGTCTCTGATATTAAGAATTATAAGGTATCCCTCATCCTGGTGAACGACCCCTTGAATATACTCAGCGCCAATACCGGAAAACATCTGAGGCGGCGGCTGAATTTCTTCTTTTTCTACTGTTACTACTCTGGAAATCCTGTCTATAATGATCCCAAGTTTCATTCCGTCTATATCGACAATAACAAAACCGGACAGCAATTCATCTTCTTCCGAAGTTACCATTTTTCTTAAATGGAATCTTTTATGAAGACTTATAATGGGAATAATTTCACCCCTTAAATTGAATATTCCATCAACATAAGTAGGGGCATTGGGAATAGCGCGAATTGCCTGGACACGGACAATCTCTTTAACGTCCATTATATTAACGCCATAAAGTTCCTCTCCCAGATGGAAAGTAACTAATTGTTTTTTGGAGTCCGTATTTACTTCTGCTTTTAATGCCACTTGGAATATCCTCCGTCTTTTCTATAATGTATCACTTTTTACGTTAATGTCAAGTGGGTATTTACTCCCTAACCCATATTTGTCCGTACCCCAGCGCTCCAAGCCTGACTGAGGCTTGATATACGTCTGCGGAGGAGATTTTAGCGGCATAAACACGATAAACAGAGCCAAAAGACTCAATTTCCGCATAAAAACCGGCATTTTTCAGCGTTAAAGCCGTCTTATTTGCGGTTTCCAGGGACGAAAACGCGCCAATTTGCAGTTTATAAACCTTACCGGAATGGCGATCCGGCAGTCCCGGAACTATCTTTAAGGCTTCCGGTTTTACCGGTTCAAGTCCCTGAACCGGTTTTGGCTGATTTTGAAGAGTCTGCGACTGGTTCGCCGATACCCTTAAATCCGAACCGTTTCTCTGCGATACAGGGTCAAGCTCATTTAAATTTAAAGACCTGTTATTATCGTTAAGTTCCTTTTCCGTGGGCGGCAGTAAAGGTCTATTTGTTTTAATTTGATTATTTATCGGAACCGGATTTGATTGAGATCCGTTCTGCGCCGCCGGTTGAGGAGGAACAGTCTGTGTTCTGGACGGGGAAGGGGGCGGAGGAGGGGGCGCTTTTTTGGGTGCCGCGGACGCTATTGCCGCTCTTTCTCTTGCCTCGCGCGCTTCTCTTGCTTCCTTTGTCTCTCTTATTTCTCGCGCCTCTCTGGCTTCACGCGCGGCTCTTGCTTCTCTCGCCTCTCTGGCTTCTCTCGCTTCGCGATCTTCTCTTGCCTCTCTTATTTCTCTGGCTTCGCGCGCTTCTCTTGCCTCTCTCGCCTCGCGCGCGTCTCTTGCTTCCATTGTCATAGCCATCATCCACGCGAGGAATTCAGGGTCATTGCCGTTCGCGCCGGATAAAAACGCATCTTTTAAAGTTGGATCAGCCACAGTAAAATCAGGGTAGTAAGGGTCGCCGCCTTGCGTAATCGGCGCTGTCGGCGTAACGGGCGCTGTCGGCGTAACAGACGCAGACGGCATCGGAACGGGTTGACTCTTTATTGACGGCGCTTGTTCAACTTTTTCGCCGTCCTGCGTATCCCTTACAACAGGCTCCTGCCCGCTGACCGGTTTGTTTTCTCCGGCAATTTCTTTTATTGAAGGCTGAGACGCCACAGGCTGATTAATTAAAACAGGTTCATATAAATCTATTATCGGTTCCGGCTGGCGCGGCGGCTGTGTTACGGGACGAGGCGGGGCGCCTACAGTAATAATCACTTCGTCACCCGCTTTCAACTCCAAAACATTTATAGCTGTCGCCGAAAGATCAATTATTCTTTTTAATGAAGGATCGATACGCGCGATTATCGTTATTTCCGCTTCTTTGCCGTTTTTAGGATTGGTAATTTTTACTTTTGAATCAAGGGGAAGACTCGCGTGCGCTCCCACAAGTCCGTCATGAGACATTTCCTGACTTATCTTTCCGCGCGTAGAATAATCCCCAAGTCCGGCTTGAGCGTAAAGACCGGGTATAATAGCAGCGAATAAAAAAGCAATAAAAAGCCGTTTCATCGTGATTGTTCTCCTGTTACAATCCCTCTATAATTATATTTTAACGAAAATTTCCCATTTTCGCAAGAAAACACAAAACTTTAATCTACGCTAATACCACAAAAATTCTCTGGTTTCCAGATATCCGTATTCCTCTTCAACGGCAACCGGCGAAGCTAAAGTTTCGCGCGGGGCTTTCGTATCGCGCTTTTCTTCTGTTTGCTGACGATCTTCGCGCGGGCGATCTTCGCGGATATAATATGTATCTCTGTTTTCACGATCTTCGCGGGCAAACTGCGCTTCTCTTGCCTCTCGCGCCTCTCTTGCTTCACGAACCTCTCTTGCTTCACGAGCTTCCCTTGCTTCCCGCGCTTCGCGGTACTCTCTTTCTTCCCGTTCTTCACGGGCAAGGCGCGCGGCTCTTGCTTCCCGCACTTCGCGCGCTTCTCTCGCCTCGCGAATATCGCGTTCTTCCCGCGCGGCTCTTGTTTCCCGCGCTTCCATTGTCATTGCCATCATCCACGCCAAATAAGCGGCGTTACTTTGCGATGCGGGCGCGTATACAGGCGCAGGCTGCGCGGGCGCAGGATTCGGATTAATAATGATTATTTTGTCGTTTTCGGACGATTCTTTTCCGGAGCCTGAATAAATGGGGGTAGAATTTGTAACCACGACATTTATCCCCGGCAGTTGACCCGAAGTTACGACAGCGCCCGCGGGCTGCTGCGCGGGGGCAGGCTGCTGTGCGGCGGCTTGTTGTACCGGAGCGGGCTCCGCGGCGGGTTCAGGCGGACTTTGTTTTGCCTCGGCTACTCTTGGTACAGGCGCGGGCGCGGGTTCAGGCGGCTGATTTACAGAGAGGGAGACAATATCGCCTTTTTTCAGTTCCAGGGCTTTATACGCCGCGGGAGAAAGATCGATAATACGGCTTGATGATACGCCTATCCTATTGGTAACCGTTACGTTTACTTCCTTGTTATTTGAGGTATTTCTGACTTTCAGGTTTGTTTTCAGGGGTAGCGACGGGTGCGCGGCGACAAGTCCGTCATCCGTCATCTCCTGACTTGCAGGTCCCTGCTGGGTAAAATTACCCATTCTTACCTGAGCCGAAAGCGGCAAAAACAGGGTAAAAATAAGAAAAAATGTAAAAAATAGCCTTTTCTTCATGATATATCCGTTAATTTAAGTTTAAGGAATTAAATTCCGGATTTCAAGGAATTCTGAAAAAAATTGAAGAAATTTTTCTGCGAACCAACGCGACCAAACACTATAGGTAGCGGTATCAATTTCCGGACGACGCTACCAAGAGCGGTGTTAGGCGCCTAAACGGGACTCTTTAGATAAATGATTTATTTTATTTCTTTCAGAATTTGATTTATTATCTGAATAGACTGAATTTATGTATTTTATGTATTCATTAAAATCCTTTGCTCCGCTCTTTACATACAATTTTTTATGAAGTTCATTCTTAAATTCTACACAATCAGTAATTGTTGTCATGTTTTCCATTTTATATAACCTCCAGAGGCGTTCTGATTTCAAGTAAATTATATCCTTCTTTCAAATTTACTGAATTAAACAATTTAATCCTATTAAGATTTACTATGTGCTTAAAGTTCCAACTAACTAACACGTCAACTCCCGTGACAGTTGCAATAGCAATATGTAATGCATCACTCCTATAACTTTCACTAACAATTTTTTCGTCCATATATTTTTGAGTCAAATCTAACATTGTTTCTAAATTAGATTTTACATTTTCCGGCGCTCCATTATATAATTCGCCATAAGTATGATTTGAAATAATGGCAAGATATTCACCATTTCTAAATTTCTCAAATAATTTCCTTGTTGCTTCTGCAAATACAGCGTCAAAGTAACCGCCGACAACTGAATTTTCTATATAAACTCTTAATTGTTTCATTCTTTGCCTTTAAATCCATAATAAATCATTTTTCTTATTATTTCAATTGTTTTTTTATACAACCTGTGGGTGCGTTTTTTGCCGAATAAAAAAGGCTTGCGGTTTTTCCGCAAGCCTTTTGCTTTTAATCTCACGCTTTAGTCAGCGCCGCCAATTTCTTGACGACGCAACTAAAGTTTTATGTTAGACGCTGCTGCGTTGACTACCAGTTAATAGGAGTAAATTTAACCTCTGCGTCATATGTATCATCTAATAATACTTTAATAGTAAATTCCCCAGGTACAGACCAAACAAGACCATTAGTAGTAGTAGCATCAAGGGTTAGTAAAAGGTGATAGCCGTGTAAAGGATTTGTATCTTCACTTACTAATGTATTAGCAGTATGACTGGCAGTCCATTCAAATTTACCCCAATTTGTGTGATTAGTTATAGTTACATCTATAACAAGCGCTCCAGAGGAAGCAACAAAAGAGGAACCACTGTAATCAAGGATTGGTGTTGGTTCTGTAACCGATGGATTTGACCAATTAACAGTGAGCTTGAATAGTTTTAGTGCCTCTTCAACAGTTAGTGTTCCGGCAGACAAGCCTGTTTGCGCTTTCCATTTATTTGGAGCTGTTCCAGAAGCAGCCACGTCAAAAGTTACATCGTAATCTCCTTCAGTGAGTCCGGAAGGATCATCGGTAGGAGTCCCTCCTCCATCCGGTGTGTACCATACAGTTACTGCTCCCTGAGAATAAGAACTACCATCAGCAGATTTCGGAACTACTGATAAACCACTAACACTGCCCTCTGGCTGAGTCGTATTACCGGTTATATCGTAGTGTCCTACTGCGGGAACCTTATATGCTAGCCATTCCGCATACAAGGTAATTGGGCTTATTATTATTTCACTGCCAGTTATTACCGCGCCCGCGCTATCTGTCTTGCGCCATTGATAAAAATAATAATCAGCAGGAGTCGAATGGTCAGGTGTTGTAATATTAATACTGGTAGTGCCATCATCAGGGTCTGTAGTATTTGCAAGAACATCAGAAATTGTATTACCATGTATTGCATTTTTTGATGCAGGACCATCATTATCACTACTATCATCACCATAATCAATAGTTACTATGTGGAGCAAACTTTTTAATGCCGGCAATGGCGCTGCTGTTGCATCTGGTACTGTTGGTTTTATTCCTGGAATATATTTAGTTTCAAGCCCAGACCAAATATGGATTACTTCCCGTACATAAAAAGTCTGGAATTTAGGAGAACCCCCTAGTTGAAGAAGCATTGTGTAATAACCAGAAGGAACATTAGAAACACTGCCGATACCACCTAAGGCTTTTAAATCTACAGAGGTAACATTAGGACCTCCTATCGGAAAAGCTACTCCACCTATTTTTTTAAGAGATAAAACAGCAGTGTCATAAGAGGATAAACCCGTAACCTTCCATGAAAATTTACCATTACTAATAAAAGTATTCCATTCAGTGGGCATGGAAGAAACAATCTCTTTTAGTTTAATATTTATCAAATCACTACCATCATTATTTATTTCTATGCTTGTATTATTAGCACCATCATCAGATTCTCCCCATGCCTGAAAATCTCCACTACTGCTACACGCAAAAACCGTAAAAGTATAAAAATGATCAGTAGTTAACAATAAATCAGTTGAAAATTTATCATAGGTAAAAAATACAAAAGTAGCATCATCACTAGGATCAATAGAAGTAATAGAATCAGTACTATTGGGAAGCTTCTCATATTGACCACCAGTGTCATCATAGACAAATAAAAGGAATTTAGCAAACTTAGACGCAGCGTCATAAGCGCTTGTATCAGGTAAAATCGTCCTTGCGTTTGAGTTTGAGTTCGAGTTCCCTAAACTAATCCTAACCCTTGTTTTTCCATCTGGCGTGGATTGTTTTTCACCTACTCCACTATCAAGATTAGGATCGTCCAGCGGAACATTACAACCAATAATAAACGCTGTAACCAGCGCAGCCGTTAATACGGCAATTATTGTTTTTTTTGTTTTCATTTTTTTCTCCTCATTTTTTCTAAAATCATTAAAAACTTGTAACACAAGTAATTATACTACATTTTTTCTAATAACTCAACTCATAAAAACCTCCAAAACGACATTTATCATCTTCAAACTCCTATTAGGGTATACGAGTAAATGTAAACTCTGCGTCATATGTACCATCTAATAATACTTTAATAGTAAATTCCCCAGGTACAGACCAAACAAGACCATTAGTAGAAGCATCAAGGGTTAGTAAAAGGTGATAGCCGTGTGAAGGATTTGTATCTTCACTTACTAATGGATTAGCAGTATGACTGGCAGTCCATTCAAATTTACCCCAATTTGTGTGATTAGTTATAGTTACATCTATAATAAGTACCCCATTAGTTTGATTAAAAGAGGAATTATCGCTAAATTGCGGTTTATCAGTCTGTAGACCTGACCAATCAACAGTGATATTGAATAAATCTACAATAGTCAACGTCCCGGCTAATAGTTCATTTGCTTCGTTCCAGTTTGGCTCAGACACCACATCAAAAGTTACGGTATAGGTTCCAACATCGGTAGGCGCGGTTGTTTTGCCGTTGTATTTAACAGAGACTGTTCCTTGCGACTTGCCTTCTTTAGGCGTAATGGTTACGGCTCTAGGACTGCCATTATAGGGAAATGTTCCAATCCCACTGATGTTAAAATCGGCAGCTACAGGAGTGGTTTTTTCAATTTTCAACGTCCCGGCTGAGAAATCGTCTGCCTTGTTCCAGTTTAGCTCAGCCGCCACATCAAAAGTTACGATATAGGTTCCAACATCGGTAGGCGCGGTTGTTTTGCCGTTGTATTTAACAGAGACTGTTCCTTGCGACTTGCCTTCTTTAGGCGTAATGGTTACGGCTCTAGGACTGCCATTATAGGGAAATGTTCCAATCCCACTGATGTTAAAATCGGCAGCTACAGGAGTGGCTTTTTCAATCTCCAGCGTTCCGGCGGGCAAGTTTTTTACCTCTTCCCAGCCTATCGCTTCCGCAACGTCAAAAGTTACGGTATAGGTTCCAGCATTAGTAGGCGCGGTTGTGTTGCCGTTGTATTTAACAGAGACTGTTCCTTGCGACTTGCCTTCTTTTGCCGTTATAGTTACGGTTTTTGGACTGCCATCATAGGGAAATGTTCCATTCCCACTGATGTTAAAATCAGAAACAATTGGAGTTTGTTTTAATTCAACGCTTAAAACAGTAAAACTTGCTATTTCGGAACCCTGCTTTGCGTCCTTGTATTCTACGAAGACATAATTACTTAGCGTGGTATCATCTAACCCAATTATACTCTTGTCTGTAAGGGAGATATTTCCTTCAGTATTAAAAGTAGTGTTATTATTATCGCTCCTGTATTGATAAATACCAATATTTCCGGAAAAGTCCTGGGTATAATTTTCTGTTTTATTAATATTTAAAGATGTAATTGAGACGGATCCTGTTAAGTTTGAATGGGCGGATGAACGTGAACTACTATTCCATGATTCAATATTCGCTTTTACTTTGTATATTTTATCAGCCTTAATTTCACAGGAAAGATCAAGGTAGTATTTGCCACCTTCTGTAGTTTTTACCGCTAATTTTGTTATACCATCGTCTTCTGTTGATACAGTAGCTTTTGGAATATCCGAACCGGTAGTAGTAAGAGTAAAATATTCATAAGTACCATTTTTATCAAACGGCTGAGCTAATATTACTTTGTACAAATAATTATTTGTAAGCCCTTCAATCTTGTCCTTGCCTTCTGGCAGAACACCAATTTTGCCTAAATCAGCATTTAATTTGCCGTCACTTTGTAGAAAAAAGTTTTTTTTACTTGTTTTATCTTCTTGATCATACTCTTCCACTCTGTAATACTTGCCGGGTATCAGCCCGGAAATAAAGCCATCTCCGGCTTTTAATGAATTTTCAGGATCATCTGAATCCGGATCTATTTTAACTGAAGGCGGTGGTTTTTTAGTTGCATCAATAACCGCCTGAACTTCAGGGGCTGACAAAAACACTTCAATATCGATCGGAGACATACAAGCGGATAAAATTCCACAGAGGAAAGAAATAACTATAAATATTTTTAAAGAGACTTTTTCCGCCATTATTATAAATATACTTTAATATAGACATTAATTCAAATAATTCAACTTCTTTTTTAAATAAAAAACATGACGAATTTGGCGTTTTTGTCATCTTGAAAAAGGGGAAATTTTATAAAAAGCCGCAAAAGCCTACTAAACATAGCGTAGTGTAGGGCTTTTACGGCTTTCTTAAAAGCGCTAGTTCGCCGTGCGGACGTTCTGTACCGGAAGCACCCAGAGCCACGAAGGCGATACCGCAAGACCGGTGTATTTTTTGTTCAAAGCGCTGTGGCGGTTGGCGTAATCAAATGTGATGTACGGAACATCGTTCACTATAATATCCATCATTGTTGACTGAATAGCGAAGCGTTTGGCGGGATCCAGAGTCGTCCTCTGCGCCTCAATCATAGCGTCAATTACCGGATTAACGTAAGCGGCGGCATTGTAGCCGTCTTCGCCCGCCTGGCTTTCCGCGAACATGATCTCAATATTTCCGTTAAGATCGGGATAATCCGATTCCCAGCCGCCGATTAGCATGTCGTAGTCGCGTTTGCCGTCCGCGTCAAGAACGCCGCCCATCTGGTAGGTGTCCTGCTCGTCGCCTGACATCTTCTTGATATTTACATTGATATTAAGCGCCTTGAGAGCCTCCTGAATGTACAACGCCCTTTGATTGGCAAGGGAATTTTCATTGACAATAAGATCGCAGCTAAAACCGTTGGGATACGCCGACCTTGCCAAATATTGTTTTGCGGCTGCTAAATCGTAAGTATAGCCCTGAGTCTTCTTTAAATAATCTTCCCACTTGGCGGCGTTCTCGCCGTAAAGCGCCTTGCCAAAAGGCAGAATTGTTCCCGCCGTTCCCGCGCTCCTAATGATATTTTTCTGAAATTCGGGAATGTCCATCGCGCGCGAAATCGCTTTGCGTACATTTATGTCGTTCATGGGAGCGCGCTGTGTGTTAAGCGCAAGATATGTAAGTTTAAAAGAATCCATGATGGTAAATGTCAAATTCTTGTCCGCCGCCAGCTGATCCAGCATGTCCTCAGGCAGATTGACGCAGAAATCAACGCTTCCTGTCTGGAGGGCGATTACGCGGGTTGTGTCTTCAGGAATTATTTTAAAAACCAATGTGTCAATAATATTTCTTGCCTGTCTCTCTTTGTCCCAGTAGTTGTAGTTTTTCTTTAATATTATTTCTCTGCCGCTTGTCCATTTATGGAAAACAAAGGGACCTGTGGCTACAATGCCTCCCGCGGCGGTTCCGAAATTTTTGGAGTGCTTCTGATAATAAGCCTTGCTGATTATCCGTCCCGATCCAATCGCGGGAACATATTTAAACACCGCCGACGGACTTTGGAGTTTGATAATGAACTGCCAGCCGTTAACGGTAAAACTTTCCACGTCGCTGAAAAAATCGGAAAAATAAGTCCCGCCGTCGGGGTCTTTCGCTCTTTCAAAAGAAAACAACACGTCGTCCATTGTCATCCTGGTTCCGTCCGAGAAAAAAATATCCTCTCTGACGTCGTAGACATAGGTTAAGTCGTCAACCTGACTCCAGCTTTTCGCCAGTTCGGGAATAATGTTGTTATTGGCGTCGAGGGTTACAAGTCCTTCGGTGATCTGGTTGGTAACCTGATTTGTAACATAGTTCCAGGCTACTCCCGCGTCTACCGCTCTGATGTCCTCGCTTAAGGCTACGGTAAAAGTTAATCCTTTGGATTTTGAGGAACACCCGGTAAAACTCAAACCGGCAATTAACACAAGCGTTATTGATGTAAAAAACAGTTTTTTCATGATTTACCTCCTGAAATTTGCTAGTTTTTTATGTAATTACTTTAAATTATTTTAGAATAAAGGTCAACAGGTCAGCCTTAGGCTAAAAATAATGACAGCGAACCAAATGTCCGGGCGAGGCTTCAATAAGTTCCGGCAAAGATTCGACGCAATTAGGCATTGCCCTCATACAGCGCGGAGCAAAAGGACATCCCCTAATTTGTTCGCGGCGGTTTGTCATTTCTCCGTGAATCGGCGCTTTTTTTTCCTCGACGAAGTTCTTAAAAACATCAAATCTGGGTGCGCTCGCCTTAAGCGAAAGGGTATAGGGATGTATTGCGTTATGTGACAATTCAGCGGAGGAAACAAACTCCATTACCCTGCCCATATACATAATCGCTACCTTGTCGCAAAAGTATTCAACTACGGTCATATCATGAGAGATAAAAACCATTGCCATAGAACGATCGGCGCAAAGATCGTCAAGCAGGTTAAGAAGCTGCGCTTGAACCGACACGTCAAGAGCGGATAAAGGTTCGTCGGCGATAAGAAGTGAAGGCTCCCCGATGATAGCCCTTGCTATGGCGAGCCGTTGAAGCTGTCCCCCCGAAAGCTCCCGCGACCAGCTGTTAAGTATATCGCCCGACAGTCCAATATCATTTAACAGGCGATCTATTTTTTCCTTGCTTTCGGGAATAGTCATGCCGTAGTAGCGGCATACTTCCGTAAGCGCCCCGCCGATGCTGATTTTCGGGTTAAAAGAAGAAAAAGGATTCTGAAAAACCATCTGCATTGCCTTGCGTTTAAACCGTAAAGCGTCCCTTTTGATTCCGGTTATTTCCTCGCCCTGAAAAAACACCTGCCCGGCGTCCGGTTCAATCAGGCGCAGAATGAGCCTGCCCAGAGTAGATTTGCCGCAGCCGGATTCCCCCACAATGCCGAGGATTTCATTCTGCTGTACCTGCAAAGACACCCCGTCTACCGCGCGAATACGCCGTCCGTCGCTTAACGCAAAATATTTTTTTAATTCTTTTACTTCTAACATTATGCGTCCCCCGAATGGCAGCAGCAAACCATTCTTCCGCCGCCGAGATTTGTAACCTCAGGTTCCTGTACGCAAGACACGTCCGCTTTCGGACAGCGGGGGACAAACGGACACCCATTAATGGGCGCGAAAAGTCTGGGCGGGGAACCTGGAATTACCGGAAGTTTTGTCCGACGCCCCCCGTCTGCGCTTGAGCGCGGTATACAGTTGATCAACGCGCGCGTGTAAGGATGTCTTGCGCATTCAATAATGCTTCTTGCGGGCGCGGTTTCTACAATGCGCCCCGCGTACATTACCGCTACCTTGTCGCAGTTTTCCGTAACAAGGGCGAAGTTATGCGTTATAAGCAGTACCGTAAGTGAAAGCTCTTTTTGCAGTTTTTTCAGTAAATTCAACACCTGCGCCTGAATGGTAAGATCAAGAGAGGTGGTCGGCTCATCGGCGATAAGCAGTTCGGGTTCACAGCTGATTGCCTGGGCGATCATAACGCGCTGCTGCATTCCGCCGGAAAGTTCAAAGGGATACTGTTTTGCGGTATCCGGGTGAAGCCCGACTTTTTCCAAAAGCGCGGCGGTTCGGCGGCGCAGTTCTTCCTTATCCAACTCCAAATGATTAGTCATGGCTTCTTCAATCTGACTGCCGACAGTTTCCAGCGGCGAAAGGGAATTAAGCGGATCCTGAAAAATCATGGAGATACGTTTCCCGCGGATAGAGCGCATTTCCTTTTCCGGCAGAGACAAAAGATTCTCGCCGTCAAAATTGATTGTTCCTCTAAGGCGGGTATGCTTTTTGTCGACAAGTCCCAGAATCGCGCGCGAGGTTACGCTTTTACCGCAGCCGGATTCCCCGACAAGACCGTAAATTTCTCCGCGCTGTAATTGCAGATTAACGCCGCTTAAGGCATATACGATCCCTTCAACGGTAAGGAAATCGCAGGTAAGGTTTTCTATGGAGAGACATTCAGTTTTCATTGCTTGCGCTCCCTATCACTCCCCTGCGTTTTTCCATTTTTTCAAAAGAGGGAAGAACTCTGCCCTGCGGGTCTAGGTACTGCGTTACGCAGTCGCTGAAAAGATTTAAACTTATAACCGTAACAACAATGGCGGCTCCGGGAGCCAGCGCGAGGAGCGGACTCTGGAGTAAAAAATTTCTGCCTTCCTGCAGCATGGCTCCCCAGTCGGCAGTGGGCGGACTTACTCCCAAACCGATAAAACTTAAAGCGGCAAGATCAAGAATAGCGTAAGCCAGATCCAGCGTAAGCTGTACCAGTATGGTATAAACGCAGTTAGGTAAAATGTGCCGGAACAAAATGTAAGGGCGGGAAAAGCCGATAGATTCGGCGGCTTCAACATAGGTTTTATTTTTTTCGACTAATGTAAGAGAGCGGATCAAGCGCGTAATCATCGGCACATAAACAATTCCCAGCGCCGTAACCGCGCTTGTAATGCCGCGCCCGAGAGCGGTTACAAAGAGGAACGCCAACAGCAGCGACGGAAAAGAAAGCAGTACGTCGCAGCAGCGGCATACAACGGCGTCAAATTTTCCGCCGTAAAAACCGGAGAAAAGCCCCAGCGGCGCGCCAATGATTACAGAAAGAATTACAACCCCCAAAGCGGAGATAAGCGTTACCCTGCCGCCGTAGAGCAGCCGTGAAAATAAGTCCCGTCCCATTTTATCCGCGCCCAATAAATGCCCCTTTGACGGCGGGGCAAGAGAAGCGGACAGATCCTGCTCGGACTCGCCGTAAGGCGCGAGAACCGGCGCAAGTATGCAGCAAAAAATAATAAGGAAAAGAAGAATTCCCGAAACCAGCAATGGGAATGTAAAAAAAGTGCCTTCGGTTTTTTTTGCGCCGGATCTGCTGTTGGAGAAAATTCCTTTTGGAAGCAAAGATCGATGCTTATTCATAACCGCTCTTTAACTCCTCCTTCCCATATTTCCGGAAGCCCGAATCCGCGGATCAATTATAAAATAGACTATATCCACTATCAAATTAAGAACAAGAAACAGCGTGACAAGAAAGAGCATTATGCTCTGCACAACAGGATAATCCGACGCCTGAATTCCCTCAATGAGCAAAGCCCCTATCCCGCCAAGCGCGAAAACATTTTCAACTAACACCGCCCCGATAACCATCGCGCCAAGCTGCACTCCGCCGACGGTGATAACGGGAATAAGTGTATTTTTAAAACAATGCGTCATAACGATACGGCTGAAAGGCGTTCCCTTTGCGCTCAGCGCAAGGGCGTAGTTGGATTTAAATTCCACAATCATACGGTCGCGGATTATACGTCCTATCAGGGCTACCATGTTAAGGCTCAAGGCAAAAGCGGGCAGACACAGATAATACAAATTTTCTATAAAGCCGCTTCCGGCTCCGAACGCCGGAAACAATTTAAGTTTTAAGACAAAAATCAACATTAATAAAATAGCGTTTAAAAAAACAGGCGAGGATACGCAGAAAATCATAAAAGCCGAAATAGCGCGATCGATTATCGTATGCCGTTTAACAGCGCTGATAATTCCCGCGGGAACCGCCAAAAGAACAGCGAAGATAGCGCTCATTAAAACAAGTTGAATAGTAACCGGAAGCCTTGCCGCGAGGAGAGCCCCCACAGGCTGGCGGTGTCTGAAGCTGTCTCCCAAGTTCCCCTTTACCGCGTTACTGATCCAGATAAAGTACTGCTGAGGAAGGCTCTTGTCCAAATAGTACTGTGTTGTAAGAGACGCCCGCGTTTCATCGCTGATCCTCCGTCCGCTTGTGATAGAGCCGATTGGGTCGGATGGAGTAAGACGGATAAGAAAGAAAATCAACGCCGACACCGCAAGGAGAACCGGCACAAGCAAGAGAAGACGTTTTAGGATATACCGAATTATAAAATTCACTTTTAGCCTATCAAGACTATACCCCAAGAACGGAAAAATTGTAAGTCTGACTAATTATAGTATTTTCAGCTTTTTGGACGTTTTCTGTCAAAAAATCCGAATTTATAACCTATACCAAAACCAAGAACAGAGTGGTCATAATGTATCACTTCCGGCTTTGGAAAAAGATCATGGAATTGATTTTCCATGGCTGTATCGCCGTAATACATATAGTTAACGTCAACAAACAGCGCGCCGCCTTTACCTACCTTTACCGCTATCTGCATTCCTCCGCCGTAAACATAATCCGGAAAAGTGGCAAAAACTTCTAATTTATCAGGGTAGCGCATAGGATACGCGGCGACTCCGTACGGTTCAAGCACAACATTTCTAAAAAATTTTAACGGGACTTTAAGTTTCAAAGAAGCGAGCATATTGTACATTACATGATCCAATACTATTTCTTCTCTTGATATCAGAAAGCCCGGTTCAACACTCATAAAGGGCAGGAATTGAAATTCAAACCCTATGCCTATTCCCGGCATGGGAATAATCTTATTATCAAGCGGAGATACCAAGGGAGGATCAACTGAATCATTGTAAATTCCCGCTTTTCCTATCAAACCATCGCTTTTAAGGGCTAAAAACACAAATGAATAATTAAAATACGGGCTAATATACAGCCATTTATCCCGCCAACTGTCATCTACAGGTCCAGAAGCGGCGACTTCATTATCGGGAAGGTTAGCCATGAGCATAAAAAAGACCAGTTGGCTATAAAGCAGCATTTCTTCTTCATCGGCGAACAAATATTCCATAGAAACTATCACGGATAAATCCACAACCTTAACAAGGCTTACGATAAATTTGGATTTTTGCTGAGCTTGATCAAATTCGACGCTAAATTTGATATTATATTTCGCCGCGCTCAAATTTTCGGTAACATCGTAACCCGCCGCCTTTGCTTCTATAATAAGGGCTTCTTTAAACCCCTGGACAAAGATCGGTTGCCCCGTTCCTTGGATACAGAGTGTAATATTCTTAGAATTTGCCGCGTAAACCACTGAAAACGAACAAAGAAGCAGTGCCAAAACGCATGCTGTTTTCCTGACTATTTGCCACATTACCTATATTTTAGTACATTCACTTATGTTTTTCAATGTTTAACCCAAAAAAGCCAAAAATCCATCTTTTTACACTTTTAAATTGTTAAAAACCCAACTAAATTCAGGATTTCGAATCCCCCACGCTTTATTAAGAGTATTTGCAAATAAATTCGAGATAAGGGGGAACCAAAAAAGCACGCCGTCAAGGCGTGCGGATGAATAATCCCAATCGTTCCGGCGCCACAAAATTTAAAAAGATGAAGCATTGAGGCGGGATTTATCCCGCCGTCCGCGCTGCGGGAAAACTGAAGTCTTCTCCACCCCAAAACCAACACATAAAGACCCTCCCCAATAAATACGCCGATTCTTTAAGTTAGGCACCCCCCAAAAAACAATACGAATGCATTTAATTACTATTAATAATTTAATGAAAAAGTGTTAAAACGGGGATTCGGCTTCCAGGCGCAAACATCCTGTTTGCGCCTTCCAGCCCGACTGCGTAATCCCGCCGCATCCTTGCGGCGTCATTATTCATGCAAGGCTTCGCCTTGGGATTATTACAGGATTACTCCGTTTCGAATCCCCACAAACTCCAGTCAATGTTAAATATTTGTATATATTAATTTATAAGAGTATATGCTAATGACGTTGGAGATAAGGGGATTCGAACCCCTGACTTCTAGCTTGCAAAGCTAGCGCTCTAACCAACTGAGCTATATCCCCTATGCTGTACCAATTATTCCCAATTTTCCGCACATTGTCAAGAAATAGGGCATATTTCCGCTATGGCGTCGTAATCCTCTTGCTTTTCCGCGCCGGATTTTTCCAATAATCTACACCTTAAAATCTCTCCGGGCGGCGGCGGGTTCCCTTTGCAGAGAATTACCGTTTTCAGGTAGTTCTCAGAAACTCCGCGGCAGGATTTTCCGCCGCCTTTTTCCGCCAGTACGTCAACTTCTTTGCCAAGCCAGCGCCGGACATAGTCCGCCCTGCCCCGCTGCGCAAGGTCTGTGAAAAGCCCTACCCGCCTTGTAACTTCGGTTTCATGTAACATATCGGGGAACAAAAAAGCGGCGGTTCCCGGTCTTTTTGAATAGGGGAATACATGTATCCATGCGAAATCCAGTTTTTTGCACATTTCAAAAGTTTCCTTAAACTCTGTCTCTGTTTCCCCGGGAAAGCCTGTGATAATGTCGCAGGCAAGGAACGGATCTGTTTTTGCGCGGCGCAAAAGAGACACGGCGTCTTCAATGGTTTTACCGCCGTAGGAGCGTCCCATTTTTTCAAGTATTTTTTTACTGCAAGATTGAATCGATAAATGAAAATGAGGGCGTATCCGTTTATTCGATAAAACGCCTATAAGCTCTTCATCAATTTTATCCGGCGCAAGGCTGGACAAGCGCAGGGCGATTTTTTCCGTTCCTTTCAAAAGATGTTCCAAAAGCCGCGCAAGGTTAGCCGCTTTTTTTTCATCGCGGTACTGACTGATATTTACGCCCGTAAGCACGGCTTCCGCGTGGCTTTTTTCCAGTATCCGCAAACGCGACAATACCTCGTCAGCGTCAAGACTGACACTCGCGCCGCGCGCCAGGCGAATCCTGCAGTAGGTACAATGGTTGTCGCACCCGTCCTGAATCTTTAAAAAACTTCTTGTATGATCGGAAAAAACCTGCGGGTTAAATTGAAAAAGACTCTCCCCCGTTGTCGGCTGAGGTCTCTCTGAAAATTTTTCCAACACGTTTTCAATTTGTTCATTTTCATTGTAATAATCAGGCAGATCAATAATACTGTCTTTTTTAATTACAAATAGCCGCTTTTTTTTACCGTCGTCCAACTTTAACAAATCATCGCTGTTCAACTGCGCATAACAGCCGGTTACAAGAACTTTGCTCTTTGGATAATCGCGCAGCGCCTTTCTTATAACGCGCCTTGCCTTTTGATCCGCCTTAGAGGTTACAGTGCATGTATTAACAATAACTACCGATGGCGCTTTTGCCGCGCGTTCAAAACCCGCGCGAAGAAAAGCGTCGGTTATCGCCTCGCTTTCCAGTTGGTTGAGTTTACAGCCTAATGTTAAAGTTAAAAAAGACGGCATTGCCTGTCGCGCTATTGAGCGCTCATAGTCCGCCTGATTCGTTCAATGCCGCGCTGGGCGTCAGACAACTGAGAGTTAAGGGAAAGAGCGCGCTCGTATGCTTCTATCGCGCTGGATAAATCGCCCGCGTTCTCGCGCGTATACGCAAGCCTGACCCACCACGCCGCGTTATTCGGAACCCAGTGAACGGCGGTTGAAAGGGCGATATCGGCATGACGGAATTTTCCCTGACGGATATATACTTCTCCCATCAAATAATAAACCTGATCAATGCGCTGTCCTTCGGGCGCGGCGCTCGCGTACTCCTGGAAATACTGCAGAGCTTCGTTGTTTTTGCCCTGATAATAACTGATCTCTCCCATAATCTGGGTGATTCTTACATCAAAGCGGTATAAAGCCCTGCCGGCGCGGGCATAGCGCATAGCTTCTTCCAAACGGTTCAGCCGTATTAACGACCAGCACATAACAACGTGCGATTCAAGATTATTCGGGTTCTCGGCTAATTCTTCGCGGCAAATAACAACCGCCCTTTCAAAATTTCCGGCGCGGTATTCCGCTAACGCGTCGGGACCGCTGTCCTGAGCGTAAACATTAATAGCAAGAAATAAAAGAAAACCAACTAATAAAAAACTAACGCTTTTTTTCATATTTATACTCTTCCTACCATTGTGCATCTGCCGTTAAATACACACCCTGTTTCCATGTATATTTCAGGAGCCGTAACATTTCCCGACAGCTTGCCGGAAATTGTAACTTCCACTTTTTCAACGGCGGTAACATCGCCCTTAACCTGCCCGCGGATTAGAACGCGCAGGGCGTGTATATTGGCGTTTACTACCGCGCTTTCATCTACAACAAGCAACCCGGAAGCGTTAATTTCTCCGGAAACCTTCCCTCTTATAAGGAAAGGTTTTTCAAAACGCAATGTCCCTGTAAAATCAATATCAGGAGACAGAATTGTGTCAAAATCCGAGTCTTCCAGAAAATCATTGTATACTTCAGTCACCTACGCCCCCGTGTTTCTAAAAAATTATAACAAATTATTATGGCTTGCGCAAGTTGGGAAAAGGAGTTATCATAAATTTGTATTTAATTAAGGAGGAAACATGGATTTTGTATCAATTATGAAAGCAAAAGCGGCGAGCGCTCTTAAAAGACTTGTATTACCGGAAGGCAGCGAGGAAAGAACAATCAGAGCGGCAAGGGTTCTGGTTGACGAGAAATTAGCGTCAAGCGTTACACTGCTTGGAAATACCGCGGATATACAGGAAGCGGCGATGAAAGAAGGCGTCAATCTTGACGGCATTGCCCTTATTCACCCCGGAAATGACAGTTCTGTTTTAGGCAAATACGCCAATGAATATTACGAATTACGGAAAAAGAAAGGCATGACGCCGGAGCAGGCAAAAGTCGATATTATCGATCCACTGCGCTGGGGAGCTATGATGGTTCACATGGGAGACGCGGACGCGTCGGTCGCAGGAGCGATAAACACAACAGGCGACGTACTGCGCGCGGGGCTTGCCATTATCGGAACCGCGCCCGGCATTAAAACCGCTTCTTCTTGTTTTGTTATGACCGGAATGGATCCGCAGTACGGAAAAGAAGGATCGATGATCTTCTCCGATTGCGCGGTAATTCCCGATCCGCTTTCGGAGCAGCTTGCCGATATTGCGGAATGCGCAGCCCAGTCCTGCCGTGAATTTTTAAACGCCGAGCCTGTAGTCGCTCTTTTATCATTTTCAACAAAAGGTTCCGCAAAACATGATAACGTAACAAAAGTACAAGAAGCTGTAAAAATACTTGAAAATAGAAAACCGGGGTTTGTTTTTGACGGAGAATTGCAGGCGGACGCCGCTTTAGTTCCTTCGGTACTTGATAAAAAAGCTCCGGGAAGCCCCGTAAGAGGCAAAGTCAACGTAGTGGTTTTCCCGGATTTAGGAGCGGGAAATATCAGCTACAAACTGGTTCAACGGCTCGGCAAAATTCAAGCCTACGGACCGTTCCTTCAGGGGTTCGCGAAACCAATAAGCGATCTTTCCAGAGGCGCGTCTGTTGAAGACATTGTAACTACCTGCGCCGTAACGCTGTCGCGGGTAAAATGATTTATACAAAAAACAGTTGCTAAAACTTATATGATTGGTTTATAATGTCATATAATATGTCTACCATATTTAGGAGGAAATAATGGCAACAGCTAAAAAGCCGGCGGCGAAAAAACCGGCTAAAAAATCAACGGCTAAGAAACCGGCTAAAAAATCAACTGCGAAAAAACCGGCTAAAAAGTCAGCCGCTAAAAAACCAGCTAAAAAGCCGGCGGCGAAAAAACCGGCGAAAAAATCAGCGGCTAAGAAACCGGCGGCGAAAAAATCAACTGCGAAAAAACCCGCGGCAAAAAAAGCAACAGCTAAAAAGCCGGCGGCGAAAAAACCCGCGGCTAAGAAACCGGCGGCTCCAAAAGCAACGGCAAGACCTGTCGAAACAAGCGAAGTCGCATACCGTAACCTGTTTGACGCTTACAATCAGGGAAAACTTCCGTTTGCCGAAGGTTATATCGTTTCTTCATTCTTCAGTGAAACATCCGCTTATTCGATTTACGAAGTTGTATCCTATGCCGGCGTAAAAGAAATCTTCTTAACAGAAACAGGTTTACAATTCGTTACAGGCGGAAAGAAGCTTTACATTCTTGTAGAACCTGATACTTATCAGATCAAATATCAGGAACCTGTTTCAAGGGCGGAAGGCGAGAAGATTCCGAAACGCTTTGCCGAATTGGAAATTATCACCGCAAAAAATCAAACAAAGATAATGATAGCGAAAGAACCCAACGAAAGTTACGGCTCTTTTACAATCCTTAAACCCACAGGAATTAACTTTGCCGTAGTGTTCTATCAACAACCGGAAGTATATAAATCACTTGCCGACTTCTTTGTAGAATCCCTTAACAGACAAAGAAAAGTTCCAGAGCATGACGCAAAAGCCGCCGCGCAGAAAGTTACGGAAATTCTTAAAAAATATATGAGCTTTGAAGGCGAATATAAATAAGAACTCCAAGCTGCATGTTCTAAAAATGAAAGCTGCCTGAGTCAGGCAGCTTTTTTTATCTCTTTAAACCTGACCGCTCTAGAGCGGTCAGGATCTCTCTTAAAATTTTCCGATCTTTTTATTCCTCTTTAGTCCCCTCGGACTTACTGATTTCCGCCTGCGCTACCGCTAACAGCGCGATTGGAACCGAGTAAGGCGAACATGAAACATAGTTAAGTCCCGCGTCCATGCAGAAACGGACGTTTGCGGGATTAGCCCCGTGTTCGCCGCACAAACCGCAGACAAGATCGGGGCGCGTAAGCCGTCCGCGATCCGTCGCAAGGGCGATAAGCTCTTTTACGCGCGAATCCAATGTGCTGAACGGGTTGCCGTTGATAAGGTCAAACAGGGTGTAGTCGGGCATAAACGCGGTAAAGTCATCTCTTGAAATTCCCAAAGTAGTCTGAGTCAGGTCGTTTGTTCCGAAACTGAAGAAACGTCCGTACCTAGCGATTTCTCCCGCGCCGAGAGCAGCGGCTGGCAGTTCAATCATAGTGCCGATTTTATAGTCCACTTCTTTGGCTTTTAAAAGTTTTCTAAGATTTTCCTCGATGTCAACAATACCCAAATAGTTGGAACCTTCGATCTTTTTCCCGTACGCTATAAGTTTTAATTCCGCGGCGTTCATTACAATCGGAACCATAATTTCAGGACGCGCGTCAATTTTTTCGGAGCGCAGTTTATATGTAGCTTCAAAAATAGCCTTTACCTGCATCGCGTAAATCTCCGGGTAAGAGACGGCGATACGGCATCCGCGATGCCCAAGCATGGGGTTAAATTCATGCAGGGAATCAATGCGCGCGGCAATATCAGTCTTTGACGGTTTTGAGCCTGTTGTTTTTGTAACATGGTCGATATATCCCTGAATTTCATCGGGGTTATGGGGCATAAATTCATGAAGCGGCGAATCCAAAAGACGGATTGTTACTTCCTTGCCCGCCATCACTTTCATGATACCGTAGAAATCTTCCCTTTGCATTATTTGCAGTTTATTCAAAACCTTCTGGCGTTCTCTTTTATCGTCGGACATCAGCATATCGCGGAAAACATTGATGCGATCCGCTTTAAAGAACATATGTTCCGTACGGCACAAACCTACGCCGTCCGCGCCGAAGTCTAAAGCAAGTTTAGCGTCTTTTGGAGTATCGGCGTTACATCTGACATGGAATTCTTTTAAGAAACCCTTGGAAAGATCGATGAAGTCCAGAAGTCCCGAGCCTTTTGGATCAGGTTCTATAAGTTCCGCCGTTCCAAGGTACACTTTTGATTCGCCGTAGAAAGGAACGTCGATGGTTATGTAGTTTCCTTCGGAGAAACTAAAATCGCCGAGAGTCGCTTTTGTTCCTTTAATTTTAAGCTCGGGAGATACAAGCGACACTTTTCCGTACTGGCGCGCTACTACGGACGCGTGAGCGGAATATCCGCCCTCGGCGGTTAATACGCCCGCGCTTACTTCAATTGCTTTTACGTCTTCCGCAAAAGAAGATTCAAGACAGAGAATAAAACTGTCTTTCTTTCCCTGCTGTGTGGCAACTTTTTTAGCTTCCAACAGAGCGTCCGTGCTGAAATAGACGCGTCCTATCGCCGCGCCCGGAGCGCCCGCGATACCGCCCTTCCATGATTTAAATCCCTTAACGCTGGCAGGGTTAATTACAGGATGGAGAATTTCATTAAGTCTTAAAGGATCAATCGCTTTTATTACATAAGCCGCGTCGACAATTTTCCGCTTTTGAAGATCAAGTAAAAGTTTAAGATCCGCCTGTGTGGATTTTTGGTCTACAAGCCTCTGCTCTATCAGCCAGAGTTTTTCGTTTTCCACGGTAAAACGCACCTGGCGGATTTCCTTGAATTTATCCTCAAGTACTCCCGCTATCTTTTCAAGTTGTTTAAGATGAGACGCGTCAATTTTATTGATCTCGTGTCCTGTCTCGCCTGTTTCGTTAAATTTACCGGTAAAGTAACTGCCTTGCAGTTTCTTTTCGCCGGTTACAACATTGCGCGTGAAGAAATAACCCGAACAAGAATCTTTACCGTAATTTCCGTATACCATCGGCTGAATAACAATGGCTGTATCTTCATTGTTCTGTTCGTCCATATTAAGTAATTTGGAAATCTCGCTGAGGGTTATCATTAACTGCGTTTCAGCGTCGTCAAAGAAACCTTTAGGGAAATATTTGGCGTAATCGTCCATATATTCCTCAGCGGTTTTCTTCTTCGGCATGGGTTCTTCTTTTTTATGCAATTCATTGGAAGGTCCGTGAATCCCCAACAATCTTTTTATAATTTTATTTTTTTCGGCAATTTCATCTTTTTCTTTGGTTTTACCTTCAAGGTCTCTAATTCTCTCTTCTATGTTCATCATGCCGTTGATCATAAATAAAACTTCATTTGCGGCAAAATCTTTGCCGACCCATTTTGCAAAACCGTTAAGAACAGGTTTTACAAGCCCGAAGTTGTGCAATACGGGGTAAGTTGTAATCGCCATGTTTGAAGAAATAATCAATTTTAACAACATGGGATTATTAACATCGCCGTAACCTTTGCCCACCATCTTCGCGCATTTTGCCAAAAGATCCGAAATATCTTTTTTAATACTTTTAATATCAATGTCCGACGCAATATCGGTATCTAAAATAATTCCCGGCAGAATGGGAAAACCAAGCTCGGCAAATTCATTTGCCTGTCTGCCGCGAATTCCTAATAGTTCCGGCGCGACCTTACTGGAGATAACGTCTTTCTGACTGAAAAAATGTATTCTTGAATCCATATACTTTTCCTTATATTTAGAACAATTTAAGCACGGTATTAACAGGTCCGCGCAAAAACGCTTCAAATTGATGACTGGCTCCCTGAGCCAGATAACGCTGTAATTTTGCCACATCCTGAATATCGTTTCCGGCTACGGCAAATTCAATAGCGCTGCCATGTTTTACCTTGCCCCATTTAAACAACGAGTTAATGTCATGTATTCTTTCCTGTTCATAGTAAATAAAAACTTCCAGGCTGGGATGTTTTGCCCTGTAACTTGCAATGATTCTCTTCCACGCTTCCACGTTTCCGTTATGGAAAAGCTCATTTTGTACTATAACCGCGTAGCGCGGGGTCATCCTTGCCGGTCCTCCCGATGATTTCTGTACTATTGTCGCCGCTTTTTTTACAGTAGGAGCGGGCGCAGCCGCGGCGCGTTTAGCCGGGGCTTTTCCCTTGGAAGCTATTTTTGCTTTTACTTTTTTTACTACTTGTGTTTCACTGACCTTTTGGGGTTTAGAAACTTTTTTAACCGTGTATTTCCCTCTTGTAAGAAACGAGGGGGCTGTAACTTTAGAGCCTTCAAAAAGCCTCAAAGCCAAGTCCGCGGCTTTCTGGCAATCTTCGTCTGTTTCCTTGCCCTGAAGACCCGCGTACACTACCAATAATTCGCGTTTATTAAGCTGACCAAAACCGGCAAGCTCCTCCGCTACTTTCGGATTAGCTATTAAGAGCCCCATCTCCGGGTGGAAATAAGCGGCTACAAGATCAACGCCGTTCC